>Ga0210059_1008276_pt1 | contig 16464 bp, 14 predicted proteins | sample Ectturendosymbi2_FD_188042 | JGI IMG/M metagenome (GOLD analysis project Ga0210059, IMG submission 188042) | Ecteinascidia turbinata endosymbiont from Florida, USA - Sample 2 (SPAdes) (version 2) | ecosystem: Host-associated > Tunicates > Ascidians > Unclassified | place: Key West, Florida...
ACGCCGTGGTCGTTGGACGTTTGAAGTGCGCGAGGGATTCGTGATGGTGTTCATCGTTTTTTTCCAAACTTACGTGGCGTATACAGTCATTGCATGGGTGTCCTTCATAGAAGCATCGCGTATGCGGAGTTACTCATTTTTTAATAATTTTCTTTCTTGAGGTTGAACAAATCGCCTCCGTCAGTTCTTTCGATTTCGTTAATTATTTTTTGCGTCGGCCGGTAGACGCGATTGATGGCCAGGTTCTTTTTTGATCATTTACACAAACTTTTTTTTGTAGGAAATTAAGCTTTTGTGTTGCACGTAAAGCGGAAAGACTTCTTCGTATAATTTTCATTTTGTTTAGACTTTTTATTGTTGTCCTGCGAACACCTCATACGATCCAGATCGTCGTGCAGTTATTTGATTGCGAAAACATTCGCTTCAACGTATATCTTGAATCAGTGCATGCTTCGTGGCAGTAGAAGTAGTTAAACGCAGCACGTTGTCTATTTTTGGCTGAGGAGCTTTGCATGTTGCATTGGATTTTTGCTAAAGGTCTAATTTTTTCAATGTACAAACACAAGCGTTGTTTCGTTCGCAATGTCTCACGCATACGGGTTGAAAACGCTGGTTTCGCCGTTCAGCCGATCAATGGGCAAATGTGACCGTTCTTTGCAGATCGTTATTCAACGAGTGATGGCTGCTTTTGGAGTTTAAAACTCGCCACTCGTTTTCTGCACGGTTTCGGGTAGCTCTATGATAAAGCGACGTGATGCTGAATCACTGTGACGCGTTGGGCGCAGGCATGAACCCGCAGTGCGGACTGCGTTTTCGTTTAATATGCACTAGGATCCCGACTTGTTTGCTTACTAAACAGTACACGTGTTACGCGTTGCGAGCAGCGTGATGCTCGAGGCGAAGCTTACCTCTTATGCATATGGTCATGCGATTTCTTTTTGTGTACCTAGCTCGCAAACCTTTTCGTGATACTTGTTTATGGAAGTAAAACACTGAACATTTCGCCGCATTGTTATTTGGTGCTTTATCTTCAGCGCTTGAATAGAACCTCATGGCTCACTGCCGATTAGGTTGCAAAAGGGTACCCACTATTTTGATCATGCGTTCCTTGACCAACTGAAGGCAAGGAATGATTTTTAAATGCTGGGCAATTTTCCCAAACAAGGTGCTAAATTACGGCAAAGAAACGGTGATTCTACTTGATAGCTATTGATGATCTTTTTGAAAAGCAGGACCATCAGCTAGCTAGTTTACTGCTGGAATGTCAATAGCATGTTCTGCAGATATGTTGCGAAATGCAGTGGCTATTTACATAACACTAGGAAGATTATGCGTGTTACATATTTACTTCTATTCACCATGGACTTCCACAAACAGTCAAACATAACCTGGAGATTGAAACGCTTTCGAAATGCAAAAAACTGTCGATGTATAGTTTTACATTTCGACGTTCATGCCTAAAAAACTGACTGGAACAAACCAGGCAATTCAACAAAGGGAATCATTCGCCTGGGCTTGGGCTGCTGAGATCTGAGATTCGCAGCCACGATTGATCTTGGAAGCCATGGTAGCACAGTGGCACGTTGCTCGCTTTTCGGTTATGAAAACAGGCCTCTGAGGGACTCGCTGGATCGGTCTCCCCAGCAGCAGCAACAGCTCAAAACTTGCACGCACCAGCTAACCGTTTTGCTCTTTTCCACTTGCTGTCCATGGTCATCAGTGAAATGTTACAAAACCATTATTTCGGGTAGAGTTTTACGCTTCCTAAACCCTTGAAGCATAGTGCGACGGCGAACAGCTGACAAGAGACAGGTTCGTAACTGCATGCGAATGGGGATCACGCTTGAAAGCATCTTTGCAAATAGCTTGATATTAGAATTAATTCGTTAAAATCTTAGGAAGCGTAAACAGAGGTGGCAATGAAGTAGCGCAATTTTAAAAAATGTGTAATGTAATATTACGTGGTTCGTAGGCTTTTTTTTATGCATTTCTACTTAAAAGGCATTATGCATTTCTACTTAAAAGGCAAGTAAGCATGGCGCACCTCTCTTACTACATCTCTGTTACATAAACAAACGTTACATCCAGTGCATGTAATGAATGGCTGAAAGTAAGTTGTTTGTGATGTTTCATAATTCTTTCAGCGAAACACCTGTATATTTGATGAGTTACACAGGATACAGAATTGAAGAACACAAGATATGCGAAGTAATGTCAATCAGATACAGTTCAACTCTTTACAATAAAGAAATTTGATTCATGTCCAGTCGACGCTTACTTTGAACTTTCACTCTCCGCTTGATGTTAATGCTATTTTTTTGCATTTTACCATCACGTTTCATAGCATATAATTTGGAACTGTTGTTAGTTCAGCATTAGGAGCATCTGAAAACCTGAAACCTGTGGCGTAGAAATGAAGGAACTTTAACGATTGCTATCGTGGGCTCAACGTATTTGACGACCGGCATGTTCGAAAGCATCTGAAGGGCATCTAGTATACTGTACAATTGCTTTTAGTGTACAGTAACTTGTTAAATAACTCACATGTTTGCTATAGAAAGGTCAAGGCCGTCTTAAAACAAGGGTCGGCAACCTTTTTCGCACTGTGGACCGGTTTCAGGCTGGCATTATTTTGCGGACCGGCCCTCAATAAAATAATGGGCTTGCTTTGCCGCAATAAGATGCTCCGACCTGTAGGGATTACGGTGGTCAGTGGCACCCGCCGCGTGTCCATTATGTCAGTCGTTCCAGTCACTTTTGGACCAATTTGGCCTTGATGCCGCACAGCCAGGTAACAAATTCTTCAAGGACCGGCACCGCGTCGCAGCCCGGAGTTTGCCGACACCTGTTTTAAAAGTTTGCCACGCTATATATGAATAAAGAGGTGCAAACGCACGAATGATCATAGCTTTACAAGATCAGTTAAATGTGATTAGTTTCAGCAAAATATGTATACGACATGGTGCTACAACTCTATTCCAGGACTATAGCATGTTTGTCAGTGATGACCAGAGGTGTAGTCAAGGGGATTCCGTTCCCCGCAGCTTAAAGGGCAACGGCTTGCTTTATGTGACACCAGTACACTGACGGTTGTGTCGTTGTTTTGGTGAAATTGCCAACAGGAAATTCTTAGCTGTCTTGGTTGTATCAAATCATGCCCTTTTTCGTAACAGTGCATTTCCCCACCTAACCTTTTGGCACTACACCACTGGTCATGGTAAAATTTAAACCCATTGTTGTGATGTTTGATAAATTGACTTTATGAAAGCCTTTTGGACAATCACGACAAAAGTAGAATACAAAAATTAGTGCCAGCTTTACGAAGCGCACAGAGAAAAAAAGTGTGATCAAAGGAAGGAATTTGCGATCAAGAACAACTAAAAACTTTGAACATCATAAACCAGCTGTATAATAATGAATAGCTTGCTCACAAGTCATGCATTTTTGCAGCTGTTTAAAATATAAACAATTACGCCACGCCACAAAGTGATATGACTATCCAAAGAATGGTGTCTGTAAACCAGCGGTTAAATCGTGAGCTAACTGCTTGCTCGAATATTCGATATTTCTGGGTAATTTACGGTTATTTAATTAAATAAACAACCTTGGGCTCAAATTTTGCCTCATTGCTACGACGACACTTTCCACCTCAGCCTGGTTTACTTGTTACTGATCACATTTAGTGGGTAACGAAAAAAGTCTCCGAAAATCAGCTGAAGTTCATTCGTACAGTGGCATTACTGCTTGCCACGATGCGGTTGCGCTGAACCACTGGCAATTATCTAATTTAGTTTTCTGGTGATTGCAATAGAATCACCAAGGTTGGATCCATGTTGGCAGCAATCCTAAACTCTTCTACAGTGATTTGCTGATCGCCATCTTTGTCTATCACGTCAAACATTCTATCCACACGTTGCTGCGCCGACAGTCCGTCACTTGTTATCAATTCCACGTTTTTTTCTCCGACCAGTTTGTATATGGCCTGGAAAAAATAGATCTGTAAGCTAGTGGCTACAGCGTTCCACTGCATGCCCTTTACGCGAAAAATGACACGAGACATTAGGTTTTCACCTTTCAATGAGCCCACATATAGGCCTAATGGGTGCTAAGGTTTTCTCTGTGCAGTCAAGGCCTAAGATAAGAAGTCCTTAAAATATAGTCACTGTCTGGGATCGATTGGAAAAATACATAAATATGCATTGTCGTTGCTAAAACTTTTTTGCATCGTAGACAAAAGCTAAAGGAGCGGAGTCTGCAAACCAATAAGATGTAGTTCAACAAGAATAGGGGAGGAAGTCAAGAAAAATAAAGATCACGTTCGGAATTATTATTTATTGGCCTAATTATCGCAAACTCAACGTTTATGCTTTGCTCTTCAAATGTGCAAATGACGGCTTATACCCATTTACAAAAATTTATGCAAATGCATTTTGCTCTGATTTGCAATCGGTACAAACCAGCATGGGGTAAGGGGAAAGCACGGATAACAGCCATTTGAACAATGTTGAATTTACAGACTTTGTCTTATTTCCAAATTGCCCTGAAATTGGAGTGACCTTGAAAGTTTTATAGCGTAACTTACGCAAAGTCCCTGTTTGAAAAATCAAAATTATGGCCACACTAAACTTCAAACAACTACCGTAGTGGCGTGATCTTCGTATTATTTAATGAAACGGACTTTACTTCATATTACATCATGATCAAGTGTCAGAAAAAAATGAGTATTTTTGTTGCAAAGCAAGGTCGCCGTTCTCACGGTCAAACTTCACTTGTATATAGGGACCACCAGTGGCGTGCAGAGGTCTGGTGATGCCCGGGACGACTGCTTGATTGGATGCCCCCCTACCAAATTCTAGTATTGAGCAGTGGCGTATGGTGGTCATTGTTACTGGATACATGCTGTTTATGACGTCACAATAAGACGTCATGTTCACATTTGCAAACAAACGTTTTGGCGAAGATTGTTGACACAACATGCGTATTCAGGGATCCCGGAGCAACGGTAGGGCAGGGGGAGCAGTAAAATAGTTGAGGGCAATGGAAGCTTATAAAAAAAATCGTCATCAAATATGTTTGTTTCTGTTCAACAACAATGTTGACCTCAAAAATAATAACAGAAATGATAGAAAATCATTCTGAATTTTCTGGGTGCTCGAAGAGCTGCAATGACTATATTTCAAGTCGATCTTGATAAACTACGAAATTACCTACGATACTGATATGAAAAGCAGTGGTGTTGGGGGTGGGGGTGCAAGCGCACCCCCAGAAGTTTTAATTTACTCAAAATCTGGGCAACATCCCTGAAAATCCGCGTAAAAAGGGCGCACAACGTTGTTTGACTTCAAAAAATGGCCCCCAAGGTTTGCAGAAAAACCCATGAAGACCTTTTTGACATACCAGAAAAGGTCTTAATGATCTTTGTGGGAGAGAATGTGTAGTCAAAAGTTGCACAAAAACTTTTCGCGGAAGTTTGGGGAAATTCGGGCAAAAATCCACAACCCTTCACAACCCCAAAAATTTGCCTGCTCATCAACCTATGATAAAAATCACCCCCGTTTCTCCCCTTTTGAAACGACAGAGGGATGGATGCCCCCGCCATGCCTCCATCTTCCGTCGTCCCTGTGCACATTATTCTGCCCACACTCTCTTTACTCGTTGTTGTAGGCTACAATTTGGCACTGTAATGAACATAATTATCGACAGTATCCTAAGAAAGTGCAGTTCATACCTACAAAAATATCCCGCAACGCGTTAAAACAGGGAGTAGAACACACTCAGTGCTACGTCAGGGCAGTTTACAACTGCAAAAAAACAAGGCTGCGCTAATGTCTCGTCGAACAGCAGTCGATCAGAACGTATGCGCCTGGGATGGCGAACACCCAAGGTTGACAGTTTGAAACTTGCTAAGCTACACAAGAATTGAGAATGGGCATAAAGTACGCAAGAAAACTTTCGTTTTTTATTATGCGATTGTTATATATACAACTACTAGGAAGACAGAACAGATACGGACTTGTTTGAGCTGTTATGACTAATCCGCCTGAACTGACAATTATTGACTAAGCTCGAAATGATACTTATATTTAAACCACAAGAGTGTGACTGCATTAGCACAAAAAAACGAAACCGGAAACTAGTGATGCATTATGAAAGTAGCTAAATCAAGCACGTTGAAATAGTACAGTTTTGAAATTTGGCTCAGAAAATCAATTAAACGTCATAACTATTTTCAGTGTTGATGTAATTGAACCCAAACAAGAAAAACACCCGTTTTTTTGAAAAGCCCACTTAAAAAAACAATAAAACTCTCCAAAAACCCCACTCTTTACTTTTCCTTTGAAAAATGTACCATGAAGCGAAAAGTAAAATAAGCAGCACACTTGTACAGTTAGCTGTACATTTTTTAATGAAACAAAATGAACAGCAACGAAATTTGAAGGATTTGAAAAAAAGAGAAGAATGATTCGAACACCTTGAGTAAATTCTACTGGTTACCTTCTTCAGCTCTGTAAAATCGGTATATTTTAATCAATTTTTCTGCCTTCTCTGCATCCAAGCTGTTTCTGATTTTGGACCGTACCAAAACATATGTTGAAAAAATACACTAGGCCTATATAGATGTTGAACTAGCAGGTCATGTACATAAACTTGACGTGAAACTGCAGAGTTTGTGTGGGAGTTGCTTTTCTCTGTTTGCTGTGCGCATTCTTGCCAAGCCTTACCACATTGAAGTGAATTGACCAACGACACTTTGCAAAACCAACGATGGGGTACATTCTTTTACCCTAAAATTTGAATACCATAATAGGTATAACAAGCTTTTATTGTGTAATTCTGAAAATGATGATATTGCATGATGAAATAAAAACAATTCAGAATAGGGCTTTTGTGCTTTTCATTAAAAAAGAAGAAAAATCTGTTTCTATTCAAAAAACCCAAAAAACGGAATTAAAAAAGCAGGTGGGTTGGGTTTATTTAAAAAACGGGTTTTTCTCAATCCTGGTTATCTTTCAACCCTTTTTTGAAATTTCCCCTTGATCGCACGATCTGAAACAAGTCACGTCACTACCAGTTTGATTGGATTGTGCGCCGCACACCTAGAGTATAGGTCGCTGGTGGTAATGAAGAAGCTGAGAATTATTGACATTTGAATACGTAAAAATTAATGTTGACAAAAAACAAGTTTCGAAAAATTAAATCCATGCGGAATGTATAGTAAAGTTACAATAGGAAAAATAATCTAGTCACAGCATTTAAATTTTTGTAATTTCACTCTTTGGATGCCCCCTTGCCTTGGATGCCCGGGGCCGGCGACCTGTTTGCCCCCCCCTCTGCACGCCACTGTGGACCACCAGAAACGAAAAACGCAAAAACAATGAGTTTAAATAGCGTTGGAATTTCTAATAACAATTACTGTTTTCATACTCCCAAAATTTTGTGACCGAAGAGCAAACGCTAACACACAAAAGAGGCATGGTTCATCATTTATAATTCAGTTTCTGAAATTTTCTGACGAAAAATTTGTTTTCGAAAAATCCCATGTTATTTCGCATAAGACAATGTTTTTTGCTTTGCTGCCTCTAAGCCACTTCATAAAATTTCCAAATTTTTTTCTTTTCCAAAATCCACAGAGTAAATCACTTAGTATGACATTAGTAAAAACATATAGTCTCTGAACAAAAACTGGTACCAAATCAATTAACCTACTTTTGTAATCATCCCATTTCACCGACAGCGATCAAAGCTGATTAATTAATAAATTAAATCAATTTAAAGTTAATGACTTTGATAAACCTAACCTGGATGGGAGAAGCTAAGAGCTTAAACCAGAGGCTCTCAAACTTTTTCAGTCGCACCTCCTTTGTCGTTACAGTCGCTGATACTCGCGCCTCACCAATCCAAAAAAACAGAACAACAGTTTTTCAACAATATGTCGCTGTCATACTCGCGCCCACCTTGCGAACCTTTCACGGCCCCCAGTTTGAGAACCCACTAGGGCTTAAACGTTAGTGCAATCGCAAAAAAATAGTACGTGCCATCAGGCATGAATCCATGTAGCGAAGGGTTGGTGTGCCGTAATGATTCCATGCTTTATTTTAAGAATAGCCTATGTGTTTTGGCATGCGATCACACGTTTGTTTGAAGTTTTTTAAAAATTACTTCTTTCACTTTGGAAGATTATCAGATACTTCGGCAGTCACATGATTGCCTATCAGTGGTGTCGATGCTACACAACACCTACACATTGGTTAAAGAGAAGCACTACTTCAAAGTCGGTTGTTTTCGATTGCCCATCAAAAGCTGGACTGCACTTGCAAGCGATTGCACGAAGGTTCGAAAACCGTAAAACGAAGCCATCGTTTATATCTAACGCCTCTGTTATAACAAAGTGCTCTTTTATACCCACCCCTTTGCATTCTCAGCAAAAAAGATTATTTCTTTGACGAATGATTGAAAATAGCTATTTGCAGAAATGTGAGAACGACTATTAAACATATAATTTCATTAGTTATTATTTCGACATGTAAAACTTCTGTTTACCTAGAAACTCGAAGTCCGCAATCTTCTCCTGTATTAATTTAAGTAGGAATAATCACATCAGTTTAAATTATTGATAAATGTCAGCCACACATCAATACTGATCAGTACTTCCGAAATCAATATTTACTGAATTTTAATTTCTAACCATTTCATTACTATAATTAAAGCAAAGTCAGCAAAACCTTGACACTTTTTTAAACTCATCGGCGAGACAGAGTCTTGCCAATGGCCAGGGTTCGATAATGCCATGCACAGTGATCAGCCTATGTGAGAGATACCAGTCTGGTAAATAACTTAATATAAACATTTGTGGTGCCAATGCTATTACTTGCAGCTTGTGGATCAAAAGTACAAGGTAGTATTGGTTCTTTGTTATCGTTTGTAGTTTAAAGCAAACGTCCCAAACAATCGTTTTGAATAGGCTACATGGAAATATTCGTACTTTCGACGCATTTGCCAAACCAAGGTCGAGATACATTTACAAAAAGGTTTGGCAAGCGACAATATATTCCAGGGTTGCAATTGCATTGATGAATCTCTCACTTAAACGCTCATCACTGTTATCTTTCATATCCAGTTGATCAAAAATATTTTATCACGCTATACGCTTGTGAAACAAAGATCTAGAAGCTTTTGATATGTATATTGTGAAAAAGAAAATTTACTCTCACGAAAGATTTTTTGACTGAACAACTACACAGAAGGACCACCATCTACTGTACCTTACAACTAATTTTGTTATTATTAGACTGGCAAGCACGTACTTCGCATAGGGCAGTGGTTCCCAACCTTTTTTGATACATCCCCCCCTTTGCTCATTTTGGAACTTTTCATTCCTCCCCTATTACATAAATTCAGCAGGGTGGCGGAAAGGGTGAAAACATAAATTTTGCAATGACTCAGATCACACGATGTGGGTTTAACCATAATCCTATAGTGGTGTTGTTGCGTCCTTTCAATAAGCCGCTAGTATACGATAACCTCACACGAGTGAAAGCCGCGAGTCTACTAGGCTCGTCAACAAGGAGCTGTCCGACCTATGGAAGGTCCGAACACCTGAGGGAAACAGTTTCTCTGGCCATTTCAGGCCAGAGGAGTTTGCTGCCGCTTTCAGGCTCCTGAAACCAAGAAAGTCTCCAGGTCAGGATTCTATCTTCCTGGAGTTCATGCTCCACGCCGGGTCAGCTCTCAAACCTTGGTTTTGCGATTTCCTCACTTCCTGCTTGCGCCAAGATCTGGAGAAGAGCACTAATAGTTGCGATCCCAAAGGCGGAAAAGCCATTGAGAACCCAAAGAGATATCGCCCGATATCTCTTCTGTGTATGCCTTTCAAGATCCTTGAGAAACTCATCTACGTTCGTGTCGAAGCAATCGTCGACTTTTCGACGCGGGAGTTCGACCGTTAGATTAGGTCACCTTGCTGACGCAGGACATCGAGGTAGATTTTCGGCTAAGACGAAGGCCGGAACTGTGTTTGTTGATCTCATAGCAACCTAAGACACTGTATGGCACCGCGGCCTCACCTGCAAGCTGCTGCGACTGCCACCTGACAGACACATGGTCTGCATGATCATGGAGATGGTTGGTAATCGCAGCTTCACCCTTACAGCCGGAAACGGCAAATGGAACAGGTTACGACGCCTCAAAAACGGTGTTCCTCAGGGGCGGTCCTGGCACTCCTCTTCAACATCTACCTTTCTGACTGCCAAACACCGTCTCCAGAAAGTATGCATATGTTGACGACCTAGCAATCATGCATGCTGATGGAGATTGGCGGACAGTGGAGGGAGTGCTGAGCAACAGGCCCGTCGCCAGGATTTAGCAGCAGGGGGGCCAAAAACCAGAAGGAGGGGCCATAAACCAGAAGGGGGGCCGCATTTTAAAATACAGTATTGGATGTATGCAGCAACCGGTGGGCCAACCGTGAAATGGGGGGGCACCGATTTCAAATGGGGGGCCGGGCACCACTGCCCCCCCACTGGCGACGACCCTGCGGAGCAAGGACATGGCAACTGTAGATGAATACCTCCAGACTTGGAAGCTAAATTTCAAAACTACAAAAACGGTTTCGGCAGTCATCCATCTTAACAACAAGGAAGCTAAACGTAAGTTAAAAGCTAACCACAACAAAACTCTGCCCTTCTGCTCCGAGCCTAAATATTGTTCCTCGGAGTAACGTTCGACAGGTCGCTCACGTATCACTGACACCTCGAGTCACTTTGCAAAAAGTTAACATCATGCATCGCACTCCTGAGACGGCTTGCTGGTTCTGGCTGGGCTGCTGGAGCAACAACGTTGTGAATAGCCACCCTTGCTCTGGTCCATTCAACAACAGAGTACTGCGCTCCCATCTGGTGCCGCAGTGCTCACACCCGCCTCATTGACCGCGCCATCAACGACGTCTTGCGAATTGTGACTGGATGCCTGCGTGCTACACCAGCGGACAACCTTCCTATTCTCGCAGGCATCGAACCTACTGAGCTTGGAGCTTACACTATCTCTAGCAAGCCATGCCATGGAGTCTGGACACCTGCTCCACTCTGCGCTCACCTGTCCACCGAGTGCGAATGCACTGCGCCTCAAATCGGGACACCCATTTGTAGCCTACCCGCTGCAAACATCTCACCAGTTCATCTGACAACAACAACAGAAGTGCGGCACGGTGGACGGATCACCAATGGAATGCGGAGTGGTTGGACAACACTACGAGACTCCGTACTTTCATCCCCGACACCGGCACCCACCTTCCTGGATTGACCCTCCCAAGAACAGCGTGAGTCTGGCTTAACCGCCTTCACACCGGTGTCGGACGTTTCCGCTCCTGTTTGCACAAATGAGGTATGGCCTCCTCTGCGGCGTGTGAGTGTGGCGCAGAAGAACAAACCGTGGACCATGTTTTCCTCCAATGTTTAATCCATCGAGCTCCTCATGGACTGCACGGCCTGACGGCTCTCGACGATGAGGCAATCGATTGGCTGCTCAACACCTGCCCCAAGATCTAGTGCGGCCTAGCAATGGACAGCACCAACTCGCTCAAACGACGAAGAAGATACTATAATTACCTCTGTTCGGTGGCTTCAAACAAGCAGCAAGTTTAACTGGGAAAAAGTCAAAGACTCAATCAGAAAACATGGAATGTACTTAAACATCTAACTAGGCAGGTGTCATTAATGATATAATAGTCCAATAGATAGCCCCACTGTTAATTTCTTGATTGAAAGAGCTAAGTGAAAGAGCCAGTGTCAACTTAAAAAAGAAGTACAACACATATAATTAGTAGGTAGCTCAAATATAGTGGAAATTCCTCCCCTGAACTCATGAAATTCCTCCCCGGTTGGAAACCACTGGTATAGGGAAAAGCAAAGACCTTGAAAAAGTCACTTTGATGCTCACTAAATCCAAATTTACTAGACAAATTTTCTTGAGGGGTGAATGGGATGAATGACGTACACTGCGGAAGGTTCCGAATTTTTTCTCAATAGTTGGCATTCTACGTCTCTGCCACAAACAATATGTTGCATGTTGCAATGCTACCGTAGGATCGATTTTTCATAAGATTTTTGTCTGTTGTGGCATTGCAGTATTGATTTCTGCGATAATCATTGTGGCATCTGGCATTGTAACATATTGTGTTGTATTTTACCATGAGAATTTAGAGCAATGTTGCCAGGGCCGGACTTAGCTGATGCGAGGCCCTAGGCTAATTCATTTGTGAGGTCCCATCTCCCACTGTTACGAGGAAGAAATGGAAAAGCGTTAATCAATTTGCGCAAAGCCCAAAATGACGATATTGACGCTCTAAAAGTACGATTAATAAAAAATTTTAATCATTGCTAGAGTGCCTCACAATCACTGTGTTTGTTGCTGCCTTCGACTTACAAGCGTTCAATGACACGGACTTGTTAAAATCGTGCTTGGCTGGCTGGAACAGGATTATCAATGTTTGCAGGCAAACCAACCGAAAAAGTCACTGTTAAAGATTTGACAAAAGACATGGCCTACGTTTTATAAGTTTCACATCTGTTTTTTCTTATCTGCGCTCAGGGGCGTAACGACGGGGGTCAAGGAGTGCCCAATTCCCCAGGCGCTGAATCACTATGGGGGCGCCAAATCACTATGGGGACGCCGAATCGCTTGGGGGGAGCCGAAAAGTCCCAACAATGTCACAAGTACTTTCAACTACAAGCGGCTCTGTAACGATTTCGATACAGGTTGAAAGGATCTGCGGAAAACACTATCATCTGCTTTGTCTGTACTGAGGAGAATGGCTAATGATGTTGTAAATCCTGCATGAAAAATGTTTAAAAGTCCCTGGTGAAAAAAAGAAAAACTTGTTTTTTGGCAAAACACCAGGCATCTGTGCCACTTCATTATGATCATATTTTCTTAACGTAAAGTTTTTATCGGAACTATTTATTGATAACCCTGTTTAAAGTCGATCAGACTTTCGTGGCCTTCATGATCTTCCTGTATTTCTTGTTTTTGCTGGTATTATTGGTGGCCACAGTCCTTCTTTGTTTCACAACGTTAAAGCATTCAAGCTTGCCTCAAATTTATAGATATGAAATAAAGCAACAACAGCTCCATTAGGATAGAAGTCCATTCGGACAAAACAGCAACGTTCATGAAACTAAACTTGCCGCATCACCTGCATTATTTCCAGCATTTCTTTTCTGGTCACGTACCCGTCGTTGTCCGCGTCGTAGAGACTGAACGCCCATCGCAGTTTCTGATCAAATGTTCCCCTCGACGTGACGGAAAGCGCGCAGAGAAATTCTCGAAAATCCATCGATCCGTCTCCGTTTTTGTCAAATGTCCTGTGGGCAAAGAGCAAGAATAGTAGTAACACTCACACTTTACAATCATAGCATCGCCCGGTGAGCCATTCACGCCAAACGTCGAGGATCAGTTCAAATTGCAAGCAGACGAATTTCAAGCGTTGCTTAAATTTGCGCGGTTTGTTTTGGGAATCAACAGTGAGTTCTTGAACAAGAAATTTACAAGTTTTCCTTAACAGCTTAACAAAATAATATCAAACTCAGATTGTCCAGCACAAAGCTTGCCAAAAACATGAAGCAAGCAACCTTTTTTCACAAGTGAGTTACATCACATGTGGTTAACAAAAATTAAGTTTCAACCATTGCTGTGAAAAACACCCTCAACAGCACACCCTTAAACCTCGTAAGCAGTATTTTGCGCGAGTAGCGAAACTCTCTTCGTCTCAGGAAAAGCCTATCAACGTGTTTTCGAACAACTCTGTTCAATGCTTCTAGCCTTGCATTTGGGAACTTTTGGGGTGAAAAACAAGGACAAAATAACTCAAACACGCCTAAGGGACTAAAAAGCAAACTGGAGCAAACTTCTTTGATGCTCCACAGCAAAAGCAATGAAGTGTGAATCAAACACGGTACAGGTTTGATACACATGGAATCAAGTATATTTAATTTTCTTTCTACTGTTGCATGAAATTTCATTTATTTCTGATGATGGCTTACGCATAAGCCGAAGCATTGAATAAAATAATGTTTGCGATTATTGTGGCTGTTTTGTTTGCAGTAAGAATCTACAGCAACTCCGTGCATTGTTTACCAAAATGGAATCAAGTAGTATGTCTGAAAGTGATAATGTTGCTCTGGAAACGAAAAACGGTTAACAGAAATTTTGAAATAGCCTAAAACGTGTTTTTTCAACTTAAAATCAAAAATATACTTGCCACCATACATAGGCGTAGCCAGGCGGTCAGTGGTGCTGTGCCCCACCACATTTTTAGAACACATAGTCATTTCGTGATTTGAGAGGCGGTATCCCAAACAAAATAGTGTTATTCGCCTAAAATCAAACATTTCCCCCCCCCAATTTTTGGACTGGCTACGCTACTGCCACCATAACGTGATCTCCTTGCTGGTAAACTGTACAATGTGAAAAATTACTGAAGAACTATGTAAGTGAAAAATTGCTTTGCACGACAATAAATTAGGGCATGTGGCGGCACATCTGTGTCAGTTCAGTTTTCTCAATGACAGAAAAAACACAAAAACCTGGCATAACTTTTTCAAGAGCACTTCTTTTCGTTTTGGAAAATAACACTGATGTCTGTTTTTTTTTAAACGAACTTTTTCTGTGAAGCAAATCAATGGTGAAATGTCTTTGAGTGAAAAAAACTTAGATTAAAGACTAATCGTAAACTTTGACCAACTGTACTTTTTCAAACGTTACTGAAAACAACTTAAGGACTTCAACATCTGTTAGCACTTTCTAATGGTGTGCTGTTCAAAATATGTGGTTAATTTTTAGTGAAGGCGCAAAGACACATGTTTTGCTTCAATGAATTGCAGTACATGTTTTGTCGATTTCAAATCTGTAGCTTTTTCATTTTTGGCCTGTTGTTAGTGAAATAAATGTCATTTTTGGCCTGTTGTTAGTGAAATAAATGTTCGTCCTGAGAGATGTTTTTGTTTTTAAATTATTAAAACTGGAACCATACCGCTATTTTTCTACGTTTAACTTAGATATTGCATATCGTAATCACATATGATTATGCTTACGCTGCAATTATAGTCGAAACAATTTGCACCGCACTTTAATAAAATCTACTACCTTCCCATATTCTGCGATAAGTTGCTACCTTCCAATATATTTTGCAATAATATCTACCATCAAACACGCATATCTTCCTATTTCGAGTTTTTGCCATTTCAAATATTCATGACAAGGTTGTGTGATTTTTGATAACATTATCACGTTTTACAAGCTGCCACATCAGTTCGCTGACTTTTGTAGTCATTGACTGTCAACAGAACAGAAGGTCGCAAATACATTTGGGGGATTTGTAAAGATAACCCAGAGTTGCTTAACATTCTGAACAAATTTGATGCTCTGCACCAACAACCTATTTAAATAAAGCAGTACAGCGGTCTGGTCTTTCATGAAACAGCCAGTAGTTTCCTAGCGCGTTTGTCGTAATCACACTTACAGCGTTTCTTGACGAGTGTCTGTTAAAGGATCTTGTATTTGCCGATCAGTCAGCATTTCTCAATTAAAAAATAGCGTCAAGCTTGTGACTGAATTAAATACCTTACGGGGAGCATTTTTGACAGAAAGGAAAATCAAAACACGGAGAAGAGCAAAACACTATTGTTGTCTGGTTTGCTTAAGGTGCAATTTATTTGAGTGAAAATAAATAAAGCAGTCTTTTTAAAAATCAACGCATTTCAAGCTGACAGCAAGCTAGTTTTTGAACATTACTTCAAAAGTTGATTATGTTTCCTTACAAAGAAATGATACAATTACTATTATTTCAAATAATCGTGTGTTCACTCTTACTGTTATTTTGCACTGATTTTTTAAAGTTTAAATCAAAGTTTTTTTTGCAACTGCGGAAAAACAGAGACTTTCAAAAACATCACAGGAATAAAAAATAAACCCTTAGGAAGACTTCCTTTTATTTCTTTTTATTGTCCAAGCTTTACAGAATTTCAAGCCCAACTTAATACAACCCAATCAATAAGACACATCAGTCGACGAAACTTTCTGAGGGTCAGTTGTTGCAAACAACTTACTGTACTTCCATTTTGTCAAACAATGGGTTTGATCTTTAAGCTAAAGCAAATGCAGCCTTACCCACGAGGATTATTTTGACCAACTGTTAAAAATACATCATTTATAAGAAATTTTACAAATACTTTACCTGAATGCATGCTTAGAAAAAAGCGTTGCATCTCCTCCAGGAAAAAATGCGCTGTAGAAGTTTTTGAAATCCTCTTGTGATAGAACTCCACTTGGGCATTCGTTCATGAAAGACTTAAACCACTTTTTGACTTCTTCTTCGGTGAAGTTAGTATTCGCCGCTAATTCCTCTATGTCTGCTGTTTTGATCTTTGCATGACTTTGTCCCATGTTTAAAAAAACAGCAATCAGCGAAAT
>Ga0210059_1008277_pt1 | contig 16462 bp, 9 predicted proteins | sample Ectturendosymbi2_FD_188042 | JGI IMG/M metagenome (GOLD analysis project Ga0210059, IMG submission 188042) | Ecteinascidia turbinata endosymbiont from Florida, USA - Sample 2 (SPAdes) (version 2) | ecosystem: Host-associated > Tunicates > Ascidians > Unclassified | place: Key West, Florida...
CTTGTCATGCTGCTTTCCACAATTTTGTCGTGCCTTTTTTCCCATAGCCTTGTCATGCTTCTTTCCATAACCCTGTCATGCTCTTTTCTATGACCTTGTGATGACCCATTGTCTTAGTTCTCTCTAGATTTGAATCTTGACGTTCGTTCACGCTTCAATGCGTTGAGATTCTCCCTCTTGGACTAGTTTTACTTTTGTTTTCTGAATATTAGGACGCAAATCTGCGTAGCTTTAATATTTGTTTATTAAGTTGTAGCACGCATTAATTTTGCGCTGCTACACCGCCTTCCATGGTCGTGGTGGCAATTTGTTTGTGGTGAGAAAAGTCGCGGTGATAGCTGAATGATGACAACGATAATGGAATCGTTATACGTCTGATCATAGTTTTAAAGCTTTACCTATCCACTATCAGCGAAGTTTATCTGCAAATTGGTATGTTTCAGTTTCATGACATACTTACAGCAACTCGTAAGCAGTTGTGATTCATCAGATATTCTTTGTTGTACTTCCCAATAAACCCGTAGCCACGGGGGGCATGCGGGGGTAGTGGCCCCCAAATTTTTGTGTACCCCAATTTGGTGAGGTGGTTGATTAGCGTCCGCTCCTGTTCAGCTGATTGTAAAGCGCCGTTGTAATCAAAGTAACTTCGGGCTCCGAACGCTGTTCCCTTAACGGTCAGTTGGTGCGTTCGCGCATTCGTTGTAACATTCCAACCCAAGCCTTACAATTGCCTGAAAAAAGTTATGTTTTGACATTTTCTTTGTATATATATCGATTTGGTGTAGATGTTCATTTTCAAAATCTGAAATGCAATGCGTTTTTATAGCTTCTGGAAATAAAAAAACTGAAAAGGCCAGGTTTTCATAGTTTGCTGATTCTCCTTGGAAATGACCCAACTAATTTCTTGGTGAATTGAAGAGCAGAAGTTTATATAAAACTAATATATGCACTGGTTTCATGCAACAACACATCAAACGTAAACGTAGCTTACTGTAGATAATCTAAACTCCAAGAAGTCTTCTGGAGTGTTTTGAGAAGATCGGAACTACGAATAGTGACGTTGAATTTATAAAGGGGTTCAGGAAAAACATGAAATATTGTGACATAAGAAATAAAGGGTGCAAATTTTTACTAAAATAATGTAACTTTTTTTGTGGGCAGCCCACGTTTTCCACATCTCTTTTAATTTTTTAAAATTTTGAGTGCTAAAGGTTTTTATTCTCTCTTTCGATAAGCTCAGGTTTGACATGATAGAGCACATGACTTTTATGTAGAACAAACTTAATTAAATGAAAATACACCATTCAGTATCCACGCGTACAATGATCACGGATGAAGCATACAAGTTTGTTATCTGAAGAAAACTGCAGTATTGATTGATATCGGAATACTAGCTCTGTTGTACTGTGGCACTCTGTTAGTTGTAATATTTGTCTTTACTACCATAAGATGACCTTGCGTAATTGCAGATTAATAAACAAGACGCACTCACATCAGAAGCAAAAAAGGTGTGGGACGAACTTGAAGAAGATGTGAAATTTTCCCAACAACGAAATATCAAAGCGACACATGAGTTGAATCTTCAAGACGGGTTATATCACGACGTCAAATACGAAGTACGAGTTTTGTGTTTTGTTTCACGCAGACAAAGATCTCGTTTCAAATTGCTGGGTGTTTTGAAGACTGAGTGGTTTTCAGATACGATAACAAGGTGGTCTGACAAGTTTGAGATATCCAGCATGTAGTCTGCATGTTGTTTTGTCAAATTTGTTGGAGTATCGCTTTTGCAACTTGCCAGTCATTGCAAGCTTAGCGCAACATAGAGTAAATAATTTGAAGATATAATAGAGCACGTGATTTTTGATGCGTTAAAATCTGGGACATAAAGTTTTCATGTGACATTTTAGCATCAGTAATTCCAATTCATTATTTCAAAATTTTGTTTAAAAAACGTAAAAAAAATTCTTAACCTATAACAGAGATTTAGATTTAGTTTCATTAAATTTTTGAAGCAATTTGAATGTTAAAGTGCAATCCTAAGAAATGACGTTAACACGCTGACTGCAACACTGCGTAAGTGAAGTGATTTTATATGGTTTTCTCGTACTGGAAAATCCTAGATACATGCTTGCTTAGGACTGTAGGCCTTCGTGTTATTGTTTCCTTACGGAACTCGATTAGACGTAAACGTGGAACAAGGGCGTACGCAAGGGGGTTGGGAGGGTTGGGGTTAAACCTCCCCCCTTGAGCTTGATATTTTACAAAAACTTTATTACCTTCGCAAGGAGATTAATTGTTTTCGCATACTTTTTGATTGTTAATTTGTCGACTTAATGCAAATATCACGGAACAAATTTGCATGCAAATTTCAAGGAACGTTGTAAATGGACTAAAAAAGTAATAATTAGGCTTTGGTGGGAATCTGGATTATCGTCTGCGTCCAGAAACTATCTCATCACATTTCACAGACCTTTCGTCCACTACGCATGTTTAAGATCGTGCTCCGCGATAGTTCACTTTTTCCGAAACCATTGTTTTCATAATGTCTTCCAAGGGCATACGCAAGGGGGGGGTTGGGGTTAACCCCCCAATTTAGTTTGATATGTTACAAAAGCTTTATTACCTGCGAAAAGGAGATTAATTGTTTCCTCATACTCTTTTCTTGTTAATTTGTCGACTTAATGCAAAAATTACAGTTGTAAATGCTCTGACATAGTGATGAGTGTGTTTTACTCTCCTGTTTGAACGCTCAGCCTGATATTTTTGCAGTTATGAACTGCTGTGTCGTAGCGTTGAGTGCATTTTCTTCCGATGTCCTAACTTGGAGCGCTGATATTTTAGTTTATATTCAGTGCCAAGGGCGTACGCAAGGAGGGGGTTGAATTAAAAAAAAAACCTTGAGCTTGATATTTTGCAAAAACTTTATTACCTGCACAAAGGAGATTAAGTGTTTTCGCATACTTTTGTTTGTTTAATTTGTCGACTTAATGCAAATAACAAAGTATGAATTTGCATGCAAATTTCAAGGAACATTGTAAATGGGTGAAAAAGTAATAATTAGGTTTTGGTAGGAATCTGGGTTATCGTCTGGGTACAAAAACCATCTCACCACTTTTTGCAGATCTTTCGTTCACTAGGCTATGCATGTTTAAGATTGTATTCAGCGATAGTTCATTTTATCCGAAAAATTACATTTAATTTGTCTGCTAAGGCTGATCAGCGCAAGCGCTGACCACATTGGCTGCATTAGGCCTAGCGATTTCTGTAGCATGATAGAACTGTTTCACGAGCTCAAAAACATCAGTTGTTAACATAGAAGCATTCGGGCATTTATTGTGTCTCAGCAGGAAAAAAGGAAAGCTAAACGTTTGCTGGAGTTCCATAAATAACAACAAAATCGAAAGTTTTCTTGTGTACTTTATGCGCATTCTCAATTTTTGTGTAGTTTATCAAGATTCGATTTTTCAAACCAGGCTGTGCGCCAGCCAGTCCACCCGCACTTACTCTATGCTCGACTGCTCGTATTCGACAAGACATTAGCGCAGCCCATTTTTCCGTTGTAAATTGCCCTGACGAATTGATGAGTGTGTTGTACTCCACTCCTTTAACGCGCAGCCTGATATTTTTGCAGTTACGAACTGCTGTATCGTAGCGTTGAGCGTTGGGTGTATTTTCTTCCGATAGCCTAACTTGGAGCGCTAATAGTTTATATCCAGTGCAATGACACATAAAATAAGGAGAGTGGATGTATAGAAAAATGTGCATATTATGTCAACCAACTTCGCCCAAAACGTTGGATTGGAAACAGGACTATGACGTCAAATTGTGACGTCACAATCAGCGCACACCAAATACAAATGACTATCCTATGCCACTGAATGAAACCCCCCCATGAAAATTTTCTGCGCACGCCACTGACCTGGAATATGATGTAGGTGGAGATGACAACACCGATCAAGAAATTTCCTTGATTTGGCTATCAAGTGCTGAGAACATCTGGTTTTCATGCACTTCCATTTCCATAGGTTTTTAATAGCATTACTTCATAGTTAAAAAAGTAAACTTTTTGAAACATCTTAAGAAGTTAAAAACTTCTCAAATTAAAAACTTCTTAAAATAGTTAAAAATTAAACTTTTTACGAAGTTTTGGGGGAATTTATTTTAGAAGCCTTCTGATGCTTCTGCTTATCCTGGTTTTGTGTTACAAAAACTTTTGTATACTAAAGTTGAGAGGGTTGACCTTTGCGCCCTCCCACTGCAGTTCACAGTCCCTGTCGTTAAGAGCCAGGGCCGTTCCGGAATAATGCGCCCAACCTCAGGATATTACAACGAGGACGAGCCCTTCAGTTTTCGAAAAAATGCTTCAAAAACTTAAAAAATCTTCGTCAAGTTTTTGATCGCACTCTTCAAAACCTCGAAACAGTAGTGAGCACTTCAAAATATTTTAGCAAAGTCTTATGCTTCAGGGATGCTATACATCAGCAGTGGTTCTCAACCACGGTTTTGAGAGGCGCATGCGGCCCCCAAGCACCCTTTGTGCGGCTCCCAGGAGGCTTTCAATGATATCATAAAACATGCCTAATTAAAATTGTGAAGTCCTAACTTTTAAATTCTGACGTTGAGTTCTGTAGCTCGCGACTTTGAGCTCTGCATCTCTGTGATGAACTGCTTTGTGGGAGGCATGCCACGCAAAATCATTGATATCGTGAGAGCGTCTCCTTGTGTATGTTAATTCAACTTGTGTTAAAAATTTTTTAGTGCGCTTCTCCAACAAAATTGTAGGTCAGGATTTTTCTCCCTTTAGCGAAAAGGTTCAGAACCACTGCTATAAATCCCTCTCCAGTTGGCCCTCCAATCGGGAGGTTAAGGGGAGCACTTTTTGCTGTCCTTGATCACAGCCAGAGTTTTTGTAGGAGCTTGCACCTCAAAATGTACATATTCTCATTGTATTTGTGTGCAAATATTTAGGGCCAACCCAGGCAACACGACCTTTCCTTGCTCGCTTGATAAATAAATAGGCTAAAGTTAAACCCGTATTGCAAGAAGGGTGATTGTTTAACATGGTACCAGTGGGAAATAACCAACGATTTTTAAACACTTCTGCAAATTCAGACGTATTCTGCAAGTTGAGACGAAATAAGGCAACGGTTCTAAAAAGGGAACGTTTGCAAACTGAGGCGTAAACAAAGTATATCTTCAGCTGATACTAATTTCGTTTTTTGTTTCCATTTGATGCCGGCTCCTTAAGCATATTCTGCAATTTACTTTTTGTGGCCCCATTTCCGTGTAGCCTTGTAACGTAGTGCTGTCATTCCTGTGGCTTGATTTTCATTCTCAAATTAATCCGGAGCTTTTCTTTGTTACGCTACTCGACGTTTTGAACACTTTAAGGGAAGCAGTGGTTTTAGATATCAACTATATTTCTCTCCTTTTTCTTTTGCACCGGGTTGATATATGTAAGTAGAATCAGTTTCACATTGTTTAATTAACGGTATTAACAGGCTGATGCAATGGATCACGGGCTTGAGACGAAGAGAGTAATGCTAGGTCTTTTGGAGCTGAAAGTAGAGGAACTGCAAAATCAAAAGGACCAAGAGGAGGCGAACTACGAGGTTAGAAAAGTTTTTCAAACATAAATTGTGCGGTAAGTTTAGGTCTGCAAAAAAAGCTTTGTTTGATCAATGCTTTTGTATCTTTTGAAGTTTATACTACTGTCGGCGACACTGCATTCAACCAGGCGGCAAACAATGATTTTTTGTAAAGAATGCTTCTCAAATAGTTTAAATCAGATTTCTGCATATGTACTTTTACCTCAATTTACATGAATGAAGGCGACGTGCAGAGCAAAGACAGTTGAAAATGAAATGTGTGTGAGTGAAGCTTAACTGTACGTTACAAACCTGAGCCATTTTTTAGCGCATACTTCTCGTTAAGCTTAACGTGCACGTTGTTAGCTTGCGAGGTATGAACAGACCCATAACCAGAGTGGCAAACCGGGCAATTGCTGCTCGAAAGATTTTTGATCAAACATTCTGGGTTTGTCAAACGAATATCTTGTACATTTCATGTCACTTTGTCCGAATCACGATTTTAACAAAATTTTATTGTAGCCTTTCAACGTGGTTCAGTTTGATGCAATGAGGAACGTTGTGTGGATTGTACATGTAGATAAAAAAAACGAATTTTTTGAATGGATAAACTTCGCTTATTTCGGATCTGAACCTGCATGTTTCACATGTTCTTTTCATTAATTTTCATCTTTTCAACATTCATCTGCTCAATGCTGGCAACCCGTGGCCCATGAAGTCAAAGTGATGGTCCTTGAAAATTTCGTGAACATGGCCTGCGAATGAGCGAAGTCAAATCCAATGGGTCTCCGACGCTGAAAAAAACATGTTGTGAAGGCAATGACTACGCAGTGCCCCTGCAACACTAAAAAAGGGGAAAAACGCTTGGAATACAAATAGGCTAATTATTTGTCGTTCGGTCTCAAACATGAGCAAAACTCCTAGAAGAAGCGGTAGAAGAACCGCTCTGACACTGTAGGATGCACAAAGACAGTGTTACCCAACCAGTGGCCAAAGCACATTTTTCGAATGGGCCACAGAGTTAGTACAGTTATCTAGACATCTAAGACATCTAATCACTACAGTGGTAACACAATGATTGTGTTCAGCAACAAGCTTATCACTGAATTGCATAAAATACTTGGAAGCTCTACTTGTTTCTTGAGCATCAGTATCAACCTGTGTCTTCCTTTCTATTAACTGCGGCGATTCTTGTCTACCCATATCTTCAACTTAAGCACTGTCTGTGCACACTGCACCACTTTTAATTTACTTGGACTGAAGATGCCGTATGGCGAAATCGATTTCCATTAAATAACATCAATGCGTGCTGATTTTTGTTACTGGTGCAGTGTGCACAGACAGTGCTTAAGTTGAATTGCATAAAGGAATAAATTCGCTACATTAGAATAATGGGTGGTTGTTTTATTTGTATAAAAGTTTAGCCATATGCACAGCTGATACGTGTGCACTAATTCGTGACACCAATCCTTTTGCCACTCTAAAGTTTATCAAGAATTGACCACTGCGTCTGGACAATTAATGACAGGGAATGGAATGCATCGTTTTTCATTTTGTGCTTCATGATCGTAACTCGAACAGGTGAAGATGTGTGAGCCGTTGTCTAAATACGACTTGGCTCTTCTTGTTCAGAAATAGTAACAGCGTCATGATTGTTTCTGCCTTGAGCTGCGGCATCGCCAACCATGGCGAGCAAACAGTCTTGCTTATTGAACTGGTATACAAAGATAAGCAAGCAAGAAGAAATTCGACAGGTAAGAGAAAAAATAGACTTATGGAGTTCAGAAAAGAGGAAGCTGATGTAAAAGGTAATGAATCTGATAACAAGAAGACTAATGAGTAAACAGCATGCAGGCTCTTTGGAGTTGTGATGGGATAGGTGGTCAATTGGATGCTAGTTGTTAGAGGTCTACAATTTTTAGTGATATAAATGCATGCTATGCAATCGACTATTTATGGGGCATGCATAGTTTACTGGTGTTAATTTCAGTTATTTGCATATTTTATTTTTAATTTGCGTCTTTATCACGTAGAATATCCATTTTTTTAATCCATTGGTAAACCCTGCTCTGCTGACATAATTTACAGCAGATTGCTAAGTACTGTAATGGTTTGGAGATCACATTTTTCGACAGTGAAACAAATAATGACAGTAAGCATACACCTTGCAGCAATGTTTGCAGCCAAATGGTGAACGTTTCCAAACATATACAAGTCGGAAGGATTTTTTCCAGGGGGGCACAAATTTTTCTATGGGGGGGCAAAAGTGGTGAAATTTGTTTTTATCCCAGTCGAAACTAAGAAAACAACTCTTGTTTTGCTAAAATTTTAAAAATACAGGGGCCGTTGGCCCCCTTTTCTCCTCCTTCCGACGCCCATGTATACAAGACAAGGCGACATTTCAGAAAAGAATGCTTAAGACGAATATAGTCCGTAGTTGTAGGAAAAACTTCAGGTGCCGATAGGCCTTGACTGAAAGTCGGGGTATGGAAGGCTTGGTGTATACCTGTGGGGCGCCGTTCGTAAAGAAATTATATTGGTTGCATTTTAACTTAAAACTGCTAAATCGGACAGATTTAGTTAAAGCGGAAAGATTTAACAAAATCAGAACAGATCCAGCTGCTAAATCGGAATGGATTTAGCCGATTTAGCTGTTCTGATAATTACCCGACGCAATGAAACAAAGCATTTCGCCTGGCAACTGGCTTGTACTCAGTGTAGACGGCCTTTATAATATAGTTTACTTCAGCTTTCATCGTCTATTTTATTCAAAAAAAGTAAGTAAGATTGACAGGCGTTCAAAACTATGGGCGAGTGCCAATTTCCCATTTCGTTTATAATTACAACTGCTGTTTAAACCGCCCGAAAAAAAAACATCACTTGTCCCCATACCTTCTGTATAAACAAAAACATAGCTAACTCTTTGCTTGTCAACACAGCGCAAGTGATGATATTGTTTTTCGGTTTGTTTTTCTTATTTTTCTGACTGATTAATGTAAATATCCAAGTTTCTATATGTTTCATTCAATTGCTGTTGGTTTAAAAAACACAAATAAATTCAATAACAGATGCAAGGGGGTCTGGAAAAATTCTTCCATAGCGATGCAAACAAATAACTCATACTCACATTGTACTTTTTTATCTTATTCTGGAGGCAAAGTAAAGTAAAAGTTGACAGCTTTTTTTCGATTTGCACCGGCATGTCAACATCCGGAAAGAGAAAATGTGCAGGTTTTATGCGCTGTTCATTCAGACTAATGATAACCCAGCTCTCTTAGTCTCTTGACATGAGGAACATACTGTAGAACCTCATAGTTGAATAACTGCCTAATGCTTCGGTGTTGGCTGCAGCGAACGGTTTTTGTTTAAGCAATGAATGAAACCGACAAACCGAAGAAAAATTTCAAAAATACTGTTTGGTTTTTGTGAACCAAATTGTCTTGGTACTCAACGATACGTCTAAATATATGTGAAAATGTATTTGCACCTGTCAGTGTCTTTGTTGTCTGGGCTATGCTAGGTAATAAAACTAGGTATGCTAGATAATAAAACATCATTAGGATCATCTCCCTGAAATCTTCGGCGCGTTGAGGCCCTTGCTGCGGAGAAATAGCGTTTCTGAGATTATTAAAAGATAATCTATCTACAGAGCTTTCCCCTTATTTGATTTGCGGCTCAGACGTTTACGTTGATTGTAGAAACGAATGGCGGAGGTCGAAGAGCAAATTCAGAAAACCCTGGATGAGATCAAGTTGGAGCAGCAAGAAAATGACAGACTTACTGCCTACAGGGACACCATGAAGGAAACGGTTGATATGAAAAGAGAACAAGCACAAGCAACAAAAAAACGTCACCGGGACGAGAAAACGGCAGTTGTACAAAAGACGAATATGGTAGGAATTTATGTGGAAATCGTGTCGTGGCCATTTTTGTTCGTCAAAAACCTTCAACAAAGTAAGGTGGAGCGGTGGTCATTGTTATGTCCTAAGCAACACCAAATTTGGGCAACAATCAATCGACAAATTACAGGAAGGCCTGAAAGTATCAAAGATATGTAGATGAAAGGAAGTAACTGCACAAGCTACAGTGTAATTGTTAAATATGAACCATCAAAACAAACAAATTTATATGCACGCAAGGGAAGGAAGCCAAAATTAGGCTGTAAATACACGTTTCTCAGTTTATGTGAACGGCTTTGAAGTTTTGAAAGTAACCCCTAATACTTCCTTAACCTTTGACAACTTTCTGAAATTCCCCGAAAGGAAAACAGAATTTGAAATAAACAAAATACTCAGTTGTTATTCATTTTCCTTAGTCGTTGCATATTTTCAATCCTTAGTTGTTTACTTTCAAATCTTTGCAACACAAAAACACCTGTCTGCGACACAAAAAAATCATACTTTTTATCACCGAATTCGCAGCCTTTTGACAAATTAACCTCGCAGTTTCAAGTGACTTTGTTGAATCTGTTCAGACTGCGGCTATTTTGGGAGAATTAGCATGTGCAAAAGAAGAAAAAGCGCTTCTTAAGGAGCACTTGGTTTTCGTGGATGACAATCGTGATTCGATGGAAAAGCGAAACGAAAAAGAGATTGTGCTTCTGTCTACAGAACTCAAGCATCAGAGTGGATTAAGGTGTGAAAACGCTTTGCAGAAAGAAGAAAAAGCCATTTAAGTTTTTAAAGAGGCCAGTGTACCCCAAGCATTTTGTGTGCGCCATTGCAGGGGTGTAGGTAGGTGGCAGTGACGGATCAAGCTCGTTTATTTGGAGGTACTGCCGGAAAGCGAATAACAGAAAAGGTCATCAACATCTTAGGGAGAGCATTTTAGTAAAGGGGCGTCCTTTCAAGGAGGGTCGTTGAAGGGGAAATTGCACCAGTTTGCCCATCATAGATTCCGCGCTGATTAGTAGGTGTTGCTCGAAGGTGTAAATGTTTTCAAAATGATTTCTACAACGATCGGCCAGCTTTGTTACCAACGTGTCCACGTCAGTTCTCTGCACCACCTTTATTATCCACAGGTGTTCAGAAAATCAACACGTGTGGTTGGTTAGCTTTCCAGCGTAAAATAAACGAAATGTTTTCTGTTATTGCCCGAGAAACCGGGAAAGATAACAAATTTGGCGATGGCCCATGATCCATTTCTAAGTATTTCAAACAAACACCCCCATGAAAGGAGCTGCGGAGTTGAACCGACCGAACTTTACAGAGCGATGTCATAGTAACAGGCATTGAAGTTGTCTGGATCTGTTGGAACCTTGTTGGGTTTCATTTAAACAATTCGTTAAATTTCTGCTTTTAATTTACGTACGATGGGCACTGTCGACGGTGAACGGGTCTTCGAAATAAAGCGAAGTATTTTTCGTTTTCGTAATTTTTTCTCAAATTTCGTAGCAATTGATTTTCTGTTCCAGAGATCGGTTTATGACTTTCGAATCGGAAAATGTCGGATAAGTTTTCAAATGAAAACAGAAAACTTTGAAATGCATTTATCTGCTCACGTTTTTGCATGGCGTTATGCTGCACCAGTTAGAGTCTGTTTGCCTATACGCTGGACCACATCGACCGACCCAAACCTCTGCACATGGAGCGGCCCACATCGGTCCGGGGGTCACATCCTGCAAGAATGGTTTTAGGTTTTACAGAAGCACCAGTAAAGGCAAAAGGTTGCACTCCAAATCACTTTCCTGGAGTACAAGGGATCATCAAGAATTGTTAACGCCCATAAGCAGAATGTTTGAAAGCATTCGTTGTGATAACTTTTTTTGACTGTGCCTTGGTTGCAGTTTGCGACGTTTTGTTGCAAATATACGTGGTTGCCTCAACCGCACGAATGCGTTGTGGTGATTGCTGTTTGGTTGACCTCCGTTGTTTTAACCGCGCTTGGTAGTTTAAAACAAAGTGCTGTGACTCCTTGACAAAAAATGTGCGTCTGATCGTTGCTAACGCACTCAAGTTTCCGCTGTGGGGTTTTATGCTCAAATTTACACATTTCTTGAGCTGAATTTCGTTTCTCCTTTTCCTCATCCTTAAATTACAAGTTGAAAACCTTTTTTTAGAGAAGAAAGTGAAAAACTCTCAGTGGAAGCGGAACTTGCGTTGCGTTCTTGGGAAAGGGAAATGGAGAAATTTTTCAGTATTTCTCAAAACGACTATGAGCTTTTCAGGTAGAGTCTTTTTACAAAACTCTTTTAGTCATTGTTTTTAATCTTTTTCATAATATTTCTGCATAAAAAATACCTATCGTTTGCTTAGAGTGTTGGAGGCTGCAAAATGTTTCTGCAATTAGATATTCCTGCTATTTATGCTACATAGTTGGAATGTATCTCTTTGTGTATCACGTGAGATCATCCAGTTTTTGTTTACCTTTTGATATAACCCTGGTTATTATAGCCCAGCATGTTTGCTGATCCCTTACTAGGCTACTTTATGGTAGAATTAAGATACTCTGATGATGTTCAAGAAATTTTGGAGCCATCTTTTCAAAGTTGCTGTAAAGCACAAGTTGTATGACTATGACTCATGCTCTTTTGTTTATGATTGCAATCAATAATTATCCTAATTTTTCTGAATTTTAAACTGCTTCCCAAGTGTTGTTCAGAATCCGTGTTTGTGCTTGGCAGACTGTCACTAAGTCAATTCAATGTGATTTCGCTATTGCTGCTTACAAGATTAATATGTCATGTACATCATAGTTCACATCACTCTTTGCGCATATAGCTCGTTTGAAGAGATTTTTTCATTTAATGTTGGCAAAGAAGTTTTATGCAGTGGGTTATACTGTAAGTCCTCACATTTTGCACAAAAATATATTAGTTTAGGAACTTCCATATCGCTAATAAGCTTTGATTTGTTTCTGGACTCTCCTTCGCACAGCTTGAAATCCCCTCAAGAGACCGTGGTTAACGACGAGACTGGGCGTATTTCGCTTAGTTTCCTATAACATAGTTAGCCAATCGTTAGAAAGTTGCAGTGCTACCACCTCTGGAGAAAAACCGAATGTTCCTTTCGGGATGTGCGGTTTTGATTCACTGATGCTACAAGTTTTGTGTTGAACACTGGACTGCTAACGGAGATGTGCTGGTGCTCTACTGGTGACAATGGTTGACTGATACAGTTAGAAAACATTGAATGGATCGTGGAGTCACATGATTAATTTTTCTGTTTTAATCCTTCGCTTTTGGTTGTGAAACACAAAACTTGAAGCACAAAATATCGCTAGCTTCCACTCTCAAGTTGTAAACAAAACTTATATTTGTAACCTGTTTTATTTATACCAGTTTTTTTAAAGGTTTTTCAAACGGTGTCGTGGTAGACCTTTAGGGTGTCAATACCATTTTCCCTTCTATGTCTGATACTTGGTTTTCACAAAAACGCAAGTTTCCGTAGGCCTACATACTCATTCATTCACTCATTTTCGTGCCCGCTTTATCTTTGGGGAGAGTCGCGGGAGCAGCAGCCCCAGCTCGCAGAACTGCGTTTGCTTTACCGATCCGTGTATCAATCTCTTTGGTCTGACTTCCGTCGCTCGTGAATACCATCCCAAGCCACTTGAACGTCTTCACCTGCTGCAGTGTATTTCCGCACACTTTTAGAATACACTATTTTGGGCGTCTTGAGAGACACAATATCTCAATTTTTTTCGTGCTGATTTGATTCGTTCCTGCTTGGTTGCACGCAGCAGAAAACCGATCATATGTGTGCTAAAGACCCTGTTGAAAAGATCCACGCATGCAGTAGGCTACCAACTCGTCAGCAAAAAGCAAACGGTTCATCCTGCAGTTCCCAACAGTGACACCTTCGTCGACGCGTCTGTGACTGTCTATCCAATTCATTTCTACCAGGGCTCTTCAAATTTTTGGAAGAGGGCCACATAAACTATTGCACTACAGTTCGAGAATCGGACATCTTGCATAATGTGATTATAATGTGATTTTTATCGGAATATGTTACATTCTACCAAATCAACACATTTTTCGTAAACATATCATGTTTTCATTATTGGCAAAATGTGTTTTGCCGCCGGGTGAAATGGCTTCGCAGGTCGGATTTGGCCCACGGCCCGTAGTTTGGAGAACTCTGATATAAACTATGAAGAGGAGTGGTGACAGTACACACAATTGTCGGAGTCCAACGCTGAACGGATGTGATTTAACTCCGTCGACACGGACACAGTCTTTTGAGTAGGAATACAGTTACTTGACGGCCAGCAGCAAGAGGCACCAATCAACACCATGCTCCCGCAACACTTCTCAAAGCTTTTCACGAAAAACCCGGCCATACGCTTTCCCAAGGTCGACAAAACATGTGCTTACGTCTTTAGCATGATCCCAGGATTTTCGAAAATTTGCTGGAGAGCGGAAATTTGTTCTGTAGTGCTACGGCCGCGACTATAACCACACTGGGTATCATCTAGCTTTGGTTCAAAATTTTCGCGGCATCTTGGAATACACTTCCTGGGAAGCTAAGCAAAGAGATGCTCCAGTAGTTGGTGCATTCACCCCTGTCTCCATTTTTGTTTATGGGAATGATCAATTTGTCAATCTTTCGGTGCCCTCTCAAAACGCCATGCCACTTGACACACACGAGTCAGCCAAACCATCCAGAGTTCTAAGTTCCCTTAATTCGCTATCAAACTTTTTGTAATTAGCTTTGAGTTTGGATTTAGCAGCGGCATCAAAGAGCTTATTGATGCACAGTTCTGCGGAAGCTTTCATCTGTGCAAAGTTAAAACATCCCGCCTGAAAAGCTTTGCTCAGTTCTGTCAGCTGAGGTGGCAGTTTTGACAATAGGGAAGCACCATGGTGAAATTTTTCGTTTTCAGAAGTCGCAATAAAACAACGCTTATTGCATCATTTTTGTTTTCTTAGAGCTGCTTCATTGCTGCGTAAATAGTCAAAATCTCGCTCCCAGCTCTCATTGGTGCCTCACGCGACAACCATCTTGTTTGGCATGCGCGCTGCTACTGCCGATCATGCCTTCATTGTAGTGTGATGCATCGCCAAGCAAGGCATTTGCAACGGTGAAACAGTAAAACGCTTGGCCGAATCGAGGCGGAATGGGACAGTTCGGCGCTGCCATTTCGGCGATGGACGTTTCGGCGATGAAATGTGAAATGTGTTTTCCTTTGGAATGTCACCAAAGTGCAAAAGTTCACACTACCGTCGTGAAGCGTGTAGGGGAAAGATTCTGTCTAGCACAAACGCCTCATGCCAGCAAAAATGAACGTCACAAGCCATATTTCTTTAGACATGTGATCACAGTCGTGCTAAGCTCTTCCAAAATCCTGACGGACGGGAACCTACACTGACCACTGGCCACCCCGATGACAACAAAACCACTCATGAAGCAAACATCCTTTGTAGTCTAACCTTCAAAGTATCTCAAACACAATTTTTTTCGCACAAAACATTTGCGACCACCATCGCCGAAATGTCCCGTCGCCGAAACGGCTCGTCGCCGAAACGACTCGTCGCCGAAACGGCGTCGCCGAACTGTCCCAGACCGGAATCGAAGCGGTGCGCCTAACAATGCACAGATACCATACTTACAATTTTCGCTTCCAACTTCTGCGCCAGAAAATTGTGTCGGCCTACAACATCGCAGCCGTCTGTTGCAATAGCCACGTGCAGGAAAACATGCTTTCCTCAAATCGTTTTACTTCAATGCAAGACAAAAACATATCTTGGCTTTCAGAATTTAGGGTGTCATTGGAAAATTTTAGGGCGTCATTTTTACACCCAAAAACGGCTTATAAAACACTGTAAATACACCACGTAAGAAAAAGAATCAGATTGCCTCGTACCAGGGATGTAGTGTAACAAAAAAGGTGTGGGAACACATCAAAAAATAGCTATTTCAAAACAGCTTCAAACTCATTTTAAAGCAAAACGTTGAAAAGGTGTGGGAACGCCTTTCCCACGCGTTCCCGCCCCGCTACAACCCTGCTTCGTACAGCAGGAAACAAAAATCGATTTTTATAAAGAAGACAAAAATTAGGCCGGTCTTCTCTTTTAGTCGCAGTGTTTGTTTTTCTTGTTCCAATCTTCGTTATATAAGACTCAAAACAACGTTTGTTGTTTCACATGCTTTTAGTGTTCCTGCCCATATTAAATAGGCCTACGTGCTGTTTATGTTTGTCAAAAACAAGATGTTTCAGTTATTACGCACAGCGTGAACATCTCAGCTTTTAGTACGCACAGAAGTGTTTCCCAACTATTTCAGACTTGCGGAACCCTACAGAAGACAAATGTAATTTGCGGCACCCAGTGGCGAAACCATAGCAATTTGATTTAAGATCTGATGACATTTTGAAAATGATATTTTTAATGATACAATGTAAAACGCATTAGCTCATGGCACCCCTGGGTATCATAAATGGCACCCTACGGTGCCGTGAGGTTGCCCCGGCGCTCCGGTTGGGAACCAATGATTTACAGTATTGTCAATGTTTTTCTAACACAGTCGATCTGTGGCCATTTGCGAAGAAGAGACGGTTAACCTGCAAAACCAAATCGAAGGTCGCAAAATAGAGGAAAGTGGTTTGCAACTTCGTTTCGATGAAGAGCAAGTTCAAGCAGAAAAAGTAGAAAGCAAACTCAAAACAGAAGTTGACTATTTACAAGCAACCGTGGATGAACGAGAGGTAGGAAATTGAAATGAATCAAATGGTAAAAACAAAATTAGTTCAATAAAGTACAGAACCTAATAGGTTCTCGCTTTTCACTCCCGCTTTTCTTTCTGGGAGTGTGACGGAGAAAATAAGCGGAGGACGAGTTAAAATACCCTATGTCTCATGGTAACATCCAATAGGTTCTAAAATAGAAATTCTATCTGTGCGTTCTTCAAAAAATGAGCAGTCAAGGGTTTCAAAAA
>Ga0210059_1008278_pt1 | contig 16461 bp, 10 predicted proteins | sample Ectturendosymbi2_FD_188042 | JGI IMG/M metagenome (GOLD analysis project Ga0210059, IMG submission 188042) | Ecteinascidia turbinata endosymbiont from Florida, USA - Sample 2 (SPAdes) (version 2) | ecosystem: Host-associated > Tunicates > Ascidians > Unclassified | place: Key West, Florida...
TATTTTAAGAAAAAATTCTCCGAACAGCATTTTTTCTTAAAATAAATTTCACTTCGAATGTAGTCGAGTGACCCACGGCCCAGAGCAAGCGGAGGTGGCTGCCGCAGAACACTTGCGACATCTCGGACGAGTGCAACTCTTTTTGAAGCGTTTATTAATTTCTTCGAGACATACTTCTCTGGAAATGTAGATGAACGCTATTATCTCTATATGCATTTTCCAAGGCATTTGTCTTTTTCTAAAAACATTCCGCAAATGATGAAAAACACAATCGCAGTTTTTCAGCATAAAATGCGATCGATAACTTTGAAATAAAAATCCTACAACTTGAATGTTAAAATGTAATTGTTTGCTTAAAATATTCTTTCATGTATAATAAATCACATGTTAGAGACCGTTGTAAAATGTTATGACTTGAAATGGAAGTTTGCATTTTCATTTTTCAAGGTAAACACGAAATCATAAAATTGAGGTTCAGATGTATTATATACAGAAATGCTTCCCTCAACTTGTGCAAATGCTTCCCTCAACTTCCGTTGGGGTTCAAGAAAACGGTCTTTTCAAGCAATGTCATTGTGGCGTAGCGGTATAGCAGCTGTTCGAGGACAAGAAAAAAGTGTACGGCCTAATGTTTTTGCCTCTCAAACGGAAAAACAATCTCACTATCATTGAAAAATACGTTTTGCTCTACTAAAAACAAAAACTTTGCTTGAGCGTTTAGAGAAAGATTTTGAAGAAAGAGTTTTGTCTGACTTATCTGTTGCATCTTGTCAGCATTGCTTTTTAGATATCTGCGGCTGTCATACGTAAAGCGCTTTGAAAACATCTTCTAGCGAGTCAAAAACAGGCTATGTAACTTCGTATGAGCTGGTGAGGACCAATCAGTAGCCGTCCTTTCCAGAGTTCCCAAGTCAACACGGCATTTGTCTTATCAGCTTAATCAAACATAGTTATTGAGATTGGATGTGAAAACACAATGAATAAAATTAAAAGTAAAATTAAACCAACTGACCTTTGACTTTAAGTTACTGTTTAGAACAAGAGTGAAGACGGCACTCGCAGCATCTACGACTATGAAATCAAATCCCTGTCCTACGCAATGTCGAGTTTATCTACGACAACCAATCAAACATATCGACAAAATACTCCATCTTTCTCCAAAGTGAGCATTGTAGAAGAAAGAGCAGAACCGGTTGAAGCAGTAGTGGCATTAAAAGTATCTGCCGACGCAGAATCAGTGGAAGCTGTACAAGCGCCTAAGCCTCCCCCACAAGCGGAGCCCGTGGAAGTAGTGCAAGCGCTTAAGCCTCCCCCACAAGCGGAGCCCGTGGAAGTAGTGCAAGCGCCTAAGCCTCCCCCACAAGCGGAGCCCGTGGAAGTAGTGCAAGCGTCGAAATCGTCTGCAAAGATAAAACCAATGGAAGCACTACAAACGTCGAAATCATCTGCAAGTCATTTTTCTCAGCTAGAAGGCTACCCGAGTGCTCCCAAAAAACTTTATTTACTCATCGGCCGACTTGCGCGAAAAATGGATCAAGGATAAAAGCGAACTTTCAGGAGTTTTCAAATTTTAATTGTTGGTCACATTTAGGAGTGTGGATCTGCGTAAATTTTTATCATAGGATCCTTAAACGAGATGAAAAAAGACAAATTTTTTAAAAGGAAAATTATTTTTCTCTGCTTCAGAAAGACTTTATATGTATCACATAAAAGCATATATTTACTTTTTAATCACTGTGGCTTTGCTGTCCAACTTTTCAGTTTGTCAGCAACCAATATAGTCGGCTTGTTGTTCTCTGCAAACCGCTGTTTTGTTTTATGTCAAAAATCGATCCTTGCCCAATGCAAGAGTCAGGTTTATGTTCAAACAAGAACTACAAATTTTTCACACCTCAACAAAAAAGCAAAAATTGAAAAGATAGCAATTTTTCGCCAACGCAAAGAGGTTTCCAAACTTTTTAAAAGTTTTTGGGAATAAATACGTTGCTGATAATAATGTTCGCATCCTGCCCTGCTCAAGCCCGGAAGAAACATTAACACCGTTGGCCAAATTGGGAAAAAATATTTCCCATTATTACCAAGGCTCACTGAAACGTTTTAGGAACATAAGTTTTTCAACAACTCCGCAATTATTTTCATGCTCAGCTGATCCGAAAAAACGAACTTGTTGGAATTCGAAAAAAATTACTTTGTCAAAAAAAAACATAATATCTTCCCATAAATGTGGTAAGGTACACATATTAAAGACATCACAAAAGCAGGAAAAGTGAAAGAGTTCGGCGAACAGCACTTATTGGCGATCGGTTGAAGTTCAAAATCTTGTTGTACTCGAAGGTTCAACATCAACGGAAGTGAATTAATTGAGACATGAAAAGACGTTAATTTCATAGCTATTTTAGCTATTTTCTATTTTCGCACTTTTCAGGTACACAAGATGCTTAAGCCCAAAATGGGTAAATGAGTTGCTCACAAGCAAGTTAAATGTTGCGCAAAGCTGGTGTTCCTACATTCTCCATCAGTGTTTTCTCCAAGAAAATTTTGCACTGAACAAATGTTTGTCTTAGTGAGCATGCAATTGCGCATCCATGTCGACACACAACCAGTAAAGCGTTTCAAGCGTTACAAGGACTGTGCAATATATATACAATATTAAGTTTGGAATGTTGCTCGTGCGCGAGAATGCGATTTCACTGCGCAAATAGTCTGGTGGTACTGCGCATTCGCACAGTACCACACCTTGGAAGGAATACTGTTCACAATTGTCACACCTCTGGTGGCCATGGCCAAATTGGTTACATATTCCTTTTGTTACACGACATGTACTCAAGGCTAAATTGGTCAATTGCGCATCCCCCACCTTACTCCAAAATTACGAATCTTTGCAAATCTTATGCAGATTTTGACATGACTGCTTCAGACAGCGTATAACAAATCGTCTACTGAAAGAACTTAATTCAAACGTGATCTGCAAGTATTTCTACAATTAAGCTTAAAAATGATTTGCCCATATTGGGTAGGGGAACCTGAGCAGGGTCTTGAGAGTGTTTGAGGAGATGGGAGATGCAAAATATCTTGGACTGAAGGTTACAATGTGGAATTGTTAAAGTCACAATAAAGGCGAATGTATAGACTGAAAATGATAACTAGAATGAAGCTTAAACGCAAGAGAAGTGATTGAATAACTGCGTCACTACGAAAGAAATTACAGAAAACTTCGCTAAAAGTATTCAACATATAGCAAATACTTTTATGCGTTCAAGAGACTTATGGCCAAAAAGCCATTTTTGTGCATAAAAGCACTATTTTTGCATTTTGCAAAAAAGTGGCGTTTTGGCCATAACTTTTAAATCAGAAACGCCGGTTGGCCAGTGAAAGGCTCTAATGACTTGTAATATAGCTTCTTCTCCACGAAAAACTTGAATAAAAAAATTGGCTCTTGGCGTTGGCGCCCAGGATTGGGCCAAACATGCCTAAACCTACCCCTATTATGACGCCGCTTACAAAAACCTAAAATCAACACTTTCCAATTTTTTAAATCCAAACTACAAGACTTTCCGCATCCTTAGAGGGTTTGAACAGCTCTTTAGCTCAATCTGGCATGTTATGGTCGTGCAAATTGACGCAAAAAGTGGCTCAATGTACAAATATCTGGTACACCGGCGTCGAAGGTGGTGTAATGTCTGAAACAACATTTAACTTCACTCATTCTCTATTTTATTCAGAGCGAATACAGCAACAAAGAATATGATAGAAATTCAAACACTGTCAAGAAATCCAGCTCGACTACCGGAAAATATTTACCGTCAGAAAATAAGAAAAACTCTTTGTCAAACAAACTCTCCGATCAAAACGCCACCATGCGAGCCCGATCGGCCAGTACTCCAGTAGAGCCTTCCAGTCCTTTGGCAAGACGTTCTTTTGTTGCAAAACGACGGGAAACAACTTCTGAAAGACGTTATACCATTATTGGACGTCGAACAATCCCTGAAAAACGTTACACCATTATTGGCCGTCGAAGCACGACGCAACCGCCTGAAGAAAATCAATAAACCCCGAATGCTTTTCATTGGTTGAGTTTAAACAAAATTGCTTGCTTTGTATTTTTATGAGGTGCAGACGACAACCTAGTCAGTTGCTTAGAAAGTAAAACCCACGCGATTTTGTTAATACATCGATATTGGCATTTCAAAAAGATCTGACCGGAGGGATTAATAATTAAAAAGAGAAAACAAATATGGTACGTTTAAGAAGTTTCATATGTTGAATTTATTCTTGCCACTTAACTGTTACATTTTGTACGTAATTGTGCTGTTGTGATATTTACTGACGAAAGAGGCTTTACGCTTCTGTACCTTATTTAAGTTGAAACGACTGGTTTATTAGCAATTGCAACATTGCCACTTCACGTTTCTAAAAACGTTGTATTGAAAACAAAAATCCTCCGTTAAGTTTTCCAGAATATTATCGTGACATGATCGTAACACGCGGTTCAACAACCCAAAGAGTATATTTGGCACTTCCACACAGCAGAGGTGATCTTGGAGTGAAGTGCGGAAGTGGCCTTTGGCAGGAGTCTATGATTTTTGCCGGAGCCTTGCTGGCGCATAGCCAATGCTCAACAGCTGTATCACAAGATTTTTTTTATTTTGTGGATGCGTCAGTTACTGAAAGTTTTACGTCTGCGCTGTATCTTGTTTCAAGCGGTATTCACAATTAGTTATTTTTAATGAAATGCACAAGACAACTTGTATGTACCTTCAAAATGCAACAACAGAAATGCGGTTTCAACCAAGGTAGCAGAGACGCAGTTTGGTTTAGGGATTCCTAAACCTGCCGTTATTATCTTGCATGTTTACGATATAAGAAAGGTAATTTAATTGTGTGAAAGAGGAGGTATGAAGTATTTTCAATGGTGTTTTATCTGTGCAGGTTTGATAAGTGAATCGATAGCAGTAGTTGTTTCATTGTGGTTGTTCCTAAAGCGGTTCTAGGACCACAGCCACCTAGGACCACTTCTACCCGGACAACTGCCACCTAGTACAACTACCACTTAGATCAACTGTCACCTGGACAACTGCCACCTAGGAAAATTGTCCCCTAGCTAGGACAATCACCACCGGGCAAACTTCCACCTACAGCGTATTGAATTATTTGTGTTTATTGCCATTAAATCCATTTGAATTTCACAAGGTTCTGGTGTATTACAAAAGTTTCTTCATGCTCTGACTACTTTCAAGAACCTTAACTTCAACTTTAGTACTATTGGGTCGACAATGTCTTATCATTTTCATTACATCCTCATAAACATTTTTAAATCAGTGCAAAACTTAAGCTTTCATGAGCCTTTTCAGATTTTTCACAGCAAACGCTCTTATGCACATTGCATGGTATTCATTCCACGCACTCATAAAATGCATTTAATTCCGTTTATTTTGCTGTAAGTTCTGTATATTCTTTTACATTAGCTTTTGATTTATCAGTTAGGCCCACATGGCAGCAACAGCATCGTTGAAATTCACTTTTGCTGCACTATGCTGAAGCAACAATATCGCAGCATAGTACTCAACTGCTGTACCCCGACAACTCCTATACGTGCCGCAACGGGACACCAAACCGAATTTGATAGCTTATATACAGGGTTTGCCCACCAAAATTTTCAAAAACATATTTAGTTGGTAGGTACAACATCAATTTGCAATCATTTCCCCCCCCCCGAAAATATCAGCTGGTTGATACCTTCCTGTATGTGATGTGTAAAACGTATTATCCTGGGAGGTGGTTGTCCTAGGTGACATCTTTCTGGTGGCAGTTGTACGGATGCTGCCTAAAGCACTCCGGTGAAAGAGTTAAATGATACTTGGTTCAGGTGAGAACAACGTATGATTCTACTTCTAGGTTTCAAAATTTCGGAGTGTAAACAGGAGTCGGAGTGTAAATTTATAATAAACCTGGAACCGGTGTAGGAGCTTCAGTCACTTTTTTGGAAAAGGAGCAGGAGTCAAAGAGAGTGACTCCAAGCACCTTGTCCACACAGCGAATTGTGGCCAAATTTACCCACAATTTGACGCCGGTCACAATCGAAAAAACCACAGTTAATATGTGCCACGTAAACACAGTAACTGAGAGTTGGAAACTCCAATCTGTAGTCTCGCCACCACTCAATGGCGTGCAGAGGTCTAGTGATGCCCGGGGCGACTGCTTGATTGGATGCCCCTCTACCAAATTCTAGTATTGAGCAGTGGCGTATGGTGGTCATTGTTACTGGATATACGCTGTTTGTGACGTCACAATATGACGTCATATTCACGTCTGCAACCAACGTTTAGGCGAAGTTTGTTGACACAACATGCATATTCAGGAACGCCGGAGCAGCGGTAGGGCAGGGGGAGCAGTAAAAATGCTGAGAGCAATGGAAACTTACAAAAACAAAAAAATCATTACCGGTTATGTTTGTTTCTGTTCATCAACAATGTTAACCCCAAAACTAATAACAAAAATTGTAGAAAACCATTCTGAATTTTCTGGGTGCCCGAATAGCTGAAATAAATTTATTTCAAGCTGATCTTGATAAACCATGAAATTACCTACGATACTGTTATGAAAAGGCACCTCCTCCCACCGACGAATAGCAGTCGATCAGAATGTATGCGACGGACGGGGATGGTGGACTCCCAGGGCTGACAGTTTAAAATTGGTAAACCACACAATAATTGAGAATGCGCATAAAGCACGCAAGAAAATTTTCGTTTCTTTTATGTGGCTGTTATATGTACAACTACTGGGGGCAGAACAGATACATGTTTGTGTGTGCCGTTATGCTCAATCCGCCTGAACAGCTAATTAATGACGAAGCTCGAAACGAAGCACATACCGGTATTGCAAGTACAGGTGTGCGATGGTATTAGCACAATAAACGAAACGGGAAACAAGTGATACAACATAAAATCAGCTAAACCAAGCACGTTGAAATAGGACAGCTTCGAAATTTGACTCAGAAAATCAAAAGGTCCATAATTATCTTCAGCGTTGTTGTAATTGAGCCCAACCAAGAAACCACCTGGTGTTTTTATAAAAGCCCACTTAATACAAACCAACAAAACCCACTCTTTTCTTTTCCTTTGAAAAATGTACTATGAAGTTAAAAGTAAAATAAGCAGCACACGTGTACAGCACACTGTAATTTTTTTTATTAAAAACAACACGAACAACAACGAAATTTGAAGGACTTGAACAAAAGAGAAGAAAAAGCCGAACAATTTGAGTAAATTCTACTGGTTATCTTCTTCAGCTCCTGTAAATTGGTATATTTTTACCTATTTTTCTGCCTTCTCTGTATCCAATCTGTTTCTGATGTTGGAACATACCAAACCATATGTTGAAAACATGCACTATATAGATGCTGAACTAGCAGGGCATGTAGGTTACATGAACTTGATGTGAAACGGCAGAGTTTGTGTGAGAGTTGGCTTTTCTCTGTTTTCTCTGTGCGTGCTTGCCCAACCTTACCAGTTCGGAGTGGAGTGAATTGACCAACAACACTTTGCGAAAACAAAGATGGGGTACATTTCTTTACCCTCAAATTTGAATGCCATAACATATATAACAAGCCATTATTGTGTAATTCTAAAAATGGTGATATTGCATGGTCCAATAAAAACAATTCAGCAAGGGTTTTTGTGTCTTTTTCTGAAAAAGATCAAAAACGTGTTTTTTCAAAAACCAAAAAAAAAAGATTTAAAAAACAAAACACCCATGTGAATTGCTTTTTTTAAACCGTTTTTTTTTCAACCCTGATCCTCTTCAGTCCTTTTTTGTGACTTTCCTTTGGTCACGCGATCTGGAACAAGTCACGTCACTATCAGTTTGATTGGGTGTGCGTCGCACACCTAGAGTGTAGGTCCCTGGTATTGAAGAATGCAAGAATTACTGGCATTGGAATACGTAAAAATTAGTATTGACAACAAAACAAGTTTCGTACAATTAACTCCATACAGCATGTATTAGTAGACTTACAAACGGAAAAAATCATCTAGTTACAGCGTTTCAATTTTTGTAATTTCACTCTTTGGATGCCCCTCTGGCCTTGGATGCCCGGGGCCAGCGTCCCATTCGCCCCGCCCCCCCTCTGCACGCCACTGTCACCACTGGAGGATGATGCTATACCCTTCTACCAGAGGTGGCCTCGGAGCAGGAGTGACGGAGTCTACAGGGAGCTGTAGCAGGAGTGAAACTTTCAGTTTTTACAGGAGCCAGATAATAGCTTCCATTAAATTTAAATTTTCTCTGATAGGCTAATCGTAAGATTGATATTACGGCTCTTTTTCGTGGTTAAATTAGGCAGTGAAGGATTCAGTGTAGGTTGCTGAGGATGAGGGAGGGAGGCAGACTGGAGGGCTCTGTTCTGGCTGGCGCATAGCCAGTGCTCATCTGCTGTATCTCAGGAGTGTGTTAGACCTCTTTTTTATTGGGTTCTATCTTCAGAAGATAAATTTTTCATAGAGATTTCAGGTGCTTCCCCAACAATTACTTTTATCTTGCGTAGGACCATTATTTTCCACCAACGATTCAAACTACAGGTGAACACAAAGGACAGTCCTGGCACTGTGCACATTAAAGCAAGTGAGTTTAACAGCCCTAACTATTAATTCAGCAATCAGAGAGGGAGAGGACAGAATTTGATTTTAATATATCGTACTTTTTGACATAAAAAGAAAGCATTTGAATTTATCAAAAGAACACCACCTATAAAGTTATCAAACATTTACATTAGTGACTCGAATTTTGAAATCGAAGATACTGAATACTTGTATCTTATACAATTGTTGTAATTTTCGTCAAACAGCCTTTTCTGGTCTTGATATCGCAAGTAGAAACGATCACGGAGCAAGAGTGCCAGAGTGGACTCCGGCCGGAGTTGGCATTTTAGGCCGGAGCTTGAGTCGGTATTTTAGGTTCGAACCTACCCGGAGTAGGAGCCGGAGTCAACGTTAAGGTCTGTGCAGCAGCCAATCGAACTTTTTAAGGGATCTATTAAAATTTATGCGAAGATGGTTGTTGTCAAACAGAACGGAATTGAAACGTGTTTTCTGATCTGCGTCGTCAAATATCATTATAGTGTGACAGGGTGGGAGTACCGAGCATTTCACCACCAATGATGGTTTCAGAAGTTAGTGCCCATGCAAAATACAGTGTGTAACTGACAATGCAGTTCGGGAATGTAGGAATCTATGCAGCAACCATGACCATGTTCGGCTAATGATGTGGGCAAAAGCACAAAACACATGACAAAACACAATGGTCAGCAAAACAGACTGTAAAGATGGAAGAGTGTGTCGAAATGACCTATAGTAATAGGATTTGGCATGTTAGAAGTAATGTACAGAACAATATTTGTTTGCAATGTGCAGATTTCTTGTCTAGCCATCACTTGCATAGGTCAACCAGTGCACCAATTTTGGAGCCATCCTGAATAAAGCTGGATGTTTGCCCTGATAGTTGCAGCTTAAAAATAACCTATATTATTTTGTAGCTCTATTGTCTACGTTAAATTTGAAAGGGATTGTAAGTTATGTGTAAAGTTCATCTTTTTTAAAGTTTTTGGTAAGGTTTGCTTTTATGTTTATGTTAATGGCTTACAGTAGCTTGGCGCAGACATAGCTCTGCGCTTGTCTGAGCACATGGTTTTAAAAGTAGGATTAGTAGCAGTAAGGCGTTACAATGCTAGTTTGACTGTTACATCATCAGTCCTATATCTTGTGTTTTATAACCTTTTTTACGAAACATAGAGTCGAAAGTGCATGAAATGAATTGGTTCCAAAGTGGCAAATCTAGTTTTTATTTTTGGAATCAATCCAGAATTTTAATATCTTCTAACCTACAGAAATCGCCTCCTGGAAACTGCAATCGCCCCCAAATCTGATAAGTCACAAAATGGCCCCCTGGGGCGATTTCGCCCACGTTGAATATCACTGAACTAGAGTTTCAACGGTTAACACATCCTTATTCAAATCACAGTAGAACCTACAAGTTCAAAGATGTATTTTTTTTATAAGCAGTGTCTATTTTGCCTCATGAGGCAAAAACTGTTCTGAAGTTGTTTTGTGAGTAGTTGAACACAATTGCTTGAAGTGATCACATGACCAGTTCAAAACACATGACAAGTTTGGAATGCATGACCTACATAGCTGACCGTAACGTCTAATTTAACTGCGGGCAAGCTATTTGTGACTTTTGCCTACGTTGCGTAAAGTGGTTCCTAATCTTTTCAGTGTCATGGACCCTTTTGACAATTTGGCTGAAAGCTGTGGATTTTTGGCCTTGGTTAACTGGCCTTGGCCTTGGTTAACTGTTGTGAAAATAAAACAAAAGGAATATATGCTCATCGTCGTCCATGGATAGGCCTACTTGTCGAGTAACAAACGGATTTTAGGCATGGGCAGATCATGTGTGACAACTACTCATAGAGTAGCAGCAGCATTCCGCAACATTGTAACTTATTTGTGAGCTTCAGCGTATGGACAAAAGGACCTGATGTGGCTAAAAAGTAGAAAAACATCCTTGTAAATTACGTATTTTCATGTCAGTTCTCAACCTAATTTATTTCAGTTGCATGTAGAACCGCAAGTTTCGAGCGTCTTTAAAGTTAAATGGTAAACAAACCACTGCAAAGTAGGGGTGGGCAAACTACGACCGCAAGGGCGTTTTGAGCGGCACGTTGGGCAGCAACACGTACATACATTCTATGTTAAACTAATTTTATCGATTAGAGTACTGTAGAATTCTCGAGATTTTATTACACACGTTTTATTGGAAACCGCATTTTTACTCAACCGGAAGTGACTATAGTTACCTTCATTTCGTGCTAACAAGTGGTATATTTATGATGTCATGGAACCAGGCCCGTAACCAGCTTGGGACACCAGGAGGGGCGAAGAGTTTTCTGAGAGGGGCCCACATTTTTTTAACTATGTCCAATAGTTTTAAATGATGGCGAACACATTTTTCCAGGGGAGACGAAAAATTTTCTAAGGGGGGCTTCGCCCCCCCTGGTTACGGGCCTGCATGGAACACTGAATAGTGACGTGATAAAACCTTTTGGTCACTATCACCCCTCAAATCTGTTTTTTTTCCAATTACTTGGATGCAATGGCCATCCCGTGGAAAACTTGTTTACTGTTTTGCCAGCATGATTGCGTATCACACAAGTCGCCACATAACTACCATAATTTGCACATGTCCGGTTTTGGTTCAGTGGGAAAGTTTTATTTTTTGTCATTATTTGTGAAACACGTGGCACCATGGATTTGTTGTGGTTTCCATGGCAACCACAAAGTGCACAGTGCTAGCAAGGTCTTCACGTCACACACCTTCCGTTTGCTTTTTTGTCTTGCTTAAAGCAAGGTGCTTGCAGTTGTTAGGTTTGGTCCAATTGTGGTAGTTTTTTGTAGGTTGCCACTGTTTTCGTATTTAAGCCGGTTTCGCTCTCGGATAAAGTTAGCAGGTGGGTGAAAGATGAAGTCCAACATGATACAATGAGATAGATTTGGAAGAACAGCTACGCCCCACAAAATGTGACAAGAAAGATGACCCACAGGTTAAGGGTTACAGGATGATGTGTGATGTGCTTTGTCAGAAATTATCTTCGCATAGATAGGCTATTCAAGAGCAAACAGTATCAAATTTGCCATTTAATTTGAGTGAATGACTACTTGCATAGCTAATGCTCGAATACGTTTGTTCGTACAAGCAAGATCTTGTGTCGCGCTCCAGCCAGAATTCTATCAGGATTGCCAGGTTGGCAGTAAGGCCGATTTCTCGACACCTGACCTTATTTAAAACTGGTTTATCATGAAAAATGCTGTTTGTCATGTACGTCATAGTTTGACATGTTTTTGGCTTTTTTAGTGATGCTGACTGCAAAAAAAGGTTGTTTGGCAATTTTTGAAACCTGTCTGCTTTGAGCTTAAACTTTCAGACTCTTTTCAGTTTTTCTTGACGTTAATGGAAGCTATTTGGAACATTCTGACTAGCGATTTAGCATATTTTTTCCGTTTTATCTTGGAAAACCTAACAGTTTTTCTGTAGTTCTCTGTGACCGCATTTTTTATTAAATATTTTGTGGAATTGTGACATATCTAACATATCAGACGCTTGTGTACCAAACTCAAAGTAGTTAAAAACTATGACTTGGTGCATGTTTGTATTTTCATACCCATTATTTTATTGTTTCAAACACTGATAGGTACTTTTCTATAAGATGGTACTTTTCGAGATTAAAAATTCTTTTTGATTTATAGACAATAATTCTACGCGTAGTTTCATAACAACATTGCATTTCTGTCATTGCTCATCAGGGCATTTTAAAAATCGACAGCCATCAGCCTGTTTCGGATTGTTTCGCATGTTTTGAAGCTGTTTGGCGCATTTCAATACGTGATTAGGCACTTTTGGTCCATTTGGACATGACATGGCAACCCTGGATTCTACAGTTGAGCTCAATTTGTCTTTAGTAGACCATCACGGCTCATAGTTTGGTATTTCGCTGTTTTGCTTTCATCTTATACATACATTGGCCATGGACCCCCAAAATCCTTCTGTGGACCCCTGGGGGTTCATGGACCCCAATTTGGGAACCACTGCTCTAGTCTAAGTACACATTTAAGCTTCCAAAAGCTGTAACATGTGATGTGAATAAAACTAGTCATTGATAATGTCCAAGTCATGATAAGGGCAAGTAAAAACATGCTTGTCTGCCACCAAATAAAAGGAGAGTTGCGTCGCAACGGGTTGTGGGATTCCTTGCTAGTCGTGCCACGTGACGGAAACTTGTCTCAAAGGAGCCTGAGTGAGGAGTGCAACAGGCTGAAAAAAAACGTTGGTGACAGACAAGCAGCACAACTCAACGACAGAAGCTTGTCACCATAGAAATATTTCAAAAATTGCGATTCCAGGAGATGATTTGTCGTATTACTATTGAAACCGACACAGAAAGTGTTTCAAAATAAAAATAAATTTTTGGACCAAATATTTTGTCGATTTTAACAAACTACAATGAAACGAAGCCATTCGCTTCACAAACCAGATATACATTATTTAACCTCCTGTCTCCGATGAAGTTGTTATGGTTCAGTGCCCATCGCTCATGAGCAGAACTTGTCTTTCTATTCTTATTTTGTCGTGTTATCATCGGTGCAAAGGATGTAAGAAGTTAACAACCGATGAAATGATAAACGCTAAGAGTTTAGTCAAACTCTGTAGTCAAACATTTATACTCACATCCGGATCATTTCGTGGACTTTAAAAATCCCGAAATCTTGGCTTCTGCTTTTAACCATCGTGAATTATTAATCAAAGAAACGCTTTTAAAGTGGGCAACCACAGCAACATGTTTTCACTGCTGCGTTCATCCTTGGAATCAAAATAAATTTGTGGTCGAAACATTTCTGAACAAGTTCGGGAGGAAAGCAAAAGTGGCATCAAAATAATGTTTCCATTCGTAAACCTTCCAAAAGAAAATAAGGTGACTTATGAACAATTAACCAGCAAACGTTCGGCATGACTACAAAACATACAAGAAGTGGACAGCGGTTTTACACACACACATTATCATCATGGTATCACTGGGAGAACGTTCAGTATAATATGATCCACTGCTGAGACCAGGGTTGTATTGGGTCGGGAACCCGTCGGAATGTTTTGCTTTAAAATGAGTTTGAAGCTGTTTTAAAATGGCTAGTTTTTTGGGTGGGTTTCCATACCTTTTTTGGTAGTACTACATCCCTGGCTGCGACATATTGTGGGACAAGTATTTTCTACCAGTCAATTCCATGCAGGATCATGCATTACATCTCAACTGTGACGTAATAAACGTTACCAACCTACAGCTGTCAGTCAGTTTGCCTCACTCTATTTCTGTTGAGTGTTCCACTTGCAGTATTAGACAAAACGAAAGACAGTATAATTGCTGTTGCGTTGCTGCTTACATTAGCTTTATGCAGAAAGTCTGCTTGACTATGCCAGAAGTTCTTTTCGAAGCTGGACTGCAAATGCTACGAGCCAGCATAAACTGGATTCGCAACATGTTGAATGTTGTGGTAGAGTTTGACAACCACGTCGGGAAAGATGTTGATCTTCCACTTGATCTGAATCGTCTCAGAAGAGATATATTCAACACAAGCTTCATTATAGTCATGGAGTTGGTCATCTTGTTTAGAGTATTTGGATACATGAGAAAGGAAGAATTGGGGTAAGGACGTAATAGATCGAGCTATCAGTAGCAGTAATTAATTATAGTGAAGCTCTGTTCATCAACTCTGGTTTTTGATAATTTCCGTTGCCCACCACCCAAAGGCTGAGTTTTTCAAGTTACAGAAGATAAAAATTGCTGAGTTTAAAAGTTTGTTTCGAACTTCATCTGAATCTGGCACAAAATTATTCTCCGAAATGTTTATTAAAGTTTCAAATAAGGTGAACCACTGGATTTGCTGAGGACGAAATTAGTCTGAAGGAGATGATCCAAATGTTTTCCTTCGTGTCTAGGCAGTTGCACGTCCGTACAGGAGCTCACATTGAGAGCTATTGGCAAATGAACACTTTGTTAAATGATTCGAATGTTGAGTTAAGACGTGCTAAACATTTGTGTTACTGGTGGGAGTTGGGGGAAGCATAGTTTGTAAAGAGCACACACTCACAGCTCAGTGGCACAGGCCATCGGTTGGTACGTGCAGGCCCATTCATTCATACAGCTTTAAACGTTAAAACGTTAAAAATAAAACAACTTTAAATGTCAAATGAATGTCCATTCACACAACTTTTAACATTAGTTTGAATGACAAGATCAAAAAACTGTACAGCATTCCAGCCATTCAATCATCAAAAAACAGGAATGATGTAAATTTCACTCGTTAATGTCTGGGATTTAAAGTTTAGCAGAAGTCATTGGGAGATTCTAAGATGTTTTATTTCAAATTTCTTAAAACGACACCAAATGATTTGTACAACCTTCTTAAAGGACAGTTTTTAACGACCCATGGCTCAGCTTTCTTTAAATGGTAGCATAACGTCAAGCGAAGTTGAGCTTTAAGCTTTTCGTGATGATTTAAGTTGAGGTTTAGATAAGATTGAATGAATTGCCAAAATGATTGACATGCGTAAAACTTGGAAGCAAAAAGCAGGTGAAAATGTTTGTTTTTATGTCTGTTACAAAACGTCTTTTATGGTTTGCAGCGTTATCGACAAAGGTGTATAAACTGTTTTTTGTAAATTCAGGTTCACACTGTTTGGAAACAAAGTGATATTTTTCGATGACATCAGCCAGGTACAAATTTTTCTCCAGTATATTCAGTGTTTCTGAAAAACTTGTTTTCTTCTGTTTAAATTTTCATGCATCAGTTGCATCAATTAATTATTTGTTGCCATACCTGTTGTTTTATGATACGTCACGAACTTCATTAATAAAGTAAACTTTTCCATCACAGCCACAATAATGTTTGCTCAAAACCTGTTAAAGCATTGGATGAAACTAATGCATTCTGTACATGAAAAACTTCAATATGGTGCAAATGTTTTCAAAAGATAATCAAGACCTCGAATGCTTAAAAAGTAATTTTTATAATAACGTCAAAGCTTTCCTGTAAACCTTATAATAAATCTTAACGCCTTATATCTTGCTTTATTTTACAAGGAATCTTATGAGGGCTCTTCTCGTTGTGAACAATCAGGCGGAGTTTTTCAAAAACAGCAGGTTGTGACATCAACCAATCATTCTTCAATATCTGCTCAATTCGCAGCGAATGTGAAAAATGATGAACAGGATTCAGGCAAACGAGGAACAGGACGGACACAAATAACTTTAAACGGATCTCTGATAAACTGTTCGCTACCGGAATGTTCTAATTTGTTGTCAAAACAAACTTTTTATTGTAGCGAGAAATCAGCCTCGTTGTTTGCGTCTAAGGTTGTCATCACAAGCTATCCTGGGTCTCATATTTCACAAGGAACAAAAAGTAAGAAGTCAAAGAAAGAGGAACTCAAACGTTATTACCAGAAACTGATTGAAAGTTTGAAGGTGGATGGAGATAATGTTCATTCGCTCACAGGGCCAACAGAACAAGATTGACTGCAATATTTTGAACAAGAAACTAGAAAAACAATAAGCGAAAGACAAATTACTTCAGAAAAATCATTAAACCAGTCAAGTGTTCAAGTATGTACTTTCCACGATGGGTGTAAGCAAGGAATCGATCAGCAAATTTTTAATAGGAAATCGATTTCACGTAAAATTACACATCCTCAGTCCTGAAAATTGCAAGCAAAGCTTACAGGTGAAAAGTTGAAAGGCTGAAGTAACAGCAGAGAAAAAACAAACTCAAGACTACAATTAAAATTTCGTAATACAAGCTCATAAATCAAAACATCTTAACAAACTGACTGACGTCAAGAATACTAGTGGCGACAAAAAAA
>Ga0210059_1008279_pt1 | contig 16454 bp, 19 predicted proteins | sample Ectturendosymbi2_FD_188042 | JGI IMG/M metagenome (GOLD analysis project Ga0210059, IMG submission 188042) | Ecteinascidia turbinata endosymbiont from Florida, USA - Sample 2 (SPAdes) (version 2) | ecosystem: Host-associated > Tunicates > Ascidians > Unclassified | place: Key West, Florida...
AAATAAATGAAGTTTTTTTCTTGTTTTCAAAGATACGAAAGAATCATATTGTTGAGGAGAAAATGACTGCCAGAGAGGTTACGACTTTTTACTGCAATTCATAATAATAGGCCAATAGCGTATGGGGAGCCCCACGTGAAATTTCGGGGGGGGCCTCACTTACCCTTGCCACGGCACTGCCAGTGGCGTAGCAAGGGGGAGACAGAGCATCGGGCAGCATCTTTTGGGGCGGCGCTTTGCTGATTAAAATTTAATTTTTGAAAAAGTTTAAGAGTTCTAACACTTCTTTATTGTTTTTAAATAGATGTTTAAAAGTTTTAAAAGTGCTAACGTTTCAGTTTTTTTTATTTGTTTAGAAGCCCTAGACTGGTAGGATAGCCCAAAAAACACGATATGTCGCGATAGAGTGAGCAACTTGATGAAAATGTTTACTCAAAGGTCAGAGTCAAATACAATGCGCTAAGGAGCCCCAGAGTTTGTCTTCAAGTCAGGTTTTTTAACACACTTACTTGGGCAATTGTGCTCATCCCTACACCTTCCTCTCCAAACGAAGATATTTCCGCCACCCTCATAAAAGGTCCTTTGCATAAAGGAAAGAGATGACATTCGACGGCACACTAGATTTTTAAGGCTCCGGTAGTTCGCGCTTCATATTGCTCCTCCTCTCAAAATCTGTTTAATAAGGCTTTGCATGAAAACACTGTAAATAGTGAAGGCTATCTTAATTCTTTTTCTCTTATCGTTGGTTCTTCAGTAACGCCCAACGGAACATCATCTAACCACTAGGTCCTAGGCATTGGCGACGAACATTTCGCTGGGGCGGCGGTAGCTCGGTGGTAGAGTGTCCTCCTGTTTATTGGAAGGTTGGGTGCAGGACCGGCCTTCTCAAGTGCGGGGCCCGATTGGAAGCAGTCTCACGGGGGCTCATTCATTGGCGTGAGCAGAAATTTTTGAGGAGGGCATCAAGTCATAATCATAAATATCATGAGTGATGTAAAAGAGCGAGGCTGAAAAGGGTAATGCCAAGCTAGGATGTCTGGGGCCATGCCCCTCTGTTTCACCTCTCCAGAAGAGACTTTCCATGTTCGTTCGACGGACATGTCCATTACACCCAATAAATCCACGAGTTGCAATACTTAATACCTCGTCTATGGCTAGAATACCTACCTTGGAATACGATAAGCCAATTGACCATGTGTTAAGTGAAATTAGCAACACTACTTGATATAATCAGCTAACAAATATAAGATATAGCAGCTTAGCAATAAAAAATCAACTAACGAAAAAATGTGACAACAGGTCATCACACAAAAACTAAAGTGCAACCTAGTATTATAATGCTACACAATAAGTTGTTAAGGCCGATCCTGACCACCTGGAAAAATCCACTATTGCCCCCCTGAAAAAATCCTTCCGATGCCCAAGCTCCTTTGTGTGTAGATCAGGTTTTCTCAAACTTTTTGCACATGTCCCACTATTCTTTAAATATATCATTTCGCGACACCTCATCTATGCTGGCGTAATAATGCAATAGCACAAATAAGACCACGGTTTTCAGTTTTCAATGGAACAAATAATTTTGGAGTCAGAGCTCGAGCCAAAAACTTTAGATGCCTGGAGTCAGAGCCGGAGCTTAGAAATTTCAGATAGGCTTCAACGTCCTGATTCAGGCTACTGTAGTGTAGCCTACGATACAAAATGCATTTGCTAAGAGAAACTTATTTTTCGTATTTTAGCATTAACTATGTCCTTTAGAACTTTGTCCAAGGTTAAGCCTCTGCTATTTTGGGATTCAATGGACAAAATCGCCAAACTATTTAGGCGATATTGCTGGATTAATGATCTCAAATAGGCATTTGATTTGTGTCAGCTTAGAAAACTCCTTTCTCGGGATGCCACGGTCACTGGGATGGTCAATTGTTATCCTGCAAGCAGTAAATAAATTACGAGAGGAAATGTATAACGCTATTGAGACCGAATAAGCAGCACACATTTGCAATTACAACCTAAAATTAACTTTCAGAACACAAGTGGCAGTTGCTGTTGAAACAACAATAACCTACTAAGTACTTGCAACTGAACAGAAAACAGCTTCAAAACGTAAGCCCTCTCTGCCTTGACTAGTTGCTATTGAAAAGACTAGAGCATACATCGAAATAAATGACCACTGTTACGATTCCAGAACGAATTATGATAAATGAGGATGTTACAATAGGCTACGGCGCAGTTCAATTTGATTTTCGTTGGCAACGGGACCCACACTTAAAAAAACTGTGGGTCCCGCATAAGCTTGCATAGGTCATAGGCCTAGCGCGGGGCCCGATTGGAAGCAATCGGTCCAATCGGCTGAAGGTCGGCTCTGGTTGGGTGGTCGCTCCACAACCACTGAGCGAATTGCCGTAGCGCTGCTTGGGCAAGAGCTTTCACCTTAACTGCCCCGGAGAGAAGCGTAGCCCCATTTCAGGCGTTGGCCTGACCCTAATTGCCGTCGCCAAGAATAATAATAAACATTTCTTGGCACATCTCATGCTATTTTTTAATATTCAGTGGGATATTTTCAATAAGTGCCATTAGCTGAAGCCTAGTCATTAAAGTAGGCTTATCACCAGTGGTGTGATTAAGGGGAGGCGAGCGAGGCACTTGCCTCAGCCCCCCTGAGGTGTTACGCGTGTAAAATTTCCTTATTTTTGGTGAAAAACCTATTATCCACTCATATAATGTACCACAAAGCAGATCATAAGTAAGTACTCTGCTTTCAAAGACCCCCTACAGAAACTAATCTGCAAGTACGTTGCTTTCAAAAGGGCCCCCAACAGCAACTGCAATTTAAGAGTAATCTGCTTTCAAAGGGGCCCCCAAGAACCACATAATTGTGTAAGTACTCTGCTTTAAAACTTCGTTGAAGGGGCCCCTGAAAGAAATTAATGTGTAAGTACTCTACTTTCAAAGAGGCCCCCAACAGCAACCGTAATGTGTAAGTACCTTGCTTTAAACGGGCCCCAACAACAATTGCAATGTGCAAGTACCTTGCTTTCAAAGGGGCCACCAGCAAGAACTGCAATGTGCAAGTACTATGATTCCAAAGGTGCCCCAAACAGCAATTGTAATGTGTAAGTACTATGCCTTCAAAGGGGTCCCCAACAGCAAGTGTAATGTGCAAGTACTATGCTTTCAAAGGGGACACAAACAGTAATTGTAATGTGAAGTACCTTCCTTTAAAAGGGCCCCCTAACAGCAACTGTAATGTGTTAGTAGTATACTTTCAAAGGGACCCCACCACCATCTCCAATAAGCAAATAAAGAAAAGTTACAAACCAACTTCTATACCTAAAAAAATTGTTTGTTAAAGTTTATTCCAAAAAGTTCTGAGAAGACTCTATCAAATAAGAGCAAATATTTATACCAAATGATAATTTTGTTGTACCAAATTATGATTTTTAGAGATTGCAGTACTTGGTTTATTGATAATTTTATGAAAATGCCAAAGCTGAACAGAAAGTATCCAAGTGGATCAGCAAAAAGAAGGAAAATGTACCATGTACAAAAACTCAAGTTTTGTAAAAATGAAGTTGTTGAATAGAACATTTTAGAAACATATTTTTATCCAAGGATTTCTTTTTTAGGTCTCTGAGTTGAAAACATTAGACAAATTTCTCATTTCTTGTGACGTTGTACCTTGTGAACATTTCCATCAGAAAATAAGACAACAGGCAATTTTCTAGCAGAGACCACACTAAATCTTTTAATACATAGGACATTTTCTTTTTACTTTACAAAGTAATTTTGTATTATTACTGTTGTGCTGCAAAGACTGTTAATAAGCAAGGCTACATTCATGCTTCTTATCAGGTAGCAGAAGTGCTATTTTTTGATTAAAATGAGTACTCATATTTTCTACAGATATTTCAGGTGGTTTGAATTTAGCCTATGCATGAAATCACAGGTATTTGAAGCTTGCCTAGTAAATGGTTGGTTTAAGGTAGACTTGGTAGATGATGCTAAAGGATTTTGGCAGCTCTTAGCCAGTATAACTTGAACAATTTTTTCTTAGCACAGATTTAATCAATTATGTAGGCTACTTGCTGCAGCAGAAATGTTTGCGATAAGGGATATGATGAATTATTTCCTACTTTTTAACATTTTTCAAACAAGCCGTGTCAATACAAAATAAGGGCAGCCTTGACTCATCCAAACTCAAAGCTTTCCAAAACAAGTCTGAAGTTGGATGCTTTTTAAATGCTATGTTCTTGCAGTTAAAAGGATGAAATTCGAAACAAATGGTGTTTTGAATCGTCTTGCTTGTTGTTTAATTTCATGGATACCCATAAAGCCATGAATGTGAATAAATTCAGGATACCAAGTATTTTTTCAAAAAGGGAAGTGTGAAACTTTCAAAGGGGTGAATTTTGCAGTTTATTGATGGTGAATGCAGAGCAATGGGACGCAAAAATAAAGAAGTGGGAGCGATCCCAACTTGGTATTGGCTAACTTTTATGTGTTGCCAGCCTTGTCTTTCCAGCTTTCCATGTTTTCAAAGTTGTGTATCATGAACACTTTTGCATTCTCTCCTGCCATGCCATAGTCTCAGGAACGTATCCTTCGGTGGTCTTATCTTAGGCTTGATCAAAAGTGCATATCACGGTTGGCTGAGCATGATGACGTCATCATAGGGCCCCCTTTTTGGTCTTGCCTCGGGCCCCCAACCCTAAACCCACCACTGCTTATCACCATTAAATTTTGGCGGTTGAAGTGAAGAACTCTGCAAAGGGAACGTTGCTCAGTTTCAATACAACGGCTGTTTTTCTGAAAGACGTACTAGTGTCGGAAGACGACGTTCTTGAAGAGGGGTAGTGCAGTTAGCGTGGGTAACTTTGACCTCAGGTTGTCGGTTTCAACCGAAAGTAGAGTGGATCAGAGCCAGCCGACAGACAGTGTCAGTTTCGTAAAAATTTTCTTTGTTCCACGATGTACTTAACATTTGCAATCAAAGAAAAATTCATTTCAAAAAAAAGCTTAGAAAAGGTGTTGCTCTCATTTCGATATACTGTACTTGAGGCAAGAACCTTAGTCTGAAAACCTCACGCAAAGGTAAAGGATATGATTGTGGTGAGGGTTTTTATTAAAAGGGGCATTGAGCGAAACAGTTGTACAACTTGGCACTAGCTGTACTGAGCTAAGTTGTTCAACACAATTACCGTCGAACGTAAGACTTCGTAATCACTGCTGAGTATCAAAAAGGCTTGTCCCGCCTGGCATGGTTTGACGTTTTTTGGTCCGTCGTCACAGGAACTTCAGTGGTCTTAGCCCCTTCCCAACATAAGCGCCAAGCCCCCTCCAAATTGAAATGTGCAACACTGTAAATCAGTCGATTTTTTGTCAAATTTCGGAATGTCGAACCCCACCTGCACAAACGTAATGTCCCAATTGAAGAACTTCTGGCGATGTTTCTGTTGGTAACGAACATAAGCAGGGAACAGCAATATGCACGCGTGTAATTGGAAGAGGTCCAACAGCTAGACCAAGTGTACAGGTCACAATGAGGGCTGCAAGTCAAACATTTCTCAACAAGAGCCAGTTTTAAGCCTATTTGACCAATTTTAACAAAATGAGTCCCCGCGCAAGCGCTGACGGAGTTAATTTCATATTTTCTAAGAGAATTAAACCACTACTGGAACGTTAAGTGAACAATGAAACGTTCTTTATATCACTGAGATTGTATTATCAGATTTATTATTATATCCTGCTATATGCAATACATATGCTTTTAGTTAAATACGGGGATACTACATGAAATATTAATATATATAAATTTTAGCATCTGTAAAGTAGGTATGCCGCCATCACATCCCTTAATTTTTTCGTTTGATCCCCTGGTATGAGTAAACTATTGAAAAGCCATGCGGTGGGCTTACCGGAGACTAAGGACCAACAGCGAAGAAAATATGAAGAAACATGTCCGGTCTATATATGCATATGTAATGAAAGCAAAAAAATAGAAAATGTAATGAGGAAGGTGGCAACGAGTAGAAAAAGTAAGACTCATAATGGGACAATGAAAAACAAGACCCATTTCGGTTTGTGTTTGATTGAGAACATCAAGATGCTTTCTTCATCCTTAAGCGCGAAACATGATCATACATTTTAAGCAAATTTGAGGGGTGGAAAGGGCGGCACTTGCTTGGCCTTGCTGCGCCACTGGCTATTAGTGGCAACATACAGGTATATAATTACAATATTGGGTTGCCTCCAAACACGATGCAGTGAACTCCATTAAATTATTGCGAATATCCGTTCCAACTCAGTTTTTGATTTGTAAGAAAACTATAGCTTAATATCTTGCAATGAAGACGAATGATGCGGGATCAGAGACAAAATTGTTCCATGCAACGAGCTCCTGCATGTTCTGCTGTAAAGTCCGGTCACCAACAGGAGTTCAATACTCTTTCAGCTCATTTGAGCCAAAACAGCTATATGTATCATGGCCGCCAAGCTTGTCTCTGAAAATCAGCAATGAAATCAAGTTTCGGACTCGGCATCTGCAATAATGCTCCTTTGCCACAACCGCTTTTCGTGACCTTAAGTAATGCAAGCAGACAGACGGTTGGTATCTGTATTAATAGCAGAACATTTTTCAACAAATACCAACGTTCGTCACAAAACGTATGCTATTCGCTAGCAACCAAACTATGTTACGAAGTATATAGTGAATGTGAATACAGTGTAAACATTCGCTCGAACGCATCGTCTTTTGTGCATAACACAAATAAATCTCTGTATTTTACAAAAAGATGGATTAAAATAATACAGTCAAACGGCCATCAACTTTCAGCCATGATAGAAAATTATGTAACTGTCGTGGGGTGCCCGACGAGACAACCTGGTTAGCAGTTTTTTTTCGGTGTCCCAGCGCTTCAACTTTAGTTTGCATGAAATTGTCTAATGTTTGCGCCAATAAAATCAACTCAGCTCAAAGATGTGGACAAAACGTGCGCTGATCTTACAAAGGTTAAAGTTCATTTTATCCAATACAAGTTCAGTGGGACCTACCAGCTCACTCGAGCGAATTATGTGTTAGCAAAACGAAAAGCAAAGCTTGCTCAAACGATACATCTCAACAACACGTGACGTTGGTTGCGCAACTTCTGATTGAGTTAATCAGAGCGAATTTCACCGAACATTTCATACTTTAGTAGTGTTTGATAACAATTCCTTAATAGCAAACGCCATCAAGGTCAATTAGAAAATTACCTTTTTCGGTTTAAAAAAGAACCAAAAACAATGGCTGCTTTTTCTATAAAAACAAGCGTTTTGCAGAAAAATACCAACTTAAAAATGGTAGTTATACAATTCTCTCATGACTTGTCTTCTGGAGAATCGCTGCTTCTTGATGGTTAACTTTCAAAGCGCCTGTTACTTCAGCAAAAAGCTTTTCCCATTCCCAACGAACATCTTGCTCTTCACGAACCTCCTTCTCGGAAGGAAGGCTCTTAACGAGAGCCTTGAGGTCAACGACACCGTCCAAGGTGCGAAAAGATGATTGGTTCATTAAATCGACGTCCAGCTCCCTGCCACATTTAAAGATCGTTTCAGCTTGGTTGGTTTGGAAAGTTTTTGCGCTGAATGAACAATTTAGCATGGCAAGACAAACTGCAATTTTTAATTTCTCACAGTGTTTAATTTCGTTGTTGTGAAGTGTTGATGTGATATCCGTTGGGCGAATTACACAGTACATGTCCCTATAACCGAACATAATCTTTTTCTATCATATCGGTTACTTGGTGCATCGGTCCATTTTATCATCGGAATTGGTTTTAATAAAGACACAATCAGAAACACATTGAACTAGTTAATGAATTGCGTTTTTTAGTCATGTTGGCTATCTTTACCTGACATCGATATTGTTGAAACAAAGATTATGTCAACAAAACAACTTTCTGCCAATGTGCATTGAAGAAATTTCTATACGGTCTAGAAACATGCAGCAAAAAGTTATGGTCAAAAATAGTTAAAATCGCTACGCAAGCAAATTTTATGGAGAAGCTGCCACAAAAAAACTAATCAAGGCGTCATGAGCCTTGCAATCGTGACGCATACTATATCAGAGTTGCGAGGTATTTCATCAGAGCAATGGCCAGGCGAACTCTCAGTAAAACGGCCAAAGCTTCTTGCTTAAGGCCAAACTGGTTTTCAGGAAATAAACTGCAGGTTAGAAGTTCAATCGCGTAACAATTGTCATGATGCGTGGTTAACTATACCCATTCTGTGTTTGGAACGTTGAACTGGGTTAATTTCAATTCTGAGCAGGGGAAACGTGCTTGTGGGAGTCGCATGGAGACATTTTGAGGGTTTAGATTCCGGAATGTGGTATCACATGCAATATGCAAATTAAGCCAAATTTTCAAAAATACTTAGAAAAAGCCAAACGAAATATTTGCGGACAACTTCTGAAAACAGCCAAATTTTCGCAAAAAGGCCAACTTCTCAACCCTATACTGTATGTCAATGCCAAATAGTATGTTGATTGACTATTCCAAATCTTGAAAGTATGTTTGCATGCAGCAGTGAAAACTACTTACTGTGGTACATGGGCGTCAGAAGGGCCTCTCTGGATTTTGATATTTTCCAATTTACTTCTGTGTTCTTCTATTCGTTTCGAGTTGGTTAAATAAAATATCCCCACTGTTGGGCCCCCCTTGGCAAAATCCTTTTGGCCACCCCCTAGAAAAACCCTTCGGACGCCCATGCTGTGGCATAAGACATAGTATATCACAAAACACTAATTTCAGTGGGAAACAGTCGGCCGCTTATCAGAGATTGAGGAAATGAATTTTGAGATTGAGTTTTTTGAAAATTCGCATGAAATCTACTTACTGCCAAACAGACGAAGGAATACACTAAGAACTTTATCTCAGGCCTGCACTCTGCACAACAGATGATTAACTACGGAAAAAATAATAATGTGACTTGCACACACCTGTATGTAGCCATATTGTTAACACTAACAGCAGGGGCAGAAGCAATTTCCTGTGTGAAATCTTCCTCGTACATTTCATCCAAATCAGGAATCGCTTGAACATCACTTCCCGATTGAGTGCTTTCATTGTCAGCATCTTGAAGTAATCGCGAGTCAAGAATACCATCCCTCTCGGCAGCACCAGCAGTTCCCCAGCCCTGTCGTCTCCTCAACTGCTGAGCAGTTGAAGCTGAATTCCGTGGTGGAGCGTCAGTTTCTTCAGAAAACTTACTTTGTGAGGTATCTTTTTCTGTAAAGACACGGCAGTAAGCAACGATTACAATGCGTTTTCGCAGATTTGTAATTTTGTGTAAGCAATCTTACTAACTTGGGGCTGATACTATATTGCGATCGGAGAGCCCGATCGGCAAGCGCGCAAAGCTCGACACTATGGCAGCAAGCAACAATAGAGATCTCACGTTGTAACCATTCTTCGCTTCCATTAGTCACAGGCAGTCATCACATTCAACCGTTCACCACTAGTATCAGTAGATTACACGCCACGATCACTCGTCGCTACCAACAGCAGGTGCAATAAACTTTTTATCAGCTTCACAAGCATTATAAAAGGTTACTCGTTCTTCTTCTTTTGAGCTAATTGTTCAAACCACTGCTTGGCCGCACTAGATCTCGGGGCAGATGTTGATCAGCCATTCGGTTGTCTCATCGTCCAGAACCGTCAGGCCATGCACTCCATGGGGAGGGCGATGGATTGGACATTGGAGGACAACATAGTCGGCGGTTTGTTCTTCTGCGTCACACTCACAGGCCGCAGAGGAGGTCATACCCCATTTGTACAAGCAGGAGCGGAAACGTCCGACACCAGTGCGGAGGCGGTTAAGCCGGACCCAGGTTCTTCTTGGGAGGGTCGCTCCGGGTGGGTGGGTGCCGGGGATAAAAAAGCGGAGTCTTGTGGAGTTGTCTGCCCATCCCGCATTCCATTGGTAATCCCCCCACTGTGCTGCACGTATGTTGTTGCCAGATGCACTGATAAGAGTGCGTGCGGCGGGTACAAATGGGTGTCTCGATTTGATGCGCCGTGCGTTTGCACTCGATGGACGGGCGAGCAGTGAGTTGAAAAGATGTCTAGGCTCCATGGCACGGCGTGCTGGAGACAGTGTGGCTCCATTGCGAAGAAGCCCAGCAGGTTGGATGCCTCCGAGGATTGGAAGGTTGTCGCCTGGTGTAGGACGCAGGCATCCAGTCACAATTCGCAAGTCATCGTTGATGGCGGGGTCGATGAGGCGGGTATCAGCACTGCGGCACCAGACAGGTGCGCAGTACTCCGCGGTTGAATGGACCAGGGCTAGGGCGGCTATTCGCAGAGTTGTTGCTCCAGCACCCCAGCCGGAGCCAGAAAGCCGCATCAAGGCCAATCTACACTGAGGACGTGCCAGGAGTAATCCTTTGTTTGTTTTGTTGCGTCGGATAATTCCGCGCTCGTGCACGTTTCGGCAATTCCTGGGCGTAAGAAAACAAACAAAGAATGGTGCGTGGCTACTCCTGGCAACTTCTCAGTGTAGATTGACCTTCAGGAGCGCGACGCGTGATGTCAGCTTCTTGCGAAGTGACTCAAGGTGTCGACGATGTGTGAGCAACCTGTCCAACGTTACTCCGAGGTATTTGGGCTTGGAGCAGAAGGGCAGGGTCTCGTTGTTGTATTTGACTTTAAGCTCACGTTTAGCTTCCTTGTTGTTAAGATGGAAGGCTGCCGACACCGTTTTTGTAGTGCTAAGCTTCAACTTCCAAGTCAGGAGGTATTCACCTACAGTTGCCATGTCCTTCTTGGTCAGCCACTGCCTGCCAGTTTCCATCAGCATGCATGATTGCTACATCGTCAGCATATGCATACTTTCTGGCGACGGTGGTTGGCAGGTCAGAGATGTAGGTGTTGAAGAGAAGGGGCGCCAGGACAGATCCCTGTGGGACGTCGTTCTTAAGGCGTTGTAACCTGCTTCTTTTGCCGTTTCCGGTGGTGAGGGTGAAGCTGCGATTGCTAACCATCTCCATGATCATGCGGACCGTGTGTCTATCAGGCAGCAACTCGTGATCACTCTAATATTGCTTTTTTGCGCCACTTACGTATGGGTGCTATTCTCAGCGCACACCCCGTTCGTGGTGCATCGCGCATTAAACACCGACCGATAGGTTGCAACAATATCAACCACAAAATATTGAAATTTTTTGAATAAGATGCATTATATGAATGAGATTCTATTTGAATAAGGTTTGTAGGTTGTTGGAAGAAGTAGATTTGCTGTCGCTGCTACTTGTGTGATCAATTTTTGCTGGGCTAGTGTTCCGATCTTGCCTTCACAAACTGTGGAGTTGCATTCCTTGTGGGTGAAACAGAGGAACTACAGAATGGAGGGCTAGGGAAATCACACATCTAAAAATCTGAGATGGTAAAAAGGCGTGAAAGAAAGGCAAAAACAAAGGGCAAGGATGATAACTCCACATTTATAGTTAATTCACTGCTATTCCTTATGAAACATAGATTCAAATCTACTGTTCTAGATCCAACCTTGCAACCGATGCTGCAATATTACGATGAGAAGATTGCAGATGCTAAGGTTCTGCTGCACAACACAGTTGTTCCTGGAAAAATGCTCATAAAAACATAAGGTGTGGGAAAGGCAAGAGAAACATTGAAAGACATCTATGCTATGATTGTGGATATGGATGCTGACCCTAATAACTCAATAATACCGGTGAGTGTTGACTGAAACTACTAACTTTCCTTCTCTCGATTTTAAACATATTGATGCAGCATCACTTTTCCACAAAATAATACAGTTAAGCAAGGAAGTAGAACAAAGGGATGTGAAAAACTGGAGCTGTGATGAGGATATCAATTATCAATCAACATGCTTCTGATTTAAAATCGTTCAGAATTGACCTGAAGCTGCGGCAGAAGAGACAAAAAAATCAAATTAGATTTCGGAAATGCTATTATCTATAAGTTCAGAGATCAATCAATCTGTTGTGAAGCTATCCAACATCAAACACGATCTTAGTCAAATGAAATAATCTGTGAGGATAAATGATCTGCATAAAAGAGCAATGACTGGCATTGTTGACACACCTGCAAACATTCAAGTTTCTGGTGGACAAGAGTCTCAATCAGGAGATGATGCTGTGTGTGGATTTAAGAAAACTGACATATCCTGTGACACTAAGCAGCCCGTAAATGACTCCATGGTTGACAATGCTGAACAGGAAGATGATCAATTTGATGAATGGAAAACTGTAGTTGGAAAGAAAAGGTGGTGTCCCAAAACTGGCCATTCACCTGATATTAAGTTCAAGACAGTGGAAATTTTTGTCTCAAGATTGAAACCAGATAATAGAATTGTCTATCCCAAAAAATGGTTTTGGGACAAGCTCCAGAATGCAAGTGTGCGGTTTCAAACATTAAGAACCAGGTTTAATTCATATGCATCTTTCAAAATTTCAGCAAAATTTCTTGATTAATCTCATATACGTGAGGTGCTCAACTGCTGGAAGTGGACACAAGAACTTGTATTGGACTGTCACAAATGTCCACTAGTGACACGTTTCAAACCACGTACTTGGCATACAAACAACTTTTTGGTGCCATCAACCAATTCTGTTAATGAGGAAAAATGGAAGGGGCATTAAATAACACTACACAACAAATTTAACAAATCTTTGTTTACTTGAATTGTTAAGTGTTTTTAATGTTTTTTTGGGGAGGCGTTGATTTAAAAAATGATGCTAAAATTTTTATAATGTCAATGGTTTGACCACAATTTTTAATTTTATTAAATGACATTTGTGTGCAAATAGCAGTTATGCACAACTTAGGATGATACATAAACACGCAAGAAAACACGACTCGAATGTAATAATTACGAAATAAAATAATCATTTTCATTACATTTTTTACAGGTGAATAAAATAATCATTTTTCACAGGTGATGTTAGATTCTCCCTATGTGGTTAAGTTTTTGAGCTCCTCAATATTTTGAATTTATGCAGTTGTAGCATTTTAAGCATACTGTTGCATAAGAGGGTTGAACATTTCGTGATTTGTTAAACTGGCTAACATGTTATTTAAGCACTAGTGACTTCTTGTAATAACCGTGATTTGTAAACTAGCTTATGAAGAGCAGTGTGCAGCATAGAAAACATACAGAGGTTAAACAAATGCAAAATGTGAGTTAGTGTATACTGTATACTTGCAACTGTGACTTACAAGACACAGATAAGAAACTACACAGATAATGGCCTTGCAATGCAAAGATTGTGGTGAAAAAACAACGTTCAAATGCAAAGAATAGCCCAAACATGATGGCATACTCTTTTTTCATGACAGAAAAGATTGCACGGTTGCTAATCCAGAAATTGTCTTTCCTGTGTTTTCCGGGAGTAGCTACTGCCAGCAACCTCTTTCTAAGTACCAGCAATAGTCTGCCAACATGTTGGTATTCCAGCATCCCTGGTATCTTTTCTATTGTTTTTATATCTTGGTGGAAGGACTCTCCTTGCTCTTCAATCATTACTTCTAAGTTTTCAGGAAAATAGTTTACATGACTATGAAAAAAATGAACCTTCACACTCATATTGCATCCTAATTTTTCGTAAGAATTCAACAGCTGTTTTGAAAGGTGGTAATAGTTAGGAGCTTTAAAATATCCAAGGAAGATTTCGACAACTGCTAGTGACTGCCAAGCATTTTTATGAGGGTTGTCAAGGTAAGTGGAAAATATTTGCCCTGCATTTGAACTTCATACCATACAAAATTCCAGCCCTCAACTTTTCATTCTCAGCACAGGGAACTTTTCACACAAATATGCAAAGCAGTCACTTTTACCCATTTAAAGCTTTTGCAACTGTTTTCATACTTTGATATGGAAAGGAGGAAGTAACACCTCGTTTGGATTAATCAAAGGAAAGTGTATAATATTTCTTTTACCAATCTCAAGTCTTTCTCTCTTTCGCCAACTTTCCCTAGTCCAATGCTCTTGGCAAGCCCTGCTGTCCCACAGACACAAAAAACACGCAAAGTTTGTGTATCCACTTTGCTGCCCAACCAATATGCACAAATTCTTCTAATTTACTGCAAATCATCCAGTCATGCTCATCAACTGTGGTACCAGGCACAGACCATTCTGACATAGGATTTTATTGTAGTTACCGCTTATAACAGGCTACCACTAACTCACTCCCTTTGGGCCTACATGGTTCAACAACAGCTGATAAAGCATTTCAGCATTGAAAAGCACAACTACTGATTACAAAATCTGTTTTCAAGTTAAAAATGGTGGGAGATACCTTTTGGAACTTTTGGTGAGGTTTTTCAATATTTTGTGAAAAAATGCAAAATGTATGCCCTCTTGCAGCTAATCCTGACCAGATGGACAAAATGGATGCGATTTTTGGACTCAGCACCCCCAAATCCGTTACAAACTTCAAGTCCTCAAAAATCTTGTATACCGGTATAATTAATTCATCAAGCAAGGTAAAATTCGGCAAAAACATATTTTTGCAAATATCTTCAAAATCGTTGACATTAGGCAAAAACTAATGCCGAATTAGGTTTCAGCGACCCAAAAAACATCTAAAAACACTAAAAAAGTCAGATAAACAAAAATTTGTTGTCTAGTGTAATCTGTCTGGCCACTTACAACTGCTGGGGTCTTCCATGCTTGATGTGCAAAACTTGTTAAATGATTACCAGATTGTATTTCTTAAAGAGACCTGCTTGGAAAAACAACAGCTTGATAATTTATCCTGTTTAGGTGTGTTACATTTTGCATTTGGGAGGGCAGACCATGACTTCACTGATGGCCTAGTTTTTGGTCATGTACCTTGTGGAACTGCCATCTATTGGTTTAAAACCTTAAAGCTTCATCTTTTCAAATTGTGATGGCTCTATAATAGGCTTAAGAATGTTTTTAACAAAAAATAAGAGTTGTGTTTAATTATTGTGTACCGGGCGTACTGCAGTAGAGGTAATATATGCTGATGTTTTTTAGCATACTTGGGCAAAATGAAACAAATATGTGATGAGCTGCAATGCCCAAATATTTGTTTCGTAGGAGACTTTAATGCTGGGGTCACAAATACATCTGGAGCTCATGTAAGAGGACTTTTGGATGTAAAATGGTTTCACCATTTGCGATTATACAGTCCAGGACACATTTACATACATAAGTAACTTCTTGGATTGATCATTTTGTCTCATCTTTTAAATGCATAAAGCAATGTTTAATATTGAAGTGCTAACCAAGTGCATAATTTCTGATCATTGGGCTGTAGCAGTCACCATTCAGTGCTCGCACCTTCCTGAATTTAATGATGAGGTGATAGAGCCTCAGCCATGTCAAATTGACTGGCTTCAGGTTACTGCCCAGGAAAGAGAGGATTACTACCACGGAACTGAAAACTACTTCATCAGCTGCAATTACCCACACAGCTACACCCTGTCAGAAGTTTAATGGTACAGATGAGAAACATTTGGAAGAAATAGAAAATTTGAATGCAAAACCAACCAGCTCTCTCCTTTCTGCTACGTCCTCCGCATTTAAATCAACAGGCAAAAAGAAAGCAGGTAAATTTAACATTGCTGAGTGGAACTCGGTGGTCAAATCATGACATCAAATTACAAAGGCAGCTTTCTGCCTATGGGTAAACCACAATAGACCCAAGACTGGTGGCATATACAGGAACATGGTTAAGACAAAAAAGATTCCAAATATCCACTGGAGCAATGTCACAAATATGTTGAAATACATAGGACCAATGGCCCAGCAGCTGCACTGCAGGCTGATAAAACCAATAAGACATTTTGGCAGCAAGTCAACAACAAAAGTAGAACTGCATTACTACCAACATTGGTGGGTGGAGTAAATGGTGACTCAGAGATTGTTGTTAAGGAATATTATTCAAGGAATATTAAACTCTGATAACTCTGCCAATGAGTCTGCAGAGTGTGCGGAACATAGCCTAGACTGCAAGGAGAACTACAGTATCTGGGTACCGAAAAGCCCATGTGTTCTGTTGTTTCAGTGACATCATTTCTTCAAAAGCTGCCCTTGAACAAGGCACCAGTGCCTGATTGTATTTCTGCAGAGCACTTGCTGTTATAATGCAGGTGAATCTTTATGTTATTTTCTCAATTCATTGTTAAAAATATGTGCATTCTTCACGGTTTTGTACCCAATGCCTGCTTGAACACAACGATAGTTTCCATATGCAAAAACAAGAATGGGAATATGACGGACACAGCAAATTACAGACTTATGGCAGTTGCCACAGTGGTGCCATAGCTACTTGAACACTTCATATTATCTAGCATCTCTCCTTTCCTTGAAACCAATGGTTCTCAACCTGTGGGCCATGGGAGCATTTTGAGGTGGGCCACAGAGATATTTGAAAAATTTCTCAATTTGTAGAAAAATTTCGTTACAGTGTC
>Ga0210059_1008280_pt1 | contig 16454 bp, 11 predicted proteins | sample Ectturendosymbi2_FD_188042 | JGI IMG/M metagenome (GOLD analysis project Ga0210059, IMG submission 188042) | Ecteinascidia turbinata endosymbiont from Florida, USA - Sample 2 (SPAdes) (version 2) | ecosystem: Host-associated > Tunicates > Ascidians > Unclassified | place: Key West, Florida...
GTTTAGGTTTTTGGTTTAGGTTTTTGGTTTAGGTTTTTGGTTTAGGTTTTTGGTTTAGGTTTTTGGTTTAGGTTTTTGGTTTAGGTTTTTGGTTTAGGTTTTTGGTTTAGGTTTTTGGTTTAGGTTTCAGGTTTCAGGTTTCAGGTTTCAGGTTTCAGGTTTCGGGTTTCAGGTTTCGGGTTTCAGGTTTCGGGTTTCAGGTTTCGGGTTTCAGGTTTCGGGTTTCAGGTTTCGGGTTTCAGGTTTCAGGTTTCAGGTTTCAGGTTTCAGGTTTTGGGTTTTGGTTTCGGTTTTGGATATTAGGTCAAGTGACAAAGACCATACGCTAATCAAGGTGTATTGTCCTCATCAGCATCATATCATCAACCAATCGGGTTCACCTAATCGTAAATAGCTCCAGCAATGCTTTTGCTTCATGAAGCAAAATAGGCACTGCCTTGTTAAATTTGGGAAATCGAATTAGGTTGTGTCTATTTTGCCTCATGTGGTAACTGGCAAAAGCATTGCTGGAAATGCTTTGCCTTCAACCAATCATGTTTGGCTAAAGACGAAAAAGCTCCAGCAGCGTTTTTGCTTTGTGAGTTGAGTTGATTTTATTTGACGACAATTAATACTCATCTAGAAAAACAGAAATTAGTGCAAGGACGCCAGGGCATTGAAGGAACCGGAAGGTTATCAAGTCGATGCCCCTCAGCAGTTGAATTATTGCCCAGTTTCAAGTCAGTTTCAAATTACTGCCCAGTTTCAAGTTGAATTACTGCCCTGTTACTGCCCAGATTCAAGTCAATTGACACGTTTTTCTGTTGCACCAACGAAGTCTTACAGTTACACAAAATATTAAAGGCGTTACTGCAAGACTCCTAGGAGCCGCACAAAGGATGCTTGGAAGCTGCATGCAGCTCTTAAAAAGGTGTTTGAGAATAATTGTTTTACAAGTAATACCAACCCTGCTAGCTACAATACCACAACCTTAGCGATGATTAAACTGAGGAAACATCAAAGACCTGCAGATCCATTTTTGCAGTCTGGTGTCGTAACTCGTAACTACTTGTCAAAAGCTATAGTCCCAGTTCCGGTCTATTTAAAACCGAGTTCCGGCTCCTGATTTGTAATTTGAGCTCCTGCTCTTTCTGATTTTTTTATTTGTGCCCCTGCTCCAAGTAAAATACCTTATCTCCGGCTTCGCAGTCCTGGTGACAACCCTGGTCAGAAATGAGCATTGGGCTGGACTTGGATTGGACCGGATCCAATCTATAACAAATTTTGTTGATATTGAAATGGATCCGGTCTGTAATTCTCTTCAAAATTTAGGAACTGGACCGGATTTGGACTGAGTTAATGTAAAAGAAATGCGGCATTTTTGTTGTAAAAATGGTGCGTTTTTTAAATTTTTTGGAGGTCATTTGGACTTGGACTTTGCATTTTAAAAAAATTTTGTAATGTTGAAGGACTTGGACTGAGTTTTAAAAATCTGCACTGGATCGCAAATATGACAGTCCGCTCATCTCTGGAAGAGAGTGACTTTGTAGGACTAGTGGACCTTATACTCGACTGTGTAATAAACAAATCGAAAATTGTGTACTTAATAAGTCTCACCAATTTTCGTTGATTCAGTGTATTCTAAAATTTCCTTTCGTACACAGCAATTTTCATCATGAATGTGATTAATGTACAAACATTAATCCCTCGGATAAAGTTTTTACCTCAATCATTGTTACTATCGCCAATGGCAAAGATGTGGATAGGCTGTGTTTGAATATCAGTGCTCACCAGAGATGATTGGATAGTGGATTCTTGCTATCCGATCCTATCCTGTTTTTGAAAAATGATATCCGTATCCGATCCGAATTCTGTTTTGGTTGAAATCATACTATCCGTATCCGATAACTATCCGAAAGTGTATATACATTTTTGTGCTGTGTCTATTTTGCCTTGTTAGGCACAGTAACTGCTGGAGCTGTTTTGCCTTTAGCTGAACACAATTCGTTGAAGCAGTCACATGGTAAGTTTGGAACACATGTCCTGCTTTGATGAACATGACATCTGTAACAGCTCAGTTTCATGCATGGATGATGGTTGTCATGGTTTCAGGGCTAACAAGCAGTTAGCAGCTTCTTGTTTGCATTAAGTGAACTGCAGGCTAAACCTTAATGCATGTTACAGGCAAGTTTTCCTGTAACAACTCATCTTTATACAGAAAACAAACTTGCTGAAATGACCTCAAATCTGAGGCAGTCAGAACAAAGATAAAAGGTTACAGCCAGTCAAAACTGACTATTAGTCAGCTGACCTGACTGAAAACGGCTATCCTAGGACACTAACCCCAAATCACCGCAGTGACAACGTCACCAAACGTCAGCAGAAGTCACAAGACAAGTAGCTAAAATTAGATAAGGTCAAACACAACCAGGAAACGATGACGAAACATAGGGTGAGAACCCAAGCACCAACAAGCACCTGAAGGTTCTGAAAGCTTTTGAAATCAGCCAATCACCAGAGAATTCAACAAGAAGTAACCAATAGGAACACACAGGATAAAGAGGAGTTGACCAGCTCTGGAGCAACCGTCAAGTATAAATACAGCCACGTTTGGACTAAAAATCAGTCTTTTTCAAGACTCACTCTGCCGACAACCAAGGGTTGCGGTTTAGCCGTTGCGGGAGCCTAAGCACCAGCAATGGTCAGGAGAAACTGGCTTGTCCGAGTTAATCTCTGTCAGACCAGACTGTAAAATTTGGCCTTGTCCGGGTTAATCCCTGTCAGGAACTACTGAAATTTGCTTGTCCGAACGAAACTCTGCTAGATTGTTTCGTAAAAATCAGACTGTGAAAATGAAGTTTTGCCAGACTGTTTTGTGAGAATCAGGTTATGAAAGAAGAGTTCTGTCAGTTTAAATTATGAATGCTGTATCGTACTAGCGTAGTTTTGTCAGGCAAGTTGTTTAGGACTAAAAGGTGTTTATGACTAAACCCTATCTCCGTTAATTTGCTGTGCAAGTCCAAGTCCAGTCATTTGGTTTACTCTCTTCAGCCGTTCAAAGGTGAGCAATGCTCCCTCTTATACCGCAGTGGTCGCACCACACTTGGGTGAGAATCACCTGAATCTTCTCAACACACGTGTACACCTTGATGTGCACCCGTTCCTGCTCGGCATGTCGTGTTTTGAGATTCACGTGTTTTGCGATTTTTGAGCTGATTGAGTTCATGTACTTTGGCTCAACACTCATTTACCCGCACAAAGAATTTCTCATCCCGCGCCCGCCCCGCACCCGCAGCAAGTTCAACCTGTGCCCGCCCCCCGCAGCAAGTTCAAGCTGCACCCGCTCCGCACACAAAGCAGTGCGGGTTTCCGCACCCGCCTCGCAAATGTGGGTACCCGCAACCCGCACGGGTTAACCCACTTGTGCAGGACTCTGATACTTGCACAAGATTGTACGTCAAATTTTTTTTACTCCTTGTGATGTACATTTCGAAAGGCCTACACTTCGAAATCAGACAAGGCTTTTGGACTAAGGTTAGGTTTAGCATTTAGGGTTTTGTGTTAGTGTTTAAGGTTATGGTTTGTGGTTAGCGTTTAGGGTTAGGGTTCAGTGTTAGTGTCTAACGTTAGGGTTTAGGGTTAGCGTTGAGGGTTAGCGTTGAGGGTTAGGGTTTATGGTTAAGCGTAAGGGTTAGGATTTAGGGTCAGGTAAAGGGTTACAAAAAATTAATAGCCACCTTTCATCTGAGAAGCAACCGTCATGCAAAGAAAAAGTCACATATTTTGAAGAGCTCAGCAATTTCGTTTGATACGTTTTTTTAGTCTTTTTAGAGAGCAAACTGGATAAGGTCGTTTAGACACTACCAAAAGTTTGTAGCATTCACTTTAGAGTTTAAGCAGGAGTCGGAGTCCAAAACTTAAAAATGTTTCAGAGTTGGAGTGAAGTCGGAGTATATTCAGCCTAAGCACGAGTGGAGTCGGAGTCAAAATTTTCAGACTCCGTACACCTCTGCAATAAAGACAGCAGAGATGGTCGGATAGTGGATTTTTACTATCCAATCCTATCCTGGTTTTGAAAAATGATATCCGATCCGAATCCTGTTTCGGTTAAAATCATACTATTCGTATCCGAAAACTATCCGAAAGTTTATTATGATGCACAACATACATATTTGTGTAGTGTATATTTTGCCTCGTGAGGCAAAATAACTGCTGAAGTTATTTTGCCTTTAGCTGAACACGATTGGCTGAAGTAATCACATGACAAGTTTGGAATGCATGTCCTACTTTGTTGACGTGACATCTGTAACAGCTCAGTCCTGCATGCATGGACAGGTGTTGTCATTGCTTCAGGGCTGACAAGCAGATGGCAGCTTCTTGTTTGCATCAAGTGAGCTGCAGGCTAAATCCTAATTCTAAACACTGAACCACTAAACCTATAACTTGACCCTAAACCTCGACCATAAGCATTGATCCTAAATCCTAACCACAAACTCTTAAACCCCAACCAATTGTCTCTGCGTATTGTACTTGTCACATGACCACTTCAATCAACTGTGTTCAAATGAAGGCACAATAGTCCCAACTCAGGTTTTGCCTCATGAAGCAGAATAGACACTACCTGAATGCCTTGTACCACTGTTGCGGTCGAAAAACCTGAGCGGCAAGTGCGCAAAGCTTCACTCTGTGGGAACAAGCAACAATAGAGATCACGAGATAACTCTTGTCGTCACCATTATTAAGTGCTATAATAATGTATAATAATGATATTTTACGGACTCATGGTCCATATCACAGACACAAGAACACAAAAAGTGGTTAGCTCAGCTGTTCACAAGCATTATTAGAGGTCACTCACCAAGATCACTCTACTTCTGCCAGTTCGGGCCACATATACAGTATATGGGTAGCGTGGTTTTTGGTGTTTTAGGGACCCGAATCGGGTCCATAGGATTGAAAATCTGGTCCCTAGAATCATAGAAAATTATCATCGGGTCCCTAGAATCAGAGAAAATTGGGTCTCTAGAATCAGAGAAATCGGGACCCTACAGGTCCATACCGGGTACCTAATATTTTCCTTACAAAAACCTGCATATGGGTGTCATTCTTTTCGCACATCACGTTCGTGGTGAATTGCACATTCAACGCAACGCCAACCGATAGATTGCAACATTACTTTGGGCACTGACATGCTTATAAACAGAAAATTTGACATATTTTGCAAGCTTGACATATCGTGTAACCTAAGTTCTTTTCCGAGTCAATTGCATTAAAAAGCAAACTGAACTTTTGCCACGCAGTCCCAACGGGGGGGTTTGGTGGGCTTAGTCCCTCCGAAACAAAGTTCCAAGCCCCCCTCAATTGAAACATGAAGCACTATAAAACAGTGACGTTTGTTCAAATTTCAGAATGTCAAGCCCCACTCGACAAATGTAAAGCCCCTCTATTGAGGACATTCTGGTGACGGTTCTGTTGGCACACTAAGCTTTTCATCAGCCATTTCTTTGGTAACAATTGTTAGATTTTAACACCATCCATGAGTTCACATTCATAATTCATTTATTAATCCTACCCATTGTTGCACTTCAACCAAACCTACCTGTAACTACATAGCCATGCTTGTCTACAAACCAAAACTGCATTCAGAACAAAACACTGGCTTAAAATATGTCATTTATATTGAAATGACTGACCAAAAATTCAGTCCAACAAGTCAATGTCACAAAACAACAATTTTGCATATGCATATCATGTTTAAGAATTGAAAAACCTACATTGCCTAGTGTCTTCCACAACAACCAGTCAATGCAGGCTCACGTAAAATAGGCGTGAAGACTGCAAAGCCTGGTGTAGAATACACATCACTTTAAGAGCTAGAGTGTTCTAGCTAGTCTAGACTAGATCACAGTAGGCCTACACTAACTAGCCTTAGTCCAGGTACGCAGCAAACAACGTCTTTAATGTATACTGAAAATGCCCTATCTTGGCACACCAGGAACAGATTCGTGCTACCAATCATATTTGGCTAAAGGCAAAACAGCTCCAGTAGTGCCTTTGCCTTATGAGGTAAAATGAAAATATCTCTTTTTGCATGGGACGATCAGGACTGGATCGGACTAATGATTTTCAAAAATTTTGTGGATGAGGAGTGGATGTCTGGATCAGATTAAATTTTATCAGATCAGGACTGTTCTCGGACTGAAAAAGTTCACAATTCGCTCATCTCTGATGCATGTCACCTTCCCTCATTTGAAGAGGCTTGATTTGCAGACTCTCCTCTGTGGATGTCTGGCTCCAGTAGCTCACGATCGTGTTACGCGTACGTGTAGACAAGACTGAGTCTTTCCTTGTGATAAGATAACCAATCCTTGAGGAAATGTCTTTGAGGGATTTGTGACATAAGGCGTATAACTTGTGGCCAGTGCTGGTCAGTAGCGAGATAATTTTCCAGGAGCGATTGCGGGAGCGCCGCTCTTTTTCGAAAAAAAATAACCAATGCGGTAGCGAAATTGGACTAAGGACCATAAGTTTCTAGAAAACCTGAAGTCAGCAGCTTAATTCCAAAGAATTGATTCAATTTTAGCAATGACAGTTTATATGCTGATATGACACTCAAGAGCTAAATTCACTGTTCTGGCGTCACGCAATGATGAGCTTGCAGTTCACTCATGTCCGTTCAATTGCCTGCAGAGTCAGGTTGCGAAACTTGCAAACGCTTTGTTATACTGTTTGTCTTTATTGCGTAACAATAAATGTCGACGAATCTTTAAAGGTTTACTTCAAGTTAAGGTGGTATAGGCGTTTTGTCGCATGTGACTTTTGAACGCAAACATCATGGCGGGCAGGGCCGGATTAAGGGGGGAAACGGGGGCAATTGCCCAGGGCCCTCCGCTCCAAGGGGGCCCCCGTGATGACAAATATTTGTTTTAAATAAAATACTCGTTTGAAAGATTGTGATTCACAAGCGATACAAGAATACAAATTCCTATTTCGATGTTGCATTAAGTATATCAGTGTGGTCCAACTACAGGCCCGCGGGCCGCATGTGGCCCACCACAGAGTTTTCAGTGGCCCGCGGAAGCATTCAGGAAAAATCTTAAAATCTGAAATTTGTTCAAAAACATGTAAGGTTACATTTGTCTTACTGAATTGCTTGCGCTGGATAAAGTGCATTTGCACAAGAACAATGCCTTTCTGTCCAAAAATGTCATTTATTTATTAGTTTTACGATCAAATTGGATGGCTTGGCCGCCGCTAACCCTCCGCTGGGGCATATGTCTAGATAACCTCTCTGTTTTTTCGGTGCCCCAGCGTTGGTTGTCATGAAGAGTATTTCTATGATTTTCTGCAGCACAGAACTGCACCAATAACAAGTATTATTACAGCGAGAAGAAGCAGCAGTGCAAATTCTACGTAAAGGCCGATTCTTGCTTCCCTAGGTCCCAGACTTAACCCAAGAAACTCGGTGCTGAAGCTGCTGTTTGACTTTTTTTGGCAGTGACTTTGGTCATCTCCGATACAACTTGCATATCTAGAAAAATAAGTGATTATGAAAACGTTTCGTGCTATTAAACTAGAAAATTTCACAACCACCAACAACATGTAAAGATTGTTTGTCATTTGAGGTCATAGGCTACTACTCAACCGTCTTTATCGAGCAAACCTTATGAAATACATAAAACCATGCTGTGCTGTTTTTTTGCCACGAAGATACTAAAAATTAGTCTGAAATACATCAAACATGTTTGGATAAGCTAAGCACCTTATAACACGTGCGATGTAGTTTTGTTCGTGGGTTCCATGAAATAAATGAGCCATCGGACCACGAGCGTAGATTGCTACATCTTCTCCAGAATGGGTTTCGGATTTTCTGGGAACCGCACTTTGAAATCGCGCCCTGGGAGCTTCTGCAAAACAAGCCCAAGCGTGTAATCTTAAAACTATTTCAAATGTAAAAATCATTTATAAAGTTTGCAAACAGAAGAAGATTATCTCACCAGCCTAAACCGACTTAAAGAAAAAACGATCTGCTCAAGCGTTTTCTTGTACATGACATGGTGGCAAATAGCAATGACATCAAATTGGGAAGAAATACTGCGCCCCCAAAAATGTTAGAAGAAAGATGAATCACACGTTTGGGCTACATCATTCCTTACCTGCTAATTCTATCAAGAAAAAGTTTAAATACGAAGGCAATGATTACCTACAACAGACCTACCATTAATTGGACAAAAACTAACAAACCACAAGCACCTTCCTAGACAAAAAACAAACCGAAGATGTGTCATGGCCTTCCAAGCACTACTCACTTTGTGGTTGCTATGGAAAACACAACATATCCATGGTCCCAACTGTTACACAAATACTGACAAAAAGATATGTTTCCCGCTGAACCAAAACCTGACATGTGCAAAATATGGTATTTATGTGGCGACTTGTGTGATATACCATCAACAGTATGCTGGCCAAACACTTTTTTCACGAGATGTTCAGCGTACCGAGGTACTTGGAGCAAATCAGATAACAGGGATAAGCGACCAAATGGCGTTACCGCAGCACTGTTCAGTGTTCCATGACATTATAAATAAAACACTGTGGAATGTAAGCCGGGTTGTAACACTCTAGTACCTGTGAAGATAAATCACTTAGCAACAGTGATGGAGTCTTGAGACTCGTCTCGAGACCTATTTTTGCGAGTCCCGGCCTCGAAGGTTTCAGATGGCGTCTCGGTCTAGAAAGCTACAGGTCTCGGTCACAAGCCTATTGCCTTGGGAGTTTGAATACTGCAAAGATATGGCTTAATAAAATTTGTGTAATTCAACATGTTTTTGTTTGTTGTATATGCAGTTAAGAAACAACCACCAAGCAGGAAGGAAAAATTCCAGAAATTGGAAAACATTTCAACTTCGAAGTGGAGGTGACATTTGTTTTGAAAATGTTTAGAAAAATTTTGGCATACTCCACAAATTCTCAAGTCTAGAGTCTCGGTCTCGGATTTTTTAAGTCTCGGTCTCGAATTTTCAACGAGGTCTCGGCCTTGAAGTTTAGGTCTCGACTACATCGCTGCTTAGCAAACTTAACGCACAAACTAAGATTTAGAGCATAATCCTCGTGTGAAATAATTGTTCTTGTACGCTTTTGCGTTGTTCACTGATTTTTCCCATTTGGCCCTGCAGACTTGTTTGACCATTTTTTTACCATCCGTGTAGGTTAGTTGCAGATGTTGGTTCCTCCCTTCACATCGTTATCATTTAATTTTAAAAGACGCTGCCTAGAGCACATCTACCAATTAAACTTACGAACGCAATTCTGCTTACGCACTCTCAGGAGCGGACACAGGCTAATTTGGTGGCAGGGGATGCGATATCGATTTGCAGTGAATCCAATGCTTCACAGGACCATATTGCGTAAATAAATCACTTTCGCGTACGTAGATTTACGAGGAAACAAGTCTAAGCTTGGTGTAGAAGAAGCTTGAGTGATAAAACTGGTCAAACTTTAACAATGCACCGCTACGGAACCAACAAGCAATGTGGCACATAACAACGATCTGACATAGTAACTGGCGACAGCGCAGGTACGTCGAGGACTCCAGATAAACAGTACACGTGACGATATAATACTTATTCTCATTGTATACAAGATTTGTGCAACGACATGATTCAATCATACGATTTGCAAACAATTTCCAGGCAGTTGTAACTGGTTTGAAAAACATAGCAACAAGCTCGAATTTTCATTCAAGGTCCAAAGCAAAAGCGGTGTCTCTATTGGAGTCAATGGAAAGAAGCACTTTTTGTTGCTTTGGCATGTGCAAAGAAGCTTATGGCGTTTACACTTCATTTATCTCAAACGCTGCAATCGATAGACGTGGATTTTTCGGCAGCATTGACAGAAAACGAAGAGGTACGGCAAACAATTTCTGCATGCCGGTCTGGCACTGAAGAATGGATTGGTCACGACCTTGCAGTCTATCGACAGGCAGAAACTTTGTGCCGAATGCTGGGTGCAAGCATAACATATCCACGTAGGGTGTCCTCTCAGGTTTACCATGCCTCGTATGACAGAGCCTATGCATCTGAACAGTATTTCAGGTGGTCTATTTGGTATCCCCATTTAGATTCAGCGCTAATGCATATAAAGCAAGTGTTTGGAGATAAATCAAGAATGCCATTCAAGCTATGCTCTCCAGTGTTCCGAAATATGTACTAGAACGTTTCAAGAGGTGTACAAGTTTTACCGACACGTACTTAGTGTGATCAACATGAAAATGTTCTTTTTAAGAACTGAAAATATTTGTTGTGCGGAGGACGGAGGTGTTCGTCGGAAAAAACGTGTAGGGAGCACTCCCTTTCAAAAGAACTGCCTTCCCGATTTCCGAATGTAAAAGATATTTGCAGTATCGCTGTCATGATTCCGGTGACTTCATGCACCCCAGAGAGAACGTTTAGTGAGATGAAGATTTTGAAGTCACGTTTAAGGTCAATCATGGCAGAGCAGAAGACGGATTGAATGGGCGGCCTCTGCTCTATATACACAAAGATAAGCCAGTACATGCAAAAGAAGCAATCAACAAATTTGCTCGATCAAACAGAAAGCTTGACTTTGTTCTGTGGAAGTTTTCACTGCGACTCGATTTGCGCAGGGGTTCTCGGAGTTTGGCAATGCTAAACTGCACTTCAAATGGTGAGGCCGAAGACAACTTCTCTGGTTCGGGCTGACCTGTAGCGGCTGCAGGTTTGCCTGCAAACATGTGTTTGGCAGTTTTTCGACCAGCAGTTTGCTAAGTTCGTTTTTGTATTTATTCGAGTTAGATGTTTTGATTGAAAAGCATTGGAGAAATTAGTTTGTACAGCGTTATTGCAGATCGTTTGCTGATCTTTCGTAATGTTTATGTTATTTTCATTGCTGATGGCGAGCAGCATAACATGGCTCGCAGATAGTTTTGTATGTTTGCAAAGTCATGGATCGGATCGTTAGTAAGAGCCAGTATAGGTTGTATTTTTTTCAATCAAGCGCTGAGTGGTCAAATTCGGTCCAGGCACGATTTCTTTCAGGTTCAGCGTGTAACCTTTCACATTAGACAGGGCACATCCGGTACGGCTGATGAAACGAAGAAACGTCTTTGACTAATTGTTAGCATAAGTTAATTTTTAGCATCTTTAGCGATTAAGTAATGTGCAGTACAAAAATATTTTTGGCGGTGATTTTCAATGAAATCAAGTGTCATGTCAACACCACTTTAGGTCTGGTGGGGGGATGCATCCCTTGCATCCCCCCTGTGTCCGCGCCTACGCACTCTACCAACGATATGTTTTGAGTCATCGCGGCGTGATTCTGTCAATATGGGTGTGTTGCTCGGTTATTCGCGTCAGATGGTTTTCCAATTTTAGTGAAACCAATTATTTGGGAACAACGTACCTTCCAGTTTCTACTTGTCGCAGCTTGTGTTTTGATTTATTCAATTTAGTATTGAGTTTTCTTGCTTTCTCTGTTCTTGCGTCAGCCTTTCAACGTTTCACCCGTAAGCATTGCTTGCAGATGACAGGACTGAAGATGAGTAGTGTTGCGTAAAATCGATTTCTTGTTTAAAAAATTTGCTGATTGATTAAACTTCGTCGGCCTTAATTGTGGGGACTAGAAAATTAAGTAATGATACTTGTAAAAAATTTCCCTAGATTTTAGACACTACTCAGGCACGCTGAGCCAACTTGGCTAAAAGCAATTTACAACCTAAATTTTGAAATGCTTGCAGTTCACGTTTAAAGCTTTTCTTTCAGTAGCTGATTTTTTATGCGCTCTGTCAAGCAATCCTCTCGCAATCTGCATAAGTTTTGCGTTATTGGAGCTGGAGGGGTATTTGCTTGGCCCGTCCATGGTTACCTGTCGTGTAACAAAAACATGTATGACCAATATGACCAGCGTTGAATGACGTGTAACAAGAAAAGATATTTTGGTCAAAACGAATTTGCGCATGTAGGTAGTAGGTGCACCAATATTGCCCAACCTTTAACTTATTTGTGATCGAAATTGTCATAAATCATTTGGCCACAGGTACATTATGTGCTGGAAAATTGCAAATTATCTTTGAAAATAGCATATTTTCATGTCTCAACCTAATTTACTTCTGCTGAATGTAGAAGCTTCGAGCAGAATACGATTTTGATCTTCAACTGGCCGCCAATAAGGACTACTGGTGAAATTTTGGCATTTTTCCTGTCTTTTTCGTGTCTTTATTACGCATACCTCCCGAATTTTCCGTTGAGAAAATGTGTTTATTTTTGTCAAAATAAAAATCTCTCCAAAATACAAGTTCGTTTTTCCGGGTTAGATGAGCTTGAGAACAACTGCTGAGTTGATGAATACAGCTTTCCGTCCGAAACATTTCAGCAAGCCTGGATGATATTGGGTAAACATTTTTTAGTTACTTTGGCGAAAAATACCAACGGTGAAAGTTTTATTTACCGTACCTGAGCAGGGAAGTTATGTCCAACCGGTAAGTGGTATAGTTGGTTGATCACCCACCACCAAAACGTGTAGGCTTCGATACCCGACCGAGCCATCTTGAGGACGTGAAAAATGGCACCTGTTCAGCCTCGTGCTTGGCGTTGGTGGATGCGTGCAAGGGAAACGGTTAACACGCGGTACGACCATTGATTTGTCACCAGAGCAGCATGCAATCCGAAAGCAGCGGCGTGGCTCACGACGCAACCAAGCGGAGATGGGCGCCGCAGACCACTCGCGACACTCCGAAAGGAGTACAAAATCCGAGTATAAACGGAACTGAAGTTGTGTCTGCAGTTTTCTATTTGACAGCAATTATGTCTTTGAAAATACTAATTTGTAATACATTTGTCACACGTTACTTGAACCTTTCTAATTTTTGTATCCTCTTGGAAAACTTTGTCTCAACATCCAGAAATTTTTCTGCCAGCGTCCAGGTGCTAACACTGAGATGCATTCACTTTGACAGACTCACCCAATTCGACGGCGGTTACATTAGCACGAATTTGGCAAATTTCTGAAATATTTCCGCCTTGATATCCTGGTCCATTGCCATATGTAATTGTTGTGTAGATTTTGCCATCTAAAGCGATTTCTGGGTCAGAGTTCGACGGAGCAAGACCTGCAAAGGTAGGAGTCAGTATAGTTTTTTTGACCTGACCGATCAACCATCTTTCAGTATTCTCCTTTAGGACTGCCTTAAAAAATAAGTTAACTTCCATTTATCAAGCCACATAAAAGCACTGTTGACAAACCTTACGCAAAATTTTCACCTAAAATCGGGTTTCCTCTGAGACTGTACCCGCCCATGGTCATCACATGGCTATGGTCAGCAGTAACAATAATGAGAGTATCACTTTCTGAAGTCAAATCCACCGCTCTTTTCACAGCTTCGTCGAGAGCTAATGTATCGTGTAGAGCTAGGTATGGAAGGGTGCCGTGATGAGCATGATCTGTTATTTAGAAGAAACACGAAATCAAACCGACTTGAATAACTATAGCAGTTGAAAAAGATACCAGCAAAGTTTCAATAATATTTTGCATCTGCTCTGTTTTAAAATGGCAGGAAAATTTGTAATTAAAAGATAAAGGCTAATTGCACACTGGAAAATAGTAAAAAAAGACAATTTGTTTGAATGTTCGTTTCGCGAATCCGAAAACAATCTCGGTAAGAAGCTTTTGGGTCTGCTTCAATTATTTTCTTTTTCTAATTTTTCAAAGCCACGTCAGTGAAGATCTTCCGATACGATAGTTACCAGCTGGACGTTGCAAAACCTCCTGTCTTTACTTTTTTGGGTTGTTGAATGGAAAAACCATCAATTTCGTTCATTGCCAGCTGCACACTAATTAATCACGAAACTTGGCGAGCCTCAGTTCAAACGAAAAACCATGTAAGTCTTTTTCGTAAAATCCCTGCTAGATGATACGAAATTAAGGTTTCCAAAATCAACAGTTGTAATAACAACCTACATGGCATCAAAAAGTTGGTTGAGGGCTTGCATGATTGTTTTTGATTGAATCATCTGGAAAGACACGAAATCTCTGACCGAAAATCTTGACATGATCGAAAATCTTGACACTCACCGCATTCGCGATTTTATCTCTTTCGACAATCGCTGTACAAGGAAGACCAACGTACCTATTCGCCCTGCTTCGACGTACAGGAAGTATCCTTTATTGTTTTTACGTAGCATTTTGATTGCTTTCTCTGTCATGTCAGCAAGCGATGGCTCCTTTACACCAGTTTCGTTTCTGCGTTCTGCTTCATACTTCATATCTTCTGGCTCAAACATTCCTTAAAAAACAAGTACACACTGGGCAAAACAAAATATTCGGATAGACTGTTGGGTTAAAACAAACCATGTAAACGCACTGGGTGAAAAACAAATACTCGGAATCAATGCAGGCAAAAAAGTTGTTATTTATATTGACCATACTTTTATTTAAAGCTCCGCAATTAATACGCGCGCACGCACTTAGCATCTTGGCAAACGCGCACACTGGTTTTATGTTTGGAACTACAGAGAGGCGTCCATATGGTCAGCACTCGCGTTGCATTTTGCGGTCCCCCTGATGTCGTTGCGCACCCTCACTTTCTATTTGTTTAGGTATGCGTGACTGGATGGTGGAACGATTTCCAAGGAAGCACTGCGATGCTCAGTTGCTACATTCTGCTGCGTGCAGAACATTAGTGGCACCAACCTGTAAACCCACTATCGGGATGTCGTGGCTTAAATTTCATTGGTGTTATTGGCTGGTTCGACTGCGATCTACTAACGCAAAGATGAGCTAAGCTGGATTATAGATCGCTGGCGGTGACTGGCAAGCGGTTCTCAGCACGTTCCAACCAAAAGCACTTCACAGACATCCTGCAGGGTATCGCATTTCTGCTTCGCGCCAAAATCATCGTTGAGCATCGAAAATAGCAATAAGAGAATTGCACAAATTTGGAGATTGGTTCTAGGACAACTGTCACCCGGACAACTGCCACCTAGGACAATCGCCACTCAGGACAGCCACCCGGACAACTGCCACATACATTAGGTCAATTGTACTTTTTTGTGTACTTTTTCGTTCCTTCTGTACATCCGTGTATGCATCACAATTATGGTGTTATTTCAGTAAGGTATACATCCAGAGACTGCGTGTGGCCAATAATTTTGGTTGCAGGGCTATACAACCTGCCGTGGCGATCGAGTGTTAGTAGTCCTAGTCGCCAGGTTCAATGTAGCATTCCTAGGTTTGAGGCCTTATTCAGAAAAAATGTGTACCTGTTCCTTGAACGGTGCAGAGTCTAACAACGTATGATTGCGCGCTTTGATGCAGTCAGATTGTTTATATTCGTCCTTATTCTTTGAACACCACGACACATCTTACTTTGTGACTGAGTTCCCGGACGTTACAGTGTTAGTTTGAGGACGCGTGCCGGCCACCACAACGCATTCGTACTTCACCTCTTGGCCAGGGTTGGACCTTGATTCTTACCATGCGATGTTCCTGTCCTACTCTGGATGTAGTGTTGTACCAAGTGTTACGAGTTAGCGAACGACTGTGCAAAGAAAGTGTCTGTATTGTAGTGTTGTACGAATTGTTAACGAGTTAGCAAACAATTGTGTCCGTAATCCTGTGGTCCCACACCCAACGCCGCTACAAAATGTTCGTGTCTGTTATTATTAATTTGCGTTGTGCAGACAGTGTGTGCTTCTGCGCTATGGATTTCGTGACTGGTACAAACATTAAAAATAAAATAAATATTTCTTATTTTCAAACTTACCCCAAAGCCGATCGGTGGTCACCGGATCCACTGCATCAAACTGCTGCTTGTTCCACACATACTCCGCTCTCAGTTTTTTTGCCTTTTGTTGTTTTTTCCACATGTCAATCATGTCTTGACCATCCTGCCTGTTGTTCGTGCCGTTTACGTATTCAGGGTCCATTGTTGTGTTTGGCTGGAAATATTTCCGGCCACCTCCGAGCGTAACCTGAAGTATGCACCTTGATGTAAGCGATCTAATTAAAAATAGCTGTTCGGGGCTTGCCATATTTAATTAATTGGAATTGTGCTAATCCGTCTTGATGCAAGTAGATCTTTTCGTGCAGTTGCTTCTCTTAAAACGGACTTTCCATGAATATTCCAGTTCAGTTGGTACAACTTTGTTGCAAGACATTACGAAAGAGAAAAAATATGCTATTTGTCATAATCTATTTTAAACATCAAGTAATACGAAAACCTTCACACCAAAGATTCTTGAAAGTTTAGCTCACTAGTTTGTGCTCATGCTGTTTGTTTCCCTCTAAATCGAACAACGATTATAAGGTGACAAGTTTCAAAACCAGAGGTTTGCACTGATATTTTTTAATTTAGTAAGGGTGACTCAAAAAGATGCGTACCCATATTTTGTTCGATAAAAAACCCATTTTTTAACGAATGTCTTTTCTGTTGCAGGACGTGATAGGTGAATCTATGGATG
>Ga0210059_1008282_pt1 | contig 16453 bp, 9 predicted proteins | sample Ectturendosymbi2_FD_188042 | JGI IMG/M metagenome (GOLD analysis project Ga0210059, IMG submission 188042) | Ecteinascidia turbinata endosymbiont from Florida, USA - Sample 2 (SPAdes) (version 2) | ecosystem: Host-associated > Tunicates > Ascidians > Unclassified | place: Key West, Florida...
GGCGGGTGATCTGTCACTTTGAGAGTCGAGTGCGGTTACGCACATTTGACACAACGTGGTTGTAAGTTGCAACTAATTTCTTTAATTGACGCAGGGCCCACTGGCCCTGTTACCGTTGTGATGGCCTAGAGTGTAGAGGCATGAATTGGACAACATTGAGTAGGGACTCTACACTGCAAGTGCAACGAACGAAGACGAATATGCATTCGATGTTATGGACCATAGCGTGATGTCGCCCGAACATACGACCATTTCGAATGTTGCGACGATGGCTTGGGAGTGTCCCATACGTTGATGTGTCAAGCGGATGACGCCTCCGCGATGGGGGTGAGCTCAGATCTGTTTCATCCTGTGACTGATTGTGTGATAGGGGAGGAGGGGGTCCCGCAGCAATCGGCCCAATCTGTTCGAGGAAATATCGGAGTACGCGGAGGGTTGGATCAGCACATCAGAAAAAGGGAATGCCCGGCATCAAGAAATGTACCATGAGCTGCACGATAGATCTGGAACGAAAACCAGATGGGGTCCGGAAGAAATTTAAGTGGTCGCTAAAATGGAATTGGGGTTAATCGCTAAAGGGAGCAAATCAACCGCATAAGAACTCCACTGACGTCTTCCCCCATAGATCCTTGGACGCAGTAAGGAGCTTACGTACAAAGAAGTCTTGAACACTGTTAGAAAAGAGAAGACAGTATAGTCTTGGAAGAGTCAATGAAAACAATGGAAGGATTCTATTTTGGGAAAATCACTCGATACCGGAGGTTGAATTGGTTATGAAATTGGACCTGCTCTCTGGACGCGACAGAGAAAGGATGTCAACTAATCAGTGAGGATCTTGATAAAATTGTTACCTCGCTAAGTATCAATGCGAAGAAACAGACAAAGATGCAATATACGATGATCCAAAACTTACAACGTAAAAATAAGGGAGTGGCAATAAGAAAAATTCCATATAGTGAATGGAAAACGAAGTGCACCATAAAGCCTCCATTGGAACCCTTCTGGAAGTATTTTTGAGAGATAATCTGATGATGATGACAGATTACCTAAATCGAAATGACCGATTATATGGTAGTTGGAAACACCAATAACTGAACAAGTGGACCTAGGAAAGAAAACTCACGAAGATAGCGCAACAGGTTTAGACAAAATAACGACCAAGCAGCTCCTGAAAATGCCTTCAACGCGCCGCTGCTTACGTACATAAAAGATGTAAAAAAGGAGTTACTGCATTGATTCCTGAAGTAAAAGGGACGACACTTCCGGAATGCCATCGTCCGATCAAAATGACACCATCCATCTGAGACTATTCCATAGCATCCTCACCAAAAGGATGATGGATATATTCAACGACAGGCCAGAAAGCGTTAAAGGCGATGGGATAGCTCAAAACATTAATCGCGATTAAATCAATGATTGAGAGTCACAAGAAACAATTACGACTGCTATCTCTAGCATTTTTTGACGTTAAAAAAGCATTCGACTCCGTAAACCATTCCACCATCCTCCTATCCTGCAAGAGGATAGGAATACCATCAACGCTACTCTCATACATAGGATATCTGTATAAGGAATCAACAACGCAACTAAAAATACAAAATCAATTATCACCACATATGAATGCAAGCACAGCATTCGGCAGGGGGCCCGCTATCAGTCCCCTATTTCTTGCAGTGATGGGAGCTGGATCCTGAAATAGGAGTTTCGATGGTGACAGTAAAGCTAAACCATCTTGCATTTGCTGACGACTTAAGTCATATTTCCATCAGCAGTAAAGGGCCTGCGGCAACATTTGGACATACTAGTTAAGAATCTTGGACGCTTTGGTTTAAAATTCAGGCGAAGTGCGGTCATTCAGATTGAGAATTGATGGAGTAACTAAGAGATTGACGATAAACCCTGTACCTTTTTGGGACGGTTGAGTGAAGATTCCTCTGATTACAGAAGGGTCATTCTCATTTTACAAATATTTCGGAGTTAAAGTTGGTGTAATGTCAAACTCAAGCTTCATCAGTGAAAACTTAAAATCAAAGCTGAAAATTTTGCCTAAGGCTCCCCTAAAGCCGCAACAACCACTCATACTCACCACCTGACCTTTATGTGTGAACAAACTATTTTTTGAAATCGGTTGGCTTCAGAATTCTGGCTGCGGTCAGCGTGTGGTTAAATTTCAAAAGACGCACCTATTAAAGTCCATTTGGGGGCCTGGGAATCCCCCAACTGGAGCACAAGATACCGCCGATCAAAACCAATCGTATCGAAAAATTCTGTAATGAAGCTGACGACTTCTGTACTGAAATAATCAAACTTGACGCCCTTCAAAAGATCTAAATTGGAATAATCCGCAGATATGGCACGATGGTTATAACGAATGAAGAAATAGAAGAGAACATTGCTAAATCCTCATATAGAACTGTTGACAATGGATTAAGAAGTGGGAACTAGTGTAGTAAACAGATGGATAATTAATGGAACATCGTTGTTGAGCGGGAGAGATTGCATTGGTGCCTGCAGGAGGGGATTCCCCGGGCAACGGTACCTTGCGACCAGACTGAAAACCAGAGGCACATGCTACGAAAAACATGCTATCGTACCCGCAAACATTTGAATAGAGATGTAACAGCTGCGAGAATTCACAGAAAGAGTTGGAATGCACTAAAAGAACAACCGATCCCCACCCCAGCTGGCATTGGAAAATAATATGCTACAAAGACACAGAGGCTGTAGTGTTGGATGCTACCATTGTGAGCAACAATTTTAATAATTTGGAGGATGCTTGTATGAGGAGAACAATATAATATTACCAAAAGGAGGAAATTAATTATCAGATGGGTAAAAACAAACTGTGTGGAAACAGTTACTTTTGGGGCGGTGGTGTCCTCTGGCAGAGGCTGCATTGCAGAATATACATATAAACTATTACTAAAGATTTCCTTAATCTAACGGGTGCGATTGTTTGTGTCTATGGGTATTATACGTGGAGGCATTTAAAAAATACTATTTACCGTAGTCCTCAATAATTGCAGTCCACTGTTACTAAAAAATGTTGCTGATGCAGCTATTTTTACAGCTGTTGTTTGCTATGTTCGTTGATAGCCGACCTGCGAAATCGATACTTTTTCTACTGTGGATAATCACGTACCCTTGAAAGGTGGAAGCCGATACCGTCCTCTTGCGTGTGTTTAATGTTTGCCCATGAGGTGCATAGATTCACCTCAGAATACACCCCCCTGTGCTCGACATTGAAATTGTACTTCACAGTTTGAGTTTGCGCCTCTTGCTTTATCGGCTTAGTCTCAGGCCTCCTTTAGTGCAGGAGTGCGGTGGATGGGCGGTATACAAATCGTTGCGCAAAGGGGTAAAGAGCATCAAGAATATTACTATTCGAAAAATGCAACGCAATCTACTGAGATAAGATCGGATGGTATCTGCTAGATAAAGAGGACAGTTTCCACCCTACGCTTGGTGATCGACATGACAGTGGTGTCTGATGCAGGAATTTGACCGATGTGCACATGAGAAAAGTGACTATTATAATAAACAAGAGACTACCAATTGGATAACAGAAAAGCATGTCCGCTGAATATGGAGCCTACATCACTTCATGGCGAGGCTATGCGAGGAACGCAAATCGGGGGAGGATCTCCGTGACGTCAGGTATAAAGAGTCAACAATTTTGTAGTTGGAAACAGTGGCGACTAATGAAGTAAAGGCATCGGATATAATTAACGATAGATGATTATCAAGTGGAAGAGCCTATAGCGGGTCAATCGCTTGCAGATACCTGTATAATGGACTCAGATCAATACGCGGAGGTCAAAATGGGAATCCTTAAGGTTTATGACGATAATCGCATCCTGAAGGCAGCCTCAACTAATTGCTTACCTTGTAATGCATTGCAAAGCCAGTCATTTCGTTCATGCCATTCGCCCGGAAGCGAACGAACAGATTCCCAGTAACTGAGTGGAATGTCGTCAGGTGGGGTCGGTACGCTGCAAGGTCGCTCCCGGTGAAAGTGACGAGGTGCTCCGACTGCAAGGGCTCGTACAGACTTCCTCTGTAAACCTGCGACGAGAGCGATCGGATAACAGTCAAGCTTTGGTCGCTGTACACGCCAGAACTACTCACAGAACGATGCTCAATGTTTTATTTTTGATCACATGGACTGTGAGGACAGAAGCACATCTGCAAATGTGTTTCGGACTTTGGTGCACCTATTTTTTGTTTGGACAAGCGCACTCATTGCAACATTGCAAATTTGAAGATAAGGTTGATTCGCTGATTTTTTGCACACTAGCATTACATGCAATGCGACGGATTTATTTAACGACAGTTGGCGGCAGGCTGAAGTCTGAATAATGTTTTTTGTCGGGGCGGTTGCGGTGAACGCTCTTGCCGAAGTGCGGCGGGCCACTCAGTGGATCGAACACCCAACCTTCCAGTTGAGCGTACACTCTACCACTGAGCTAATCGCCGCCCATAAGACTGACCTGCGTTGCTTCCACAGTTAAAACAAACACCAGCAGCAAAAACCGACGGGCGAAGTGGAAAGAAACCAGTGGAAATGCAAGAAAGGAATTAGGAGCACTGAAGAGTGGCCAACTTGTTAGAAGATCAGGCGGCAAAAAATCACGAAATAATTATGTACGCGGACTAAGCCTAATCATCATAGCATGGAAGACGACGTGAACAAGAGAATAATAGAAAAGTGCATTTGAACAGGAGAGCAACTGTAAACTACCTCCAGGCAGTCTGTTACACAAGGCAGCTTGGGATCGCTAACCCCTTCCAAGTCAAGGTCAACCAGGGTCAAAGTGATCTTTACTTGATATCCTGAAAAACACAAGCATAAACCGGATTTTTAGAAATCTGTGGGAGATTCTCAAAAGTTCCCAACTCGCCCATTCATACTGGCGTTACCTAAACTTCACTAAAGATTTTAGAAAAATGAAGAACTGACACTTATTAAATCTTTGGCTTAGGCGTAACACAACATTTTCCCACTGCTAACCTAAACCATGAAGGGACAGAAACAGTATCTCAAGAAAAGTACTAAAAAACAGAACAATCATCATCTAAACTCAAAACTGTTCATAAGATGTGCGTACTCTGCTTCCGTGGGGTAGTGCATAAGGCCCTTTTGCCAGGTGGTTTGTTAACATGAAAATTTATGATAAAATTTGTGAATATGCAATTTTGCTGAAAGATCACATCTTTGCTAACCGTCACGGAAATTAATATTACTGCACAAGTGATGCTAAAAATTAAAAAAATGCAAAAATCAGTTCCAACTGTTAATTTCACATCGAATCAACAAGTCGTCCACAGTTTGTTGCGCAGAGGCTGGCAGCAAAGTAGAGCTGGTCAATGGTACCCCGGTTGTATGTCACGTCATTACGTACGAGTCAACAACGAAAAACACAAAAAGCTTAAGTCGAACAAATTCTCTTGTTTGTTTTTCAAAATTTAAGACTATTGGCCATTTATAGATTAACACAAAATCGCAAGTACCCAACAAAATCCAATCACAACTGGCGTAGGGTGGATACGTCGACGACAGTGAATATCCCGGAGAAAGCAAGTAGTTGTCAGTTGATAAGGAAGTGATAGTTCCGCCGCATCCATATCCACAAACAGGCCTGTCCAATGCTCGGTTGTAGCCCACGTCCTCTGCAAAACGAAAACACACTTGTGTCGAATTCAAAAGTTTATGCAAAACCTATTTTAAAGTAATAGTAAGCCTTGCCCTGCACACCACCAACTGTGGGCTTTGCAGCGTGTGGCACTAAACTATGGCGGCCGTCGATTCCGAAACTGTTTAACCGTAGGTTCAAGTCTTTCCTATTAACAGACCACTTATCCCTGGGGACCTGAGCACCTTATCCACCGAGAGAGACTGGTTGCGACCCAGAACTCCCTGCGCAACTGTATTGATCATCTGGAAGTTCTTTTCCATGTATAAGCAAGAACGGGATCCGAGCCGGGCTTGTGACAGGGTTTATCCACCAATCAAGAAGGACACGACTCGATAACCTTCTGTTTTTTTCGAGTCCCTGGCGCCTTTGCAGTTTTCTTAATCGTGTTGTTAATTTCCAATAATATAAACTCAACCTATTGACCTTGCAGTGCACGCGATGATAAAATTCATCAAGTTGATTTTGCAACTCCCACGGCTTACTATTTAATCATGCTGTTACATCCCATCAAGATAAATCTACTATCATCAGCGTATGTAGAAATCGTTAATATTCTGGTTTAAACTGAGGTTGTCTGAGGGCGGGGTAACACCAATCCAAGCGAAGCACCTGCTGGCTGCTCTGAATCATGCGATTCCAAAACTGCTGTTTTAATTTAAACAGTGCGGGGCGGAAATAAGCAAATCGACATTATCATCGCAATTTAAACAGCATTTCCAGAGAAACTGAAAGTGCGCGAGCGAGAACTTTGTACCAAGAGCTAAATCCCTGATCTACAATCCCAACATTATACCAGAAGCCACTAGTTTTTTCATTAAACCATTCGCAGCTTTTTTACATCTATTACGATCGAGTCGGAGAACGCACAGTACCATTTGCTGTCACTATAGCCGTGTCGAAATAATCCATTGGAATGTTGTTCATATCGGCTGGAATTTTAATGAGGATAACATTGGTTGGAAGGGAAGAGGCCACATCAAACCTGTAGTTAAGCAACCATCGATTGCCTCCATTGTGAGCAAAGACTGCCAACCTGCAATACACGAAGCCGGTCGGTTGACTTACTTGGCAGCGAACAGTCAGCTTCTTTGGTTACGATTTCGTGCAAAAAAGATGAAGTTTGCAACATACCGAACATCAAATCTCACATGAACAACAGTGTCAAATTGAATCCGCGTATGTTTCAAACATGGCCAAGTTTTTCAGCAAGAAGGTACAAGTGACTGCCAAAGATCCTTTTAATTAATTCTGGCAGGAACTACTGGTTGTTTGTACAAGAAACAAAAACATAATTTCATAATTAAAAAAAAAATATTTTGATAATTATTAATTTGATTTTCTCCATACAACGAAAGTCACACTAAATGTAGAAACCTGAATCACACTTTCACAAGAAAGAACCCCAACAAAGGAATTGTTATAAAATGATAAATTTTCCAACACATGATAAAGCATAAAAATTGTTGTTCATTCCGTCTTGCCACTTCTACCAAATTAAAAGCAATACCTTTGATTTGCACTTTCCGGGCTACCACATCTCACAATCAAACTGTTGCCATCACAAGCACCAACTTTCAGCACTGTTTGTTCGGCTGCGGGATCTGCTGCCTGAAAATGCAGTTGCAATCGAGTGACAACTGAAAAAGTGAACGACAACTGCGGTATGGTAATTATAAACGTCGCTGCTGATGTTAATTGCCCGCGTTCGTGATTGCGCGGTCTGCATTCTTGTTGTGCCTCGATGCTATCATTCCGTGTTTGAACCTCGCACCGGTTTATTGTCTCCAGCGAGTTTACGCATTGTGTTTTATTTTCTTAGCCTGACTCGGGGGTTAGTTGATTAAAGCCTGGAAAATGAAAGAGTCTGATTTTAGTGCGTCACAAGTTGTCACTGTAGTGCATTGCTACTTGTGCGAGCTGAACAATACCTCGTTGTGCCACGAGAAGATGAGTCTCAATGAATTAACTCGAAAAGTTGGTTAATGGTCACCATTTATCTCACTGATACCAAACGACTTTTCTTATGAAGCAGATTTTTAACAAAGCAGATTGCTTGAAATTAGCGAAGCAGTCCAAGGTACGCATGAGCTCATTCGATTGCTCGTGAACTGTTTTAATGCCGGATAGTTTTTGCGGTGGCCGACAATTTAATGGTCGTGCGAAGGACCAAGGGCGTATGTTTTGTTTTTTCAATTGAAGGTGCACTTAAAACATTTCATTTGGAATAATTCGTTGACATGCGGACGTGACGTCAGGGCAGGCGAGGGTTTGCTACAACACGTTCACGAAGATCACAGTTAGGAAAACAGATCAGCCCTTGAAACAGTTATTGAAAGAAAGGTGCGGCTCTCGCATCCATCCCTGGTGAACCCCTTGATGAGAATCACGAAAGCGACATCGATGATGGCATTCAAATCGGTTTGAGTCCAATGTATTGAAAAAGCGATGAAAATTTCCGGTTTTTTTGCAAAGACATTTACCAAAAATTGAACTGTAACTATGAACAAATTTAGCAATTTCCACAGGCATGTTTCCAAGGATTCAAGCAGAATTTTGAAATTTGAGTTTTCGTCTTTCGCATCGGTTCAACAAAGTGTTGTTCAACAAAGCAACAATTCAACAACGTGTTGAGAACAAAACTTTCTCGCATATTACAGCTTATACGGTGCAACAACCAAAGTAAGTCGATTCAGATCCTAATAGCGCATCAAAATAACATGTTACCTGGCACAGACATCCTTCTGTAAAAATACGTCTTATCTGCCAGCACTGCAACTATAATTGATCTGTTTACCTATCTTCGCGAACAATATTATATAACGGTATTGTTAACTACGCAATCACAGTTCAAAGATATACAGCAGTTAGAATAGAGGTGATGTCTTTGTCTGTTGCAGTACATTGACACCAATATTTTTTTTCTAAATTACCCGTAAGCATTTGCTCCCTTTCGTCGTAAGGATTCTTCGTTTGTTATCCCACTTCCACTTGTAATCTGCAGCCGATGAGACACAACCAGTAGATTCGCTCCACTTTACTTCGTCGTTTGAACTTGCCATCAAGCATCCCAGTGATGGAGAACGGGTGATGATTTGGAACGATTGCGGATTGATCTCTGAAACAGACTCTATGTCATATAACACAACAATCCCCTGGCGTACGCAGCACTAATTTTTTCGACTGCGCAATTTGTGGATTTGAAACGTGAAGTTTCCAATGAGTCCTTTTCTCGAAAGTTTTTGGATGAAATCTATCGTTATCTGTAATTTACACAAATTTTAACAATAATTTACAGTGAACGCGAAAAATTAATACAAATCAAGTTTTCTCAAGTGACAAATGTTTTTCGTAATGCTGAACAATGGACAAGATCCAAGGTATCAAAAAAAATGGGACGGCCGCCAGCAGCTTTGCAAAAACATTGATTTATCATTTGAATTTTTTCTGCAGGTTGAGCTGAGCAGATAAAAATTAAATGCACGGTGTACGATGCAGAGGTTTTACATGGCCAAGCCCAATATATGGTGACTTTGAATAAGACGCATTTAAAAGCTTTTGAAAACTGAACACGCCAGAACCACCACACACTACAAGAAACAGAAGAACTTTACTGAAACAGGTATGTCACAAGGGTTTTCAAAAATGCAAGCGCACATCCGGTTGGCTAGCATCAAAAACATAACTGTGCTCAATCATGTTTTTAGACTCCACTACACATACTGAAGGATGTAGTTTTTGGTTTAACCGTAACCAATTACCCAATGCGCATGTAACTACACGTGGCAAATCACAGTTGCTGGAAAAAAACAACTGTACAAGCGCGACATACAAGCCATCAAGAGAGTTTACACTTCACAGGGTTGTTACGATAAAGGAATCTCGCTGATGTGGAGTTTACCAGCTATTAGGCCAGTGGTTCCCAAACTTGTTCGAGCCGTTACCCAAATCAAGATATCGACTATGTCTTATCAGCCTCAATTAAAATTTTTCGCATTTCAGGTCGAAAATTTCTTTAGCAGTGATTGCTCACAATACAGAACAATGTGGTTTTGGTTTTGCGTTACCCCCCGAAATATTGCATATTACCCCCGGGGGGTAATTTGCCCCCAGTTTGGGAACCACTGTATTAGGCCATCCTTATGCCAAGGCAGCGCTTCACAATCATCGTAACGGATCAAACCCACTAGCAGCCATCGTCTCCCCTAAACCTCACTCAGCCCCTTCTTCGAAAACCATAAAGCTTTGTATTAGTTATTATAGCTACTATGTTTCTAGCAGATTCAACATCCTTCGTGGGAAGTTTCACCATACCAACGGCATCAGTGGTGCACGGTTGAAAAGGTGGTGTCCAAACTCCGTTCGTGCAAGTGGATGTCATAGTCGTGGAGCCATTAGGCAATTTGGCGTTGCCAGAACACGTCAGAGTGCAATCAGCGGCATTGGCAGAATATCTACAACAAGAGACTGAACTTCACCGATACTAAATGGCGCCGAACAAACCAGGGTACAAAACTTCATTCCGACGACAAGCCTACATTTCTGCTGCATGTTGCTCTGATATCTGATTTCTATTTCAGTTTTCAAACCTATGTTGAAAAAGATGCAGTGACAACTGTTGTGAGCAGCCGCAGTCTGAAGGTTACTGTGTGCAAGACATCATTTCTGTTTCTAATACCTTGCACTAGGTGTGTGACGTAGTGAAGCACGATTTTTACTCAAAGCTGTCAACTCAAATAACGACGTGAATCCGACAAATCCCCTCTGCTTTTACCTAAAGTCTTAAAAGGCAATGCATTTGACCATCAGGTGAAGAACTATTCACGTAAAACAACTCAAAACTTTGGATCCAGTTCCTAATACGCAGCCTGTGCTTAAATCATTAATTTTATCTTAAGATTCATCTTTTCCTTCATGAAGAAAATAAGGGAGAAAACTATGAAGAGCGAAAAAGACTTAGGCTTACTGACTCTGTGTCTGCTACACGCGATTTTGGGTTTTAACCTGGGTGACGAAACTTTTGATATGGGCCATATTTAAACAGTCATGCGGGTTGCATTTGGCCCACCTGCCACATGCAGACTCCACACCCCTGGTATAGATGGAGTAGCGGGGCAAGCCGCACGTAGCTTTGCGAAATGAAGAAAATTTGTTTTTGTTGTAATGCTGATGCGAAGACAGAACAAGAAATGCAAAGTGATTTTTTCAAAAAGAAAAGAAAATCACTTTGCATTTTTTGAAGCTAATGGATGGCACTTGTTCAAACGCACTTTGAGAAAAAAAAACAATGAAAAACCATTAGAAACTAATGAAACGGTTTGCAGATTGGATGTAAAACTTTGAAAGAACATATGAGCTTTCATCGCGTTCACACAACATAAAAAACATTTCCTTAGTTTCCTACTGAGAGAGTAACGCCCAAGAAATTCAGTAAGCTGAAAAATTTGGTAACTTAAAAGTATGTGTACATGGAGCTTTGAAGTGAGAAATCACAGAAGGACCAGTCTACACAGGAAAACAAGCTAATCTAACTTCTTTTTCATACTAGGACAACTTTGTTACGCTGCATCGCCTTCGCTGTTGTTTCGTGCAGTACACAATGGCATCAAAGTTTGGATGCTTTGGACACAAACTTGCCAGGAAAAAACACTAATTTGTAAAATAATTTCTCTACGTAGCACAACCAACAATACCTTGTGACTCACACATCTTACCAACCATCTTAGCGAAAGCAACAGCACCAAATCCATATTTTTCCATATCACACTAATCCAAAGATTAATGTTCAGTGAACAGATGAAAAATGAAAATGTCAAGAAAATAGAACAAGATTAAACTTTGATGAAATTCGAAAACATGCTTTCAGTCGAATCGTATGAAAACTCCTTGATACCGCAAAAATGCTAAATATTGCAAACGATATTAACTGGTTGAGGCAGCTTTCTGGAGCTATGGTGCTTGAGTACATCAGTGGAGCAGGTGGACACATGACAGAGCACCCAGGTTGAGCTGGTCCAGCACCATCCCAAGAACCATTTGCCATACACAGTCTTTCACTGTCACCTACATGTTGATAACCTGCAAAATAAAAAAAATATGCTGAAAAGTATTCGAAAATTTAGATGTTAGCGCGTGTTTTAACATGGTGGCATAGGCTCTAGAATCCGATTGAAAACGGCAGCAGCATGAAACCATCCGAAATGTCAGGTAATTATATCTGATCTACCACTTCAGCAAATAGATCAGATGTGGAAGATACTTTGAAATGGGCCCATGGATCCCACACATTTTCGATCCCACACAGAAAAAACATTTTCTGTACTTTCAACATTAAACGAAACATATTTAATACAATCACTTCTCTACATTCTTCCAAATTTTATACATGAACACAATGTAAAGAACATCTGCAAAACTGCCATCAGTGGTAAGAACAAAATTTGATCAGCCCTCTTAATTTTGTTCGATTTGTTGAAAAGCACCGTTTGCATTCCTTGCCCGATTAACAATAATTTTGAATCGGAGGTTTCATTGCTCCAGTAGACCCCAGCAGATATTCATTGACCCCATGACCTTTCAGTGACCCCCATTCGACCATGTGACTATCTATCGACCCCTTGAATGGTCCAATTGACCCCTGGGGGTTGATATCGACCACTCTGAGAACCACTGCTTTAGATCGAGTAACCTGAACTTGGCCTAAATGCAAACTTACCAGCAGTGCAATTCAAAAACATGACAGTGCCTGGAGAGATGGCAGAACCGACTTGCGGGTCGTACACAACAGACCCGACACCGGAAGGTGGGACCGCGGGGCACGCGCTTTCTCTCAGGCACCTGGATAGCAAACAAAGGTAATGGTAACAATCAATACCTGACTGTGATACATGGACAAAACTGACAGTCGAAAAAGTACATGATTTTGAAGCCCAAAAAGTGCTCAGGGCAACGAAGGAAACATTACCATCCAGCGCAGGGGCTCCCGACCTGGGGCACATTTAAGGGAAACATATATTTATTTCCAAATATTTTAACATTAAAATTTCTATGAAAACCAGTGGATTTTTATGTTTCGCACAGCTTTTTTGAGATTAGAAATCTTAGTGGTACATGCTCTTCTGTCGAAATAATGAAATAATGAAGCCGTACATCGTCAGAGAAAGGTTGGGAACCTCTGATCTAGCCTTGCCTGGGAATAGTTTGAATCCAGTGACTGTCCAAGCCACATGTTGAAACGCTTGATCCACTCACGAGCACATAACCAGCAGGACATGAGAACATGCACGTGGAGCCATGAGGTTGCGCCACTGTGCAGTCAACAGACGTCACCACCAGAGCCTTGCCATCCATAACCAATGACTGGTCGCTGGTGGCTCGATATGGAGCATCACCCAATGATGGACAAGCAGCTAGAAAAGCACAAGGTTTTTATCAAACCTTACTTTTGCTTTTACGAAAACCTACTTTCCAAACATAGGTTGCATGTTAGTGTTGTTTTCAAGCACAACAAAACCAATGTTTTACTTCGTTGCTTTTGACGTCTACAAAACGACTGACAACTGTTCAGACTTCGCTGTACTAATATGCATAATAGCTCCCAAACTGTCAGAAACAATAACGTACACCCAAAACATTTGGTCTCCAACAAAGTAATTTTCAAACAACTCTATCACAGAACAGGTAAGATAACATTTTTTAAACAGGTGCAAAAAATATGCATTCGTAATTTTAGTTGACCACGTCAGATCTCATGGCTAAACTTATTTTTTAGCTACTACTTCGGAAAATTTGCGTGAATTGGACACACACTGCAAAACAATCTCAGGTTCAGTCGTGTCCACACTTCATCCTTATTCTTCTGTGGTCTTACACTACACCAGCTACAGTATATCCAACCAAAACGGCTTACTGACCAGGGCCGCACATTGAATGATATATTAATGAGGGTCGCACGTTGAATGGCTTACTTTGATCATAACAAACTAAGTTTAGCTTAAAACTAATGTACTGAAAGTGTGCGAACCTAACTGCAATGGTAACAGACGTGATAAAGTGGCACGCAAGACCACCTGTATCAAAAATGTGATATTCAAGATTATCAAAACAAGGACAGATTGTCAGTACGTAGGATACTTTTACCACAGCGTAAACTAAACCAGGCCACACAAAACCCTTGACTGGGCCACATGCGGCCCGCGGGTTGGACATAGCTGCACTACACAGAGTAACTCATAACGTTATGTCGGTAGCCAGGTGTTAAAAATACTTCTACGCGATTATACTAAATTGCTAATGTCAGACCATTGGCACAGTTACTGAGATAAATTTTTATTGCCGACCTTCAGCGACATTTGCAAAAACATCTGAACCGTCCAAACAAATTCGAAAGTTGTTGTTCATCCTGGCATTAAAAGCTTTGCACAAGGGTACGAAGAAGTAAGGTTTGACAGAATGTTCTGCCTTCTAAGACTTTATCCACGAAAAGCATTCAGAACAAGCTGCATTTACAATGATTTCGCAGTGTCAGAGATAAACTTTTTTATGTGCAAAGCTCTTGGGGGGGACAATGCATCTTTGTCGACTGCTAATTTGCTGAGAATCACCAAAGCTTAAAAAAAAATAAAAAAACAAGTAAAAGCTGAATCTGATGAGTGCAAGAAACGAAAGGAATTTCTCACGCTGGCAAGTAGCGTCGTTTCCGGACCAGCTTCCCGCGTACATGTTCGGAAATTGGCGCTGCCGGTCGAGGTCCCATAACCTTCGGAACACTCTTGCAAGCAGGTAGTTCCGGATCGGACGGTGAACGATGCGCACGCGGGCGACACCTTGCTGTTGGCTCCGCTGGGAAGACCGGGACAAAAACCTCAGAAAATAAAAGACCAGTGTCAAAACGCGCTATCGGCTGGGGGAGCAAAATGTTTGATATTAGGCGAGTAACACGATTTTGTTTGGGATACCGCCCTTCAAAGCACAAAATTACTATATATATATATGCTAAAAGTTTGGGGGGCATGCCCCCCTAGCCATGACTAAGCTGGGCGGCAACGAAACTTTTCGATGTATGTAGATAAACAAATAATGACTCGCACACCTTCACACGTTGGGGCACTGTCTGACCACACGTCACTTCCTTGACAATAGACAATCTTGGCACCATACAGCTTGTACCCTCTGTCACATGAGAATTCGCAGGCGGCTCCTTTGTTGACACCTGAATAAATTGTAAACTCGCGTCTAGCAATACAAAAAATGCTTGAAAAATGTGAGACACCAGAGAAAGTATTTCTTTAGCCCTTATACAGTAGCAGAGATTGTCAGACTTGCAAGATTGGTAATAATCTTTGACAAATCAAAATTGTATTTCCGTACTGCAGATCAATACTTTCTGAAGGTAAATGCTTCAATCTGCCCATACAAATGGAAAAAACTATCACGGCAGCTTAGCACTAGGCTGCCAGAATAAGATCCTGCATGAACATGAATGTTGAAAATATTTAATTTAAACTGCATCAACACCAGGGGTGTAGTGGGGCGGGAACGCGTGGGAACGGCGTCCCCACACCTTTGTCAAGTTTAAGCTGCTTCAAATTGGCTGTTTTTTTTAATGCGTTCCTACACCTTTTTTTTGTTAGCACTACATCCCTGTTGAAAAGAAGAGCTGAGGATGGAGAAGAATGGCGGAGGGATGTCATGAGAGACCTGCCACAAGGCAGATTACCTTGATGATGTTGACATCCCTGTTGTCTTTCAGTAAAATGTTACCACGTAGCCGGTCCCGCGGGATGAGCGTTTAATTAAAAACAAAACACGATTTTATCATTTACTAAAATATTGAGTAGTAGATATTTCACCATGCACATTTAAAAATAAAGCAACGCAGTAACGTTTACTGCCACAGAAACTTCACCACAGATGCTGGTCATATTCAGGTACTTTATTTGTCGGCGCACGAACATTTGTGCTTGGCTAAAGTTTTAATCGAGTATACATGCATTATGGCATTTGGCTTCGAAACACGTAAATCTGAAAGACACCGTGAACATTCATAAATTGGAACAACAAAGTTCAATTTTTCACTTATAACCAATATTTAAAAGAACCTGCAGCACAGGAAAATGGCGAAACGCTCAAACTCTCAGTCAATGTTATTCCGGAGCACGTGCCCTCTGCCGAATCCTGCAACAGAAATGTTGTCTTTGATACAATCAGCTGAAAAACGACACACGTGTATTGAATTTGAATGCATACACTGCTCACCATCATCGGAATAACCGCTTTAACGATTTCACTAGCTGGAACAGGTAAGCAACGAAAAATGTGGATAAAATAATGTAAATTTACATTGCAGATTTTTCCGACAAAGACAACAAACAACAACAACAACAATTTTATTTTTATTTTTTGGCCTTAACGCAAATGCACCTGTCAATGCAGACACAGCAAGGCCGGGAGGCGGCGAAAAGGCACTTCGGTCATCCCGTCTGCCACCACCAATTCACAAATGCAATAATAACGATTAAAAAAGGTAAAGCTCTTTACAATGAGGAGTGCAACTGGAAATGACGCTGTTGCGGCGACGTGGAAAAAAATCTTTGAACACTTGTTTAAGTAGCAGACACTTTCCTTCACGAAAACCATTAAGAACACTAATTTGCAAACTTTCCCTGAATTGTGATGGTAATCCAGACCTGCTTCTCCAGCAACAACTACCACCGATCTGTGGGCCGGTTTACACTAGGGCTGGGGAGCTGAACAAAGCT
>Ga0210059_1008283_pt1 | contig 16450 bp, 8 predicted proteins | sample Ectturendosymbi2_FD_188042 | JGI IMG/M metagenome (GOLD analysis project Ga0210059, IMG submission 188042) | Ecteinascidia turbinata endosymbiont from Florida, USA - Sample 2 (SPAdes) (version 2) | ecosystem: Host-associated > Tunicates > Ascidians > Unclassified | place: Key West, Florida...
AAACAGTTTTCTTCTGGTGGTTTTTCCTTGCCTGCAACGCATTTTACTTCAATTTACCATAAAACCGCTTTGCACATATTACATTTTATACCCAGAGTAAAAGATTTTTACTAACTATTATACATTGTTCCCTTTACACTGAAAACAGCTTCGTCTATGGGAGGTCTGCAGCCTAGATGACCCTTGGTCATTCGCAGCCACCAACTCCCTCATTCATTCTATACATCAATGTACTTGGAAGTCATTGCAGTTCTTCAGTATGATAATTATGATGGCGTCATTCATGCGTGTGTCTTAAAAAGCTTGTATTTCATCAAAGTACAGTAAATGCATTAGCGCCATCAAGGGTATAATCTATACTACCGCAAAGTATACATCCTCGTCTTCTTTCGTGTATTTGTGGGTTTTTTTTCTCTTTACTGCGATGCATGTTAAAAGTTTAGCGTTTTGCGTGTGGGAGTGAAGACGTTGCACACACAGTAGAATCCCATCTGAGTGTGTGAGAGTACTGCAATCAGTGGTGTGTTTAGGGATGGGGGAGCCCGAGGCAAGACTAAAAAGGGGGCCCTCTGACGACGTCATCACACTCAGCCAACCGTGGTAAGCACTTTTGATCAAGCCTAAGATACGGCCACCCAAGGAAAAGGATACATTCCTGAGACGACGGCATGGCTAACATAACAGAAGGAGAAAATGCAAAAGGGTGCTCATGATACACAACTTTGAAAACACTGAAAGTTGGGAAGACAAAGCTGGCAGCATATAAAAGTTAGGCAATAGCAAGTTGGCATCGTCTCCAATTCTTTATTTTCGCGCCCCATTTCTCTGCATTCACCATCAATAAACTACAAAGTTTACCCCTTTCAAAGTTTCACACTTCCTCTTTTGAAAAAATGCGTGGTTTTTGGAATCCTGATTTGTTCACATTCATGTTTTTATGCGAATCCATGAAACTATAAACAACAACCAAGAAGATTTAAAACACTAAATGTGTTTTTAATTCCATCCTTTTTACTACAAGAACATAGCATACAAAAGCATCCAACCTGAGACTTGTTTTTGAAAGACTCTTTGAGGCTGGATCAGTCAAGGCTGCCCTCATCTTGCGTTGACACAGTTGTTTGAAAAATGTGCAAAAGTTGGAAATAATTCAGCATATACCTTATCGCAAACATTTCTATTGCAGCAAGTAGTCTACACAATTGATTAAATCTGTGCTAAGAAAAACGATTCAAGATATATTGCCTAAGAGCTGGTCAAAAAATTAAACATCACCTACCAAGTCTGCCTTAAGCCAACCATTTACTAGTCAAGCTTCAAACAACCTGTGATTTCAAGCATAGGCTAAATTCAAACCACCTAAAATACCTGAAACATCTGTAGAAAAAATGAGTACTCGTAATACTCAAAAGTGCCATTTCTGCTACTGATAAGAAGCATGAATGTAGCACTGCTTTAACAGACTTTGCAGCTCAACAGCAATAATACAAAATTACTTTGTAAACTAAGAAGAAAATGTCCTATAAATTAAAAGATGATGTGTGATCCCTGCTATAACAATTGCATGTTGTCTTATTTTCTAATGGAATTGTTCACTAAGGAACAACATCACAAGAAATGAGAAATTTGTCCAACCTTTTCAACTTAGAGACATAAAAAAGAAATCCTTATCCTTGGATAAAAATATGAATGTTTTAAAGCATGTATTTATCAATTTCATCTTTACAGCACGTGAGTTTTTGTGTATGGCAAATCTGTTATGTACTAGACAGACATAGCTACTATTAACAACTTGGGTGCTTGAAGCTGCACTATCCTCTATAGGCTCACCAGTACCCGCTATAACAACAAATCTGTCCAGGAGACCTTAACATTTGTAATCAGCCTTTTTCTTTCCTTTCCTTCTCGTTCTTTTTGCTGCTCCACTTCGATACTTTCTGTTCAACTGTGCCACTTTCATAAAATCATCAATATACCAAATACTTCAATCAGTGGCGTACGCAGAAAATTTGAATGGGGGGGTTTCATTCAGTGGCATAGGGTAGTCATTTGTATTTGGTGTGCGCTGTTTGTGACGTCAGAATTTCACGTCATAGTCCTGTTTCCAAACCAACGTTTTAGCGAAGTTCGTTGACATAACATGCACGTTTTTCTAAACATCCACTCTCCTTATTTTATGTGTCATTGCATTGAATATAACCTATAAGCGCTCCAAGTTAGGCCATCGGAGGAAAATACACCCAACGCTACAATACACAGTTCCCCTCACCCTTGACATAGGCTAAGATCCCCTCACCCTTGACATAGGCTATCTTTCAAGTTTGGGGTCTTCATTTGTGACAGAAATTCAAGCACATGCTAGAAGAATAGGGCTAGAATGAATTTGCTAAAACAAGACAAAAATTAAGCAGGTTTACTACTATAGTAGGTTATGCATCTGTCACACTAAAGCCATGACTACAGTAGTTGAGTACGGAACCAGGTGTTTGTGTATGAGGATACTAATTTTTACTCTGTCCTGATCGTTCGGTCTGCATCTTGATTAAAACTGAAAAGTTCTCGTTTTGGCGACAAATCTGATGTTGAGTCATGAGTGGACAGTTGTTGTTTTTCACATTTCTAGGTTGAATATAAGTTAGATTCATATATAATTTTTATAACTTTCATCAATCTCTCAAGTCTTATTATTGCCTCAATACCCTCAGCAGATACTGAGATTAGACAATGGGATATTCAACAGGGGTGTATTCAGCAATGTATTAACACCCAATCATTACATTTGTTCTAGCAATCTAGCAACACTGTACCCATGAAGTAGAAAATTAGTGCTGATGAATGTGATGCAGTCTTTGCATTGACCTTTTTCCTCACTACTCCAGAGTATTTTTTCACCAGTTCTGTTTTGTTTCTTACATTTTTTTGTTATTAAACTGTTGAAAAGGGTTATCCTGATAGACGAAAAATTGACTAATTAGGGGTGTTGAGGCGTTAAAACTTTGAGGACCACTGATTTCCCTTATGTGAAACTGTGCTGTAAAAATAGGATGTTATCTGATGTTGAAGAAGGCGACAGTCTGATGTTGGCGAGACTGACCCCAGTGACAACACTGACTGCCACATATTCTAGTCTGATCTCACCATCTCCATGTTGGTCCTGTGCAAAACCGATTCTGTAATGCCCTACTGCAGGGGTGGCCAACCTATGGCGCATGCGCCAAATTTGGCGCGTTGGATGATTTGAAGTGGCGCATTGTATGCCTGTCATCCTAATAAAGTAAGATAGTAAGCCTTCCCAATGTTTTTATAAATTTTTTTCGTACAAATCTCTTATGAGATGCCTGTTATCATATTAATTTTGCTAAAGAAGTAGACTGCATTTTCACATTTATAACGCCATTCTCACTTAGTCAACAAAAGGTAATGAAAATGCCAAGTAACATACAAATGGAACTGTTTGATTTCAAAACAAATTTAATATTAAAAACAAAATTTGATGCGCTTTCTTCAGTCTATGGTACTTACGACGTGATTAATTCTGGTGATCCTTATCTTGTGAAAATTTCACCAGAACTAAGAAAATTCGTTCAAAGTTATATGTATGTTGTTTTGAAACGACGTACACATGCAAATAAGCATTTTCATCCATGAAGTTGATTAAGAGTCAAACGAGGTCACGCCTGACTGATCACAAAATTGAAGAATTTGCTGCTATCCTCAGTAACAAATTTAACTCAAAAAATTGAAAAACTGGTGAAATGTTTGAAGTCTCATTAAAAAGTAAGTAAATTTGAAGTTTATTTGCTGCATTACCAGATATTCCATTTGTAGTTGACTATATTACCTGGTAAATCACTAATGATGTGAAGTAACATTGTTACAAGAAATGTCCGACGGTATGGCGCATTTCCACTCACGCTTGGAAAAATTGGCGCATGGTATGCAAAGGTTGGCCACCCTGCGCTACCGTGTGGCTAACCATTTTTTGTGCTCTTGTGTCCATGATCGCGTCTGTATGGACCACGAGTCTGCAATAAACTACTATTATTATTATTTTCAATATTTTGCAAAAAAATTTGGGGGGTATGGACCACGAGTCTGCAATAAACTACTATTATTATTATTTTCAATATTTTGTAAAAAAATTTGGGGGGGACAAGTGTTTCGATGATATCACTGTGTTCACTCAACCGTAGTATGACCTTTTTATAAAATTGGCAAATTAGGGCACATTATGCGATTGATATATTTAGGTGACCATAGTGTGGTGGTATAATAGTGTATACAATGGTGCTATATCTGGCACTTATCACTGCATTTAATATGAAAACACATTAATTTGAGAGCTTAAATAGACACAATTATGCTCAAAAGTTGTGATAATAATTGAAATTTGGTTAGTTCTGATATATACTGCTACTGATATTCACATAGATCAAATCAAAAACAAACCACAAGATCTTTTGGTAAATACTAGTAGTGCAACCAGGTGCGTAGCCAGAAATTTTATTTGGGCTGGGGGAAACAACAACTGGGTTTCAACATTTAAATATTTTTAATGCTCCTTGTTTATAAAGCATCATCCATCACCCATGGAATGTGCATGTTTCTGGCGTTTTCTCCTGAACAATAAAAAGTCTGCTTTCATTGCATTGACAAATTTTAAAAGTTTTGATAGTGAAGTTCTAAGCTTCTATTTTGGATCAATGCCACCATTTGCTCATAAACCTTTCCTGCAAAAGCACTAGTAAACCTGTCAATGCCCAATATTGCACTTGAGCAAGAAGTCATCGCAGCCGCCATTATGCTTGTGCTTATACTGTATTTACATGCTTCTGATGTACACCAACACCGCATGTCTAGTCGAAGCCGAGCAGCGAATTTGCTCGAAGACACTGACTTCTGAAGTAGGTCTTCTACAAAACTTTGGTGCATGTAAGAAGTGGATGCCGTTGTCATCTATTTTTTGAGCAATTAATTCACGTATGTAGTTGATAACTGTAAACGCTAGAGTCTTTCAACGCGTTTCAAAAATGTTTGGATTTGATAATCTGTAAGATATTTTGGCTATGTTCAACCTATTCTATAAAACCTTTGTAGCTACTTCAAACTTACTTCGTTTAAATTGTTTGAGACTTTGCTAAATTTAACTGACTTCATTGAAATATATGATGGAATTAAACTGTCAACACAATAGCAAATCCAGTATTACAAAACTTGTTGATAACGCTCAGCTGCATGTAAGGACAGCTTAGCACTGCATGTAATTAAATTTGTACAAATCACAGGCTTCTTGAAAATGCAATAACTTATCTGCGGAATTTGAAACCCTAATGGGAAAAAATTCAAATTTTGTTTCATTTTAGTCACATGCGCTTTGCCAACAAGATAAGACAGATTACAAGCTCAAGGATGGATATTAGGGAAGGAAAACGAGGCATTCGCCTCGGGGCCCCTCTTTTTCAAAGATACCGTGACCCCTTGCAAAGCTGTCACCAGCATGGGGGCAGTGGTGCTCAGCCACCCATTTCATGTTTGGCTGCCTTGTTGCTGCATACATCCAATATTGTATTTAAAAATGTGGTCCCCCTTATGATTTTTGCCCCTCCCTACTGTGAAATCCTGGTCACGAGCCTGCTCCCAGAGATTTGCACCATTGTTTAGTTAGGGTTGTGCCACTCTAGAGCCGCATTTAAATAAGCTTTGAAGCAAGTCATATGTTTTTCAAAATAAAGCAAAAATTATGGGAAAATGTGCCATTGGAGGCAGCTTTCAATTGTGTAGCTGCAAAATTTTAAAATTTTTTTTCCTTAGGTATGTATCTTCTGCTCGTGAATATAGTTCATAAATTGAAATGTGAAACAAATATAACTCTTTTGTCCACTTAATCCCACAACTACCTTTCGCAATGGCGATGTTTTGGGGCCCTTTCTGAGAGCTTGCCCCTAAATTTTAATATCCACCTCTGTTCAAGTTGTCCCACTATCTGTAAGTGATGGCAGTGCCAATTCCCTCAGTACTTGCAAAATAAAAAGCATCTTGCACTTACAGTACGTTAGATTTTGCTGCTGACTCTTCTCGTTGTTGAAATGATTTCAAATAATTTACAGTAGGATAAGGTGGCAACTAACATCAATGAAAGCTGAAAGACTGAGCTTATCAACAGTAGGTCGAGTCTAATATCTTGAAAAGACTGATTTTTTTACTTGACAGCAAGGTAAAGGGAAATCATTGAAAACATTAAGACTCCATATAATTGTGATTGAACCGTCACAATACATGTCATCACAAATAAATATCTAGAATGAATGATATTGTTGCTGAACAGTGACTATGGCGCAATGACAACAACTTTGAAACTGAATCGCTTCTTAGCCAAAGTTTGAGTTTCAAGACATATAAAATACATATCACTGCCATATTCACACATGTAGTTTTAAAACTGTGCAACAACCAAAATCTATGATATTGATTTAAGGCTACGCTGACACTGGAAACAACGATAGGTTATATTTGTAGCATCAGAGAGGAATTTGCGATAGTCTTAAAATGAAGCTTGCATAACCATTAGGTGGGATACAGCAAGCTGGTGCGCCAAAAACAGCTGTGAAAACAGTTACTCCAATTGTTTTACTTGCGGTCATTGATTATGATTACAGAAGGTCAGATACAAGTTTGTATTCTACTAGAAGCTGAAGTAGGATAGGTTCCTTGAAGCACTTTCATTCATTTGTACTGAAGTATTTCCTTGGCTTATACTTCAAATATTTTATTAACCTGAAAATTTATAATTGGAAGTGGCATTGCCCCGTTCCCCTCCCCACTGGCTATGCGCCTGGTGGCAATCGTGTTCTGATTGCAGGCTACAGACCAGCACAGGAATCCGTGATTGAGTGAAGTTCATATGCACGCTGAATCAGTAATTCAAATTAACCACCACAATTTTCAACAATCATGACAATTCAGTTTACATAGGAAATCTGTATACTGTGACTACCAATAATCCAGTGATAATGTTCATTTTTCTCATTTATTCCCTGGATTTATGCTGTGGGGAAACATTTCCAACAAAAATGTAACCATGAAATTCGCACAATTACATTACTTTTTATCACAAAATGTTGGGGGGGACAAACAATATTATGTCCCCCTGTCCAAAAGTTGGGAGGGACATGTCCCCCCCCATAAACTTGGTCCCTACTACCCACTGTAGCCATTCTGCGAGGCATGGTCGGTCTCTACAAGAGTGCAGCAATATTTAATGGGAATGTTCGGCATGTTTTGAGTCCACACGTTTTTTTATTACTTTTTTCAGTGCTTCCATCCTGGTAGGATGCTGATCTGCCACTTCGTTTGTTATCACTTGCCAAATTTTTTCTGTATTTGATTTTCAATCAGGACTATTTCCTGGTTAATCCAGGACATCAATATTTTTCTCCTGTAGAAAGCTTTTATCAAGTTTTGACCTGTGGCATGGAACACCAACGTGCATGAAAACATAGCGATCATGCACCACCATGTGAATATCTAATTTTTCCTTCAGAAGATCTAGTAGACGGTGCCATTAATGGCAGTAGTCTTTACAATCTAGCTGGGGGTAATACAGACCAGCACTCAGCAGTACCATTTGCAGACATTACTCCCCAAACTTGATGCTTGGGGAGTTTTTTATGGTCTGGACCATGCAACGATCTTCATATTTGGCACCAACTGGTTTTCTAATGAGACATTTGTAAGATGTGAACTGGTGAACAGTTAACTCGTTCGAAAAATAATATCTTCCTCCACTTTTCAGTGGTCCAATTGAAGTGAGCCTTTGCAAAGGCATATCTCTTCCTTTCATGGAAGGTGTAAGCCTAGATTTTGCGGCAGGTTTATAGACTCTGAGCCCAAATTCATCACTCAAACGATGCTTTATGGTAGATGTACTGACCTCTGTACATGTGAGCAACAAAGCTGATCAAATCTCTTTTTGATTGAAAGCATACATGAGCGCACTACCATCCTTTTTGTCAGGTGTCCAACCCTGCACAAGTCTTAAAAACTACTGAACTTGTTGACTCCAACAACTGCCAGATGGATTGCAGTTTTGCTGGATGTCAGTTTTTCAGATATTTGCATTTTTGAGTACCCCTCTTTGTGCAATGTAACAATTTTAGACATCTCCACAACTAATAAGCCCCCTTTTTCCTTTGTTTTCACCAGCAAAACTTGTGATAATTAAAAACAATCAAAGACATTAACACATAAACACTAGCAGAATAATGCAGTATAGCACTAAAACTTTACCAGATCAGCACAGCTGATGTTTGTAGTTAGTGACAACAAACTTGTTTGGATAAATGTAAGTAATAAAACTCATGTTTACAATTAAAGCTGAAGTTGTTTAAATATTGAGACAAATAGAAACTGCATTGTACCTTATCATTGTTAGGTATATATGAAACTACAGCACTGAAGCAAGAACAGCAATTGCTGTTCCCCATGTTGATCAATGCTATTTTTCAGAAGTGAGGCTTACGAAACTTATACTTTATTCAGGTGAAAAACAACATGAGGGAGACACACAAATGTTTACAATGAGCAAATTAGGTTATCATTTTGTCATACTTAATTTCAAGGTTTCACTGCTGCAGCACAGAGATGATACCTGCACTGTTACTGTAGCCACTGTCATGAAGTGATGGCTAAGCATCCCTGCTGTTTGAGGTGGCAACTCAGGTCAATTTTATGCTGCAGAGTGCTCAAATTGCAAGAGCACTAAAGACAGCACAAATGTCTTCACACAATGTGGTACCAGGCATTTTTTTAGAAAGAGAAAATTGTGTCATTTTCAGCTGTCAACAGCTGAGTGCATTGTATGCTTTAGCAGTTGTTAGCCATGTAGACAGCAGCTCCAGGATTAAAAGACCCACAATAATTCTGTGCCAAATACAAGTAAAAAACATTTAAAATCATTTTGCCTCAATGACATTGTTAATCACTTTTACTCAGGAGTTCTGCTGTTGTAGTGTAACAACTTATGCAACATACGCAGATGTGAAATGTTTCTCAGTGCCTGTAAAAGACTTGCTGGTAATAAAGGGAATTGAATACATCGTAGCTAAATATGTTGCTGCCACTTGGAATAGTGAGCCACATTGAGGAGTAACTGTAAGTCGGAATGAGAACTCATGGCAGATGTCTAAACTGAAAGTTTTAATCCATAAAGATGTTTTTGTAAGTCAGCATATCTAGCCTTGAGAGCAACATAATATGTGCTAATTAACCAGAGACTTTCTGAAATGATCCCAGTTCTGAAATTTTTCTCTCATTTTTCACTTGTAATATAATTTGAGTCCTTTAAAGGCCTTTTGGTAAAGATTTTTTGTGGACTAAAAGGTTGCAATTGTTGGTTTGGACTAATGGTATTGTTTTGTTTGTGACATAAAAATATGAAACAAATATCGGTGTTTTTTTAATACTGTAACAGCATTCCTTTATGACAGTATATAATCAGTCAATGTATTTGTATTTCCAGGAAATCCTAAACTTTATTAGCTCTATTTATTTCTGATTTTAAGTAATGGCAGATGATATCCAGTTGGTCTCACAGTTTTGGTGGAAATTTTCAGTTATCCTGGGGTGTTGCTCTTTGCTCTTGTTTGAAACTATTGTGTTCACAACATTTTCTCCTGAACGAAAATACAAGTGCTACAGAGCTCAGTTTGTGATTGTAATAAACCTTGTGTTTGTTGTTGGGTCCAGATACTTATGGAAGAGGCTAGTCAGAGATGTCATCACTACAGCATGGCCCAAACATATTGAACTTTTTTGGAAATTTGGTGTGGTTACATTTTTATTTCTCGCACATTTTGCACCAGCCTCCCTTTACTTCCTTTCCAAAGAGCCAACGTTTCTGGGAATGGCATCCTGGACTTGTTTTGGAGCTTATGTTTTGATTTTTTCTATCCTTGTGTCAGTGGGCATTGTTGCTGGAATACTGGAACATTTCTTGAACTCCCGATGTTTTTCGAAAAGGCTGCAAGCTGTTTTTACTGTGTTTACAACTACCTTATGCACATACGCTGCTTTTCAAATTGCTCTCAGTCCTCCTCAGATTGTCAGGTAATCTCTGAAAGACTATGTTTGGTGTTAAAGTTATAAAAGTTTTGTATGTTGGCGCTGGGCGCATGTTGTAATAAGCTAATTCGTTTTTGTGATTGTTGCTGGTGATGCCATTTAAAGCCCGTAAAATATGGAAAAAATGCTGTTCCTACTTCCTATACTTCAATTGTAGACTAATGTTGTTGGATGTGATTTTGTATCTTTGCATCCAAATCCACAATAAACTAAGTTTAACAGTGCATTCAAATTTGTCTTTGTACCTGATCGTTCTATATGCACCTTGTACTTATGCAATGGCACAACCAGCTTACCAAAAAAGTTCAGTCACATATTTGTAAAGAAATTTTGCATGCCTTGAGTGATGGTATTTTACGACACAAAAACTGTGTGTGGAGATGTCAAAAACTACCAGACACAATCTCAATCACTGTACTGTACTGGCTCCACTACGAAACATCGCCGACACATTTAACGAAAATCTGCTTGAGTACTTACGCAAATCTTCGTACTAGATATAACCGCAGACACTCCCTCTCAGTGCTCTGTACGATAGAAGTACTAATTATGCAGGTTTCTTCCAACAAATGCTCGTCACCAGCAATGGGTGTCGTTGTCGCAAAACTGCAGTTTGTGTTTTTAGGTGCTGTCATAACTGTTAGATAAAGTTTTTGAAGTGGAGTTGGAAATAAGAAAAACATAGAACCTGCAATATCTTGATCATAAAATGTACGTAATTTTTACCCAAATATCAATCAGACTCGAGAGCCCGTTCCTCGCATGTATGAAGCATATTTGCTTTCCCTAAAAACCACCTACTCAGCGCCACAAACATGTTCTACGGGCCTGTTATAAAGCCATTGCAGACCTTAATTTTGGATATTTGCAACTGTAGCATGCTGTCAGAGCAGTTCAGTTTTGGCCTTTCACTGTTTTCAAACCGAGGCTGTTGTTACAGCTGGTTTCACTAATTGCCTTACTCGAAGAACAAGCCAGCCTAATGTGAGATTTAGTGATCGTGTAACAGCAACAGTGCGACACCCCTGTGTGCCACACCCCTGTGTGCGCGTAAATAAAAAGCACTTTCGGTTGTTTTCAAAAGTGCTTGCCCCTTCGCCGTCACCCTGACAACTAATGTAGGCGTCGGAAAGTATAAGGCTGATCGGTTGTTATTACCACTATAAGTTAAAAAAGGCGCGTAGCGTGGGTGCAAAGGTCCCACAAAAAACAAAACCCATAAAAAGTTTACGAAATCTTGCAAAAGTCCACCAATTTAAAGATATTTCTTGAACTTAAATGTCAGTCAGCGTATGAATATTCTGCAAAGTTACAGTTACCTTGGTTGCTTTGCATAAAAGCCATATACAGTAAACCTCGTTTAATCCTGATTCGATCTGACCGACGATTTTGTCCGGTTTAGGCGAAGATCCGGATTAACCAAAGATGGCTGTTTCTAGTCTGACGTGATCTAAGTACTGAGATATCGGTGAACGACCCAACAGCAGACTTTCGCAGAAGAAAAATGAATTTAGTGATGTATTTACAATGTTACAAAAGACTAGTAACCACCATATCCAGGTAGTTATGAACAATCTCAAGTTCGTAATTTTAGGTTACTTGGCTGCGAGAAATCTGGGATTTTGGACTGACACAGAGATTTCTGCGACTGGTTCTTAAGCAGTCACTAAGACATGTTAACGAGTACAATACACTCAGGAATAATACTCTACATACGCACACTCAACACTGATCAATGGACTGAAATCGTGGTGTGGCTGCGTGCCTTGAGCGTTATGTTCAAGGTGATATGCTATGCCCGTGTGTGACGTAAGAATCATCTCTACGATTAGTCGAATTTGCACGCAGTTACAGTCGATGTTATGGTAATTCTAAACGTTCGTTAGTGATCGTGAGCACGCTTGTTTTGCGCCTGAAAGCTGCCGAATCTTCGCTAGAGACCAGTCAATGCCCTTTGAGAACACAACAGCGTGCAAGTGGACAAAAATCCGGATTACGAGATGTGAAAAACGCAGATTTTATCCGGTATTGGTGAAGATCCGGATTAAAAAATCCGGATAAACCGAACATTTTTGTAAAGAAAAATCTTAGAAATCACTCGAACCATCAGTTTTATCCGGTATTGGCGAAGATCCGGATTAACCGAGGTTTACTGTACCTATAGTATGCTCTTAATGGGCTCCACGGCATTGGATACAAACTGGCGTATGTCGTGCGAAATTGTCAATCACTCTGAACATAATCCTGTTTAAGAATTTCCTGATTTTTGCTGTGATTGTTGCGTTCAGTTTTGGAATAAAATTTAAGAGTTGAATCAACCTTAAATGCGCAAACTAAACTGGGCCAAGCCAAACTTCACAATTACATGAGAATATGTAGCACAGTGGGTAACCATAAACTTGCAGAGATTAAGGTTAACAATGGAATATTCCAATGTTGGGTCCAGATCCACATCGTTTGAGGTTTGTTGTGATACACATTGTCCTCGAGAGACCCTCACAATAAATATCTGGGTCTTTCATGTCCAGTGAATGCGATGCCCACTGATCATCACAATTCCAACTGATCAGTCTCTCTCGGAATCATTTTATGTTGCAAAACCATTCACAAGTGGTTACGCGTTTTTCCAAGTCCACCTCCATAAGTTTATTCTTTATTTGGATCAAGCAAATGTACAAATGAAGATCTGACGTAAGAACACGGCTAAAAAACTCTCGAGAGACTCTCAGCTCCTGACTGTGCGGTAGAAGTGATTTCTTAAGTTCCGCTCCTCTGCTTGACGTACAGCGTCAGTGTTTCAGTTCTCGCACTCATCCTCCGAACAGACAAAGTGACCCTCCGACCATAAGTTTCAGCGCAGTCTCATACTCTCTGAACTTCTGAGCCTTGTCATAAATTATGCGTTTTGACGATGCATGACGTCACTGAAACCTCCGAAAATTTGCTTGCACTAGAGTGTGTGATTTGTTGGCGATACAGGCCACCACGCAAAATGTCTTTTTCATGGTGACCAAGACGTATCGTTCCAATGCTTCGTGCACAAACTCTGCTTGTTGAACTAGCGTTTTTTCAAAGATTTGTGGGTTCACTTTTTTCGGACACCCTGTACTTACACATTGATGATGGCAAAAAACATACGTTGCAGAACAAGTAAAGTGTATCTATGTTAACAAAAAAGTACGAAACTGCAGCATTTTTTGTTAACTACTGTGCATTCTGAATAGGACTGACTGCATTTACATAATATTTGGGCCGTGGCGTTGTCACCGCAAGGCAGACAAGCTTTGTTCAGAATCGTTAGGTTTTCAAAACAAAACAGGCAAACCTTAGCAAAAACGACACTGTCAAGACATCCTGGCAGATGTCCCAGCTCTGCCCCTGTACCTATGCCCAGCTAGTGTTTTTCGTTTGATGCAAAATCACTTTAAAAAGACTTGTTTAAAGTTACCTGATGAGTAAAAAAGCAAATTAGGTTGCAGCTTTGTTGTACAAAATTTTCATTCTAGATGTACTTAGTGAATCATAAAATTCCACGTCTAACGTTGGTAAAATAACAAGTCTTGCTGAAACCGTTAGTAGCTATCTTAGTTTTGACCGACGAAAAGTTGCTTGAATACTCATTTATGTACCAAAATGTGCTGCGCAGTGTGTATCATTTTGAAACTGTGAAGCGTTTTTTTATTCTATCAGTGTTGAAGTTCCTGTCGCCAATTTGCCAGTATCAATGGACAAACTCAAAATTGCGCTCATCTCAGATGTGCATCTTGGTCCAACTGTCGGGTACACGCTGCTCAACAGAGTAGTCGATGCAACAAAGGCTCTTGATCCTGGTATGAAATCGTTCGTGTTTTTTTGAGCTTCAATCATCAAGAATAGACAACTTTTGAGAAGAACAGGTTTTTTTCGAAAAGTGACAACGAAAAACATACTAATATCAAATCTTTTTCTCCGTTGAACTGAAGTAAAGTGGTTTCAAACGTTCACCTTCATCCTTGTTGGCTCGAAGCTGGCTTTGCAGTTGTATAGCACAAATTGTGGGGAAACTTAATTGCGGAGCAACTAAGGCAAATTTGTGGGATTTACTTAGGTCTGTATCTGGATGAGCTTCAAGCTCGATCGATTTCATTCAAGACTACATTTTGATATAAACTTTTATGTCATTATCAAAGTGTGTCTTTTGAAATATGGCTGGAAGAAAATTATTATATAATCTTGCGCTGAACAAAGGCAAACTTTTCCTTGGAAATCATATGTTTTGTGTTTTTAACTAGAGATCGACCGATATGGCTTTTTTGGGGGGGCGATACCGATATATCGGCCATTCATGGACCGATAACCGGTATTTCCAAAATTTTTAAATCTTGTTTTCTGTTTCATTATCAAAAATATAAAGTATCCTATGCCTTGCCTTTTTGTCAAAAACTTCAAAAATCAGGATTTATGAGCTAAAATTTTTCAACTTGCAACAATTTCAATATTTTGCTATGATTTGTAATTAATCTGATTGATGATGATGCTTTTTTTCGGCCGCGACGGCCGGCGTGTGCTTTATGGTTCATCTTGTCTGCTTGTTCATGAAAACGCATCTGGTAGCGTTGCTGCAAGATAACTGTCTTCACTTGCTTCGTTGTACATTCTTGCGCAAGTTGTCTGCATGCGTGAGGAATATAACAGCGTCTTGTCAACACCTACAGTACGTCGGCCGTTTTGGCCGATACCGACATATCGGTGAAACCCAAATATCGGCCCGATATGTCGGTCTATATCTATTTTTAACCAAGGCTTTTTTTCACAATAGAGATGACCTTTTTCACGGCTTAAAATCAGAAATCAAACGGAATCAGCCACACTTTATAGGTTTCAGCGTCAGAAAATGCAAAATACAGTGAAGTATATGACGATGCTGCTCTTTACTCGTCCCCAGTCGTGTTAAATTATTATACACTTTAGAAGTTTATGTCAAGTGTACATTTGCTGAGCTGTGGCACTGCTAACCGGGTTAACATGATTAACACACTTTTAACACCCATACTATGACCCTTGCTCCCCATTGTTTGATGGGGTATCTTATCAGTCACATCTCGCTGGTTTTATCGCAATTAAGTAAGTAGGCAACACGTTATTTCTGACACTGCAATTGTGACCTTTTATGCAAGGTTCACAAGCTGTGTAAGTTGGCAGCAAACATTTTACGTTGAAAATACAAGATTTCCACTTTCTTGCCTCGCACCAGAGTAAGTGTTCCTGGCAGTAACCAAAATCTTGTGCATATCAGCTTGCAGCTTTCAATATAATTTGTGCGTTTTCGGTATTTTGTCGAATTTTTTTTTCAAATCTATATTTTGCAGATATCGTAGTTTTGTCTGGAGACTTAACTGATGGTTCTGTAAAAGACCTGGGCGAGGCAGCTCTTCCACTTGAAAAGTTACAACCTCGGTACGGAATGTTTTTCGTCACAGGTGCTGTCAGTGCGTGTTACGAAACTAAACACACTGTTCTGCTGCAACCTTCAGCTTTTCGGATTTCTTCAGTATTTTGACAAAAAAGCGACAGTATTTTTTATCATGGTGTCGCGGTTTTTGTGTTTTTTCTCAACTAAAGTAACGAAACTCCCCAAAACGTTGCTCGTTTACTTGCCATTGTGAATAGACAAACAAAGCTAATACCACTGTTTGACTCAGGATGAATAATCTAAAAATGTTTTCAAACATTACGGATGGTTTCAACTTCATCGTGCCAAATTTTAACATCTAGTTCAAAGCTGCATGTACTCTTCAGCAGCACGGTTGTACGTTAGTATTTGCTTTTCCAAACAATAAGACCAGGCGACAGATTAGTTTCTGCTATTTAAAACGCAAAATACGTCTCAATTTTTAATGTGCATCTGTGTTGATAAACTTAATTTAAAGTCTGTACTGATCTGGCAAATTGAAGACACGCGTGCAACAAACAGTCTGCAATCTTTGTAGCATCGTCGCAAATGTTTCCTTCCAAAGCACTGTAAAACACGTCTTGTGTGTTTTTGAAAATTACTAGCATCCTTAAAAGCACGTTATGTGTTGCACTGCCGCTCATCCGCTTTAATAACAAGTTGTAACTCTGCGCCAGTTATTTGCTGTGTTGAGCGCAGGTGATTTTCTGTGAACTGGGAACTTGTAATGCTGGCATTGTATCGGATTGGTTGGGCGCAATGGTGCGTCGTCAAAAGTTGAAGCCGAGAGCAGAACGCTGCATTGAATCATTGTCTCAGAGGCCCCCCATGCTTTTGATGCAGTGTATTCAAGTATTTTTTTTTTTTTTTGATCGCATGCAATGCGACGGATTTATTTAA
>Ga0210059_1008284_pt1 | contig 16450 bp, 17 predicted proteins | sample Ectturendosymbi2_FD_188042 | JGI IMG/M metagenome (GOLD analysis project Ga0210059, IMG submission 188042) | Ecteinascidia turbinata endosymbiont from Florida, USA - Sample 2 (SPAdes) (version 2) | ecosystem: Host-associated > Tunicates > Ascidians > Unclassified | place: Key West, Florida...
AACCAGAGACTGTAATTTCACCAATTTATTGGTACTCCAAAATAAGTGGCTGCATTTTTCTAGCTGTTTCAGTAGGCTCAATAATTTTTAAGGATAGTGAACTTAGCTTTGCATAACTTTGAAAAAAACACCAATATGCTGTTATTGTGTTGAAGGTTTCTATGTCTAAAAACAAATAGTTGTTTTATTTTGTTGCAGTAGATGACCCATAGTTTCAGTGTTTTGATGTGTGATTCACCACACCCGCAATTGTTGTTAACAGATCGTCAGTTGTTTGGATTTTGCCCTGCCAAAGACAATTTCTTTGTTGTTGTGTGCGAAATCTGCAAGTTGCCTTTCAAGCCGCAGACCTTTTTGTACCACTTTGGTAAGATTTGCTCATATAAACAGATGGATAAGCACCATACATAATTGCCTATTGAATTGTGAAGCTTCTCTTTTTCTTTTTTATTTAAAAAATCAAACAGGTTTTACAGGTGCATTTGTGATATGTGCACAGACAGTATGTTCTTATTTTATATCGTTGCAAATCACTAAAACTTTTCAAATTGTACACTTGTTTATTTTCAGAAAAACATCATCGTAACCGGCCCGGTGGTCCTAAGCAAGCTGTTGTGACAAAAGCAGCCCTCACCAATGAAACGCCATCAAGTGAAATACCTTCTCATTTAAATGCTGATCATTCACCCTACAAACACCCTGGCATCAGTGCTAACCTGGATAGTTCATTAAATCCCAAACGGTTGGATAAGAAAAAAGTCTCAGCTGGCGCAACGCAAGCCATTAACAAGGGATCTGTTTCGAAGTCTGCCAAACAACATTCCAACGTGGGACAGAGCCGTCGAACGACTGGTGATACTACATCAGGTGAACTGCATCGATCAAAGATAGTGACACACCAAACACCGCCCTCAAAAAGTTCTTCGTCTAGTGATAGTTCAATTGTATTTGACCAACAGAATTTGCCAACCGGTAAAGCGCACCTTTCGAAAAAAGTGCATAAACATTCGTCTCTGTTGTCCAAGGCCAGTATCAATGTGGTGGAGAGCATGAAGGCGCAACCTGTCAACAAATCTCTTCACGGTTCAAAACATGGTTCACATGGTGCTACGAAGCTTGCAAAGACCAGCAAACACAGTGGGCAAAGAAACAGTTCCAAAGTATTGAAAACTGAAAGTGATAATACTCGACGAACACTCGATCCCAAAGTTACCAGTAATGGACCTTTTGTGGTATTGAAAAATGCCCCAATGCATTCTTCGCCCGTTGCATCAGAAGCAAAGACAGTCATTACCAAAACTTTTGTTCCTTCCGCAAAAAATTTGACTCCACCAATTCCTTTTCGTGAGTATAAGCATCATCATAATCCTCAGTTAGATATTGTTAAAACGGTGGACAGAGGAAAGTTAGAAGATGTTGACCACACGCCAGTGGAAAAAAGCCCGAAGCTCTCTTCAGGAAAACATCCTTTAAAGCACAATAAAATTATTTCTTCGAAAGGTGGGTTATCTTTGTTGAAGATATATTCCAAGGATTCCATGTGCGTTGACATGCTGATTAACCTTCCGTGAAAAGTGTTCCGCTTTACTAGCATCGTTGACGAATCACGACCAGGACTTACTTCACCTTCCTGCTTCTAAACGCGGAAAATTCATTTTTCTCGCTTTTAACAGTTTTTATGTTTAAAATTTGCTGTTAGTGCGTTGCTACTCGATGAAGCAAGATGCGTTTGCCACGCTGGTTGTTAAGCTATATCAACTGTTGCATTAATTTCCATGCATTTCGCATTACCTATTTCTTGCAGTTTAACAACAAGGCGCAGCCCCAAAGTTTACGTGGCAGATTTCATTCAGAGTAATGTACCGCTTTCTGTAGTTGCATTCTCCTTTCATGCAGTCATGGTCAGAACCAATAAAGCATGTGTACGTGCACAATTTTGGAGGTCGCACAAGACAAGTAACCGCAATACTATAGGCAGCTCGCCATGTATTTTACGCATGCTCTGACAGCATTGAAACGTTTTTTAGAGATTATGGAGTAGCAAAACGCCATTTTGACTTTAGCAATGACTAATTTTTCGTTTCATTGGAAACACCTGATGTCACTCTTATTGGGACTGTGACGTCGTAATTCAAATTTGTGTCTTTAGTTCGGATTTAAAATAAAAGATAGTTAAAAGTTTTTGTGGTTAAGAGTTTTGTTTTTACAGCTGCTTGATAAACCATCGAAAAAGCGTCTTCTGGTGCTCACAATGCACGAGTTGGTGTTGACAACGACAAAACAAACTGTGTCTAAATTCGCTTGGCAAAAGCCGTCAGTTTTAATTTTTTTTGTAAGCGGACCAGGATTTGATTTTCCTTCACCGACTGCCGCTTTTCGGGTATTGTGCGCTTCCAAAACGTTTTTGAGGACCGAAGCTATATTAATCGTTCAAAATCACTAAGTCCGCCCACCAAAATCTGTTACGTACAGTCGCTAACACCCGGTACGTTCCGTATACGATTGAATCATGTTCCATTATGTTTAAGCTCGTGAATACGATCCAAACATGCACTGTGGTGTATGGGACGCTGCTGACAAGACGCCTTGTACCCGTTCCCTCACATGCACAACCCACTCCCGGATTGTCAAGCGTAAAGTTCCAGGTCTATACTTCTTTATCCGACAGTCGTAATTGCGTGGCGATATTGCTGTTTCCTGTTCGCTCGTCCAAGCTGCTGGAGACGAATCTAGTTTCTTCATTGATGTTTAATCTGCTGAGAGGAAAATATCTCACTTTTGTCTACGCTCTAAATTACAGTATGTTATTTACCGGTTCTGCGTTTAGTTTAATCTTCAGACAGCTAAGAACCGAGTATCGATCTCGCGCAGCTCCCCACATGCCGAGGCCTGCTTTTGATTCAGAAGTTGCAAAATCAAATGGTTTTTGAACTGCAATTTAATCGTTAAAACTTCAGCGAAATAATTAGTCAATTGCATTGAACAAAAATTGTAGAACCCTCAGCAGCACCGGTCCTTGATTGTTTTCACCCTAACGACTAAGAACTTTTATTCGTCTCTTGCACTCTTTCGGCTTTGCCGCCGTTAACATTGAACACGCAAGAGCTCAGTCTTATGAACCTCTTATACCACAATCTATCGCCCGCTGATATTGCGATATTACCAATCAAGAAAGTGCTGCTCGTGGTCTGAATAGACGGGCATGGCAAAAAATAAGATGTTGCACCGTGGACATTTTAACTCCGGCAAAAACGTTTAATTTCTTACTTATGCAACATTATTAAATCAGTGGTTGTAGTGTAGAGATTGTGCTCACATTTGTTTTTTCTCGCTGAGACATTTGGTTCATTTGAGCCGTAGAAATACTAAAACTTGTCGAAACAATATCAAGTAGCCTACCATTTCGGACATTGTGACCGAATTGACTTAGTTTGTTTCGATGATTTCAAAAAAAATTGGTCTATGACCGAAAAAAAAACAGGCTCAGATTGTTCAACCTCTAACCTGCCTGTCAATCGTTTGGTTTCCGCTATCAAAAATTATTGTTATGCAACCTTTGTTTGGTTTTAGTTTGTTTATTCTGACATAGTTCATTCAGTTTTTAATGTTCTTATTTTGAACTGTTTAGTTTTTTGTTCCTAGGCCGTCGCAAACCATTCGACGAACTCGTCACAGAGCAAGCTAAAGCGAAGCAGAAGTTAAAAGACCAGCACACGAAAAGGAACGCGCAATTTTCGAATACCTCAACTCACTCTGGTACGTTTCGGGTTATTGCTTTGGATTTGCTTGCTGGAGTTGATAGATAGATCAAAGAACTAACGTTTGCTAACGCGTCTGCTTGGATTCTACTGATGAAATGGTTGAACGTTGGAGACTTCTCGTTTGCACCGAAAACAAGTTCTTGCTGAAAGTACGGCAACGATGGCCCGTTTTTGGTATTCGTAATTTTGTTGATTACCACTTGCGCAGCACTTTTTTAAGTTTATTTTATCAGATCGTGTTCAAAAACACGTTCTAAGAAATGACGCTTGCTCTGTGTGTGCTTTGCAAATCCGCTTCACATTCGTTGTTTTTCTGAGAGCGAAATATCCAGCATATTAGAAGTCTTCAGTAGGTCCTTCCACCACCGCCAAAAGCTTAAAACGCTCATGGCTATATTTAGTTATTCTTCACGCATCAGATCCTGCTTCAATACCTCTTCTTTGACTTGATATCATTGGTTTTGTAAAATATGAGAATAGGATTTTTGGATTACGGCAGTTTCCGTGGTCAGTAGTATTCACCCGTACAGTTAGAATTCCAGTTTTGAGTTGTTGCGCTTGCTCCGCAAGTTCCGTGGAATATCAGTAAAATGGTTATGTGTTGTTTTTTTGTTTTGAAAATTTTCTTACGTTTACATTAGAAAATTATGATTTGTGTGTAATTGAATGCTGACTTTTCTCAAAGAATGCTTAATTTTTATTCAAGAATGTTTTGCTTTGTCTCGATTTTTTGAATTTGATTGCTTTGCCATAAAAATATGTCCTGACATACTTGCCATAAAATATGTCCTGTAAATCTACTGCTCCAGCTTCGTTAGGTATAAGATAAATAGGTTGCTTTAACATTTTGAAAACGGTGACGCTCCAAAGAACACGAGCTAGTGTGCTTTTCTGCAAAAATCAGTTGAGTGATGATTTCGTATGACTGTATCACGTCGTACACGTTGATAATTATAGTAGGCTGTTGGTTCAGACGAGCGTGATTTATTGGACCTCGGCACATCTGGTACAATTCGTTGTTTGCCACGCACTGTTTTCGATTCAGGACCTCGCATTTTACTGCCACCCCGATGTTTCCAGCTGCTTTCTGTTGTGGTGCGCGTTGTCATCCAGAAAGTGTGTGTCGCAGATTGTTCTGAATGCAAAAAAAGCTCCGCGGAAGTTTTCTTACATCAGAACAAAGAAAAGCACAGCTTTAACCTGGTGTTGCTCTGTTTATCTCTTTTTCTTGCTGCCTTAGATTCAGCTGTAAATCGAACGAAGAAATTCTTTCCAAACACAACTTGACCGTTTTTGTTTCTGCAGCAGTTGTAGAGGCAGTCAACAAGACAACTACGCAAAAGACGACACATGACGCAACGACCTCGTCTGTTAAATCCGCCCCGGATTCGAAAGGAGCAGTGCACAGCGTCGGATCTTCGAAAACCAAAAGTTCAATCCTTTTATTTCCAAGGTATCAGTTTTGTTGATTTTTGTTGGTCGCTCGTGCGGACGCAAAGATGACAGACGGCGCATCCGTCCCTGTTTTGTTCGCCATCTTTAGAGCTTTCGCGCATTTCTACACAAGGTAGGAAAATTTTTGCTGTGAAAAGTTAGAAAATGTAAACGCAAAGCGTCTTTTTCCTCCGCTTCATCGGCGCATATGTTTAACTTCCTGTTTGCAGTAACACGGCCGCCCCTTTCTGCGGCAACAGGTTTTCACTTTGAGTTTCGCACGCGCACCCTACCTAGTAGCTAGCCGGTTGTGCGAAGTGCAGCGGATGCAATATTTGTAAAGCCACAACAGTGACCCACACCAAGCGAATCTATCGCGTTGCTCATTGTGTGATAGTGACACCAGGAAGCTGCATTCTGCATATTCAGTCATTGGGGTAAATAAACGTAAAGCTGCGGCTGGAGATATCTGGTCTGGTCGCTAAATTCATTGTTCTTCATTTCTGCAACTTGATACGATTTCCTGAACCTGCATGAAATGTCTAGCAACGGTCTTTTCCCAATATTCCACTTGCTATTGGAATTCGCTTATACTGTCTGCGTCAAATGAAAGTGCAAGGCGTGAATTTATCGTTTCAAATGTTGCTCCTCCCTCAGCTCTCACGATTTCAAGCGATCGAGGCGTTGCAACTGTTAAAATCTCGCGTGTTATTTCCATTTGTTTCTCTGTGTATGATGTTTGTGATGTACGTGACCTGCAGATGGATCTTAGTGAAGGTGTAGGCAGAGTGCGGCGCCGCATGGCTGCGATTCCTCCCACGCGGCTTCGACACCACGCCAAATCGCGTTGTATTGAGTGGGATTATTATCAACAATGAACCGCTCGCGAAGCGTCTGTTGCCCAGCAATCTTGCTTAGACCTGTTAGGGCGCACCAGACGCCACTGTTCTTAAATGGCGGTCGCAGAGCTTTTAATGCAACGGGAATGTAAAGCTTTTGTAACCTTTGTTTGCTGTTAAGGGTTTTGCTTCCTCTTAAATGACATATATTGTTAAGGAGAAATGCCCTAAAATCTTCCGTCACGTTCAGTTTGCCTAAAAAAGAGAAATAATCTAAAACAGTGGTTTTCACCCTGTGGGTCACGAAACAGTTTGAGGGGTCGCGAGTAGATATTTTATTTACGCTGTATTACATTTGCTTTATTCGAGTTTTAGATGTGGATCGTTGGGTTATAATGAGTTGCTATAATGAGTCGCGGTTCAGAAAAGGTTTAAAACCATCTAAAATTTAAACGTTTTTGTAAATATGCTTTGCTGATCAAAGTTAAGGGATAGTATCCACTGTGTTGGAACCTAAGCACCGCAAGCTAAAGCATTCTTTGATTTTAGTTGTCTCGTTTCATCGTTGGTTTTTGTTGCAATTTCGACCGTAGAAATTGGGAGCACCGCGTACAACTACATATTTAGAATGAGTATGTATGAGACTCAACAGGTTATTTTTCTTTTTAGTGGTAAAACTCAGTTACAAAAGCGGTGGACAGTGTTCTTCAAGGTGTTTTGAGGGACTGCAGTGATCCCTTTAATTTTTTCAAACTTTTTCTCAAAATTAAGAGCCTCGCTTTACGATTTCTATTGTAAAATCTGCTCTGCTAATAATAAATAATTCGTTTAAGCAACTGTGGTTGTTTTCACATAGTTGGATCTCTTAAAATTTTTTAGCGGTCACCAAAATCACTCCTCAAAAAAGCCTGGCGGTTAGCATCGAATCGTGTTTTCTTTTCAAGTTTCGAAATTTCCATGGCGCAGCATGTCTGGAAACTGTTTGAAAATATAAATGCGCGATCGTCTTTCAAGCGTCTGTCTTATCGCAACAGATATCTTCACCCTGTTTGTATTTGAAACAAATAAGCAAGTATTGTAACAGAATCTAGCAATTCATTCTCTGCTCTGATATAGATCGGCGCAACCTCGCCATATCGATTGCTGGAATGACTTGCCTGTCGACGAGGGATGCCGTCACACAACCAACCCTGATCAAGTCTACTTACCTCATCATCCCACACCCCTCGCCGTAAGTTGTTGTTCGCGTAACGTCTTCGTTGTGTATGACAAAAGCACTTCGAAGACTTGTCGTTTTGCGGAGAAATTGGTCGCTAAATAGAGCACCATTCAAAATTTTTAAAGAGAAAGGTGCAATGCTGCTTTGCGCGTTGCGATGTTTTTTTTTATATAGACCGGCATGCAACCTTATCGTAGTTTCAGCTGACGTAGCCCTGCTACAATTTGCTCAAACCCTTCGTCAGTTTCACGCATGAATGTAGAAACGATCCCTTTTGCCTCTGGTCATTTGCAATTTCATTTAAATTGTTTCGTGTATGCTTTTCGAGGTATATTTCGTGCTCATCATGAGACGTACACGGCGTTCAGCAAAGCGAAAGTCTTAGACCTTTGCCGAGGAAAGACAACTCGCTTTGCATGCAACAAAAGCCCCTCGAGGAAGTTCATTGGTGCTTCGAGTCATTGCTGCAACCCACTTGTCATCAATTTCAGGTCAATCATTTTGGTGGATGGACGATGGACACCCGGCACACTTGCTTCAATCGAAAGACTCACCACCAGTGGAGAAGCTTATGCGATGCTTTCCGCGACGACAATCAGGGCCGCAAAAGCACCAAGCGCCTTTCCGTCCCCAAGCCTCTGACAAGCCTCACCTTCACCCCTATTCCTTCAGCGTCGCTTCCAGAGCGGCTGAAAAAGCCACGTGCGGTCAGTGGCGTCTGGCCGTGGGATTTTGACGCCGTCGCTGAAGACATGGCATGCGTTTCTGCCGGTAGCTATGCAACGACCGCACCGCAAGTTCCTTTGTCGCATCAGACCATCAGCCACTACCCGTTAGTACGCCAAGCTCTAAAGAAATCTTCCAGTGTCGATAGCAGCGCCTTGGCCAGACGGACTAGCACCGGCTGTGTCCGGACGAAAAAGCTACAAAGGCCCGCCAGATATACTTTAGACTCTGCCGCTGCCCTTCATTCCATTCGTAACAACGCGTCCCATGACGTCAGGGACGTCACCGCATCCGACATTGAGGTGCGGAACACCGTATCGTTGTCCAAGACTGAACTGGGCGCGTTGCTTGCCAAGCGTTCGGAACATTTCGCAGTGACCTCTCAGCAGCCGAGCAGCGGCGACGCGACAACGGTCCACGCGACGTACGCGCGTAGCAACAGCGCGGATGGCCTATTCAAACGACCGGACGATTTCGACGCAGCGCAACGACCTGTGGCGAGAAGAAAAAGTGCCTCGAAGTTGCGGCGTAATTCCAACTTGGTGAGTAAATGTTCATGCTTGAGACTAACGAAACTTGATTTACCTAAGTTCACAGCTGCATGAAGCTAGTGTGACAGCTGAGGTGCCATGTTTCTGAAAGTACTTGTCAAACCGTGTTGTTAGGGACACATGAAGGGGTAACATCGATGAAAGGCAGGGGGTAACATCGGTGAAAGGTAATAGACCGTCCGCAGGCCGCTGTGGAAAACTTACAAGACGCAAAGCAACATGCACTCCTTGGTTACAATCGTAAAAATGTATCTTGCTTCTAGCCACGAATGCAGTTTTTTTTATGGCGATGCCGTGTTTTACTGCAGACAAGCTGGATAAACGCACTCCAAAATATAATTGTATATTATAACTCTGGAACTGCACGTACTGAGAACCTGATGCTTTCATCCAGTGCTGCAATGAAAAGTTTTATTAGACTTGGCTCTTTCTGTTCACGTAGCCATTAAAATCGAACTCCTTCCGGAAAATCATACTTAGGCCAAACTTCTCGTTATGTACTGTTAATGCAAAGATGTGAAGCAGAACACCTGGATTTATGGTTAAGCTGCAGTTAACACCGAAATATGCTTTATGGTCCAGTTGCGTGTCATTGCAGGAGATTGCTCACCAAACAATAAATGGATGCTGTTCACTGTACGTTTTGAACCTGAGCTTTTTCGCGCCAACTTTTGTAAATAGATGAAACTTAGCGATGAAACGACAGCTTGATTGCCAAACAAATTACGATGAAAAAAGTTCATAAAACGGCATTTGACGATAAGTGGCAGTCTGGCCTTATCTTGTTCTGTGGTCCTTAGCCTGCCAACATTTTTCTTTTCACCATAGTGGATAGCGTCTAGGATGCAACCTTTATCACAGTTCGATACCTTGCTTCACTCGTGAAATAAAGTAACTACTTATCGCCACCATGAGATGAGAGCACTCTCTATTTGAGAATCGATACAGCATGCCGTTTTCAGAAATCCCAGGACGATTTTGTATTCATAATCTTGCCTTGTGTCATTAACAAATCCAGCTGAATCCATCGGTCCAGTGTCACATTGTCACAAAACACTCGGTCGGGTGCTCCCCCGATGTGCGGAAACGCAGGAAAAGCGTTGAAGTGCGTTCTGTGCTGAACGGAAAGCGACTTCGTTCAGTTTCCGTTTCGAAACACGATTTCTTTTTCTTGCATGCTGCTTGCGCGGCGATTAAGTTGCTCGTTTTGTGCGGTGCTTTTGTTCTGAACTGAAGGATGCAAAGAGAGACCCTACGCGTTTCAGATGGAACTCATTCAGAAACAAGCATCCGACCAAAACGCTGTGTCCAATCATACTAGCAACTTCGAAAGCAATTTTTCCGAAACCATAGAGCATGTAAGTTGTGACCTTCGGCTTCACTGTTGTGTTTCATTGACGTGCATCTTTATTTCGTGCGATTGTTTCTATTCGATTCTACCAATCTGTTCACTTTTTATGCTGTAAAGCTGTGCACAACAATGCTAGATACTTGAAGTCTATGTATACGAAGCAGGCTGCTCGTGAGGCATATTTGTACAATAGTTCTGTCGATTTTTGTCACGTACAAGCGAGGTTGTCATTCAGTGAAGTTCTATAGTGGTCATCATTTCTTTCCTTCAAAACAGCAGCATTTTACCACCGGGAAACCGTGTCTAGTTAGCAGCCGTGCACGTCCGCGCGTTGATATATCATCCAGACAAGTTGCCCATAGGTTGTTGATCGCGAAGTATTGACGTTTGAGCAAGGACTGCACGGGAATTTGCCAGTTCATTTCTAGGTTAAATCCGATTTTTGTCCAAGCACAACAATTAAAAGCTCTAGATTTTCTATAGGCTTTGGAGGAATCAGCCGACCGGCTCTGCTTTCGTCTTTTTGCGATGATTCAAACTTGCACATATATCTGTATTCAAGTAACTTCACTCCACAGGTGAAACAAGCAAGGAATCTATCTAGTTAAAAAAATTAGTAAAAATTTTATCCAAGCAGTGCAAAAATGTTATGATTGAAACGAGTTTAACCCAATGAAGCGGACTTCAGGTGATGAAAATCCTGTTGATGGCGGCAATCTCCCTGCACTTTTTTAAACACCCTTTGCTTGTCGGATAGGAATAACTGCGTGAATGATTTATCAGACAGATAGCAGTGCGTACCCAATGATACGATAATTTTAACAATTTGTTGTTTCTGACAGTAATCGCAACACGAGTTGTAACTAACGAGAGGAATGGTTTTCAAACGCCAATGTTAAAAAACTTGGTTGTAAAAAAATATTGTGTTGTCCGAAACTGGAACTTTTTTTTGTTCCGTCATTCACTGATCTATATAATTCTGAACAGGATTACCAGTGAAATGCTATTCCTGCTTTGTCATTCCTCTCAATTGCTTCGTCATTCGTTTTTGTTGTCGGCAAACGCTCCTAGTGATCCCTACGTAATCCCAACTTATACCTAAATTTATTACAAATAAAAGTGCTTTGTCAGTAGCCGAGTGTGCACAGATGACGTTGGGTCCATGTCAACCATAACATAATTTTTCACTTCCTATGGGAAGAATCAGATCTAACTCTGATTCCTGTCACGCAATCTTGCAAATGAGTCGTGTAGCTGTGAAGCATGAAATGCATAAAAGTCCTGCATTTGGAGCCAATACTCCTGTTGGAGAAATCCCTACTGCCATGCAAGACATGCCGGCGAGGCAGGATGTTTTGCTGCAGCCAAGGAGCAATGACTCAGAACTTCATTGCGTTTCTGGCCTGGATTAGTCTCACTTGGACTTGTGTCAGCAGAATAAGCAGTAATTGCTTGGGGTTTTGAGGTGTTTCGAGACCTTTTAGGGGTGTTTGCCTTCGCGACCCTTCCGATAGGAAACGCAGTTTGTTAAGTAAAAACCTTGCAAGTGAGTTGATGGTCAAGTTGATATTGATGTCAGGCATTTTACGCAAATCATTCATCGCATGTGTTTAGTTGCTTTTTTTCCACGCTTCTTTTTTTCCTTTGAACATAACTATGCCGCAATAGTCTCACCTGAGTGCAATCGTAATGTCATTTGCGCCTAAGGGCTGTCCATTCTAAATCCTGGAATGGTCACTACCTGTGCAATCGAATGAATGCACCTGTATTCTATTTCTTAAAACAAATCTTAAGGGTATTTTTAGCAGGGTTGTTGTAATTTTACCCAACCCACAAAACCCACCTGGTTAAAAAAACGGGAAAAATACCCGCGATATTTTTCCTTAATGAAAAGACCTGTAAAATACATTCGTCCGAATTCACAGTTGTAACGCATTAAAAACAGTCTCATTGATATACAGCAGTACTAAAACATTAGTCACACACACATTAGTATTTTTTCTATAATATTAATATAAAAATTATAAAAAAACAAAAAACGGGTTTTAATGTTCTTTTTTTAGAAAAGCACGTGAGTTGTTTTTTTTTAAAAACGTTTTTTCAACAACCCTGGTTTTTATTTAGTGCATCTAAATCCTGTTTTTTGGTCCAATTGCGGCTCGCATTGTGCCAAATGGCAACAATAAAAGCGTTCTCTGCAATCGTTATGAAAGGCGGTGAGTTCAACTAAACTCTGCTTCAACTTCCAGAAACCGCTGGTTTACGTGAAGGAAGAGAGCCCACTGCCGAACGGTTTGTCTGCAATTTCCATCGACGGCCATCCCTGGCCGAACAGCGCCGCGTCCAGCAGCTCCGTGGAATCTCTGTTTCAGTCGATTTCTCCCACTGCTGAAACGTTGAGCATCCCTGCTAAGCTGGAAGCGAGCTCAGGTTCAGGTAAGTTACTAAGACTGGTTCGACGTTGCCAACATGCTTGTGTGTTACCGCATTGCCTCGGTGATATGGGCAGACTGTTACTAGCTCGCAGCCTTTCTTCAGGAAAAATTTTAAGAAAAGAATATTCCATTTTTGGCATTGCGTCAAGTTCCAATGCTTTGAAATACTTTGCAAATTGAAAGAACGGGTTGGTTCATTAGAGAAGGTTTAAGTATTTTGCGTGGCCAAAAATTGGATTCAACTGCGTTTCTTGCAGTGTTGAGACAACTATTTTTTGGCTTCTCAGAAAACAAAACAAATGAGAAGTCACTCATTGTTTTTTTCGCCCTGGTGAAGTTGACTGTGCCGTCAACGAAGCGTTGGCAGTATCCGTTTTTACGTTTTATCTGATACACCAGTTGAGCATTTAGACATACTGTACCATGTACCGTCCATGATAGATCTTTGGCTAAAAATACACAACGACCAACTTTGTGTTGTTTTCAATGATAAAAACCATTACAAATATCCTTGATTTCAAGTGGCCTGAAAGTGCGGTTGTTTTAACTCGACGCAACCTACAAAGCACCATCTTGGAACATTATTCCATTCGGTTTGTGTCATGGCAAAACACAAACATATATCTTAAGCCATTCTGCTATAACCAGGGCTGTGGAACCGGAGCCCAAGCAATTTTGGATGGCTGCAGATGGAGCCAAAAACTTTTAGATTGTGGAGTCGGAGCCTGAAATTTAGGTTTCGGTTCCACCGACACAGTTTTTGGGGCAAGCGAGTTGCACAAATAATTCCATGGACCAAATCATTCTGGAGCCGGAGCCGAAAACTTCTGGGTGTTGGAACTGGAGCTGGAGCCAAAAGATTTAGATGTGTGGAACCAGAGCCTGAAATTTGAGTTCCGGAGCCACAGCCCTGGCTATAAACCCCTTTGTTACGTAATTTCCTTTTGTTGTTAATATTGATGCAATTTACATGGAAACATCGTTGGTATATCTCTGAACCTTCATCTTAAAACAGGAGTGTGGAATCTATTTACTATGACGCGCCACAAATAAATTATAATTTTATCTTGTGATAAAAATTTGCGAAAAAATACACATGTTGTTTTTTAACTCCAATACGCAAATCCAAGGTCCATTTCACGCGTAGTGATATAACTGAAAGTTCTTTCTGGTGAGGCGGGCGATGTCTGCTGAAATCGAAGATGTATTTCTACGTTTTCATCAGTTCGTCTGGAGCGAATCCAGCTCTTTGTGAGATTCAGTTTAGAAAAAAAACGCTCGCAACAGTACGTGGTTCCAAAGACAATCGTAAATCAAAGCATGCTCCCGCAGGGCGGGTAAATAATAATAATATAATCAGCATTTACGTAGCGTATATCGAAACCGGCCAACGGCATGCTAAGGTACATGGCTTTCAATTTCTCATCTGTTTGGAGCTGAATTACTTCATGTCGAAAGTTAATGGGCACAGCAGATACAACTACATTCAAAGGAGTGGACAAAACATCCAACTTCATTTGTTTACATTTCATGTCCTGGAATCGTGCGTTGAATTTCTCAATAATATTCGCACATTCATGTGCATAGTGGGCTGTCGTGGAAGGCTTTTGCTCTTACGCTATTCACAGATATAATTTTGCTACTTCGGCGAACAAAGAGTTGCTGAACTGCTCTAGCTCCCTGCAGCTTGACTTCGAGCTCGGAGAAGTGGTTGCTATTGTAAACCATATACGCTAGGTCGCACAACCGCTGGCTATCACTGAGACCAACAACAGGATTGCCATGCATATTCATGAATTGAACAAGTTCATTATGCAACAAGTAACAATGCCTCAGCATGTCACTGCGACTCAGCGAAACGAGCAGTGGTAGACAAGGTCGTGTAATCCCTGTTCAGGTCTTCCAGTAATTTCGTAAACAGGCGACCATTTAGACTTCTGCTTGGATTAAATTGATGCATGTAACTGATAAAATGGTCATCAATTTAATCAAAAGCAGAGGTCTACCTACACTGCACGGTTGTCGGATTCGCGTTGGATTGGGAATCCAACAAATCATTCAGGCGCGACCGTGAGTGTCTCACCGGGCTGCTTGATGGCGTGTTTTTTCAACCATGTCCGATTTAGCGAATCCAACTAGCAGAAGTGGGTCGGGAATCCGACAATAAGGGATTCGAGCGGGAAGGAGGTTGGATCAGTGGTTCTTAACATTTTCTCCATCACGCCCCCCTAAAGTAATTTTCGTTTCGCTCACGCCCCCGTGCATTAAATAAGTTGTAAAAACAAATGTATCTCTTTGTGAATAACAAACACTAAGTCCAGGGTTTTGTTAAGGCGTTTTAGAGAACCGATTTGGGTCTCTAGAATTGATAATCGGGTCCCTAGAATCAGAGAAAATCGGGTCCATACAGGTCCATACCGGGCGCGGAACATTTCCCTTAGCAAAAACCCTGCTAAGTGCGTAGAGTACAAACACACACAGTCTGCACAATGCAGATTGGTAAAAACAGACACAACAGAACAATTCATAGCGAGTTTGGAGGTAGAACAACAGGGTTACAGACACTTTCCTAACACTATTGTTCACTAACCCGTAACACTTGGTACAACACTACATCCAGAGTAGGCACTGAGTCCAACCCTGGTCAGGTAAAGTACGGAAGTATTCTGGCATGCACACACCCACAAAGGAAAAAACACTGCAACGTCCGAGCACTCAGTCACAAAGTAAAATGAGGTTGTAGTGTTCAAAGAATAAGGACGAATACAAACAATCTGACTGCATCAAAGCACGAAACCACACGTTGTTAGAATTTCTGCATCGTTCAAGAAAGTGGTACATATTTTTTTACAATAAGGCCTCAATATAGGAATGTTGCATTGAACCTGATGACTACTAACACTCGCTCGGCACGAAAGGTTGTATAGAGCCCTGCACCAAAAATTATAGGCCACTGATTGTTCGACAATTTCGGCCAGTATTTGGTGCAGCATTAGCTGAAAAACGCTTTCTTTCAAGCGACATTGTACAAGATATACCGGTACTTACAGATATGGATGTTCCCACTCTAGCCCGCATGCTTATTGCTTGTTCTTGGCTTGTGCGAACCTTTGCAAATTCTTTGTTTTTATTCACTCTGCATAGCTTTGCAACCGCACACTACTTCGCAGAGTGAATACAGATTACTCTGACTAATTGTATATCGATTAAACCAGTGGTTCCCAAACACTTTCGAGCCGTTACCCTAATCAAGCTAGCGATTATGTCTTATTAACCTTAATATTTCGCAGTGATCGCTCATAATACAGAACAACATTTTGGTTCCGCGGTACCCCCCAAAAATCGCATATTACCGCCGGGGGTAATTTATCCGACTTCGGCAACCACTGGGATAAACCATTCAAACGTGAAAAAAATAGCACGGTTAATCGCACAAACCGGACATTTCAATAGAAATGTTATTTTAATTTTTAGATTTAAACATTTACTCCGCGCCGCTTTAACGTGAGTAAAAGACACGGTTCCGATATTAAGCAGCTGAGTATCGCCATTGGGATGGCCAGAAAGCAAAGTTACTTTTTCTTCGGCCGAGAAGTCCACGTCGTATGGTGGTCTACAGCTGCCAAGCCGCATTTAAAAACTTATTCTCACATTTAACAATAGTGTGGCTCAAGTGCAGTTGAATCTTCATAAATATACATTGTCGCATCACAGAAGAACATGGCGAGAGTGCTGCAGAAAATTAGTACCATGCAGGTGTACGGCCACATTGCAGAAAGCTCGTCGAATTACAGAAAGCCAAAGCGGCATCACACGCTGCGTGGAGCTCTATCAAATGCGACAATGGCACAGATGTTATTGTTAAAGGGACTTGGTATGCCGACCAAACAGTCCCCCTAGTTGCGCCCCTGAATGTTTGTATGCAGACTCGAATTCGGCCTGCAAAATTTCAAGATACTTAACCCCAACTTCCATCTCTGCCGGAACTAAGCCAAATAACACGTAGCGGCGTAAAAGTAGCACTGGCGTAACGTTTAAAAGGGACACATGCCCGTTCAAAAATTTTCTATGTTGTAAAGCATGTAAGGGTTCGCGCGCCCCCGTAGAAATTTCTTGACGCCCCCCCCGGTTAAG
>Ga0210059_1008285_pt1 | contig 16445 bp, 18 predicted proteins | sample Ectturendosymbi2_FD_188042 | JGI IMG/M metagenome (GOLD analysis project Ga0210059, IMG submission 188042) | Ecteinascidia turbinata endosymbiont from Florida, USA - Sample 2 (SPAdes) (version 2) | ecosystem: Host-associated > Tunicates > Ascidians > Unclassified | place: Key West, Florida...
GTTTGGCTTGGCGTGAATTCGTCAGTAGTTCTGAGTCGCTTTCTTCAGTCATCTTTCTTCAATAATCGAAGTCTTATTTCGTTGTTATTTCAGGATCGCAAGACGTTCTATGTTGAGGAGCCAAGACGAACTCAACATTCCTCAACCGCTCCATTTGGTCGAAAACGTCGGTGTCTTTCTTGCGGATTGAAGACATAAAGTGAATGAAGAGGATAAAGAACTCGAAAGTTCTTCATTGAAAATTCCATGGTGGGAATGGTCACTTTCTGGAGGGTGGTCTTCGAATAGGATTAAAGAAGTTGTCTTTATGATTGAATTTCATTAAAACAAAAGGACTTGATTGATTGAAAAAGACTTTTACAAGTTGCAAGACGTTTTTGCAGACCTTTGTTCGATGTCGTAAAGGCATTATATTGATTATCGTTTTGATATAATAGAATAAACTGGTGCGGGAATAACTTGAGTCGTTATGTTATTAGTGTGTTCAACCCTATAGGTGGGTTCTTCATGTAATACTTTCCTTAATATTATAATTCCTACAAACAGTAGGATAATACGTCCTACAATGCTTGCGGCAATAATTATGATCTTTATAGGTTCAGAAACCAAACGTACTCCTTTGTCGACGACATTAGTGATTAGATCAGCTCCTTTATTAACAATATCTGATCCGAATTTAATAACATTACCTATTCCTTCATTGAAGTCCTCAATTCCCAATTCAGGAACTGTTATGGGAACAAAATGGTATGTGAAGTTATAAACTTCAACAGGTTTCATAGTCATTTCAACTATATCTTGTAAATCTTCCAAATCTTGAGTTAAACCAAAATTGTGATTATGTCTCTCAAAGCTTTCTTCCAAGCTTTTCTTTGCTGTTCAGCATGTACTTGTTTTATGGGATGCTGTTTTTCCCAATCAGAGATATTAGCTTGGGATTGATTGATAATACGGTATACTTCTGTATTAATCAGAATTCCTCTGTGAATTCGATTTGAGTAAACCGTATCATTTCTAAGATCAGAAATGGTTTTTAATCTTTTTAAGGTATTCAATATAAGTTTTCGAACATTATATTATTTTAATTTCTCTTTGGGTATCTCCCGTGTTAATGCTCAAGGCTAATCTCCTGTTTTCAATGATCATACGAGAGTTAGAAATCTGTTGTTCTAACAATTGTTGATCTACGGCAAATTGCAAATTTTGAATATCTTCTTGCTTACCAGCAAGGTGAGCAGTTATTTCTGCTAAACGGTTCAGAGATTGTGTTAATTGTAATTCCTTTTCATTAATCTCTCTGACTTGATCTTCGATAGTATTTAACTGCTTGGAAAAATCTTTTTGTAAATTTTCCAATTGTTCTCTTACTTCATAACTGAATCTTTTCAACTGATTATGAAAGATTCCAGCAAGTGTTATAGTAATTAATATTATTAACAAGTATTAATTACTATAACACTTGCTATTATTAACAAGAATACTATAAAGAGTCCAGCATCACGATTAGATCGTGAAATGGTGTCAGTAGCATTCATGGTGTGGTTGCCGTGTAAGAAACAAAGATCTCCGTATGCTATAGTTGCAGCATCATCTCTTAGATCAGGTATAATGCCTAATCTTTTCATTGATAAAAATAATGGTCCTGTTGCATATTTACAATGTGGAAGTTCATTTCTTTTTTCACAATGAGAAGTATTGAAATAATATTTGAAACAAAAGGGGTTTCTTGTATTATTTTGATACCTTCTATTAATAATATCAATCTTTGCAGTGTTTTTTCTTTCACAATAGCTATTTCCTCTATCATATGCAATAAATGAGTATTTGGTTCTAAATAGTTCTGGTAGGAACATATTGGGTTCATATACTAGGTATGAAAAATGAACATCATCTAATATGTAATGTATATCTTTCTTCAATTGTCTTACGGGTCCATGTCTTGTAGCGATGACATACCATTGTGGTAGGTCAAGAAACCACTCTCTCCATTGAAATATCAATGTTCCAATTCCCATGTAATGGAAATTAGATCGTTTATTTCTGTGATGTAATATTGGTCGAAAAGATCCTCCGGGGATCATAAAAGTAGTTTCTCCATTTGGTCTAGTTTCCCATCGAACAAATTGTGTATAATTACATTCAGAGATATTATCTCTTATTAATCTAAGTAATAGTCTTTCCATCTTAAAAGGTGGAATATAAACAAATTTGTTATGGAGTTCAAGTAGCATGGTGGCACAGGGTTAGTGTATTGAGAGATATGTGTTAAGTTTTTATATGTAAAATTTTTGTAATGGGATACATTAAAATTCCAACTAACCCATTGATAGCGTTCATAGTAATACGCTAGCAGATTACTAGTGAAAAGAAAAGCATCTCTCATATCCTGTATTTGATTAAAATGATAGGATATGTTTTTAAAGTTAGATAGAAGATTGTATCTTCTTTTAACAATCACTCTTAATCGCAATACTTCCACAGCGGCAGTATCATTTAAATATTCTCCGGAATATACAGTATTCCATTTATTTTCGGGATTCCATTTTTCATCCCTAAATACAGGACACATACAATTTTTGTCATAACTATCCACATCAGGGAAATATTTTCCTTTTGGATCATATTTCTCTGTATAAGTTTTTCCACTAAACCCAACTTTTCCATATTCCTTAGATTGGTAAATATTTGAAATATGTTTTTCATTACATTTGTGAGGCATTAATTCTGCTAATGTATAGTGTCTACTTACCTGTTTGTATCTTTCAATTGGTACAGTTTGTAATCCTTGGGTTCGTAGGATATTCTGTAGTATCGTGAAGTTTTTCCATGATACATATCCTCTGGGAACGGACTAGCATCATTAGAAATTATTTGAACTATTACTGTAAGTAGTATCAGTTTCAGCATTTTTCTACTTCAGTAAGTGTCCTGTAACGATAAACAATTTTTTTTCATAAGACATTGATAATTACTTTTAACAATTATTGTAACAATTAACTTTCTAGTTATCATAAAAAAATTCATAATGCTAAATATAAATACCAAATACAGTGTGCAATTCAGATGATTCACAAGTATATAAACGTGGAATGAGCATTGTTTTTCCTTTTTACTATTCTTCGAGAAAATGGACAATCTTACATGATATGTCCTCGTCTCGTACAGTTATAGCATTGAATATTTCTCCTTTTTTCCTTATTCTTTGAGCTTGTTTCGACTTCTTGTACTTTTATGAAGTCATTTTGCGAAGGTCGAGCTTCACTTTCTTGAGTGACCATAGTTAGTTCGGTGTTATCCATGCACTTTTCTTTAGAAAGTTCGTTTCGCCAAAGGCCTGTCCATGTTTCAGGAATCCTTTGTATCATTGTTAGTGTTTCTTGTTCGTTGCTATTTGAAGCTTCCGGCTGTTGATTTTTAGTATTTTCTTGAAATTCTTCTTTTACAATATCGGATATTTTAACAACAATTTCCATACACTTCTGTTGTTCTTCTGGGTTATAATCCATGAGGGTATCTAATAATTGTTGAATCTTGGAAGTCATGTTTTTCTCACAGTTAATCTTAAATTTTAAAATATCCTGTAACGATAAATGATTATATAGATAATAAACTTTAACAATTGATAAAAATTTCAATTATAGCATAGATGTCTAGTTTCTACACGTTTGCTACTAATATGGGAAAATCACTAAAATTTTATTAGACGTTTATCGACTTAAGCAATATTTCCATTCAATTGCTCAGAATATTTTATCTCAAGAAAGTCTCTTTGCCAACTAAAACGATAATCGTTATTAATCTCTTTGCCAACTAAAACGGTAGTCGTTGTTAACATTCAGGAACATCTTTCTATTCCTTTGACATTCAGGAACATCTTTTTTCTATATGTACTCGATGTGGATGATGATACCGAGCTCGGTGGAATGAAGAGGAAGTGAGAGCACAATCTGCACGGGGCCTGTACAAGATTGTGAGAGGTCCGAAAATCCTATAGACTACCTTTACATTCGGTATTATAAGTATGATATGTACAGATACCATAGGAATCGGCGAATTGATAAAACAGTAGTCTTTTACAGCCACATGACGTCAGTGTCGTATTTATCAGACTAAAGAATCTATCATCTCCTCTCATTCAATCGTCCACAGTCATCTTCATCGGTGCACTCGTCTTATTGTCGATTGTATATTCTTCTTAATTAATTTTACGTACCCCTTCAGAGATATCACATAATCACATAGTATGGCTTATGGCCTTACAATCTCTGGTAGAGACTTCACATAGTCTAAAGCTTTACAATTATTTTGCATGATAGACCTTAACAATCTCTATAATACCATCATCACAGATTATTTTTGGGCTTCAAACGCACATAGCTCTTGTTACTAAGCCTAGTAATCACACAGATTATTTACTAATTCCTGTCATTCTTTGTTTACTTGTATTCGTACTCGTATTCTATGAACAATCCTTCGCTTGATGTCCTGCCTGCCTACAACCATAACACAATCTCACCTGATGTCGGACTTTCTTCTTAGTATTGTGGGCATGGAAGCCATGATATTTAGCATGTTTATCTCTCATATATCTATATTTCTTATACTGGGTTCCAAGAGAACCGCATTCTTTCCAGATTTCCGGTCATTTTCGTAACATTTCCGCAATATTCATCTCAGCAATTTTTACGTAATATGCCTTGGGCATTTTGTTTCTTAAAATATCTTTTATTAGATTTGATAGAAATTGGTCTTCAGTTACTTCATCAACACTTAATTGAGATTCCTGAATTGCTGCTTCTATTTTGGCAGCTGGATTACTTTTCCAATCAAGTTTTTTATTTTCTATTGCTTTTTGTAGCAATATCATTTTCTGTCTTTCTGACAATTTATAATTTATTGTGATCCATTGGAAGAACTGTATCAGTGGGTCACAATCTTCTTCTTCAATGGCTCGATGAAGTTTTATGAGAGCCATCTTTTTAGCTTCTACGTGGAATTTCATAAGTATGATAATCAGTTGTAGCTTCTGTTTAGGGTGTACATTTGGAAATTTTTTGAGAAAGTCTTGAGTGATATTTAACCACTCTAACTCATTCCCAGGTTGCAGGAAATTCCAATTTTTTATTGATTTAAATGCTTGTTGCATATGCCATAGTTATTGAAATTCGGCTTCTGTTGTTGCATTCTCCTCATTCTTGTCAACAGTTGAGGTTGATTTTGGGGGTGTATACAATGTGGGTATTTTACTCTGTTCATTTTTATTCATTGTTATTTTAGTTTTACTCTATAAATTTTATATGAATATCTGAAAAAGAAACAATAGTAATAAACGATGTAATTCTAGATTTATAGATCTACTTTAGATATTTCAATGTTAATTTTCAATATTGTACACTCTTAACTATATAAATCATAAAATAATAACATAATGATTCCTCGTATGAAATGTAAACACATTTCTCACTCTCTCTATATTTCAAGAGAACAAAATGCTGTGAAAAACTGTTAGTAGACACAATATAGTCAATCACAATATTTAGTTATCTACCAATCAATAGAGAATTCCATTAAGTATTTTCGTCTTAAAGGGAGGCAGAGTTTAGGTTTTCTTGAATTTCAACAAATTTTTGGTCGTTTTCACATGTTCAACTAATATTTCCTTGAGAGTGGCTGAATCAGTATGAAAAACATTCTCTGTCAGCATCGTTTTCTGAGAAGTCTAATTGGATGTTATCCATTCCCTCAACATCCTCATTGAAGAGTGTACTTGATGGCTTTCATCATCCCCTCGGTAATTTTCAGTTTAATCCTTGTCAAAATTAATTCAGCATATTGTGCTAATTGAAGTTTGTCTTGTCTTCTTCGTTTAAGGGACGGATTGATCTTTCCTCCTTTAGATGTCTGACTATTATTTCTAAAAAACTTAGCAGTATGTCCTAAGTAATTGCAATGATAGCACCTCATTTGGAAAGGATCCCGTTTGCAATTCATATTGGGTTTATCCCATGTTCTTCTTGCTTGTAGTTTATTAGACTCGTTATTTTTGATTTTCTGTAATTTACTAGAAACTTCTTGTAATTGTTGTGTGATGTGTTGAAATTTTTCTTGGTCCGAAAGCGTTTGTTCACGGACTTTCTTCGATACATTGTTGTCTGAATTTTGCTAAACATCATTGGCATTTAGAGCGTAATAATCTTTTCCAGTTTCACAATGTGCCTGTTTTGTAGGTACAGCAGCATGTTTCCATAATTCATTAAGTTGATATTTGTCGGATAGGAGTTCGATAAATTTGCATGTAGTAAGCAGGTGCAATCCAATGCTTTAACAGATCTCTTAATGAACTTTCCAGAAATTTGTTCTCACTTATTTCTTCCAAAGATAATTGAGCTTGTTGTAAAGCTCTTCTTAAATCATTAGCAGGGCTATGTTTCCGATCAAACTGTTGTTGAGACATAGCGTGTTCTAACTTTTTATACTTTTGTCGATCAGTTAAGTCATGTGCATTTTTGAGCCAATCAAAGAAGCTTGTTAAAGCCTCATAGGTTGGATCTTTTGCTTTTCTATAAAGTCGGGCTAGTGCTTCTTCTCTAGCTATAGGATGTTCGTCCATGAACTGAATAAGTCCTTGCAGTTTTAGTCTATCTGATAAATGAGGAAATTCTTTCAGAGTATCCTCAGTCATTTCTGCCCATTCAAGCTCATGACCTTTTAAAAGGGATGTAACCAAGGTTTTAGTGATAGTTTTCTTTTGATTGGTATTCATAGTGATATCTGGCTGAAAGGAAGATTGTAAAGAAACTTCCTTCATATACCATTGTAGTTTATCAGTTTCCACTAGGTCGTGACGAAATTTTTCATAATTCTCACGTTCACGGAGTGTTAATATAATATAGTCCCTCAGTCTTTCTTGAGTGGTTCTTTCTGCTACAATCAATATGCCTTCTATTTTCTGTGGAGAATCATTCCGTTTTATTCCCAAGGTTCTGCGCATTGATAAAATTCATGGTAATTCTCGAAGGGTAAAATTTTTACATTAAAATGGTGTTCATCCTGAAATATAGGGGATCTTTCCTTAAATAAATGGGTTTCGATGTGTAATAACTTGTCTCCAATTTCTTTTAATATATTTAATTCATCTAGGTATGCCTCAATCATAAGTTCATCATGTTGTCCGAGATAATATTTCAATCGAAATTGGTCAATACCCCAAATACGTTTAGCACGTCTTTTGTTGTTTTCTGGTCGCTCTTTTGAGAGACCAAATCTTTTAATGGCTTCTTGCCAAAGCATTTCCAAATCGAAGTTAGACATACGAGTCATTGGCTTGTTTATTTGAGATTTGGATGGCAGAGTGGAAGATATATCTCCAAAGGACCAATCTTCCTGTTGTGGATTATTTCCCATTTTTATTGGCATTAAAGATGTGATTATTTTAGGAAGGTTTCTACCAATTTTTTTGCTCTCTCTAATTCAATCTCTTCTTTGTCATTAGGATATTTCCAATCCATTTGTTCTTCATGAGCAGCTACTTTTCGTTGAATAGAGTCTATATTTTCTTCTTTAGTTTTTGTATCGTCAAATCCACATTGCCGTGCAAATTTTTCATATCTGCGGTCTATGCGTGATTTGTATAAGCGGACGTACGAAGTGGATTCACTACCTTCACTACTATCACTACTTACAGAAGTGATGCTAGCAGGCATATCTTTTTCAAGCGTTCTGTTCACTTTGGGATACAAGGGTGTTGTAGGAGATTTCTTTTCTTTTCCTGTAGGTTCTTGTGAGTATGAAGATAATGAAGTTTCGTCTAATACAAGCTGCGCACTTAAAGATGGCAATGCAGTATCACATTTTTGATGCTCCTTTGTCAGTTTTTGACGTTCCTTTTCAATATTTTTGATATATCTTGTTTCTGATAAGAGGTCATGGGTGCCTACAGCGGCTTTCTGCTGATTGTCTTGGACCTTATGTATTAGTTTTCCTATATTCGTAGTACCATCTTTCTGTGCTTTTACTACTTGATTAATTTCTCCCGGGGTAGGTGGGTGTTTCTTTTCTTTTTCCCGAAAAATTTTTCAAGAGGAGTTTTCTTTTCATTGTCAATTTTACTCATTATATAGTTATTTGATTACTTACGAGATTACAATAAATCCAATTGGAATATTCTCTAGAGAAGAACATAGGTTAGAACATTACGAAAGCAAACAAAAATACATCAACATAATAAACATAAACACAAAATTCATTACTTAAGGACTTACAGGAACGACATTACTGTTTATAGTAGTATTAGAAGATGTACATATCCGATAAACTCTATAAACTATAGTTGAGCCAATGGCCATTAAAGTGTTCACGATACTTGAAAGTATAGGTGTAAAAATTCCTGTATTCCTTTCGGATTCCTGTTCATCTAATTAATTTACTTTTTCCCAATCAATATCGGGTTGAGTAGTAGTAGAAACCGTAGTTGTTATAACTTTTGTTGTTTCGCCAGAACTGGTAGTCACTGTTTGTTCCTTTATAGTAGTTGAGGTAGTCTGTGTTGTGGTTAACTCCTCAGTAGTGGTAGTAGGATCAACAATCCTCAACTTAGGAGAACTGATGAGTTTTCCATTACGAAACTGGTGTTGATGAATGATATCTCGATGCAAATCAGTAATTGTATCCAAAGTTGATAGGGATTGCTGAACAGTTTTTAAAACATAGTAACGTTCCAAATTGCTTCTCAATGTCCGAACATGGTGTTTTATGATATTTCTTATCCATCGCTGATTTCTTTCCGTGGTACTAGCTTTGTTACTTAGTGTCGTCATTGTTTGAAACAGACGTGTGCGATAATTTTCGTCAGCAATTGATTCCAATAGGTCCATCAAACGTAAGAGTAACGAATCAAAATGTAATACTTGCATTTGATAATATTCATAATTCTTTACCATTTCCATAGTAAAGTTATTCTGTTGGTCAAACTGTATCAGTATCTGCTGTTTTTGATTTTCAAGATTGGAAAAATTGAACTGTCTCGGCGCATAGATAGTATTTCCATTGTTTGAGTGCATAGAATGCAGAGAGAACCATTTAATATCAAAAAGTTCAGAAAATTGACCTGTCTGAACCAGTTTCTTATAATATCAGGATATATCATGTCCGGGTTCTAACTCTTGAAAATAAGCTTTGCAAAATGGTTCATATTGTACACGATCTTCCCAATTCGTAACGTTCGTAGATGATTGTAACAATACGTTTTCCACTCTGCCCAAAGTGGGTGTGCAATATGTATGATCTTCATGATCTGAACATTGTGCTGGGCTAGAGTGATATGACCAGCATTGAGTTGAAGTCCTTGGTTTTAAAGTAATGGTATTTTCCAAATATGATCCTGGTAAGGTCCATTGATTATTTTCACAATGTGTATGTGACACCAATATGAAAATATGGAATTCTTTGGTCGTAAGGACGGTGGCATAAAGTAATATTTATGGTAGGTTATGGTAGTCCTTCCTCTGTTGAGTATCCACCAAACAACAGTTTCTCGTTGCTTTAACTGACCGTGTCTTAGGTGTATCACTATCCAAGAGTGTGGCCTACCTGTAGTACTCCAACGCCATTCAAAGTGCAACCGATCATGATAATGATTTTTATTTGATACGTTCGGCTGGATATCTCGAATTTGTCCTGCCGGGATCTGGATTTGTACTTCCGAATCGGATAAGGTGTGTATTTGCACTATCTTTTGAAAGTTACATTCTTCTACAGAAGATGCGTTCACCGTGCTTTCTATATGGTGATTTACGTCAATAGACTGAATGGCTGGCATATCTTTTAGTAATATGTAGCAGGGACCAGCTTCTTGTATAGGATAAGATCTATCATCAAAAAATAATTTCCATGAGATTCACTGGTATTTTTCAAAGAATGAAGTCTAGATATAAGGGAATAGCGCATATATGTTACAGAAGTAGTGTTGATACAAATATAAGACTCTGGAATTGTGTATGTAAGGAATCTGAAAGCGTGGTTGGCGTGGCAAATGTAAATATATCATTTCATAGCCTTGGATTCTTTGTTGTTGACGTTGTTCGACTATCGTCAACCATTTGTCAGGACGCCAAGTTTGTGTTTTTATGAAATCACAGCCACATGCTGGATCAATGTGAAAGGGTGCTGGTTGTAAATGTTTTGCATATACTCTTTCATGATGGTGGTTCTGTTCCCCTAAATTTTCTCTGTATTAATGTAGATCACACGGTTCTACATCAAAGTGTGGCGTTTCATGTTCCAAATGCATCTGATCTTTTTCTGGTATTAACACAGCTTGCTTTCCTTGATTAGAAACAAGGTTAAGTAAAGGTTCCAATTCATTGCTACAATTTCGTGGTTGAAGTAAGCTGTCAGATTTTATCAATTGTATATGCAAGAGGAAATATACACATAACAATTTGAACATTGCTAAGTAATTGTAAATGTTTGCCTAAGTGTCACTGAAAATACAATATAAAGGTGTTAGCATATTCCTTATTCGTTTGTAAGTTTGTTGACTGCAAATGTTCTGCAACACAAGAATATTGTTAAAAGTTTCAATTACTAAAGTGATGATCAAGGAAACTTATCAAAGGATTATTGTAAGAAATTCATTATAGTCAAGAGTTGCATTTGATTCCTGTTTGCTTAGTAGTTTTATAAGCTAATAGCAACCGTCAGAATTCTAGAATTCAAAAGTCTAAGGTAGGATACTCCCTTTTTGTATTCTAAATCTTTAAGCGAAGCTTTCCATTAATGGGAGTTGATGCAATATTGCATTCTGTCGGGAATTCCACCCGTGTTGACTATATAAGCAGGGCTTTCAGAGCTAGTCGTCATTCAACATCCTATCTCGACGAACTACATTGTGACTGTGGAATCATGTATCGATCATCAACATCGAATGTTGGTGAAGTTCTTCAACATGAAACAATCCTCCTTCTCAGTCGTAATGGGCAAGGTCAACAACTTGATCCTTTTTCTGCCCTTTGTCAAGCGGAAAGCATCATCGACCATAGTGGGGCTCTACCTCCACCTAACAATGCAACATTCCGTCTGGTGTGGTTTACGGGAAGGGACCGGTGGTATTACAATCAAGTCTACATCCGGTTCGAGTTCCCGGCTCCGGATCTACTTCGTGGGCAGGTCACCTGGGACCGATCACTATTACTGGAGGATCTGGAGCTGTCCGAGGGTCGGTTCATTGAGACTGAGCCGACCATTGTGGAACTGTGGGACAGTTAATTGTAAATTCTTCTTGCTTTGTGTGTTTTTCCTTTTCTGTTCACTTTCATATTCTTATTCTTTGATGTCAGTTAAATTTCGTTATTATTAATATGTCGACTTAACTTCTGTCTTCTCGAGTTAGCAAGTTAGATATCCTATTTCAAAGTATAAACTTCATTAATGAAAGAAATATTTAAAGTGTAGAGGATTTTAAACTTCAAATCTTCTTGAAAAACTTCTGATATAATAAGAATTCCAATACTGACAGTCTCGATGTACATTTTTATCATAATATTGCTATTCAGCTTAGGGCTGGCTGTCTAAATAGACAGAAGCAAAACCACAAGGTTTCATATTTGTTTTGTACACGAGTATAATTTTCACCCCGTTTGTATCATTGAAAATGTGAAGGCCCTTGGAACATTACAATATTTAGAGAATCTTCGGTTTCGAGGTAATTGCCTTGAGTACCATCAAACACATTTTCCAGCAGGCAGCAATTCCAAAGATGAATATATTTTAATTCAAAGGGTGCTGGTCGTTTAAATACTACAAAGGTTCGGGAAGTTATTCTTCTGCTTTTCTGAGGAAATCAGATAATTCGAAACGAAGTATTTCTGGGTGGCTCTTATATATGATTGAGTCGATAAATAGCCAAAGCTTCTTGGAGAGCTGCGATTGGATTCAAAATTCGACTAGTTGTCAACACTGTTGTTCCTCTATATTTTCGTTGTAATTCTTCAGCAGGGAATTGTGCAGCCATTTTTATATTAAAATTTTACTTAAGAATTTCTTGAAATACAACAGGGAATAACAACATCCTGTTAAAATAGAATAACAATACTCTGTTGTTACAAGATAAATATGTTTGTACAAGAACAATGAGCACTGAACACCATTTGTACAAGAACAATGAGCACTGAACACCACTGAACACAAACACAAGAACAATGAGCACTGAACACCAGATCTGGAACAACAGTGCTACAAAAAGAAAGAAGACATACGAAGACTTGAAGAGGAGATACAAAAATTAGAAGCAAAAATATACATTCCGAAGGAAGCAAACGAGACGTCCAAACCTGGTAAGGACATGAAACTGTCCTGGGAGATAAGAAAACATCCATATCAACGACCAATCAGAGGACCATCTCTGATCAAGAAATATACAGTATATCGGCTGCTTCATATGATAATGCGGAGAGGAAAAATTGACACTTACTTATAAGACACAATATTGCACAATTATTCATTTCGTCTCGTTCATAATACTTGTACCATTTTCAGAACTATGTTTCATCGAGACCTTTTAACCGAACATCATATAAAAATAAACAAGAGGTTGCTTATAGCATTATTTTTCTTAAAATTTTTCACTTTGATCACATTTTACAATATCATACATTATCAACAGCTTGTCAATCTGCAGTATCGACCCTTTCCGTAACAGTGTATAATCTGTCTGCGTCGGCTAAGGTACATTAATTAATATCTCTATCATCGCATAACTGTCTTCCTGAATAGGACTGTTAAAAAGGATTTCCCATATCGCATCGACTTGCCACTGCCAATGTCTTTGATTTATTAGGCTCAGTAGTGGTTGATATTTCTTAAGATTCCCACGAAATTTTCTAGATAGTCTATGCTTAAATGTGCAAAATAATATGGGATCTTCTTCAAAAACAGTACAATCTAATCCTAAAATTCGTAGTTTATTTTGCAAGGTTTTAATTGGGCTTTGGCGCCAGGTATATTTCGTTGACTTGAGTATATAGAGCGCCTGATACACTCGTGTTTCTCTTTCTTTGGCTTCATCTATGTTAATGGAATGTGTCAATATCTGTCCTCCGAGAAGTGGTTGTTCTTCTTCTGTGGGCATTTTAAGCTGTTCTATTACAGAGCGTGATGTCATTATAATACTCTTAGCTTACCTAAGTTTCCTGAAACGAAATAGATCATTACAGAAAAGTTCCATCACTAGAAAGTTCACACAATGTACATTTTAATGTTTAGAGATCTACTCCATCTCGAAATTTTGCACAAATTTAGTCTAGATCGCAGTATTTTTATAAGTTTATTATAGTATAAACATGTTCATAAGTTTTTGTTATAATATAGGAATATTTAATAAATATTTCCAAAACCAAGTTATTTGCCATCGATAGAATGCAATGTTCACAATCGTTTTACACATTAATCCATATCTGCAACCACTAATAAGTAGGGCAAGTTTTTGTTGCAGTAACAAAGCGAGAAAGTTGCATTTATTTTCAGAGAAAGTTGCATTTATGCGCTGTAAGTTGCATTTATGCGCACATTTGACTGTGAAAGACTTGAAACAACCTATTTTGCATGCAAAAATCGAAAAAGTTGCGAAAAGTAACATGCAAAAATCGAAAAAGTTGCAAAAGTTGCATGCAAAAATCGAAAAAGTTACAAAAAGTTGCATGCAAAAATCGACTTAGACCCGCCGGTTTCGCTCGACACCGCTCAGTTTATCACAAAAAAATTGTATTCACTTCTGGTTTTATTAGTATAACGTTAAGCACTGCGATATGCATCATAACAGGGATTTATATCAACAATCGTTATTTAAAGCACGTAACATAAGTTACTGAAAGCGTCAAAGGTTAACAATAGGGGTTAAATACGAATTCAATGCTTTCATGGAGGAGAGAGAGCCCAATTTGTTAGTAGCATCATAGCCACTAAATCGTAATTCTCTTTTAGGTAATCTAATGCATTGATAGGCCTTTTTGAACTAAACCAATGCGGTAAGGCCCGTGATCAGTTTAGGTGTTAAGCCTGGAATACCCCAGATCTCAACTAATGATGAACTTAGTGATTCTGCTCTTTATATACACGTGAGGTGCGACACCATGGTCACGTGACAAATTTCGAGTAGTACACAGTGTAATAGTGACACAAGTGGTCAATCGCAATTTTCGAAAATTTCTTATCGATATTTGAATACAATATTTGTATGCGTTTTCGTTGTCAATTCTATTTTCAATTTGAAATTATTTTTCAACATAATGGTTTCTATATCGTTTTAAGTTATTCTCTTGAAAGGTAACTCATAATGTTGTGCGAAGTACAAATGCATCAGATAGGCGCACATAACAATATTTTAAAGAGTTAATATCTTTAGTTGTTGTTTAATGTTCGGCTTCGTTTGGCTTGGCGTGAATTCGTCAGTAGTTCTGAGTCGCTTTCTTCAGTCATCTTTCTTCAATAATCGAAGTCTTATTTCGTTGTTATTTCAGGATCGCAAGACGTTCTATGTTGAGGAGCCAAGACAAACTCAACATTTTGTTAGCCTCCTTGGTTTCCACATTAAATACAAGCCATTTAGTAAGAAGACTACGTCGGTACATATGTTTTTTTCTTCGTTTTACTTCGTGAGGGGGTAGGTGTTCAGAAACTACTTTCCCCGGGCGCCTCAGCTTACGCGCAAGCGTCAAACTACCTCACACTGCGCTTGTCAAACGGCGTACAAGTCTAGTGCGTGTGTTGTTCACTTTCATTGCACAACCAAGTCGCGTCAACCGTTCAACATCCCTCAGAGCTTCATTCGCTCGTGTCAGCTTGGCCTCCCACAACCTTGCATTAAAGCTTGCACCTGATGAAAGCGCCAACGTATTACTGGTAAGTTGCTTTCGCTTATGCGAATACGAGCCTGTTGCAGCTAGGTTCAAGCACCAAAGGACTGCATGATACAATTCGGACCGATTAGACAAGGCCAACGGTTTTAGAATCCCTTCGCTAAGCCATTTGCGCTCCCAGGATTTAAGGCAGTGGCGTACCCGTGAAACAACTACAGACAGCCACTCGCTGTAATTCTGATAGGAACCCATGTCCTTTCGATTCTGAAAACCAGCGTTCAAGCAGTGGGTGGACAGTGACACAGCAAAACGTTCTCGGGAACGCGACGGGAGGGGTTCGGCTGTTGACCGTGCAACAAGCCAAATGAGAACCAACACGAGCAATACAAGAATAGTCTCCACTCGCTGAGCGACTCGCCGCTGGTTCTTGTCTCAGTACACGTAACCTCACATTACATAGGCTGTTTGCGTGTCCTCTACGAAAAACATGGGGCCTAGCAAAACCACGTCGACAGTTTGGGTAATGACAATACCAGGGTGGGTTATGACCTCTCTGCCCCCTTTTTCGGCCTCGATTGGCACGTAAACCGTCCTGTCTTCGCTCCATAGTACAATGAGATTTTGAGAAACTCTTCAATAGCAGAAGTAGACTCGCACCATCGAAACAACAAGCCAGTTTACACAGCACACGAACATATATACAACTGACCAGAAAGCACACATAACAAAAAAATGCAACCAAGTGTATTCCCTCTTTTTTTGCATTAGTCTCGCTTTTTTTTCAGGCGCAGTTTTCACAGCACATGGTAGTCACCTGATCCTGACGTACTTGTCTCTTCGTGCTCACATCACTGGGCCTTTCGTGGCTTCGATGATTCGCGCGCAGCACCGGCACCCCACTCGCGGCACCAGAGACCCCTTGACTTCGATTGTCCTGCTGTGTCGGTTGTACCTCATTAGTGTCTCCACAAACATTGAGCAGACTTCTCACAGCCTCAGCCGTCTCAGGCGACATGACATAATTGTGGTTGTTACTCGACATTTTAACTTACGTTGCAGCTGCCTCCAACATCAAAAGCACGAGTTAGTTCATTCATTAACCATCAGTAAACGTGAAAACATAGGACTATGTGGGCGTTACGTGCCCGTTAAATCGCAAATGTCTAAATCACGCAGGACTGTGGGCGAGGCTACTCGCCTTTGAGCCCGAGGTCCTTGTCGTTTAAGATGCCTAGGGTTGACCTTTTACGTCAAACGAACCTTTCTTGCCATCGCTAGACCTAATACATAACAAAATCATCCCACCGTCTGGGCCTCCGCAGGCAACGAACAGCTTGTGAGAAAAGGAGGTCAGAAACCGACTCACGTCTGGACTGGTCTGGGTAAGAACCAGTAGGACTGCCTGCCCTTGATACGTCAGGCCGAGAAACCTCAGTGTCTCGTGTCCCGCCCAGGGTGTCTAAATGCTCATGGCTACGCAAAGCGACCTCACTGTCGCTACATGATCTTTCTGAGGCGTCCCAGGTCAAGCTGGCCCGCAGCTATGACTCGATCTAACTTGTGTGGCTCCAGGCTCCCGTTTCGCCAAATCCA
>Ga0210059_1008286_pt1 | contig 16445 bp, 10 predicted proteins | sample Ectturendosymbi2_FD_188042 | JGI IMG/M metagenome (GOLD analysis project Ga0210059, IMG submission 188042) | Ecteinascidia turbinata endosymbiont from Florida, USA - Sample 2 (SPAdes) (version 2) | ecosystem: Host-associated > Tunicates > Ascidians > Unclassified | place: Key West, Florida...
TGCAAAGACGAAAACAAGGCTTCAGGTTTTGGCTAAAACAAAAACAAACTACATGTGATTAAATATTTTGCGTATCATGCTTGTGAAACAGGATCAGTTCATGTCTGCGGCCGGGGGACTGGGGGTAAACTGGCGTCGCTCCTGGGAGACTCTGTACTCAAACAACGTTAACTGGAGTGAGTTATTGGAAATTTGTGTTTATTTGGTAAGCAGCCAAATAAACCGCGGGTTGTTTCTTCCAAGCTTACTGATAATACGCACCTGTTCTTAACATACAACTCAAAAAGACTTTTTCGATAATTGGTTTATTGGCTGATTGCAAAGAAGTGCGTCAATTTAGTTCACAACTCATTTGTTCAGCAGACAGCTTTAATAGAACCTTTTTCACGCCAAACTAAAGATGCTGATGAAAGCTTTCTCACTGAAAAGTCTGTTCAGTGACGTAACAATAAAACCATTAAGGGGGTTCGCAAAGGCACTGGTTGTTAATTGGCTTACACGGTTTGTACCCGAGAGAGAAGAGAATTTCGTTGGACGGCTGATCGCCGCCGAACCAACTATTGCCAAAACCTAATGATCGAACAACTAGCTGATGCTGTTTAAAAGGCGATTTTTTGATCATGTGCTCAATGTTTGCGACAGTACTTGTACAACTGCATTTTGGTGTGTGGATTATACCTACACTTGCATGCAAACAACTTTGCTACTGTTTTGTCCATTTCAACGTTGTTATGTGCACGAAACAATAAAATCTACTCACTTTTTTTAGACAAAAAGTTGATTTTTGTCTCTTTCAAATAACCTATTCTCTTTTGTTTGCGCTAACGTCTGATCGATTGCAACCAACGAAGATTCCAACAACCGCACGAAAGGTATTTACAAAGTAACGGGTTATTTTCTGTTTGATGCATGCTGGTGTGATGACAATTGCAAAAAGCAATTGTAAGTTGTTGTAAACAGTTCTTGTACGATGCCGGATTGCTTTTCAGCATGCTTGTACGGTTAACCAGGGTGTGTAACAACATGAGATGTTTTGAAAAAAGCGGTTTCGAGGTTCAATTTTAAGGGTTGCGAAAATCTTTAAAAAGTCATTTGTTGCAAAAATTTGGTTCTGAAACGTAGCGCATTTATCACGCGTACCGCGAACTGGGTGTGCAGCGAAGCACTGTGATTTTTGTTGCGACGAAGTTATTTCATGGATTTCGCGAGGAATTCAAACCTAACTGGTCAAGTTTAAAAAGAGACTAGCGTTTTCAAAAAAAACGTAGTTATTCAATCTGCGATGTCCATGAAAACACTGGCCGACATGCCAGACAACCGAAGAAACTTGCGCTGATAGCGTGAAGGTTATGCATTTGCGCCAGGCTGATGTCTTAAGCAGATGTCTGTCGGATAAGGCTGTCGCCTACTGGAAACGCACATTGCTTGCGGCGATTTGCGCTGGAAGCTAACGTTCGCGTGTTTGTTGCCGTTGACGTGCGTCGTCTGGCAACGAGCGCCTATTTAGGCGCCAGTTTACTTCAAAAGCTATTCACGTGAGAGGAGGCTGAATTGTTCTTCTGTAATGCCTCCGCGCCAATTTTTCCTCAGTCGCTTGGTAACGGATAAAACTCTGTGTTTATTTGATTTGTATGCAACAGGAGTGTTTACCGGTTTGTAACGTTCTAACTAAAGCGAGGACACCCTTTTCGAGAATCTATCGTTCTTCTCGAGAATCTGCTTTACGTTTTTTCGGCTTAAAACAAATTAAAGGAAGTTAAAGTATTTGAATGTTGACTTCAAATTATTGGCTGAACATGAAAAAAAGAATGTTATTATACCTGAAACAAAGCAAAATTTCTTTAGCTTATTCTATGTCTCAAATACCGATTCCTGACAAGGTAAAAAGACAATACTGACAAGGCAAAGAAATTTACTAAAAAGGAGCAAATGCCTTTCATTCCACATATTTATCAATGTAAGCCTCACAGCAGAAAATAATTTTTACTAAGAACGCAGATCTACTCGTTTTTGACATACACTTAGAAAAGCCGTTCCATGCATGCGTGCGTACATAACTGATTTCTACAACTTTTTGTTTGTGAAGAATATCAGAGAAGAGTGCTCTGAAAAAGGAGATTATCGCATTTTTGGCTTTGTTTGCAGTTCCTCAGTTTTCCCCTACTAGACTTTTTTCCTACTACAATTGCCCTACTAAAATTTTTTCCAGTTGAATAACTTCATGAAACATTTTGTTAGTGCGTTGTTTACATCCGGGTTACCTGGAAAACGGCGTCAGCATCGGAGGCAACGTATCCATTGGTGGCGTCGTCCGCTTCGAATGCAACACTGGATTCCGTCTTGTCGGGAACTCTCTAATCAAGTGCCTCACCGGAGGACGCTTCGACTCTGCGCCTCCCGTTTGTGAAGGTACTGCTTTAAAAAAGATATGTTTGTCTCTCTACCAATTTGCGCGACGCTCACTGCGTCGTCTTCCCTCCCTGTATGCGTTTTCCAGATCATTCACTGTCAACTCGATTGTGGGTTTTGCTTGCAGCTAAGACAAATAGCGATAGTAAGTGACAAACGGGTTTCGAGCATACGGTGCTTTACGATAAGCACCTGCTCCATTTCGGATGAGCCAGGAAGCTAAGAAAATAAGTTTGTGATAGGGAATGAGCGCGTGAGTTTGTCCAACGACTTTCTCATCTTTGGAGAAAAAGCGTAGGGTATCCTCATACTTTTATAACTACAACAACCTAATTCAAAATTTGTAAATTAATTTATTCTCAATGAACGGCATACTTTGGCGAAAATGATTCGATGTTCAAAATTTCGGGTTCATTACCTTTAAGATTACACAACACCAGCTAAGCGTTACAGTTGGTTGAGCACGCGCCACCAAAGCTGGTAGATTGGTTCGATTCCCGGTCGGGTCATTTAGAAAGACTAGAAAACGATATACTCACGCCTATTCCGGATTTGTGCGCGGCATTAATGGATGGGTGCAAGGGAACGGTTCTCGCGCGGTGCTGCTATTGACTAGCCATCAATGCAGCATTCACTGCAAAGCAGCCGCGTGGCACATGGAGCAAGCAAGCGAAATGGGAGCCGCAGACCATTTTTGTGACTCTCATGAAAGGAGTACAAAAGCGAAACTGTGATTACAAAACCTCGTCCATCCATTTAAACATCGAGATAATACAAATGGGTTGAGGTGTTGACGGTATTTTTCAATTCAATATGAGTGGGACTCGTCTGTCAGTTTAAAGCTTTAAGAAAAGCCGAAAAACGCACTTTTCGCCAAAATTAACAGTGAAATGTTGTTTGCAGATATCGATGAATGCCGTGGTTTTCCTTGCCACCGGAACGCCACGTGTGCCAACCGACCAGGATCTTACGCGTGCACTTGCAACGACCATTACATTGGTGACGGACGAAACTGCACGCGTATGTGGCTCCTTGCCTGTTTGCTGCTAAAGATTTTGCGATGTTCTGCTGCTTGGGAATATACAAAAACTTGCGACGAATTTGGTTTTGGTTCTGTGCAGTGTCCCTTGCCTCGACATATTCGAGATAATTGGAAAACTGACACAAAATATTGGGGCGGGATGAAGGTGGTTGTGTTTATTCTTAATCGGGAATGAGCGGAACCAGGTGCCACTGTTAGTTATTTAACTGCGAGGTGGTGGTTTTCTGCAAAGAAATAAAGCCACAAAAGTAATGTGGTGACGGAGGCTAGAAGTTTAAAGTTTTTATTCTTTGCAAAAGTTCTTTTTCCCTGTAAAAAATCGATAAAACAAGCGCTAATGAGATTTACATCTCTGAACTAAACATCCCATATTTTTGGAATTTTCTTATATGCGTTTGCTTTAATTGCCAGCTCTGGTCGATATCACCGAACTCAAATGCAGTGTTTCTGGGACCGGCAGCTTACTGGCTGAATGGACTGTGACGGATGTGTGGAGGAACAGCAGTGTGATATCTGACGTAAGTCGGCTGAAGAACCGGTCCAATAACTACCTGAACATAACTGGTAATTTGCATCAGCATCCAGTAACGCGATCGTGTAACTGTCCCTATTAATTCAGGCAAAAATGCATTTGTATTTCGAGATGTATTCACTATACATGGAAAGCAATAAATATCATCTCTTGTTTGAGTTTGCGGATGATGTGGAGTTGATTATAATCCATAATCTCAGCGGAATAAAATACAAGTTTTTCGTCATTTTCTGATTAAAGATTGTTGAGTTTGAAAACAAACATTTGATATAATTCAGTTGGTTTTGAGCTGGATCAATCAGAATAGCAGCAGCTCGCTGCTACAGGAGTTGAATTTGACTTCCAACCGTTCCATATCCTACACGGAAAGTCTGGAAAGACTCAGGGCGGTAAGCAATGTCAGTTTCATAGCTTATTTTCATTTTGGAAAATACATTTTTAGCCTTATCTCTGCTAACTCTTACTATTGTGTATTTGAGTCCTGGTCCACATAATAGTTTTCGAAAAACAGGAAAGAGATGATCTGTTTTCAAAATTGGACAACAAGCACAGTTAAACCTTGAGGACTTTAACAACAAAATTATAATTTATTTCTGGCATCATTTATGATTTATTTAAGGATTTAGCTGGTTTCAAGAGCTGATTTTGTAGATAAAGATTAAGAAAATTAAAAATACTGTAAGTCATTTTTACTCACCTCTGATACGTCAGTATTTATTCGTTTTCTTCGGGATTTTTTGAAAAGCTGTGTTTAAAATGGCAGCCTTCATCAGTATGCCTGACAGCCGGTACTGCATTGTACGTCAAAACCTAAGCATTTGTTTTCTAAACTTGTTGATACTCATTAAAAGAAACTCAACTGCCGCACAGCTTAGTTCAATTGTCTGAGTGTTCAGCTTAGTTTATTGTAATATTGACTAAGCATCCTTCGAAAATCTGACTGGTTCAGTGTCACTTGTAGTTTCGCACATTTACTTTGGTTGTGTGTTGCCGAACAACGAAAACATAGCTTCGCGAGTAACAGTACAAACGTATAAGCATTTCCACGTTTAGAGCATTAAACGTTCAACGTCACAAAACCGTACCCTATGGCTTAAAGCCGATCCTTTATCAATGAAGCAATTGAGTAATGCAGGGGACTTTTAGGAAAGCTGTGAAGAACTTTGGAATTCAGAAAAGTTATTCAGACACAATGATTTAAATACGTATCTTCACAAAGGTGCTCCCCAAGCTTGACCTGCAGTATGTGGTGTTTAGCAATTTTTTACGTAAAACAGCTTTTCAGAGGTGTCTCTTGTATCTTTTTACAATCTCATAAACAGTACTTTGTATAAAGGCACACGGACCTTCTTTACAATATGTAACTCTGGGCCGCACGAACAAAAAGTACAACATCACTGGTCTATCTGTGAGCACTCCATACCATCTTACCATCCGTGTCATCCATTCTTCTGGTGCAGCTTACGACACCATGAGGTCATGTTTGATAAGATCGAAGGACGAAGGTAAGAGTGACTGACGGTCAAGCGCGTGTGTGTCAGCCTTTTTTCAACGTGTTTTATTTTCTGTGAATGGCCAAGGCATGGTGTTGATTTTCTATAAAATTTCGATCTTTTAACAGCTTCGTCCGAACCTTTGTCTGTTTCCGTTGTGGACACAAAGTCCGACGGCCTGAGCCTCGTCTGGACAGCTCCTGCGTCCCCTAACGGCCGAATCCGCAGCTACGTAATAAGATACCAAGAAAGCAACAGGTCATGCAGCTTGAGAAGCAATCCGCAAGAGTGCGGTTCGACTTCCTACGCGATGGTGGGTGTTTTGCAAACTCCCTGTGTGCTGCAAGAGCATGTGGTTTAGGCGCAATGGCTTCCGGTTTGTGCTATTTGCATTTAGTGGATAACCTGCGTATTTATGACATGACTGCTTTTCTGTTTGCAAAAGAAATGTATTTCGGTATATCTTTCATTGAAAGCACTTGGCCCCGATATACAAAGTCCAATAAAGCAGCTGCTACAATTGAATCCATCATGATTATATGTGCTGGCAACGAAATTACAAGGCATTACAGGGGTCTTTAAATAAAAACGACAGTGAGAAAAAGCTCAACGTTTGGAGAAATGACATGCGAAACATTTGGCAGAACACTTTCTTGCACTCTAGATATCACCCAATAAGCTACACGGAGTTAACGAGCTGTACTACCTCGGTTTACACCTTTTTAAATGTGTTTTGTTTGACCGCTTGCGGCAGGTCCAGGGAAACAAGTATCAAGCAGTGCTGTCAGGGCTGACATCGTCATCGGAGTATGAAGTGCAAGTTGCTGCTGTGAATGGAGCTGGTCTTGGAAACTTCTCTGCCACAGTCAAGACTACGACAGGAGGTAAGTCGGAATTCTAAAGCAATCTGATTTGATTTTTTAGAAATGATACTTCAATCATAAACAAATGCATTTTATAGGTGTTGGAATGAGCAAGTCGGCCAAAGATCCATCACCACCACGTGAGTTTACTTCGTCTTATTTTTTGTGCTACAGCAACAGATTGATTGAAAATCATACGGTATGCACACTACAAGCATGGGGATCGGTAGGGAGGTGCAAGGGTGGGGTCAAGGTCCCTCTGATTTTGAAATCTGATATTTTCTTATTAACGTTTAAGTAGAAAAATGTTTTACTTTTAGTTTCAAGTTGGTTAAATGAAATTTCACAAATCTTGCTCCTCCACTGGAAAATGTTTTTGGCCACGATCTGAAGAAATCCACGGTTGGCCCCCTTCTGAAAAAAATTTTCCGACACCCATGACTACAAGGGAGTTTAATTTCTTAAAACTGGTTTCCAGTTAAATCGAAACCTCATAAAAACGTTTGTGAAACAATTCTACAGCGGTCGAAACTTTTTGATCAGAAATGCACTTTTTTGAATGTAAATCGCGCACCTATTGCCGTTGCATGTGTCACTGAAGCTGGTAATTGCATTGCTTGTTTTGAGCTGCAAATCAATGCACATTTCCGCTTTCGAAGGATGAACAACATTCTACATCCGCAGCACAAATTAAATGTTTGCCAACAAACGAAAGCTTTTTTGCTTGGTGTCGCAATGTAGTTTTTATTTGAATTTTTATCGCATGCGGCTGCTGCTGCCGCCACATGTTTACACGTCATGCCTGTTGATTTAAAAGGAAAAAAATGCAAAATGTGCATTTCAAACACTTACTTTGTGTTCAGGCGGAGCGTGCTTCGAAGGTCGATATGTTCAAGAAACGGCGTGGGCGAGCAGCGACGCGGATAGATTCTTGAAAGAAAGCGCAGCGCAGCGAGTGGTAAACTTTGTCATTTCAGAACTCTGCACTTTACGCCCGTTCAGGCCTGCGCCTTGTTCCGCTTGTGGAAAGGGTCTTGGTTACATGGACGGTTAGTTTTTTCATTGTTTAAGACTGTTGAACCCACAAATGGTTGTGTCCAAGCCCAACAATTGTCGATAAGCTGCTGTGAGGCAGTAGCATAGCCAGCCCAAAAATCTGGGGCCGGGTAAATATGTTTGTGGGTCCGAATATTTTGACTTGAAGCGAGCAACAGTATTTGGTTCAGGACACCGTCTCTGGAAGCAATTAACAGCAAAATATAGTAGAAAATGTGGGGGGACATGGCCCCCCTCTGGTTACGCCTATGTTGTGAAGTCCAGGCGTGGTGGACGAATCAGAAAAGTTGAGAGACGAAGTTTTGTTCGTCACGACTTATGAATGGCTTGACTGTTAGCCAACTTAGAGACAAAATTTTCTTTCACTCCACGAAACTGCTGGAACGTACACGAGTAACTCCGCTGGGTAAACAAAATGCGTACGTCCGAATGTTCTTGCCGCACTGCTGCCTGTATTGCGTAAACGCAAACGCGTTGTCGAGGTATTAGTTATTTTACTTTCGTGGCGTTTCAGCGGCATGTGAATCGGGCAAGAAGTACAACTTTGATGTGTTGGATTTCTACGTAAAGTTTACACTGGCCTGCTTACTTACTAAACACTTGCAGCCTGAGGCAAAAACTGCGGAGCATCATGTTTTATCAGCTATCTCCAAACACAAAAGCTTTATGACACCCTTCTTCAAACGAACGCTTGCGTCAAAATTGTTTGGTTTACTGAAACCAAGCTCTTTTCAGAATAAACACAAGTTCGACAAGTTGATCATCCCAATCGTGTTCTGTTGGCAAACAAAGCGATGATTTTATTGTTGCTTGATGCTTTTTTCCTGCAGCTGTCGACTCAGTTCGTTCGTGCTTTCATGAACGTCGCAACTGTAGAGGTCCGCAATGTAGTTTCATCGGAGAGCTCCGGAGCGACAATGTACAATTTTAATGTTTACGTTCAAGCCCAACAACAACTTGGTAAGCTCGATTTTCCAACGCATTTGGCGAAAGCAATGCCGCGTCGCTATTTCAACTCTCTTGTGCTTATTTCCTTAGCTGCTTTTTCTAGTTTTTGCACCCAGTCTGGCAGGATGGTCGACTAGGTTTTGAAGGAGGTCCTTGCAGTTAATTGCTTGACAGAAAGGAGATGGCCAACATTTAAACCTCATTATTTTAATTTTTTATTGGCAAAACCACTTTGCAGCACACGCATTGAGTGATTCGTCAAAATTTGAACAGCGTTTCTTTACATTCTGGAAGGAAATGCATTTGGAGAAAATGATATTGCTTAAAACAATTTTGCTTACGTAACCCTGGGTGTAACGAAATTGTAAAAAAAAGTTGTAATGTTAAGTAATTGAGTGACCCAATTAACATGAAACGAATTTACTTTTTGAAGATGAGCGTGGTCTAACGGAATGGATTTCCAACCTGACGCAAACCCTGAAGCAAGCAATAGAGACAGAATCAAGTTTGAGCGGCGTTGTGAGACCCAGCGTGAATTTTTCAGGTGACTACATAATTTTCAGGGGTTTTTGTGGCAAAGCGCCAATTCGCCAGCGCTGCTTCTACAACTGTTTAAAATTTTCGTAAGAAAGTGTTCTTTTTTCAAGTCAACGGTCTTTGTTTCCAAAGCTAGAAGTTGCGATTGACGAAAACATGTATACCTGGGTAAAAATAAGGTTGTAGTCATATGTTTGATACGTTCAGTAACATTTTTAAGCAGTTAGCGAGATGTTTTGGTAATACTTGCCGTATACCTCTTTTCAATAACCTTTGCAACTGTGGAGATCATAGACTAAAGTGAAAAGTTTCATTTCTCTGCACGACGCAACTTTACCTGGTGCCAATGCTTCATGTGGTTCGTAAACACACCTTTCCTAGCATTTTTGTGGTGACTACCTCTTGTCCCACTGCCAATTCCGGTGCAACGCGTACAACGCTCAAGCAACAGCCGCTTTTTAAGGAATGATCATAACAATTTCTTGCTTTATGTTACCAAGTTTAGTTTGTTCTTCAATGACACAGATTGTTCTTATAAGTTGCTGAAGATAATTTTTGTGTCTGAAAATTGTTGAAGAAATTAAGAAATTTATTGTACGCTCATGCCTTGAGCGCAGTCGTGTGTTGCCGGCGCTCAGGTTAAAAGGTGCAAACCGTTAGTTTTTTCTAAAGATTTTGAAAATGTAAAATCGTGCTCTTTATTAAAAATAGAAACATTGGAATGTTGTTTTTTTTCGAAACAAATCAAATTCGATCATTTGGAATATGTTTGTGTGCATACGTGCACTTGTGACAACTGCAATACTGCGTGTGATGTAGTCAACCAAGAAATGCCATCCAGCTCAGCATTGGCTTCAGAATCACAGTCTAACGACCACGATGAATAAAAGTTAATCGGAGAAGATAAGCAAGTTTTGCCCATTGCACTTTACTGTTTATTCGCAATTGCCACCGATTTTTTTCCACCAAAAAGATTTCGTTTAATTTTTCATTTCATCAACAAAGCAGCGGAAGGTAGGCAAAGGTACATGACCTATGACCTTTACTGAACATCGGCAGTTGATTTTCCGTGTACGCATACTTTTGCGTTCTATTGTTCGATAGCACTTGAGCTGGTGAAAAAATGTCTTAGTTATTAGTATTCCTTGAAAACCCCACAATTTGAAATTGCGCCGTGTGCAAGCCTATGTTTTCATGCCCATTCGTTCTTATAAACTTTCGTGACTAACCGTTTTTTCTTTCAAGCTGATTTTCCATTCGTTTAATTGTCATGGTTTAGAATGCGACGAGTGCCGCGATTCGAACCGCTGCCCTGCGAACTCGCTTTGCCGCAACGTACCTGGAGGGTACACTTGTCAATGTGCAGAAGGATTCGTTCCAGAGGTGGTCGCAAACTCGACTGAGCCGATAGAATGCTTACCGTCGATTACGCGAGATGCTGTCGCAGTGACGGCAAAACCGTCAACGGTACGTTTTTGCTTTTTTCGCCTGAAAAATGAATTGCGACACTCCTGACGGGGATGATTTTATCGGCTGTATTAGGAGCTGCCCTTAGCAGAGCTGGTCACGATCAGGTATCAACAAGAGGTTTGAAGGAAATGTTCTGGAATCTTCGGATTGCAAAGCGAAAACTACGCAGAATGCGCAGTTTAATTTTTTAATTTTTCTCCGGAAGGTTATTTATGATATGAAGTCAGCGAGCTAAAAAAATCTCTTTAAGAACGCAAAAAACCAAAAGCTTTTCTTCGCAAGATAATTTAAAAGTTCAAAGTATATAGTTTTGAGCAAAACGTTACTGATAAGGTTATTGCATTTGTCTAAATGTTTTATTGTTTATACCCGCAAAACCCACGATGCGGGCAACCAAAATGATTGCTTAAAAATATCGTTTTGACACCAAATGAAGCTTTAGCGCGAAGCAAGCACTTCCCATGTTTTGCGTAATTTCAAGAGGAACAGCAAATGCTCTGTACTGTGATTTGAAATTCGGCTTTGCTGCGTCAGCAAACTTTTTTCGCAAGGCATAAGATCTTGTCGTTTCTTTGTTGTCAAACTTTGCTTAGCCTTTCAGTTATTTTTTTCTTGTTTTTATGAAAACGGTTGATTTCAAACTGAAACAAGCAGGTGTCTTTAGCTCTCGTTAACTTCTATATCAGGAGGAAGTTCCTAATGAGCCGAATGTCCAGTGCCGTCTCGCGTCAATGGATATTCTGATCATGATCGACAGTGGTGCTAACGTGCGTTTTGACAACTACACCAACGTCATCAACGCCCTGGAAAACCTCCTTAAAGAGATGGACATTGGTCCTGGCAAAGTTCAGGTAGGTTTGGAGAGTCAGGGCGTCTCGTATGAATGACATGAAGCGCCCTCATCATATTTTGCGCTGGTATTTTGGTGCATATTACGCGAGCACACTAGCGAACATGTTTACAGGTTTAGTACACGGATGTCGTTGAAGACTCGAGCATACGCTTTTCGGGTCTTCGGACAGGTTTTTCAAGTCGGTGCAATTCACGATTGCACCTTACGAGTTTGCATCCTCTGCCATGCTCAAGTGAAGGCAAATGAACGTGATTCACCCGAAAAATGTTCGTCGCGCAAAACTGTGTCAAAACCTGATTGTTAAAAACAAATGTTTTTTATAAAAACCCGCCTACAAGCACGTTTTACTTTAAGTGTTTGCTGCGTCAACAAAAACTTCGGCAGTTTGGTCTTCTATTGTTGTCGGGTATTCGCCAGCCTTTCCTGCTGAAAGATGTCTGGCACAATAAAGTTCACGCGCGTATACCAGAAGTTCCTTACCACTGATTAACGACGAAAAGTGGCGAGACTCATTTTTTGAAGGTCTGCGAATGGATGAAGTCCTTTAATTTGATTTCCAGCTTTTATTTGTTTGTCACCTTCGTGAAGAGTAGTTACTTGAATTATTTCCTATAAACGTTTGTTTTGTGAACAACGCTTGCTTTTTCAACTGACAACAAAAGAGTTTTTTCCCCGGGTTTGTGAATGGAAACCTACATTCCGTACTTGTGCCATGGATTGGTTCACTCACATAGTATCAGTATTACGATCATATTCTAAAGCACATTCGCTTGATAAAATTTAAGCAGTTGTTTTATTTGTTTGAGAAAGATGATGGGAGGATGTCTGATGGTTCGATCGTAGTTGTAGACTTCGCCTGGGGTTTACGCTGCACACGTGGGAATGCTTTTTATATATGCTATATGCATACACCTCCGCTTTTGCACTGATCAAACAACATGCAATCTATAATACTTCCATGAAGAAAAGAGAATTACACTTTATTCCATGTACAGAAATTTTATCAGCGGAACATCAACAATTCAGCAGGTTTTTTAACGATCAGCGGACACCTTAAGCCAGAGGTGGACGATTAATTTAACTCCGGGGCCACTTTGATGAGGCCGCGAAGGCCATACCCTCTAAGCTAATCGTGAAATGAATGAATAAAGCAAAAAATACAATCGCACGCACACAAAAGGTTTTATGTAATTGCTCTTGTGTGAAATCTAGCGTAAGCAGTTCACGGAGACAATTCTCTTTTCAAGTTAGCCTCAGCACTAACATTTAGGGTGTTGGTAAGCTGGAGGAAATTTCATGTTCGAGTATTTTCCTGAATGCTTCTGCGGGCCATTGAAAACACTGCGGCAGGCTACATGTGGCCCACGGGCCGCTAATTGCCCTCCCCTGCTTTAAGCCGTAAATCTTCACCTAGATAGAAGCTAATGGTAACAGATTGTTCCACAAGTTTGTGGAAACTGTCAAAAGTGACACACATGAATCCCGGCCACAATTTGTGTTGTGAATTCGTTGGCAGAGGCAATTTGAGACTAGTCAAAGGTCGTAAAGATGTAAACGAATTGATTAATTTTTTAAACGCGTTGTTTCAGTGATGCCCTTTAAGAGTCTAGCACATTACATCCTCTAACACCTTGTATTTGTTTGCTTTACATCTAGCGTGCTTCAAGTTTAATCTAGTTTTTCAAATTTAGATTTTCTGTTAAGGTTGCCCTCGTTCGTTTTTCATCGACTGTTGATGTTCTTTTCAACCTCACTTCCCACAAACCAGCAAATACTATCATTTCGACGCTGAAAAGCTTGGAATACTCGCCAGGTGACACCTACACGGGGCAGGGTAAGCATTTCGTTTGTTCTACTGAGGTTCGTGTAAAATTTGAATAAAAAAGAAGCCAAAGTCTGTGAAGTAGATATTTATCTGAATGAAGCTGCAATTATGACTGCGGCGTTAAAAAGATGTCTGTGTTGCTATGAAAACCGTTGCCAGGAAACGGTTTGTAGGCAGAACTGTTGCTGATTGTTACGCAATTGCTGCCGATTGTTACACAGTTTTTAAAAGTAATGAGCTTCATTTGTCGTTTTAAAATAGTTCTCGAAGTTGTGAATATAATTTTTAAACACTTCAAGGCAACTATAGGACCACAAGTGTCATTAACAACGCTGATTTAAGACTTCATATTTCGCAGCGTTGGAGTATGTCCTGGCTAACGTGCTTCCCGTGGAGCGGGGGAGGCGACCGGACAAGCTCTTGAATATCATCATCGTTACCGATGGCCGTAGCATAGACGACGTTACTGTCCCTGCAAAAGCCTTGCAGAAGGTAACAGAAAAATATAACTTGCCACTTAATTAACAACGCTGTTGCATTTAACCAGCGGAAAATTGTAATATTTTGTTATTGCCCTAGCTTACAAGCGAAGACAAGTTAATTTAACGGGGATGACGCAACACCAAAAGATTCTTCCAGAAATAATAAACTCTTCCATCTGTGCCAGTTGTTGCAACACGTCTTTTGTGAGCAGCAGCCATCAGCTTCGTTTCAAAAATTGTCAAGTTATTTATTTTTAGCTAAATTCGTGGCAGCGGTCTTAGTTTGAATTCGACTTTCCAAGGTTTCTGTTTCACCAGAAAATGTTTTTTAGCGTGCGCTAGTATAAGAAATTGTACCGAATGACTTCGTTTCTTCCTCTACAGGAAGCGCACGAAGTATTTGTGGTCGGAGTGTCCAACAACGCCAATCAAACTCAACTGCGGGCTCTAGCCGGACCGAAAGGGAACGTATTCAGCATTACCAATTTCGATTCGGTGCTGCACCACCTGACACCGCATCTGCATCGTGTTCTCTGTCCAGGTGCTGGAAATGTTCTTTCGTTCATGCGCCGGGTTTTCTCCTAACTGGTTGGTCTCGAGTGAAGTCCCACCTCCGCATTCGAAGCCGAGACACGCCCTGACGTGAAGACAAAGGAGTGCGAATCGGGACAGCTGCTACCACAAAAATCATGGCTCTTCTTAAAACGCTCCCTATATCAGCACACCCGCAGACACACTATTGCAGATTTGTTAACCCTAACGCACGGCAGAGTGAAATCCAGGGTCGGAAACAGCTGGTAATTTCGGGGGTCAAAATCACTGCACTTAGTGCTGCACTATTTTCGGGGACAAAATGGTGGTAACTTGTTATGCCTAACAATTAAACATGATTGTGAAAACTTCTAGGGGCGGCAATTGCCCGGTTGCCCACCCCCTGTCTGCGGGCCTGACTCCATCTGCCTCCACTATTCCCAACTTTACCGAAATGCAATGTCCGGACATGCTGCGGTATAATGCAGATGATAGCCACCAATTTCGTTTACGGTTGAAATTAAGTCAATTTTAAGTTGGTAGTTTACTAAAGTTTAGGTTCTAATGTAGTAAGACAAATCATAGTGGAGATGAAACTCGATTAGTGATGGGAATTATAAAGAAGTTGGTTGAGAAGCAGTGTCCACTTTTAAGAGATCTTGTATACCCACCGTTAAGCTTCTGATGCTTGCTTAAAGCACTAATAAGTAGAGAGTTTTTTGAGAAAAATTTTGTAGCATCAATACGAATTTGATATTTGTTGCTGCATGGTCTTCTATCTCACGTAGGAACTTTTTTAATGCATAGATGGTTTGTTAAAAGTAGAAATGTACACTTTTTTCAGTTTCCCTTTGCACTACGAATGACTCCTACGTGGATATTGTATTTCTCTTGGACACAAGTGCTGCAGTGTCGGAACAGACTTTCTCAAGCTTTTTGGAAGTTGTGCGGCGCGTTGCAGAATCGAGCGTGATCGGCCCCAAAGCGAAACAGGTGCAATTCTCGAACAGTTGCTCTGACAACCACGCGCAGCCATGCGCATCCATGCGCAAAAGGCACGTTTTCATGAAAGACAACCATTTTTGTTTGTTTGTAGATTGCTGTCGTTTCATTCGCCAGCAGATCGTGGATAGACATTACACTTTCCAACGGCGGCAACAAGCGCACACTTATGGAATTGATAAATAGCGTTCCGTACCGCAATACAAGCAGCCAACCGTACCTGGGCAAAGGTATATTGCAGTTGTTTTGGAATTGTACGCTGGGCTTCGGTAATTTGTTTTCCGTGAAAATTTTTCTTTTCTCATTGACCGAATAAGATGTTGCTTACGTATTTCGGTGAGCTATGGTTTGATGCTTTGAGCAGCAAAGTGTTACTGCCGACTGTTCTGCGCAAGATATTTACAGGTTCTTTCACGTATTTGCGGTTTGCTGGTAACAACATTAATCCATTAAAGTTTTTTTTTCAGAAAGTGCATTTGAGATACATACGAGTTCAAACTATTGTATCAATATTGTTATAAACAATACCTATAGGGGGTAGGTTGACATCTTGATAGCGTAGCACTCTTATGTACAGCGGTATTGACAATGTGCGCGATAAGTAGCACTTTTCTGTCCACGTACCCGTGACCAGGCGCCTGTTAAAGTATACCGGTAGGCTTACTACCTGTAGTTCCATACCATTTTTTAATGGCGCTGTTATACGTAGTCTATATTAGGTACATTGTAACGAAATATAAATACGGTGTTTGGTGAAGACGTGTACTAAGTTGTGCAAAACGTTTCTGAAAGTTATTTTTTTTATCAACCACTGCTGCTAAAGCCAACACTTGGTCAAAGACCAAGACATGATTGTTTGGCTGGATTGCTGACGTTACTCTTCTCACAAATCATGTTTTGTTCTATCTAGCTTTCCATGTGGTGGCGGCCGATCTCCTTCTTACAAGCATGGGGTACAGAGTGGACGCTGGACTGTACGTAATAGTGATGATGGGCGGCGCATCAGCCGATAACTACATTCCGAGTGCCGTAACCCTCGGCAACAAACGCGCAATCTTCTATGCGCTGAGTGTGGGGGTGAGCTTTTAGGGGTTGCTGCGTGAAATCGCAACCAAATTGTAATGTCAACATTTGCCAACAACTCACTTCAGCTCCCTGAGAGCTGAGCTTGATTTGAGTTTAAGTTAAGGCCAGTCTGTTGCCAACTCAGTGAACAACGTTTGTTTTTCTTGTGTCTCCAGAACGCCGCTTACGCGGGTTTGGACAACCTCGTGAAGACGGGAGTAAAGGTCACGCGGCCACCAGCCGTCGCTAATGCGGACCGAATGGTTATGGAGCTGCCAAGTGTTTCTGGAAGTGTTGTGAAAGCGGTTAACAATTACTTCGTTTGCCCAGGTATTTA
>Ga0210059_1008288_pt1 | contig 16444 bp, 5 predicted proteins | sample Ectturendosymbi2_FD_188042 | JGI IMG/M metagenome (GOLD analysis project Ga0210059, IMG submission 188042) | Ecteinascidia turbinata endosymbiont from Florida, USA - Sample 2 (SPAdes) (version 2) | ecosystem: Host-associated > Tunicates > Ascidians > Unclassified | place: Key West, Florida...
ATAAAGTTATTATTATTTGAGGGCATTACAGAAAACTTGTTTGCCCGTAGTGCTTGCGGACTCATCCAGAGCCTTCCGCGGACTCAAATGAGTCCGCGGACTCGGGGTTGAGAAACTAGATTCTAGTTTAAAACCGTCAATATTGTTGCAACATCTCCGCTGGCGTTCAGCGCACCGCGTTGCCATGCAAACTCTATGAGCCACTCTTCTCTCAATTTTCTGCCACTTTCACACGCACCTTTCCAGCATTTGGTGCGCATACTTAGAGCAAATTTCAGTTTTTTTCAGAACTTCTCAGCGCTCTCGCAGTCTGGTTCTACACTTATCAAAGTGCACACTTACTCCCTTGTTAAGCAAAATCAGTGAATCTTTGCTCTATAGCTTCAATACCACTGTGGTCTCTCTGTTTACGTTTTGTAATATGACAATTAATTTGGGTTAGAGTTTCAACTAAATCTTCCGACAAAAATATATAACAAATTTATGCCAAATGTTTCATATATGCCAAATCAAAAATTTTTCTATCATGCGCTTTGAAATTATACCAAAATCGTCAAATTTGGTGTGTAAAGAGACCATTTGGCAACGCTGACAAACACTAAATTTGTGTCAGAAATGCCCACCCATGGTCACGTGACGGCACCTGACCTATAAACAACAAGATGAGGGCGGGAATGGAAAAAGTATGAGCGCAAACGATCTAGTCAGGCCAACCGGGAGAACTCAACTCTCCTTTCTTCAACCCTTATTATGGAAAGCTGCAAACATTCCAAAATTCAGACGAAAGATCCTTAAATGTGTACTTCTGCTTTGAATTGTGGGAAGTGGTAATTGATTTTATTTTCAGTCGAACTGTGACTACTTCGCGCTCAATGGTGGGTGATTTGTGAGGTCACGTTGGCAACTCTAAGAGTGAAGTGAGAAAGTTTGTATTCCCACCAGCCAAAGGGATAGATTATTCTAAGTGAGCGCCAGTTCCAAATAATTTACACTCACAATTCAACTCAAGATTCAATCGAACAACATTTTTATGACTTGAAGCGAAGCTGGCTGTGAAGCAGAAGGTTTAGGCCCAGGGATCGGGTACCCTTTGCTAACTGCGTGCCGAGTAAGATTTCAAATTCAGTGTGCCAGCAACAACATAAGTATTTTTCCACAAGGTCGGTGCACCTTCTGTGTGAATCAAACTTTAAGATTCTACGTGTTATTTGAAATTGCTTGGCGTGCCAGTGTGGTACTCGTGCCATACAGTTTTCCGGTCCCTATGAGGCGTTTCGATGACTTGTTATTGTTTACTACAAGAGACATAACAATCAAACAAACTTGTTTGCTAACAACTTCATACATCATGGATGTAGCAAATCACCTTCCCAAACTTCGAGAAAGTTCAAAGGACTGCTAAAAGAAACTCCAATCGTTTTGTCTAAATACAAAAACTAAAGGGCCAAACTTGGGATTTTACACTAAAATTGCTGCAAGAAGTATTCGTTGCGGTAACCTGCGGGCATTCAAGCCGCTCTAATTTTAACCACATTTAAATGAAGTTAGTGTATTTCACCCAACTGCTTCTAATATGTCCCAGTTTGAAAAAAATTGTTCTGAATTGATACTTTTCCTATGAAAAATATAAACGCCCAACTACCGATAATTTTGCCTGAATAATTACTAATTTTCGAGCTTTGTAGGTGCAATCGCGCCATGCCGTACACCCGTGGCGAATCTTGTGTGCATTTTTCTTCCTCGTGTCATTTAACCAATGTGTAACTGATGTTCCGGAAGCAGTGTTCGCCTGTACGTTTTCTAAAACGGAGTGTACCAATACTTGCCCTTGTACTTTACCCGTTATAATGGCGATGAACTCGTCAGTTAGTTTTCGAGAATTTTGCATTTGTCTTCAGACATACTTACACTCTTTGATTGGCGGAGTTATGGCGTTACACTTTGTGAACCCAACCATCCGCTGAAGAGCGTTGCAGACAGCGTTTTATATGTATTCATGAACGAACAAAGTAAAATCATCCCAAATAGATGTGAATTTCTTGCATATGGGTCACGTATGGACTACACCTGATGGATTATAGTTTCATTTGAGAATTGAAGACACTAGCTGTGCTGTAAGCTTTCTGCCTACCTTGCTCTGCTTTCATGACTTTGCGATGATTTGGACTTGCACGTATCCACATTCCCGCAACACGTCTGCACATGGGCGACGCAGCTAAATCTGTTCGCAAATTATTTTACTGTAGGAAATCGATTTCACATGATTTACTCATCTTCAGTCCTGCAAATTGCAGGGTAAAACGTACGGGTGAGATGATGTAAATGAAGCAAGACTTAGAGCAGCGGTTCCCAGCCGGGGGATCCTGGACCCCTGGGTTCCGAAATGCGATTTTCGAGGGTGAGAGATTGTTTGTTTCTGAATGTAATTTTTTTGAAAGAACCGAGATTTGCGAAAGCTTGCAAGTGCAATTACGCAAAAGAAGAATATCCAACTTAGTTATTCCAGCTAACGTTTTGATTTAATAATTTAAATTGCCAAATGCGTGCATTGCTATTTCTGCTTCACGCTGCGGTTGCCAAAGATGGCCGGTGATGCTGTTGAAAGCGGATTGTGGCAAGATTGTTGTTTGATGCTACAGAACTCTAATGTTGCTGGTGTTCAACCATGCAAAGTTATCAGAGTTTGAGTACAAAAGCCCTGTCTATTCTAGTTCCCTTTTCAACAACGTATTTCTGCCACTCTCGATTTTCCCCCTCTCCTCATTTCAAAAATAAGTATGAACCCAGACTGATAAAAGCTCTAGATTTCCTATAGACTTTCGAGGAATCAGCCGACTGGGCTCTGCTTTTATCTTCTTGCGATGGTTCAAACTTGCACTTGTCTGTATTCAAGTGACTTCACTCCACAGGTCAAACAAGTATGAACCGCTCGCATAATTTGCGCGTGGCTCTGGGTAATTGTGTGCCAAGGAATCAGCGGATAATTTCGGAGAAGCAGCAAAACGTCACTAGGTTTGTTTCTGATGAGCAGTAATGTATGAAAGTTAAACAGTACAACTGAGTGTTTTCGGTTGTGTTGTCAGTGAGTATTATGAGTGGTAATTTGAAAATGAAGATATTGCAAAATCGGGCTGTTTCTGTGATTTCTATGTTTTTTCAAAACGAGGGATTTGGAATGTCACTTTATTTCTATGAAAGGGGTGCCGGCTTCAAAAAAGGTGGGAGCGTATGACTTAGAGTAAAACAGGCGAGCTTTGATTTGAAGAACACGCTATGACAATAATGCGGTTATCACATCAGCCAAAAAGCAAAACTAACGCCAATTCTGGGACGGCTAGCTTCAAGTAACCGCTGCTATGAGTCGCACAAACATTGTTCGGCGCTTGTGGCCTGTTCGGTTAGGAACTGCTGGCCACCGATATTGGACGATAAATTGTCTAGACTGTTTTATCTTTCGTTAGAGTGATCTCGGCGAGAAAACTCTGCTGCAAATTAAAGTGATGGGTGGCTGCATGTGCTGTCTGCATGGTTGATGTCTCACGCCTTGGTGACGCAGTCTGACAGCAACAGTCAAAATGACTTTATAAAGCAATATGAACAAAGCATGAAAGTAAGCAGTAATGAAGCACATCTCGCGATGAAGTTGATTGGACTTTTCAATGCTTTTTCTGTCTAATGTTTTTAACCACTTTGTGGACAAATGACTGTGTTTACTTGAAAAGTTGTAATTATTGGCTTCATGTATTGCGGAGTAAAGCGTCTTCCTGCGAGATAGAAAATTAACACTGCTTCAAAATGCTGTAAAAACGTAAAAACAATATGAACTGCTTCACAAAAAAGTGACCTATTATTGAAAAAGCTATGTCTTAATTTGTTGAACAAACAAGCACTGCTTTAATAACACTCCTTTGAAACCCTTAAACTCAGAGCTTCGTCAACAGACAAACAGAAAGATATTTACTGTATTATTGTGTTAGCACAGAAAAAGCGACAGGCAAGCAGCGAAACGATAGTGAAGTTAACATATCGATTGCAACGAGTTGTTAGTCATAGTTCGCACAAGAACAACGTCACGGTAACTATAAATTAGCGTTCCTCAAACATCTGTGGGTCCTATTCATCCTAACAAAAGTTACGGACCTCTCAAAAATATGTCGCAATAAATAGTCGAATTTAAGTTCATCGTCGTAGTAACCCAAATGTTTGCAAAGCTTATTAACCCTTCAAATGTTAGGGCAAAGTCTATTAACCCTTTAAAGCACATTCATAAACCTCTTAGGGGTTCACGGACTCCAGTTTAAGACCCCCTGCTATAAATATTGATCACCACCCAAGACGAAAACTGGATTGGTTGGAACGAGAACAAATATCACATTAAAGAATGGCAACTAAAAACTGCACTTTTATACAGGAACAGTTCAGTAGGATTTGTTCATCAATTAACAAACAATAAAAAAAAGAAAAACAATTTTATGAGCCTTTTTGTAGGACAGATGTTGAATTTTGCAATGGTTGCAGTCAAAACCTGGTGGTAATTGATATTTACAGGCATTTGTCTAGTCAATGACTGATAAATGCTCCAAATACTTTTCACCAATACAATATGTCGGATTCCAATTTCACAGACTGTGTAAATCCATTTTGCCTTCATTCGTTCTTATTCATAGAAGGAAGCGGCTTAGAGCAGCCACTACCACCACCGGAAGTGCGCTGAAACAACATTTCCCACGCGAAAGACCTACCATAAAAGATGTTTTGCTTTAGTATTGTCATAAAAGGCTTAAATGAAATGCACAGTGTGACTGGAACAAGCGTACTGTAGTTGTACGTTGGAGTATTAGTTGAATGCACAAACAAAATTGCCTCTTTGTAAATTTTACATTATTCAGTATACATTTCACATTGAAATTGGTGTTCAAAGCAAAATGTATTGTTCCTTTTTTCGTGAGTTTTATCAACACCTTTCAACATGCGATCGCACCAATTATTACGAAACGATTGTTGTTGTTTCTGAGCACACATTGATTTTCTATGACTTTCATAACAAGGAACGTAAAATTTTCGTTAGTGGTTCGCAAACATTCGAAATCTTATGCTAGTGTTATACGTTACCTTCGCTGATAAACATTCCTTACATTTACAATCAAATGTCACCCTTTAAAAGCTGAGTGAAGCTGAGGAAATTCCAACTGCCTCGGGATCACTGGTTTATTCTCTATCAAGATTAAAGTCAGGAGCAAGGGCATATATCTAACAGTTTCATCACAAAGAGCAACTTTAAGTCAACTACAGTAAAAAACGTTACCTGCGCCACACGTGGTAGAAGCAATTGGCATTTCCGATGTCGTTTCGCCTGCTGATGAGGATGGGGTTTTTCCTGATGTTTTCGCTGATGCTACATCTGTTGCTCATGTGGTTGCTTCTGCGTATATTGTGTTCGTTGGTGCAGGTGTTGGTCCTGTAGCAGCAGCTGTGATTGTTTTTATTGCAGCTGTTGTCGCAGTTGATTCAGTGTTTGGGTGTGTTGCTGCAGTTGTGTCGGTTGCCACAATCGTTGATTTCGCTGAAAAATTAGTTGATCCCGCATTTGTGGGTTTTGTTTCTGTTGTTGCGCTTGCTATTGCCGCTGTTGTGTGCTTTGCTGCAGGAGTTGTTCTGCTTTCTGCAGTTACGACTTGCATTGTTGCAGTAGCTGTATCATTTGCTTCAGCTTTTGCTATTGCTGTTGCTACTGTTCATCCTGTTGTTGCTTTTGTTACGTCTAAATATTGAGACACAAGGGTCTGCCATCCATATTATTCACTTTTTCAATTAGATTTTAAACACTTTTTACAAAACTAGTTTAACCGCATCTGTTTTCTTCGTTTTTGAAAATGCTCCTCATGCCAGATAGCCCTATAAAGTTTGATGAATTTGAAATAAACTTCTCGAGAGAGCAAGGGATATTTGGAAAAATTCAACAATCTACCTAAACACCATGGCGCGGGGTCCCAGAGGTGCGGGGCCCCCCAGAGGTGCGGGGCCCCCCAGAGGCGCGGGGCCCAATGCGGCCGCATCGGCTGCATCGGCTTAAGGCCGGCCCTGTTTGCTGTAAGCTTTCGAGGAATCAGCCGAATGTGATCAGTTATCACGGTTTTGTGATGAATCCGACTCGCACATATCTGTTTCAATTAAAGTTATTACTAGTCTCCACAAAGGCGACGGAGTTTAATAAATCAGCAAATCTTTTTCAAAATAGTTACTCGAAGGAAATAACATTTTGCTGATTTGATTCCACCTGTTTGCCGTTCTGGGCCTAGTTGCATGTCCATACCAAAGAACAAAAGAACTGAACGTCCTAATTTTTAATTCCATGACTTATTTTGTCATTTTACGAGGTAGCAGACACTGAAAAAAAACTTTTTGTGTGAAACATAATTCCTTACTCGTATAATACAAAATCGATTGTTTACATATGTGCTATTTTGGCGGTTCTTTTATTAAAATGTTAGAATGTTTAATTTTTCAAACGATTTTCCAATGTTGGTATTTCTGTGATTACTCCAGTTAAAGTTTCAAGGTTTCATAAAATCTTTGTCCGTAGCCGCAACTTGCCTTGTTTGTAGAACAATGACAGCAGCATTGGAAGGAAGGGAAGAGTTTGGAGAGCACAACAGGATGATTTTATTGTCTCTTTTTGTCTTCATATTCATTAGATATTATGATTATTATGTATGACAATGTTCAGCACAGTGTCAAGTTACCAAAAGTTATATTGGTGATTGCACCTGAACCATACAACCGCAGAGAGTCATGCTTGAATGAATCCGTTAGAACATTTGCAAATGCTTTGTAATGAGCAACGCGTGGACAACCAGCAGCTCGAGAGTTAGTTATTAGTTGCACGAAGCTATTTCATTCAAACGAAGTGCAGTGGCGCACATTTAAAAGCACAGAGATTTCAATAGTGAGCAATTTTCTGTTTGTTCCCAGCATTTACGCACCTATGTCTACAATTGCCCAAAATGTGTGATGAATTGTTAGCGAAACGTCAGTGTTTGACATTCTTTGAACATGCTTGAAAGCTTTAATTCTATGTTTGCCATAGCAGACTTTCGCACCATTTGCTTTCATCCTGTTGAGATCTCCAATATTAAGTGAAGCGTTGTACATTGGAAAAAAATATTCCTTATATATTCCATGCCTTTTTCTTCTCGGACTTGAAGCGCTACATTTCCGGATACATTTCCAAACCACGTAACTTGTGAAAATGTAAGAAAACGTCTATAGCAAAAATACTACGATTTTTCTGTGAACGAGTCAAAAATATGGATATTTTATGGAATGTTTTTTAGAAAAAAGAGGAAATCTTATGTTAGGGACTTCGTTTGAATTTCAAAGCGTAGTAAAGCAATGGGGTGTCAGATATCAAGACGTCACACAATCACACTACGTTCAAATGCGTGCAATGTCAGGGTCAATGCTTTCGAAATCTGAAGACGTTTGGGATAGAGATGGCACGGGCCGCTAACAGTCCAGTCTTCGGGCAGTCCGCTAGAGGTTTTGAAACAGTCCGCTAACAATTTTTTAGCGATGACGTCATTCCGGGCCGTTACGGACCGCTGCAGTCTGCTCGCCGAAAATGTGTGCTTTTTGCAACGTTTCAAAATCTAACGTTTTTTTTGCTGCTGTTCTCTCCATTTTGCCGTTCTATCAACGTTCCGTTTCACTTGTTTCCACGAACATCAGTGAACCATGTTATGAATCAATCAAAGCAAAAAACACTTTCATTTATAGTCTGTCGCCGAGATTTAAGTTTAGGACATGTATTCTCAAACTTTCTACTCCCATGTACCCCTTCAGCATTTCATTATATGAGTATGTACCCCTTAAATGCTGAGGAAAATAACAAAAATATATTTACCAATAAGCATCTACTGATATTGAAAATAATATTCACTGATGTTGACCTCCGTATAAATACGAGTATTTCGAAATGAATTATATGCAAACATAATTTTTCCCTTCCATTCCAAATCTTAAATGTGCCCTTTCAGATAGGATAATCTACCCCTAGGGGTACATGTACCCAGGTTGTGAACCCTTGGTTTAAGATTAGAGGTTAGGTTTAGGTTAGGGTTTATGGCAGTGGTCACCAAAATTGTTGAAACTAGAACTGCTTCTTGATACAGATTCATGCGAAGGGCTACCAGTTTGATACACAGACTTCTGAAATAAAAATTTGCATAATTTGTCTTCATATTATATTATCATTAATAATAAAAATTAAAGATATTCATCATTGTGAAGACACTGATCATGCTTATGCTGTTGTCACAACAGGTCACGGGCAACCCACATGGTCCGTACGGGTGACCTGGTTCCCGCGGGTACCATGTTGGTGACCCTGGTTTAGGTTAAGTACGTTACTAGCAAGTGTAGTGCAGCCTAGGACGTTCTTGTCATGTTTTAGTGTCACGTTACAGGCGACGGACGAATAAGTTTTCAAAAGTGAAGCTCCGCCTGGCGGACCTATAGCCACTGCCTTAAGACTGCGTGGTTTTAGTGTCCAAAGGGCAATGAACTTAAAACTTGTTATTACTTTGCATATAAAGTTACTTTATATTGCGAGCCACGGGCCAATCCGGGTCAGAAAATAAGTTGTAGTTTAGCATAAACGGGCCGGGCGGTCTCTTGCTAGCTCCAGGCGTGTCGGGCTGCAAAAGTGCTGGCCCGTGCCGTCTCTAGTTTGGGACTGAATCGTTTTAAAAAATACTCGTCCAGAAAAGGCGTTTCTAAACAATTAAACACATGTGAGAGGCGTCATAAGTTGCAACATACAGAAGGTATATTTTGAGCAAATATCGTTTCTCCACTGAACAGTACATGCATCAGCGCCCAAGGATCTGAGTCTGTTTCTGATTTCTCTTAGTTGCATCTGTTTCGCATTGCGTCAACCGTAGACACAGGACCTTGTAAAACGACTACGAAAGCAGCTCGGAATGCAAGAAACATTGTTTGTGTTCTTATCATTTTTTACTGCTTTAACGTTAATCTCTAGGAGATTGACTTTATCGTTTGTAGTTTGTTTCAAGAATGGCATTGAAATGCTGCCATTTAACAAGTGAGCAATCAGTAAAAGCAAATCTACGTGCGTTTTTGTTCGCGTCTTTCTCTGAAAGTCGCGTTTAACTAATGGAGGGATCTTATGCAGCATCCAAGGGTTTATTAGAATAGAAAGCCTGGCTGTTCTAGAGAAATAGAAAACGCGGTTACAAGCAGAAACAGCCAAAAACCATTCCATGCAAAAAAGGAAGGAAACTATCATTTCACATCTACAGTAAAGACTTTTTTGACATAGTGTGTTCGTAGCGCTTTAATGACTACAGCGGACTTGTAGCATCACGACTGAGGTTTTATAAGGTCTGGTATGATTTTCTTGCGTTTTGTGTATTCCCCGCGCAGGTCTTCAGCACACCGTGCGGCGGGTCAAAAGGATACAGCACCAATTTACAGGGTCTTGGTAAGACCCAAACGAGAGTCGTACTCCAGACCTGCCAACACCGAAGCGGACGAACTTACAACCGGGCCAGCTGGTTCACCAACCAAGCGGGAAGTCGCAGACAACACGATCGGTGACTGCAGTCTGGTTACAAAGATAAGGTGAAGAGAAGCGCAGTGCATGTCACAAATTACCTTCACCGCCAAACGTTCCATATTTAATGTTGAAGTTTTTCTTACATAAAAATTTGAATCAGCAGGAATTTCCAACTGCCTTAGTGATCGCTGATTTATTTGCTGAGAAGATTACAGTCAGGAGCTACAGCTAAAATCTAAGATTTTTACTGGTAAGGAACAGTTTTAATTCAATGAAAGTAGACAAAAGTTCCCTGTTCCATTCGTTGTAGTAGCAAAAGGAGTTTGCGCTGTCGTTTCACCTGGTGAAGATGGAGTGTGGCTTGTTGTTGCTGATGTTCGGCCTGATGTTACATCTATTGTTGCTCTTGTTGCTTCAGCTGCAACGTTTGTTGTTGCTATTTTATTTGTTGCCCCGGCTATTGTACTTCTCACGGTTTTTGTTGATGCCACTGCAGCTTCTTATTTGGCCGCAGTTGGGCTTTTTATAGTGACTATTGGTTTTGTTGTTAACTCTGTTGTGATTTTTGCACCACTAATACTTGTTTCAGCAGGGACTGCTCTTGTTGTTGCCGTTGTGCTTGTTGTTGCAGGTTTTGTGTCGGATGTCATGCTTGTTGCTGACTCTCTTGTGTGTGCTGAACTCGCGATTTCGCTAGTTGTTACAGTTTTCATTCCTGATGTTGCAGTTGTTGCACTTGAAATTTCTCTATTTTCTGTGTGCGCAGCAATAATTCTTGTTGTTGCAGCTGTTGTTATTGGCGCTGCAGCTGCCCTTGCTGTTGTAGCTTTTGTGTCTGCTGAAGAAGCTGTCATATTTACTGCTGCCGTTAAAGATACTGGTCCCGTTAGTGCAGTTTTCATATCCGTTGTTCCAGGTGTTGCTTTGCTTACTGCAGTTGTCATGTGCATCACTTCAGCTGTTGTTTCTGTTGCTGCAGTTGCTGTAAATTTTGGCTCAGCTGCTGTATCAGTTGCTGCAAACGTTACTGTCGGCTGTAAGTTTGTTGTTGCCATTTTTGTGTTTTTTCCTGTTTCTGTTTTGGTAGTAGTTACAGGTGTTGATTTTGTTTTTGTCTCTTTCGTGGTATTTGTCGCTGTTGCAGCTAATGTGTCTGTTGTCGCATGAATTGTTGTGGTTGCCACAGTTGCGCTGTGTATTGTTGCAGTTGGTGTATTTGCTGCTCCAGTTGTTCTTCTTTCTGTTGTTACTGTCGTTCCTGTTGTTTCCCTTGTTGCGTCTGAATATTAAAACACGTTTCTGTCTTTTGCAATAATAATTTTTTGTGTGGGATTTTAAACAATACATATGAAAGCAATACAAAAACTGTAACTTTGTTTGCATCATTTTTGAAAATATTCCTAATTTTTTAATGTTTGATAATTCAGCTCTCTAAATTTCACGATTTTGAGTGTCCCAGTGACAGAAGACTAATATCTAAATTGCCTCCCCATTTTAACTGGAACATTCGCACTCAAGTGCCGTTATGAAACAGAACAACTGATTTCTTGAAAAGGTGCAAAAATGTTCATATTGTTAATATTACCAAATTTTTGTTTATTGTCACATTAACTAACATCTACAAACTGTTTTTCGCAAGAAGGACCAGATTATAATTGTTTATTTGAACTTGAAGAACTACTTTTGTCTTTAAGATACCCTAACTTTTTCACGAAAAAAGCAGTTGATTAAAAATCGTATTTACCGTGATATAAGCAGCATTCCCCACGGTAAACTATGTTTTTTTTTCTAGTTTATCTGAACGATTTATCACAACCAGATGCTGTAGTTTGGATTTGTTCGTGTTTTTTTGTCAGAGCTCATTATAAGCGGGCTTCTTAACGAAGTGAAACCTTGATTAATTTTTGAATGGATACACTGCATAAAAAAGCGCAAATTGAAACAGTTGCTTTAACTTTTTGTATGCCTGTACAGTGCAATTATGCACGCTATTTTGTACCAGCTGATTGGATTTCCAGTGTATAGCTTCAGTGTCACTAAGAAGCTACAAAAGAGCGTTTTGTTCTGTTACCCAAAATGTGGTTATTGCACAAGTGTTGAAACCACTCCATAAATTATATTGCGACACGTTTGGAAGTATTCAGCTTCATCAGATTAACTTAACTGTTTTTAAAAAATCACTTGCTGAACATTTGGAAAATGTGCACTTTTTGGAATGAGCTTAGATTTTAATTTTTGCAGACCATCTCATTCTAGGAAATCCTTTTTTAATGGTGCTTCCATCTGTGAAATAACGATACGTATTCGTTCATTAGAGTTTCATGAATAATGCGCTTATACAAATGGAAATTTGTAAACAATATTTTCAGTTAGTTTTCGTTTCATGTCAGTCATGACTGCTTTATTCAGCTGGTTGTTCCACACAACATACTAATCCTGGCACATAATTTTGCAATAACAATCCTTGGTGGCACTAACGACTTCAAGAAATGAAAGAGATTTCCACAAGGAAATGATCGTGGATTGCAGAATCGAACTAACCTGGAAGACGAAGATTTGTGACGTCAATATTCCACGTCCCGTCCAATTGACACAATCAAAATAGAACATTGTTGCTGTCTTGCGTGTTGATGTAACCGTCCTCACATATGAATGATGCAAAGCATGGGTTGCTGCAGTTGACTGGATTAGATATCACACCTGGATTGTTGGCCGTTGTGCAATCTGAAACAGCAAACTCTTGCTGATAACGTTTGGAGGTCTCATAAACACGAAGAAAACAACGATTTGTTTGAAGATATTTTGAATGTTTGGCAAACAACGTTTTTCATTTTAGTAGAACTCTGTCGCCATCTGTTTGATTCTCGTCTGAATTTTGTGACTTTTTATAGGCGAGGTTTGTGACCGAGCAGAATTTTCGCTGACATTTTTCAAAAACTGTGGAAAGTCAAAAACGCCGAACATGTTCATTTGCTGAATCAGTAAACTCAGTAATTGCAGCTTCTTGACGTCCCATCAAGCAAACAATAAAATTCAGTTAATGCAGTTTGCCGGCTTTATTCGAACAAGGCAACAAAACGTGATAACGAAAACTATGGGAAGTAGCCTTGTGCTGTGAGGATCTTATGTCTTTCTGAGAAACAGCCTTATGCTGCAGGGAGCAGGCTTGTGCTGCAAAGACGCAAAGACCTTATGTCTTCTTAACTAACAGACCAACTTTCTCGTCGTTATGTTCAAATAATTATTATGGGGTGGAGGGTTGGCGCTTCGACACCACCGGTCTTTTAGCGATGCGTCTCATTTCTGGTTCATCTGCTCTTCAGAGGGTTCGATGCGTCTTGTCGACAAATAGTTGGACTAGTCGTGAAGCATCTGAGTGTCCAATAATGTCCGTAATATTTGCATTGACGCCAATTTTTCTCTGGTGTGCCAGCAGTGTTCCGTATTGTGCGTGGTATTTCGGACAGATCGGTAGAAAGTGAGCAACAGTTTCAGGTATTTTGCAAACATCACGTAAATCATCTTGGCGGATCGAAAAAGATGGAGGTGCAGTTTGCAGTGGCCCGTTCTCAGCCGAAACACGTGACTGTGTCTTCTTGGACAAGTCGCAAGTCTTCTTTCCGTCGTTGGGGAAAGGCGGCCTTGAACGATGTCCCCTTCGGGTCACTTTGATACTTGGCATTTCAAACGTTATCATTGTGGTCGCGCAGGTTCTGACATATATCTGCAAATCTTAAGCAGGTGTTCACGGTTTTGTGACGAACTTGACCGACGTCCCGACCTCGGTTTTCGGATGTAGCCATCTTGGCCAAGGAATCTGAGATTTCGTTTCCAGGTATACCACAATGGCCTGGAACCCACATAAACACTATTTTTGCGTCCAGCACGATCTTGCTGGCGAAGACATGGGTGGTCCAGCACCTGCTATCTATGGCCTGTAATGCGCCGAGACTGTCAGTGAATGTATCTGCGTACAGACCGTTACTTTGAAAAGTAACCCCCCAAATACTTGCACTCCCGTTTTAATGGAATAGGAACATTTGGTTAGTGCTAACCTCGCCGCTGGTGGTTTGCGCTTCCTGGTGCACAAGGAGGCCGAATTTGAATGACTATTTACCTGACCTAAGCGATTGCAATTTAAACAACGGACCGGCTTCGGTATGTACTGACGGACCTTGAATATTAGGTATCCTGCACTCTGAGTTCCGCTGGAATCTCTGTAGTTGAGAAGTAAAGAAAGTTCTTTTGTCTTTATGTTCAGACGTGTCTGCGCTCCTAACCTGGAAGCGTTTGACAAATTTCACGTGTTGAGCTTGCAAAGCTTGCAGATGCTCATCTGTCTTCACTTCTACGGGAACGCGGTATGTCACACCCCTAGCCGACGGTGGTGGTAAAGGAGAAGCTTTCAAGGGACCAACAGTTATCACATTTGACTTGCGCTACTGAGTAATGTTTTCATTTGCCACGCCGTCGAGCACTTAACCATCAGGTTGCCATTGCCCAAAGGGGCACAAGAAAGATAAGCCCCGATACACTTTCTTCCGCAATTGTCAAGAAGGAGTGGGCTGTAGGCCCGTAATTTACGGTCAGACTGACTCTCTAGAATACCTGGCAATAGTGGAAATTTAGTATATAGTGGACAAGACAGACTGGCTACCTCTAAACGATATTAATGTGGAAAGCTAGCTAACACACTCTAGAAATACAAAAGCAAAGCGCAACACTAACGTTCGAACTCCAAACATGGACTGGACTTGCAACAACCGCTGACTCGCCTTTTCTCCAAAAGACTTCCCGTGAATTGAGCAATGATGAACTGAACCGATAACTTTTACTGGTCTCAAGGCTCACTGCCATGAAACGACGTGGCTGAAAAAGTCTTTTATGCTCAGAACAAGAGATAGCTCGGGTTCTCCACTACTAAATAAACAACACAACTGTGGCAAAGGAATACGGAACGAGGTAAAAACGCGGCCCCCCAATTACTCAAAGCCTGATCTGCAATTAAGTGGAAACGTCACGTGAGGACAGTACGCAAGCAAAGACGCGCAGCAAATCTGCGAACGTTGCAGTGAGATCTCTAATAATTTCATTTTGCTTGTAAGCATTGTAGTCTACAGTCTACACCCAGCTCATAAAAACACTGATGTGATTCGATAAAAATTATACACAAAATCATCGACATCCAAATCAGACAGAATATTGCGAATCTTTCGCGAAGAGGGGAAATGAAATGAAGAGAGACATTTTATTTTTTGCAAGGTGCGAATGTTTGGTATATTGCGACGACGTTTGACATATTCTGAAGTGGAGGGAAAAATGTTTACGGAAATGTCGTGCAGTGACAACACACGAGACACCGTTTACTGGAGGCCTCACTGCTATCATAACCGTGATGACATTTGTCCTTCCAATAAAATCCATGTCCACTGCTTTAACTCACCTTGAGCGCAGACTAACGGCAGAAGCATTGAAAAGAACGGAATAAGTTTTGCAATGCAACTCATCCTCCTTGCGGTTAGATCAACTGTCGTAAACTTATAAAAAATCAGCAATATCACGGTGATCGAGTATTCTTATTATATGCCTGCCAAAACATAAAGAGATCTTCAGAGTCGGCTAAACTTCTACAAACGGTTTAAGGGCAGTAACGCAGTTGGGGTACAGCAGCGTATATTCTCAGTTTGCAAACAACATCAAACCAACCAGGCTTTCACGTTGCCGTTGCCAGTAATCTGGTAAAGTTTTTCTGAAAAAAACACATATATATCTTTGCCATTCCCCTGTCTGCAATCTCCCACCGGTCGATGATTGAAATATTGGTTCAACTCCATTGTGATGAAGAACTGACAATGCACGTTAATATTTGCCGTCGCCCTTTCGAGACAAAAAAAGCTTTCTATTGCGCAACGCGTTTGCAAGTGCACGTTGAAATATAATAGTTGTTCCTGTGTTCACTGGTGTTCATATGGCAACGACGTGGTAACGAGGCAAACCTTGTGCTTTCCATGAAAACGAGGAAAACAATTGCTTAACAACGACTCTAATCTCTGATTATGATATTCCTTCGATTAAATTCCCTTGCAATCGAATGTGGGTGATGTAACACAATTTCACAATTTGTGTGTTTTATTTCACGGGTAACCAAATATGTTTAAGTAAGTACTCTCCACGATGGGTGTAAGCAAGGAATCGATCAGCAAATTTTTAGGGTTAGGGTCAGGGGTCACGGGATCAAATAGGTTCAAGTAGCACTCTTCCGAAGCAAAATTTAGAACAAAGGTGAATAAGAAAACGCCAAGGCATATTAGAAACTACAAAGAAAACGCAGCTGGTTTGGATTGAACCATGTTATAAGTTTCAAAGCGAATCTAAACATCTACACAGGTTTTCCTTAGGATCATTAATACCTGCATTTTTGTGTCTAATACAACTTTGCGAAGCTTCTAAGCATCCTTCTTCGAAGAAATACAACAATAAAAATAGCTTGAATAAGTCAAAATACTAGAAAATTCTTGAAACATCTTTTCACAGCTTTAATGAGCAAAAATTTTCGAGCCAAAATATTTTACCAAGTTACGATCAAGTTTTGCTAGGTGCCGGGACGTGTTATGATTTATGAGCTTGTATCACGAAATTTTGATTGTAGTCTTGAGCTTGTTTTTTCTCTGCTGTTACTTCAACCTTTCAACTTTTCATCTGTAAGGTTTGCTTGCAATTTTCAGTACTGACGATGCGTAGTTTTACGTGAAATCGATTTCCTATTAAAAATTTGCTGATCGATTCCTTGCTTACACCCATCGTGGAAAGTACATACTTGAATAGAGATATGTGCAAGTTTGAATCATCGCAAAAAGACGAAAGCAG
>Ga0210059_1008289_pt1 | contig 16441 bp, 9 predicted proteins | sample Ectturendosymbi2_FD_188042 | JGI IMG/M metagenome (GOLD analysis project Ga0210059, IMG submission 188042) | Ecteinascidia turbinata endosymbiont from Florida, USA - Sample 2 (SPAdes) (version 2) | ecosystem: Host-associated > Tunicates > Ascidians > Unclassified | place: Key West, Florida...
TACGCCCAGAAGTCAGACTTCCACTTCATCAACGTGTTTTGTGTAGTTATTGTTTTGTGTAGTTAATATGTCTAGCGCAGGTAGTCTTCTCTTGTACTGCATAGCAGCAAGATACCTTTGGTGCTTACGACCAAAGTTACGCATTTGCGCAGCCTGCTGTTCAGACAGCCAGATGGAGTTAATTGTGTAGTTAGAAGAGTCTATTTAGCAATCATTGCTAAGTTAGCTCAAAACAGGGTAGTGTTATTAGTGGATTAAGGATGTTAACTGCTGCGTCCACGTAGGCCTTAGTCTATATTTGTTAACATTTATAGGCGATTTGAGATACAAAATGTTATAAAATCTAAATATGTGCCATGCACCATAGGAGAGTAACAAGTCTAGACATCAGAAAGCTTTATGCATGCGTACTTCGGCCAGTAAGAAGGCCAATGCGCACGTTTTATAAGCACATTTCACTTAAGCTCATGGTAAAATTTTTCCATTTGTGCTAATGAAATAAAACGTTCATCGCGGCGCACATACTTTGATCGGCCTCATCTTTGCTCTTCCGGCAATGGTGTTTTCACAACTAAACGATAGGATAGATTCTGATTTCTTGCAAATTTTTTTTGCATTTGCAATTCATTAGGATATTTCTAAATAATCGCCGCAAATTAAATGACAATGCTTTTACAACCCAATTCGTTTGTTAAGCTCGTTCAAAAAATTTTAGTTGGAAACTACGAGCCTATTATAGGTATTTGCGGGAAAATATTTATAATTAATTTGCACCATCTGCAAATGCTGTTTATGTTGAGAATTAAACATAAATTTTCAGAAAGTCTAACCCCCTTTCACAAACATGAAGCCCCCAATGTAAAACTTTCTGGCTACGGTTCTTCCCAGGCCTGCAGACACGGGGGGGGGCATTCGAGGGCACTTACCCCCAAATCTTTTTTGTGTCCCACTAAATTTTGTTGTGCTCATAAAAATTTATGATAAAAACAAACGTTTTTCTCCCTAAAAATGCATTTTACCCCCCAAACCTTAAAACCTGGCTACAGGCCTGGTTTTGGCAAAATTGTGTCTGCAATTAGGATATTTTGTTTTTAAGGCCGGCCTCAAGGTGTAGCATTATGTCGAAAATTTTTTTTTATAAATCACCATTAGGGGGGCCTTTGTAAGCATTTTGGGAGGGACCCAGAATTGGGCTGCTACGGCTCTGTCTATAACGTATATGTAATGTTAATGCTTTATGCAGGCGCGCAACCAGGGGGGCATTTGGGGCATTTGCCCCCCGAAATTTTCAAAACATTGCATAGCAATTTTGACATTTGTAGAAACTTTCAAATAATAAAGTTGAAATTTTGTATTCCAATCATTTGAAAGAAAAGTCTTACTGGAATTTTTCTTTGTCTTACTTATCTCCTTACAAGATATATCTTGAGATAGGCCATCTGATCGAAAATTTCGTAAATTATTGGTATTCAATCACAAATATGCTGGAATTGGGTGATCGTTTAAAATGTCGGTAGCCTATTTCTAAGGCATTTTTATCCTTTTGTTCGTGTGCCATAGTGAAAATTTTCCGAAATGCAGTGTGTGTACGCTTTGATTTTGTTTCTTGCTATCTTCTGAGGAAGAGAATTTGCATACACTCATGAAACATCAACAATAAATATTGAATTTCTATCACACCCAGTGGAGCAAAGTTTGCACCCATTAGAATATGCCTAGTGACAGAAACAGCATACTCGCATGCAGGGCCGGCGTTAGCAAGTGCTTAAAAAATTCACCCTTTCGGGCCCGACTTGACGCACTTTTTCGGGGCCCCACTGAGAGGTGTGTAAAAATTTTTTAAGGGCTGCATCAAGGAGTAATGATAGATATTGGTGACGATGTTACGAAGGCGAGGCCCGAAAGGGTGATGTCAAGACCTCTCCAGCAGACACTTCAATGGACAGCCGCCGTTGAAAACCCAATAAATCAAAGAATTACAACTTTTTACAAGAATTACAGCCTACCTCCTCTCTGGCCAGATAGGCTACCTCCCTGATCAGAAGGGAGGTACGAGTGTGGTACCTGTAGAGAGGAGAGGTATTGAGTGCTGTGCTAGTGGATCTCCAGAGCTGAAAAGTTTGCAGTAGTAGCAAAATATTATATTTTTCAAGGCTAGGCATAATAGCCATGGATGACGTAGCTTTTCACCATTTGGTGGTGAACTTAGAAAACCGTGTCCCATCACTCTCTTTTCTGGGGAAAACTTCTGTTGTGATTGCTATTTTGGCTAAAACGTCCAAGGTAGTCCCTAAATTCCCACTCATGACACCTGGCTAAGTAGCAGGATCATTTGTTCATCCAAACATTTTGTATGCATGCCTTATCAGATGCACATCCGACGAGGTTCATTCTTTGTCAAAATCAACACTTTCGAAACGACGAAGATAAGCAATGGTGTTAACGTTTTTTCATTCAGTATCGAAAATGTATTGAAAAAGTATGGAAAATGTTTTTTGAAAATGTGTGGAAACCCTGATTACAGTGTTCGCATGCGATCATCAGGTGAAAAAAATAGCCTACTCATATCCGTGAACCAAAACGTGTTCAGTCGGTTTTACACCCTCACACCAGTATGAATATCAAATATTGTAGGTTGCTTCTGTTCCGGTAGTCAGCCGACAGCCATACATAGCCTACAAAAAACAACATGAATAAATGACAAGCGGTTACATAAACAAGTTAAAGCTTTGTATTGGGATGAGCGATGTATAAGGTCATTGTCTCAGACGCCAGCTGAAGAAATGGATGAAACATTGTTTAAGACTGAACTTTTAAATTTCTTGGTTGCCCTATGCATGCAAATTAAAAATGATTTCCATTGGAGGAAAGACTTGTTGTGAGCTTAGGGATAGGGTATTTAGATTTCGTCGCAGCTCAAGATCTACGTTCAGTAGCAAATGTGGCCCTACACTTTCCCCATCTTGTACCCGACGATCAGCTGGAGGCTATTTCGATATACTGTAGTTTAAAGATGTGAATGTGACCTTGTCCGATAAATCTATCCCCGATTTCCGGTACTGTCTTAGTATCTGCGTAACATGAAAGACGGCTTAGAATCTTAGATAACTTGGAGTCTGGAATACTTTTTGATTTAATGAACAGATGTATGGTTTTGCCACACTCTGCTGCATCACTAGAAAGAGTATTTTCACTTGTCGTCGTTTGAGCCAGTTCTTTCAACCCACTGCTTCGCCGCACATTTTCACTTGTTAATCATATTAAAACAAAAACCCTCGATAAAACCGAGACTGGGAAAAGTTGTTGGCAAAAGAAGTATTGTCAAGAAGCCAGCAAAACGGCAATCGAACACCTGAACTTGAATTAGTGAGAGATGCAATTAAAGGAGTATAGCACCAGCGTTGTATGAGATGTGTTGAGCAACGGAAATGTAATCCAAATGTTAAATGTTCACGCTGCAGACGAAAATTTGGAAGAGGAACTTTAAGCATAATCCGTAGTTTAATCATTGTTTCACCGCATGTATTTGCATTCATGCGTCTTTTTGAAACTTAAAATTTCTTCTGTTTTTTGGTATAAATGTTTTTCTTTTCATTTACTGGGGTTTATTAGGAATTATTGAATGGGAGCCTGCACAGCTGTACTACATTTGCTTTATTCGAATTTTAGCTGGGGGTCGTTGAGTTATAGACTGCTATAATAGGTCGCGGTACAAAAAAGGTTGAAAACCACTGATACAGACTGTAAAGAGGAGTGGTGAAAGCACAATTCCATATCGAAGTCTGACACCTAGACTACTGTGAACGGTTGTGGCTTTACTCCGCGGGAACGGACACAAACTTCAGAATATGAATACAGTGACATGACGGCCAGTGCCAGGCGCCCGTCAATATCGTACTCGCGAAACACTCCCTGCAGGTTTTTTCTACGGACCCAGTCACATGGGCGTCGGAAGGATTTTTTCCAGGGGGGGCCACTAGGGCAGGGCTTCTTAACCTGGGGTGTTAGCACCCCCAGGGGGTTCTGAAATCAATTTCAGGGGGTGCTGGGGAAGGTCACAAATGTGGCGGTCAAAGGTAAAAGGAATATGATGTACTGCATTTGTCTTTACTTTATCCTTATAGTAACCAGGTGTTAGCCAATATTAAGGGGTGCTAGACTGCTTAGGCCTTACCAAAAGGGGTGCTGAGGTCGATAAAGGCTAAGTAACGCTGCACTAGGGGATTTTTCCAAAATTTTTCTAGGGGGTTCAAAAATGGTGAAATTTGTTTCTTCCCACTCGAAATCAAGAAATTTTTTTGTTAAAGTTTAAAAATCTAGGGAGTCCAAGGCCCCTTCCGACGCCCATGCCTATTCATATGCTTTTTCGAGGTCGCCGAAACTTGCACAGGTTTCTTTGCCAACCAACTTACAATGGCAATGGCGCAAAATGATGAAAATGACCTCTGTAACACTTTTCAGTTTCGATCATTTTACTCTAGAGGCGATCGAGACTAAGAAAAGCTAATCTAAATCTATTTCATTGCAAAGAAACGAGATTATAGAATTCATTATTTTCCAGAGACTTGCACACAGGCGTTCTCAGCAGATGCAATTTTCGCATTTGCAACAACTTGAATTTATGCAAACGATCAGTTGCTGTAGGCTTCAGTTACAACTGATTGAGTTGTACAGCAAATTGGTGCAAGCCTTTTCAAAAATTTAACGTTCGTATAAATTTTTCTATGGGGGACAATGTCGACATTTTGCTTACCTATCCTTTTCAAGTTGCTGACGATGCAGTACATATGGACGTTCACCAGAGGCGGATTAAGGGGGAGCTGACTGGGCTACACCAGGGCCCCCCATTTAGGGTGGCCCCAATCCTAAGTCGGTAGAAAAGGGTAATATGTCAACAATACACAATACGCTGTAAAAGACTTGGAACTGATAAGTAGGCGCTCGTAAGCGCATTTCCTTATTAGAAAAGAAATCTTCGACTGGAAGCACGCTCTTGAACGTCTGAGGAGCCACGAGCATCAATGGAACATATAGATGCCACGATTACATTTTGTCGCAGATGTAATTAATCACTATGAAGAATTGATACAGAATTGCCCAGTCAGGTCAAGCAATGCGAACAATATAGGAAATCGTCTCTGCTTGCAACATTTGGTTTCTGTTGTAAAATGTATTGCTGAACGAGGACTGACGTTTAGAGATGATGAGAACGTTGGATCGCCCAAAAAGTTTTTCCAAACAATTTTCAAAACTTTTCAATCAAGTATAAAAAGATGTGAAGCTTCCAGCGGCTGGTTTGCAACAGTTTCACAAGTCGCTAATCATTGTCAAATGTCATGTTGCATCATAAAGCTTTGTTACAGTTGAGTTAACGAATGTGACGTAACAAGATTACGTCACAAATATTAATGATACGTGGAAATACTAGTGACTTAATCGATCATCCCCTACCTAAACATTTTGTATCTGCACATGGGGCCTCCCACCACGCCTGGGCCCCAGGTCCCCCGCCATCTAAATCCTGCGCTGCGCACACCTGCCCTTGTAATATGCTTGTAATATGTGCATCATTTCTAGCTTCATCAGTAATTGGCAGTTTGGGCAGATTGATCATTACGGCGCACACAAACCCCTGTCTGTTCTGCCCCCCAGTAGTTGTACACATAACAGCCACATAAAAAACGATTTTTTAAAATATAAAAAAGCCACATAAAGAAAAAGTTTTTCTGCGTATTTTATGCGCGTTCTCGAATCTTCTGTAGTTCATCAAGTTTCAAACTGTCAAGTCAACCCTGCATGTCCGCCATCCCAGCCGCACAGATTTATTCGACTGCTGTTCGACTAGTGGCGTAGCTAGTGTGTGGGCTGTCGGGGGCGGCCAGGCGCGTAGCCAGAAATTTTGATAGGGGGGGCTAACAACAACCAAGTCTCAACATAATGCCCTTTGTTTTCAAAGCATCATCCATAAAATGTGCGTTTTTCTGGCACTTCCTTTTCTGAATGATTCTGTTCAGATATAAGCCGGCAAAGAGAAAATCTGCTTTAATTGAATCAAGTTTCAAAAGTTTATTTTTAGTAAATTTCCAAGTTTTTACTTTGAATGAAAGTCACCATTTGCGCGTAAAACTTTCTTGCGAAAGCGTTTGTGATAATCTCAGTGGTATGAGTGCAAGATCTGCAGTACGCTCTTTTCAGCCAGTATTGCAGTCGCGCAAGGAGTCATCGTGGCAGCCATTGTGATTGCGATTTTCATATTTACACGCTTCTGATGTACACCAACACACGTTCAATCGAAGCCGAGTAGCGACTTTGTCCTACCCGACACCTACTCCAGAATTAGGTCTACAAAACTTGCATGTCGACTAAGACGTGGGTCTTGTCCAGTTTTTGAGCGTCTGGTTGACGTATACAACTGATAATGCAAACTCTAGAATCCCCCAACATGTTTAAAAAATGTTTGGATGTTATGTCACCAAACGCTATGAAATGCGACTGCGGTACCAATTTTTACGCAAGTTGCACTAAGCCTACTTCCCACAAACGAATAGTTCAGTGGTTCCCAACCAGGCAGGAATTCCTCCCTGGGGAGGAATTTCATAAGTTCAGAGGAGGAATTTCCACTTTATACTGAAGTTACCAATTTATTGCAAATGTTGTACTTTTTTCAAATTGACATTGGCTCACTGATTACTTGACAAAACTGATTTTTTACTCGCCGGCAAGATAATCTGATATCATTTATGAAACCGCTAAGGCTCCACATATTTGTGATTGAACCATTACAGAAGGTCTACATGTCATCACAACTAAATATATAAACAAGAACAAATGCTATTGTATTGTTGCTAAACAGTGTCTATGGCCTAATTGCGTAATAAAATATTTTGAAAATGAACAGCTTCTTAGGCAAGGAGTGAGCTTCAATGCACACTAATTGCATATCACAGCCGTCCGCCATATTCACGCATTTAGTTGCAAAACTGCACAAAAACCGATGTTCTTTTAAGCTATGGCTGATGCTGCACACAAGAGCACAATGTATAGCACTGTAGCTTGCCAGAGTTACCAGAGAGGAATTTCTGCGATGGTTTTGTAAGGAAGTGGGATGCACCCAGCTGGTGCGCCAGAAACGGCTGCGAAAAGCGTTAATCCATGTTTTATTTTCGGTTATTGATTACAAGCGCGTATATACAAGTGTGTATTTCATCATCACCAAGTTTCACACGGAGCATAAACCTCAGGTAAAGCTCAGCCTTGGCATGAATTCTCCAGGATTTACAATATACACCAGGGATGGGCAACCTTTTGCTAACTGTGCCGACTCAAAGGTTACAAATCATTCAGTGTGCCAACAACATACGTATTTTTATCAGGCCCGTATAATCTTGGGGGCGAAGCCTCCCTAAAACGTTTTCGCCCCTCCTGGAAAAATGTTTTGGACATAGCTAACTATTGGACATAGTTTAAAAAAATTGGGCCCTTCTCAGAAAACTCTTCACCCCCTGGTGTCCTAAGCTGGTTACAGGCCTTATTTTTATACAAGTCTAGGTCAATTTACCTTCTGAGTGAATCAAAACAAAATCGATATGTAAAACATGGAGCTTCTGCATGATATTATAAATTGCTTGGCGTGCCAAGTGTGGCATGCGTGCCGTAGGTTGCCGACCCCTGCCACACATAATGTTTGTTTAACAATGGGCAATTGGTTCTGCTTGATCAGGTTCGAGTAAAAGGTGAATTAGAATAGTTTTTTTTAAGCAGTTTCGTTGATTTGCGCTAACGCATTTAATTCGATTACACATCAAAAGCTTGATTAATTTAAAAATTGCTAGTGCTATTTTTGGAATTGGGATGGCAATTGCCCCCATTGCTCCCCCCTGGGTACGCGCCTGGCTCAATACTAGAATTTGCTAGGGGACAAACAAGCAAGCAGTCGCCCCGGGCATCATCAGACCTCTGCACGTTACTGGTCAGGAACCTTCAGTGATTTGATCAGTAACTTTGCTCTTAAAAAAGCTCGCAAAAAATATATGTAACGTAACCAAACACAACTCCAAGATGAAGGCTTATTTCATTTATACGTACATTATATTGTTTGCTAAATCCATGAGTTTCGTTCATATTGTGATTTCGATATTAGTTGATTCGTTTTTGTTACTCAAGCTTTATTTGTTTGAAATACAAGTATTTCAGTTCGTTCATTTAGTGTTTTTGCTCTTCTAACAACATTTTATATAGCTATATATGTTTATATTGAAAGGGCCCCTTTCAGCGCCTGATTTAGGGGAATCCGAAGGGGCCCATGGCCCCCACCATGTTCATGTGTTTAGCCATATGTGCGACATGTGCGTGCCACTTAGTCATTTTTAGCGAGAAAAGTTTGTTTGTAAACGCTATTAATTTAATTATTTATCGGTCAGCCCAACAGTCTAAACGTGTGCTATCTCAAGTGCAAGCGCCATCGATAGAATTTTTGCGAAGAGAGCTTCGGGCTGCCATAGATCCCTTTCAAGGGTGTGACACTTCGCGACGAAGTGAGTGACTGTGAAATTCCATCGTAAAGCCCTGAATGTCGAGCCACTTGTCTGAATCGAGCTGCCCAACTACGTTAGTTCGGCCATGTGTCCGGAATGTCCCAGGAAAGATTGCTGCTGCAAGTCCTGCCGGATACACCCAAAGGAAAGCGGCCCAGAGCCAGAGGTTGTCCAAGTAGCAGGTAAAGGGGCTACATTTCCTACCTTGCTTAGTCTCGCCGTGTTGCGGAACCAGCATAACTATTTGAGATTGCTGAAAACCGTTCAAGGTGTTTCAATTCCTTCTACGGATGCTGTCCCCGCGGCCCGCCCAGAAAACAAACCGGATGTGAAAATGAATGAAAAAGAAAATAACTGCAATACATGGGCTATTACACTGCAAATTAAACTTGGTCTGAGATTGAAACAAAGCACTTCATTAGATTGAAAAAGTAGCTTGTGCTGCCAGCTGCTTGGTTAGATCCATGAACAGTTTGAAACCGTAACAATCCCCTTATCAAATCATAACGCAACAATAGCGTTTGTGATAGGTTGTCTCAGTTCCCGTCAAAACCACTGTGTCAGATTCAGTGGTTGGTCAGTGAAGGGTGAATGTCTGAATGATGATATCTGTCACAGTACAGCAAGTGTTGCACGATGTAACTATGGGCGTCGGAAGGATTTTTTCCAGGGAGTGCCATTAGTGGATTTTTCCAGAGGTAGCCAAAAATATTTTTTCCTGGGGGAAAAAAGTGGTGACATTTCATTTTGCCTCTCGAAACTAAGAAAACAACGTTTTTCTACTAAAATATAATAGGAAAATGTTAAATTTCAAAATTCAGGGATGGGCCTTTCTCTCCTCTTCCGACGACCATGGATGTAACACTAGATTTGATTTACCGGTTTTCGTGGACCCATAGAAAATGCTTTGCGGACCCTGATTGAGAACCACCGTCTAACTCTAGAACATGACAGCTATAAAAACAGAAGCTTTGCTGTAACAGGCCTAAATTCCTGCCACTGAAAGATACCCTGGCCCAGAGAATTTTATTCAGTCTCTGAGGTGCGGTTTAGTCTCTATAGCAGGGCTCAAAACTACGACCCGCGGGCCAAATCAGGCCCGCGAAACCATTTTATCAAGACTGCAAAGACATTTCACCCGGAAGCAAGGACATTTAGTCAATAATGACAAAATAATGTATTTACGAAACATTTGTTGATTTGACAGAATGTAACATATCCCAAAAAAATCGCGTTGCATAAGATGTCCGGCCCTCGAACTGTTGCATAATAGCTACCGTGGCACTCAGACGAAAAGTTTGAAGACCTTGCCCTAACTATAGTAACGACCTCCCAACGAGCGCTCTCTAACTATCAAATAATTACCGTAACCACGCAGATGCTGAACGACATGGGCAGTGACGTAACTAGAGGTTTGAGCCAGTGGGGCAAAGCTTAGTTGAAGGGGGCCCACTGGTCACCGTAGGGGAGCCACTAGCCAACACTCAGAAAAAAGTTACGAAGTGATAGCGAGTCTTGATGTCGTGGTTGTCTATACTAGCTAAAAAATATCGAAAACACCCCGAAAAACTCAAAAAATAACAACCTAAAGAATACTAAATATCAAAATGTCAACTAAAGGGGGCCAGTTTTTACATTTAGCTTGCCAGGGGGACAGCTTCCCCCTCGTCAGTTACGCCACTGGACATGGGTTGGAAATGACAATATCTCAATGCTTCATGCTTGAAACTTTACACCAAAGCCCTCAATCCGAAACGTCTGCACGAAACTCTGTACCTAAAACCATATCTTAAACGTCCTTGCTCCAGAAAATCTCTTCGCTCCTTTGTGGAATTGTTTGTCAACCACCGGTAGATCGAAGTTCTGGTCAACGTGTACTCATGCCAAGTGTATATGAAAGAAGAAGCATGCTGCCAGGAATAACAAACATCACTGGAATGGAAATAGCCTAATCCAGCAAATTCAAATATTGGCTCTATCAAATTAGTGGTCGAGTAGGCCTATTCCTACACTTGTTCTTGTCTCTTTGTTTCCCGGCCGATCTGTGCAAAGTTTGTCTTTCACAATACATGATACACCACGTCTGAAAATTTCAGCGGGCTTTTGAAGTCAGGCAAATACAAATCGAGAAATCTGACGAATTCTGCGGGACTTCAAAGCCTGTTTTCCTGTAGACGGAAAATTACCGCAGATTGATATGGCAGACTATAGGCCACCAGCATGAGTTTAGCACTAAGACGTAGTATAGCTAGTCAGGCACAAGCAAACCTGTTTCCTGATGTCACTATTCAGTATTCACCCAAAGCTGTTCTCAGACTGCCTTAATTTTTAATTGTGAGAACTGAGCAGTAACGTATTTTCCGATTGTAACCCGCAACTTTGATTTTTTCATCATTTGGTGCGGCTTACAGTCGACGGCGTCTTACATGTTTACTTACGTTTTACACGACGCTCTATCTTCCATTGGTCCACTTTATCAACCAAACTCAATTTCACTTTCTCACTACCTGTGTGGCAAAATTCAGTAGGTCAATAGATTTAAATGAGATTTTAGATTGACTGTGTCTGTATGTGCGCATGGCCGACATAAATCTGTGCAACATCATATTGTCTGCTATTGAGATATTGCTGTGGGAAGGTTATCAATAAAAGGCCTACCCTATGTTCGAGAGGGCTTACATAAATTTTTTTCGTAGAGCTTACAGCAGTGATTCTCAGACTTTTTCAGTTCGCGGTGCACTAAGAAAATAAAAAAAAATTCGCAGCACACTCACTACAAAACAAAGTTGTTTTAAAAAATTTAATGCGAATATGCGATGGGTGTGCCAGTTTTTGGTAACAAATAAGATTGAAAAGAGGTTCCGTCGTTGCCAAGCACACCCGCACTTCGTCGTCAATTCCAAGATATCTCGTTTTTTGCTTTTAATTTCTGTCAGAGCAGAAAATCCATACAAACAAAGCCATGAAGATGCAAATGGCAAGATTATTTTGATGGCTTTCACAGTTGAATAAGATTTGTAGGCAGATAGCCAAAACTCGTCCAAGCTGTTTTGGGGAAACAATGCGTGAAAAAACGGTCGTTTTCTAAATCAATGAGCTGCTCTTCTTCGGTAGAAAGATTTCTTGATCCATTACAGTAATTCCAAATGGATTAACTACCCAAATACACACAACTAAACATTTCTGAAAAGCTTATCATTATATCATTATAATCAGACTAAATACATTTGCTTTCCTGTTAGCCTAGTTCAGCGTTCAAGTAAACACGATGAAAGGCTGGACGCCTTGTTTCAAAATAACATTAATACATAGCAATTATAACGTGTCAATCCAATTATAACGTGACACTCACCCTTACTACACCAGCAGGGCAATAGGCAAATGCCATACCATTATCAGTTATCTAATGGATAGCGTGCATTCAAGTCTCGCATGCTTGCCTAATTGCAATACGAATTAGTTATTTTCAAAAATTCCAAAAATTTCCGGGGCACACTCGACAGTATTTCACGGCACACCCGTGTGCCGCGGCACACAGTTTGAGAACCACTGACTTATAATACAGGATTTCACACAGCTTGCAATCAGTTGTTTTGCGCAAGCCCTTATACGAACCTCTGCGAAGCGATTATCAACCACTAAAGTCAGTACAGAGCTAGATGTAGTTTTGTCAACTGCTTCAGATTTCTCGGACTACCACCAACCAGTGACGAAGTTTTTTAGAAAAGCTTGGAGGGGACAAAGTTTGCGTGATATGCAATGCATGTTATTATGCATATCACACAAATATAATATTATTGTTTGCGTTTCGATGATGTCACCATGTTCACTCAACCGGGCAAATTATGGAAATAATATATTTTGGAGACCCTGGCTACGCGCATGGTGTTATGGCAGTGTGCTAGTACTTGACAATAGTTACTAGGTATTTGCTTCATTACTAAGTACGCAAAAGTTCAGTAGCCTAACATCACTCGAAGAGTTCTTTGTCAAAGTAAATCGAAAAAACACAACACTTCAATTATTCTTTAAATAAAACAAACAATACGTTAAAGTAGAATTTATGAACATGTACGCCTATCTCTAAGATTTAAATAATTACCAGTTACATAACGCAATTCCAATTAATAAACATGTATCTCTGAGATTCCATGAACAGGCATGGCTACGCCCTACAATGACCCAAAAGTACGCCTAATTCATGCCATTGTTTGTCATGTACATCGGGATAGTATTTAAATTTTGCCTGCATCATTGGACCTCACAAACTTCTTCGAAATATCTTGGCAGCGAAATTTGTACAACTAGACCTACATTATTATTTTTTATCACAAAACATAGGGGAGACAAATATATTGTGCCTCCCCTTGTCCATAAGTTGGGGGACATGTCCCCCGTACCCCCTGAAACTCGATCCCTGCGAACAACTATCATAGAGGACACTTACCACCTAGGAAATCTGCCTCCCAGAACATCAGCCACCTGGTCAATGGTTCTGCTGGTTCTGCCGTCAATGCCTGAGGACCGTCTGTTCTTTCTTACGACCAGAATAAAGAAAAATGGCTGCTTCGAAATATATATTTTTGTCAATTAAGCACAGACCAGTCCCAATTGATCAAGTGTTCTGCACTTGTTGCTTTGCAGTCTTGGCGATTCCAGCTAACAGCGCTGCCCGGGCAAACCATGCAAAGAGCGCAAAACACATAATCGATTAACTTTCTCACGTGTTCTTTCTAACATGCACACATTTGCATTAACACAAATGGGAAGATGTGCTTGAAAGCCCTTTTTTCAAAGAAATAGTACGGCTTCTAGCAAGAAATTCACCTTTGACTTTTTCAAAAGTGAGGAAAACTTCTGATTTTTTTCTTTTGCACTCATAACCAGACGTGGACAACTAGAATTTTTTTAGCTTTTCTAAATTAGATTAGAATTAAAATTGGAGCAAACTCGGCTGTCACAAATTAGATTAGAATTAAAATTAGCGAAAACCATAAATTGAACTAAAATTAGAAGTTCATTGACTCAAATCAAAGCAACTTTATTCCAAGTTCAATTTATGCCCAAATGTGGATTCATTCTCATAAGTATGAGAATAGCAAAGATTCGTGCCACAACATCAGCGCGTTAAGCGCTGTTCGATTCGCCTGCATGAAAATCAAGAAACTTTTCAAAAACTCATCTAATTGCGCAAATCATGTCAAAACAGCATTTTTCACACCATATAACTTAACATTAAAGGTAGGCACAGACACATGTAAACGGGGCCGGCGCCACAACCCTCTCACTGGCGACGTCCGTGGAATGACCCTCACGTGGTTACAATTCGAAAAATGACAACACTGTCACGGTTCTCGTTCCGAAGACACGTCCCGACGGAGGCGATGTCACTGTCACCCATGAGTTCTCAAGCAGCAGACTTGAGATACGGGAAACGATATTCGTTTATCCAAAACCTTAAAACAGCGTCTTCCAAACTACGGCCCGCAGGACAAATCCAGCCCGCGAAGACATTTTCATCAATAATGGAAGAATAATATTGTTGCGAACATACGTTGATTTGGTAGAATGTAACATATCCCGAAACAATCACATTACGTAGTCACAATCTTACGTCGCAAGATGTGCGGCCCTCCAACTGTTGCATGATGGCTTATGTGGTCCTCTGACAAGAACGTTTGGAGAACCCCTGTCCTAAAACATCACAGCTATCTGATTGTCGTAAGTACCTAATGACCATACTATTGTGATTTCTGCGTGTAAGTGGATAGGCATTGTGATGTAATAATAATCATTGTTAAGGCACATACAGTAGTTTGTACTGCAGCTGTGAATGAGAAAAGAAATTGATCGAGTTTTTACTGCTCTCGCTTTTCAAGTGATGGGATGGCGGCATGCGCTTGTGACCATGTTGTTGTACATTCCTTGCACGAGGGTTCATTCTCGTTTCATCTTTAAAAATACCGTTGGACAAATTAGCATTTTTGGCAAAACCGGAAATTAGATTAGAACTAAAATCAGAGTACTGTAGCTTTCAGCAAATTTGATTAAAATTAGAATTACCACCATTTCTCTCTAATTCATCAAATTAGAAAACTAGAATTATTTAGTCGTCCAAATCTGCTCATAACAAGCAGTGATCAATCACAAAGTAAAGCACAATTTCACCTGCAATGCTTAGGAGAAAATAAACTGTTTACCGTGCTGAAAACATAAAATTTGTTTCCACAGATGAAAACTTCAAGAAAAGTCCACGTTTGTTTACATTGCTTTTTATACCCTCCTGATAGTGTACTGCTATGCAAAGCAATGCCAGTTTTCTAAAAATTAGTTTAACTTAACTTTCTTGTTATGCTGCTTGTAAACTTAATGTTTACTAGTGAACTTGCCAGTAATCTAGCAAACCTTACTAGTAAGCCTAATGGTTTCTAATAAAAATTCCTACTTTAAAAAGGTGTCCCGTACATTTCACGCTTAAATCTGCAATGGTATCACGAGTAACTTAATCAAACTCGCTGCTGAGAGTACGATTACACAGCCATAAAAGCTATGGATAATATATTATATACCTACTCATTATTACTCAGTTCATTGCAGATCGTTACAATACTACAGACCCGGTGTCAAGCGAAATTACTGATTTGCGAATTTTCTAACTTCATGCCATGTGCGCATGCATAGAGTAATATTCTACATATCAAATACGCTGAGACAACTGGTAATGATAGGGCTTAGGGTTTGGTAAGAGAAAATTGTTGTTGTTTTGATATGATTATTCTGAAAATATCAAAAAATTTAGTTGTGATCCGATTTCACAGGTTTGCTAAAGTAAATGGTAGTGTATATTTTGCCATCAAATGCAAAAGCTCTGTTGGGACTATTTTGCAATTCCAACTGTATCCACCTTTGTCCACATATAACGTTGAGTTCTAGTAGCAACGTGAACAAAGTTGAGTGGTAATTATTAGTATCTGCCTGCTGTGCGATTGTTCGTTGGTTCTGCTTTCACCATTTCCTTTGACTTAGCTAGTAGAGGTAGGAGTGCTTTTAATCAGTGTTGCGTTGCCACTTCTGATGTTTCAACAACAGATCAGTGTTGTGTTGCCACTCCTGATGTTTCAAACAACAGATCTGATAATTGCAAAAATTTCGCACTACCTACTGTGAAGAAACAATAGACGATTATGAACCAGACAGATTCTTATAATATCATTCACTGCAGTTAAGGCAGCTTGCACCTGTAACTTACTGTGATTGTTAGGCCTACCTGACAGGTGCATGGTCCGCTTGATCATGGAACTGGTTGGTGATCGCAGCTTCACCCTTACCACCAACAATGGCAAACGCCGCTACCACCCCTCAAGAATGGCGTCCCACAGGGATCCATCCTGGCACCCCTTCTCCCCATTTTCTACATCTCAGACCTGCCAACCACCGTCTCCAGAAAGTATGCATATGCCAACGACGTAGCAATCATGCTTATTGATGGAGACTGGCAGACAGTGGAAGGGGTGCAAAGCAAAGACATGGCAACCGTAGGTGGATACCACCGAGTGGCATAGCGAGGCAAAGTGCCGCCCGGGGCCGACCATAAAAGTTCCGCCCTTTCCACCCCTTAAATTTGCTTACAAAAATTTAAAAAGAAAGAAGATTATGTTTCGCGCATATTTAAAGATATAAGGATTAACAACGCATCTTGAAAATCACAATCAAACACTCACAAACTGAAATGGGTCTTGTTTTACATTGTCAAATATGAGTCTTGCTTTTTCTGCTTATCACCACCTTTCTTATTATTAATTTTTCTATTTTTTGCTTTCTTTACATATGCATATACGAACCCGACATGTTTCGTCAAATTTTCTTCCCTGTTGGTTTTTAATCTCCGGTAAGCTCACTCACGGCCG
>Ga0210059_1008290_pt1 | contig 16439 bp, 9 predicted proteins | sample Ectturendosymbi2_FD_188042 | JGI IMG/M metagenome (GOLD analysis project Ga0210059, IMG submission 188042) | Ecteinascidia turbinata endosymbiont from Florida, USA - Sample 2 (SPAdes) (version 2) | ecosystem: Host-associated > Tunicates > Ascidians > Unclassified | place: Key West, Florida...
GTCTAGAAATAAGGAACATGTTATTAATTTATTATCAAAGTTTTTGAGTAGTTCATCATAAATAGTTGTAATGGCTAGCTCTGTTGAGTGATTTTCTCTAAAACCGTATTGTCTTTTGTCAATTAGGCTAAATATAGTTCCTGAAACATATAGTTCTATTGTCTTTTGTCAATTAGGCTAAATATAGTTCCTGAAACAAAATATAGTTCCTGAAACATATAGTTCTATAGCTCTGTTGAGTGATTTTCTCTAAAACCGTATTGTCTTTTGTCAATTAGGCTAAATATAGTTCCTGAAACATAATGTGATTAATTGCATCGGATTAGCGCAGAGGTAATAGGAACCTTGCCTCTGCTTTCTGTTACAACCCTGGTCTATTGCAGCGTCAAACACGAGACGCTTTGCATTAGGAGAGAGCAGATCCATCAGTGCAGAAATCATATTCTGAAATTAACGATTTTTATACAAGGTAAAACATTTAGCATTCAAAAGAGCCTAAATAAAAGTTTACCTTGTCGCTTTTCTTCGTAAGGACTTAATTCTTTCAAACACTTTTATTGCTTCAAACTTTTTAACCACTCCGTAGCTTTCGCTTGTAGTCCTTGTTTTGATAGGGAACTTGGTTTGAAAGTACTGCTTCAAAATGTATGTCTGTTTCATGGCAGACCAGACCAGTGACGGAGTGTCGAGACTCGTGTTATAAAACATTTGAAACCTTGATCGGAATAATTTGCATGCCTCTGTGTGCCATTGTGCATCCCCATCCGACTTATTTTTTACTTTTTTCTATTAGCTGTTTACCTCAAAATTTGATGTTAGAATGCCTTCATTTTTCACCTACTGCCGAATCCCTGTATGATGATGAGTAAAAGGCATTGTAGTTGGGGCGTTGTTAAAGTGTTTTTCTCCTCTCAGTGTTGATTGTATGCTCGCACCTATTCTGTAATGCAGTGATTTTCAACCGTTTTCATGCAGCGACCCATTTTGCAACCCAATTTAACCTAACGACCCTTTCCGAAAACTTCCAGTCAGGCATATGAAATGCAGTTGTGTTTACACAATAGAAAATCACAATGACTAAAAAATAACGCACGATATCACTATGTTGAACAAAGACTCATTTATTAAATTCATGCACATGGCAACGTCAGTGAGAGATTGACCCCGCCGTATGTGCAACAAATTATTCCACAGCACTATGCACAACTCGTTGGAAACTAGAATAACTCCAAGTTAGCTACCGCAATCAGATATCAAATTTACAAACACAGCACATTCTCACGTCGCAAAGCTATTCGTGCGTTGCCAAACGCAACAGTACTGTAATGGTCATAATCATGCTCAAAGCTTTGTAATGGTCATAATCACACTTGAAGCAATATCATTTTTGCCTGGCGATCCTATTATTTTGGCTACAACAAAAATGGTTCCATAAACTATAAAATATAGAAGTAATTATGAATAATTTTATTAGAAGCTCTCTCGACCCCTAGAAAAAAGGCAAACGATCCCCAAGGGACTCGCGACCCACAGGTTGAAAACCACTGCTGCAATGCGCTATGGCTAGCCATTTTTGTGCCCTTGTGTTATTCGGATGCGCTTGTGATATGGACCATGAATCTGCGACAAAATACATAAGTGAATAATAAATAATTTCAGTTTAAGTGAAACTCAATATGGATACCGATCTAATGACTTTAGTCATCACGCGCGTATAAGTCCTAAGTTAACTAATACCTGGATATGGGCACGGATTCCAAATACAGAGATTTTATCTTGCTCGCTAGCACGACAAATGGAGGCTGGTTCCACCTATCAACCGACAAGTTTCCTCGTCTCGGTCTCTTTTCAGACAAAAAATTAGTCTCGAAGTTTGAACCGATTCTCAGTGTCTGAGGTTAAGGTCTCGAGTACATGCCACTCAATCAAACAAACGGTTTTAATTCCAAGCTCAAGATAGAAATATATTTCAGTGCAGCTTTAATTAGTAACTTGTCATTCGCCTTCAGTTCTTCGATTATGATGCAGCTTCGAAAGAGCCAGTTTGGGTAAACTGTGTCAGGTGATAAAATCGACTTCAAACAAAGCGTATACGTTGATAACCGAAAGCGTCATGGCGCAAAAGAAATGCAGTGGTAAAATAAAGTCTGCAGTACAGGCGTTTTAACTTCAACTGCCGATAATTCATTTTAACGAGACGGGTAAAACAACGTTTATAGTGGGCCCAACAAACAAATAATTGTTATATTTTTTTTCGTTTTCTCCTCCGAATGGTGCAAGTCTGTGAGATTTCGGCGGGTCAAAAACTTTGACAGGTGGTAGTTTACCCACTCTTGTTCTGGAATTATTTGCTGATGATTTCCTGGCAGTAGCGCAGTCAGCCAAAAATGTGGGAGGGGCTAAAAAAATTGGGTGGCCAAAACACTTGATTTTAGACAAATAACACTATTTTGTTTGGAATACCTCTCAAAAGAACAAAATGACCATATGTTTTAAAAATTAGGGGGCGCCATGCCCCCTAGGCCCACCTGGCTACGCCTATGTTTCATGGCCGTATGACGTCATACTTTGACGCGTGCGTCGTTGTCACAAACCTGTGCAGTGTTTTTGGAGCTCAGTGTGCGACAAATGCGAGAATTTCTGGCCCGGAGGTTTTTGTTCCGTGTTGGTCAGCTTTATGGGGTGCTGGTCAGTTACAGCTGCCGCGCCGTGCAGCGGTGCGACACGCTAAGCTAGAAACAGCACTGGGCTGACGCGGATAAATCCGTGAAGCAATAGGATTAATTGCTGTCTCTCTCGAGCAAACAAGCTTCAGGTTGTTGTCAAACACTAAGTCGAACTACGAGGTTACATTTTTCTCTGGTGCGTCCGTGTGTTTTCTGGTAACCAGCGTTTATTGTGTAGCGCGGCGCGTTCAACCATTGAAAGCACCTCTCAACCCGACATGGCCACAGTTCCATTGTTTGCGCTGCCTTGGTGATGGGACTGCTTGGCTCAATATTTACGCCTTGTTTTTGACTACAGTCGATGAAACGCGCTGCTCTTTTCCACTGCGAGACGTTCAACTCGGTATTGTTTTCCGTTAAGTTTATGACTAAAGAAGCAAGGATTGAGTTCTTTGAAAACTGTCTGCCTCTGCCCATAGTGGTACATTGCAATACAGTTTTGAAACCACCATAAGTGTGTTATGAGAATATAAAAACAATTGGCGTTTTCAAACTCTGTTCAATGCAATTTTGCATTTGCTTAATTGAATAGTGACAAGTCCTTTGTTCCCAGCCCTAGCATCCGATGTTTTAAATGGTTTGATATCAAACACATTACTTGGAGTTGACGCTACGAGTGATCTGTTATACAGGTCAGTTAAACGTTATTTTGGCGGATTTGTTCTTCAGAAAGTTGTTCACCAGTTGCGGTTCAAATCAGGTCGCGCTTTCGAACCAAACAAGACGTTGATAAAATCGTAACGTATCGAAAAAAACGAATATAGTTTTATAGAAGTGTCACATTGCATTTGCGAAAAGTAACGCATGCGTCTCCACCAAACGCTACAGCGGTCGTCACCAAACGCTACAGCGGTTGGGCGAACCGGACCGTGCAAAAAAGAACAAAATCAACCACGGGTGGAGCACCTATTTGCTATATCGGACCGCATGAATTGTGGAATATCACTGGTGGGCCGCATAAATTAATTTATCTTAAAATTCTACTTTAATGTTTCAAAGGAAAATAGGAGAGAAAACTACGTCAAGGACCGAGAGAGACTGACTTACTGTCTACATGTCTGCTTATCATGGAATTTCGTTTTGTCGAGGTGTTGTGTTGTAACTTGGGAAACATAATTCTGATGCGGGCCATTTCAAATGTTCTCGCGGCAGGCAGGTTTCCCACCCCTGAAATAAACCAACAGCAAACACACGCAGAAACGAAAAAAACAAAATTTTGAAATTGCAAAACAGCCCCGTCAATGTTTTGCATCAGACCACACTCCCCGTGAAATGCAAAACTCCGGTTACTGCTGACACCGGGAGTCTTGGCAGAATCAATCCATTGGCACTACTGTAGAAAGATGTCAACTGTACTTTGTTTTGAATAAATGCAATGAACACTCTTGATTTACTGCTTGTCGATTCCTAAATTTGTCGATATCTGACACAAGCACGCAATTTTATGTACACTATTCAGGTAACAGTGAGTTTTAAACATAAGATTCCAAAGTGTGGAATTGTTACTAGCGATGATTAAGATATTTAGTCTTTGTCACATTCACGCTTCAAAAATGCATAATTTGTTTACTTCAGGTGCAGACCAACATATATTGTGAAGTTGTGTTACAAGCAGGGGCGTAACGAGGGGGGCAAGGGGGGAGCAATTCCCCGGGCGCCGAGTCACTACGGGGGCGCCGAAAAGTCCCAACGATGTCACAAGTACTTTCTTCAGTACAGTACATTTGCTTCTGAAAGACCTCAGTTTCGAACATGGGGGTGCCAAACTTGCTTCTTGGCCCGGGCGGCACCTAACCTCGTAACGCCCCTGGTTGCAAGTGAAAGAAATTTTTGCAAAAGAAACTTTCGTTGTGGTATTAGCTTGGGCGTCTTGTGCGTTGTGCTTTCGTGAGGTAAGACCGTTTGCTGTTTCGTCAGTAGCGCCAAACAACACTGCAAGTTAAGTGCGTTCATCCTGCGACATTTAGTGCGCGAGGGGAAGCAGGTTATTGTGATTGCACAGCTTTTCGACTGCAGTACACGCTTTTATCTGTATGTTAGTTTGGAAGTTCTTATCACGCTCGCTCTGAGTTCCGATACCACAACCCAAGAATATGCGACGGAAGCGATCGCGGAATGCCTGACCGTGCCTACAATACAAGATCAGTTTGTTTCAATCGGTGGTAAGTGTTTGTCGCAGATCCATAGCTTTTTAACGAGCAATTCATTTATTCATTGGCTGGTTTGTCCGAGATAATTGTCGAAGTCCCTCTTTGCCAACAATGGCTTGTTTCAACAGCATATAAATGAAATGGAGAATGTGGCTGAACACACTTGGTACATTTAACAGCTTGTTGTTCAAAAAGTACTTTGGTTGAATGCTTGCTTTTCCGCTTTGCTTTACCACTTTGCTTTTGAATTTTTTTGCTAGGATTTGAGGGATAAGAGTTACATAGAAGTTTTGTCATTGTACAGAGCGATTTTACTATGTTACCTCACTTCACTTCAAAATTAAAAATATTCCGGAATTGAGCTAATTAAAAAAATGCTGTTGTTTCATTTTTTTCTATTTTTTAAAGGAATGAAGACTCTAACTGCTCTGTTGCACGTGAAGAACCCTAGAACTGTCAGGGAAGCCATAACTGCCGTGTCTTACATCGTCTCTGATTCAGATGACAACAAACCTGCTGTCATCGCAGAACACGGGTATAGTTTCTTTCACATTACGTGCACCATCTGAAATTAGTTATTTTATGACAATAATTGGAGCTTGCGAAATGTTCCTATGGACACCGCCTCCGTTGAAACTATTCCTTGCTTTTCCAATTTTAGAGGCATTGTCGTAATCAACTCGTGTTGATCTTTTTGATTTTTTCAGATTCGACGATATCGCGCACGCATGCAAAACTGCAAATGCTGGAAACAGAAAACTTCTTTCCTCGATTTTTCTGGAACTGGCATATTTCGACGAAACCAGGCACGTCTTGTGGCTTCGTTTCCACACTTGCTCGCGGTTGATTTCTTGCAACCAAAACATTTATTTTCATACATGCTTGTTTGCGTGAAACACAAAGTTGTCGCTTGTGGTGGCTAATTCAACCGGTTGTCATTCGTGAGCGCGGAATGTATTGGTGTTTTTAGGATGTTTAATGTGCGTAAGATATTAAAGTTAGTCGTGGTAATAAACTACATTTCCACAGCAACAACGCGCCTATTCAACGTTAAATATAATTGCGAGATGTAACTGAATATAAACGCAGGTATCACGAAAGTAACGAAAATATTGAGATGTGTTCAGTAGAACTTGATGAGGATTGAGTCGAAACAGACGTTTACGACTTTGTCAAAAACAAATACCTCACTCAGGAGCGTTTGGCGTGACGTAAAAGTTTTTTTACTGCCGTGCATGACTGCTTCCGGTATCAGGTAGATTGTGACGTAACAGCGAAGGAACTACGAGATTTGTACATCGTTGTTTTCAAATTTGCGAGCAATTGTTCAAGTTGCATACAACAACTTTAAGCGGACAGAGCTTTTGGAAATTCAAAACAATGTTCCATTTTGTTAAACAAGCAGTCTTGTTCATCGCGTCTTAATCAACGGCCTGAACACTAAACGCGAAAAAAAAACATTCAGAGTTCAATTTGACAAAGACATGATTTCTTCACTTACAGGAATCGCTTTTGCTATGTTTTTCTTTTTTCTGCCACACGACAGCGCTTCACTTAACGTATGCTGATTGCCGCAGAGCGACAATGTCGTCGAGGAACACACCTGCCGAAGCTCTCGTTCATCTGCTCAAGCGAAGCTGTTCTGGGAGTGATGACCTGAGCGACCTGGACGCCGAGTGCATCACCCTCGTGCTGCAGACCCTTGAGCTGCTGGTCATCGAGAGCCCTACTCTTGTTGTTGGGCAGGTGAGTGCCGTTGCACGCTTTGCGGCAGCGGTTTATTGCTTTGCAACGTTTGCTCTCTCGACCAATCGCTTTCATCATGTCCCATAACGTAAGCACAGTGCATGCACGTGACTTGCATAAATCACTTTCGTTTGTCACAAACCGGGGCGTGGCGTCCAAGTGTTTGTATGAACGACGTCGCTCTTGTGCAGGGGCGGATCCAGCCAGTAAGTTTAGGGGGAATGATTTCAGTAATATTTGGTAGTCAAGCCTAATTACGGGTTCACTACTGTAAGAAAGATGAAGCAAACTTCACAACAATGCTGTGACAAAACAATGGACGGCAAAATGGCCTTGTTCGTGAATGCTGTTTTCCGAATTGTACAAAATCATGGTGAATAAAGTTACTTTCGTAGGTTTTAGGGGGGGCGATCGCCCCCCTTGGCTCCGCCCTTGTCCTCGTAGCAAAAGCAGTCGCGTGTTTTGCGCCACGGTTCCATTTTAGTTTTTTCCTTGCTGGAAACTGTAGTATTCGTCAAAAAATCTTCACGAAGTGAGCACTGGCTGAGTTTTTACCTGAAACGACTTGGCGGTGTCTCTAGCAAACCTCAAAATAGACAACTGTTTTGCATGGTTTGCATCCATAATAACGTAACGGCGATAAATTGTTTATGAGGCTGCTGCGCAATGCAACCACGCTCCGTTATAGATGATGTATCCTGTTCTCCACTGCCGTGTGCAACTTCACCTGGCACGGAATGTGTGATGCGTTAATTCAATTGAGTATTCCCAGAAACAGCATCATGGTGCCCGCGAAGCTTTCCATTCACTGCTCGTACCAAGGCAATCCGCACCTGTAGTGTCCGTATATTGATATCAGCAAACAAGTCACCGGTTTGCTTTTGGATGTTTTTAGGAAGAGATGCTGTCTTACTTGCTGATTATTCCTTCCAAGACCGTGGACAAAAAAATCCAGCTCCTCGCCACAAACCTTCTCCTTTATTTTACGCAAACGCCCGAGGTGAGATTTTATCTGCTTCTACTTGCTCCATTGTTTTGTTCTGACGCGGGGACCAAATGACCAGAATCACAGCTCACTGTCTGTTAAATCTTATTCCTGCACCATGTCATCGAACAGGAAATGCTTCGATTTGATTAACTTCGACGCGGTATGAAAAGGTTTTCTGCGCATCACGATGTCATTATCCACTACACTAGGGGTTGCCAAGTTTTTGTTAACCATGTACCCCTTCAGAATTCCGACAGATGAGCATGTCACCCCTGAAATCTCGTACCACGAAAAATTTTATCATGATTATTAATATATATATTTAACAATGAGCATATAATGATTTTTGAAAATAATATTCACTGATATATGTATAAATATTTCGAAATAAATATTATGTAAACATATCTTTCTCTTCTATTGCTAATCTTAAATGCACCCTTTCGGATAGGCAAATGTACCCCTGGGGGTACATGTACTCCGGGTTGGGAACCTCTGCACTGCACTATAATATGTTAAATCACTCTCCAAATCTTGATCTACCGCCTTCATTGCGAGGTATATCTGCGTTTTAGGTGTTTATGTTTTCGATGAAGGTGTGTCTGCTTGTCGGCCAGTACATGCGCAGGGACGTTTTCTACAAATTCCCGAAAACTGTCTATTGATTCAGGCGTGCGAGCTCCTCTGCTCGGCTCCCGACTTGACAGACAGCTTCCTTTACTTCGCGCATTCAAACGACAGCGAGCAGCTGAAGGTCTTGGCGAACATCGCAATGCGTGTTACTGAGCCGTTCCAGTTCCGGTGAGGCGAGCTTGTTTTTTTCTTCTTATTTGTTCTTCATTTCACTTTGAAGTTGGTGAAATCCTGCAGAAGTCAGATATTTTCTAAAGGTTTGTGCTTAAAACAAATTAAGCGTAAAATCAAGCCAATTGTTTAAAATCCATTACAAATTTGACTATCTTTTTTTTACACGTAACGGCTGTAAGTCTATTTCCATTGTAATTGTCCTCTAAGTAAGTGTCGTCTGTGTCACAATGAAAAGTGAAAACGCACTTACACCATTGGCAAATGGTTGCAGTTGGGTAATGTGCAGTACACGAAGACACGATGCTTTTGTTTAGCCTGATGATACAGTTCAAGAAAAATTGAACAGTTTGCAGTTGGCACTTGATTTTGAAAGGATTGTGACGCCATGGTAATTGCGTGGCGTATTATGTTAGAAAAAAACACTGCCCTTCACTGAACTAAGTATTCTGCATTAATCAAAAGAATATTAAATTTCGCGATGAGGGAGTTTCGTTGCGTTAACACAGAATACAACTTTTCTTTCTGATTGCTGCTTGAGAGGGCAATCAACAATTGCTGGTTTCGTCTTGATTTGTTTTAGGCGTTTCCTTGTTACTGTTTGGACTGCTTTTAAGAAAATGGGCGGGCTGGACTGGTTTCTATTGTAGTGGCCGATTACGTGCAAATGAGATGCACACGGCGTGAAGTCCTACGTATTGTTTGCTTTTATTTTCTCATTGTTCTTTTAATCGGTCAGCTATCGCCTTTGCTTGTGGCAACTAAAACCGTTTGTTGCAAAGTGCTATATCGAGTGAGTTGATGTGATTTGAAATGGTTGGCAGAGAAAAGCTCATTGACGATGGCTTCCAAGAGTTCGCAAGCTACCTTCAGAATGCCAGCTCTGACAGAGAGACATGGAACCTCGCTGATCAGGCCATTTCGAACTTGCGGGTTTGTAGCAAGCGTTGAATAACTCGTTAGGAAATGGACGCAGCCGTGCAACGTTTTTTGCGTTACAGTCACCAAAAACAGCAGCGCTGTTGCTACGAATCATTGCATCAAGGGTCTGTTGACTGTGTTGCGATCGGAAAAGCCCGAGCGGCATGTGCGCAAAGCTTCGCACTGTGGCAGCAAGCAACAATAGAGATCACACGCCGCGATCACTCTATTATTGCTTGATCGCGCCACGCATATACAGTGTTTTTCTTCGCGCACATTCCGTTCGTGGTGAACCGCGCATTCCAGCGCAACGCCAGCGGAGTGATTGCAACAATTGACATTTGAATGCAAACGAAAATTTGCTCTTTTGCCGTAACAGATTCTACGTGTTTTGTAGATTAACTATCACACCGACGACAGCCCGTTTCAGTTGTCTAAAAAATAAGAGTGCGTTTTTATGCGTGACCTGCTGCATTTACTTATCCACGCATTTTTCGCATAGAGCAAAGAAGACAACAGCGAAGTGAGGAAAGCTCCACTCCGCCCAGCCAGCTCTGCTTCTTCATCATCGAGCAGATTTTCGGACCACAGTCAGAGAGCGGGGTCAAACAACGCGGAGAACTTGTCATAAGCATCGCATTGAAGTTTTAATTTAAAAGTGACGTACTTTCGATTATGTTTTCAGCAATTTTAGACTTTGCAATTATGTCACATTTGAAACGTGTAGGTTTGTATGTGTGTACTTCAGCCTGCAATACTAAGCGTTGTGGCTGGTTTTGAAATTGGTTCGTCTTGCGTTTCTGTAAATAATTCATTGAAAATTGGTTGTGCCAGTAAGTTGTAAGAAAACTAAAGCCTTTTCGAGAAACTTTGTTTGTGGCAGTGCGAACGCTTTAAATGTTCAATCTGATTTAAGATTTTGCGAAGACCTGCGGCACATGGTCTTCACAAAACGAAGTAAGTGCCATGGCGTTTCTTTCATACAAGCATACAGTAACAGGAAAGCGTCAGGTTGGTTGATTCCAGCAAGTTTAATTCCCTAACGTGGCCAAAACCAACACGTCGGCTGCAATGTAAGTTTTTTAATTCCCTAATATGGTGACTTACACAGCTCTACTGTGCACTTGCTGACGATGCTAACGTCATTCCACGACGTGTTGGTTTCGGCCACGTTGAAAGTTTCGCCGCTCTGTATTTTTTCAAGTGAAGTACAGGCTGCGCAGATGATTGTATGAATGTGAAACGTTTTTGATGTTTTGTTCGCTTGTCCATTTTCTTCGGTCGCAACAAGCGATGTTACGTGACCGGAAAAATATTTGGTCAGAGACGGAAATTCAATCTTACCAAGCCATTTTCTCGTGAACTGTTTTTTTTTTTGTGGAAGTACGAGGCCTATTCCTGTGCATTCAGAAACGCCTCGTTTAGCTTCGCTATATTTGCTATTTAGTGGTTTTGCAAACATGCTATACAGACTGTCAGGAGCGTGTAGATACCACTGTGGCATGCACTATTTTTGCACTAAGTTATTTTCAATTTCAAGTATTTTTAATTTATACGCGAGGGAGTTCCGGGGGTCTCGTAATATTCCATTACTTGGCCCCGTTCTGCCTTCCAAATGTAAAAGCCTTGTTTTTTGTTTATATTTTTCCCCAGTACATTTGCACAAGTAGAGAGCGTTAGGATGTGAATTCGTATTGTGCTTTTAAGTATTTGTAGACCCTTTGTTTCTGTTTAAAGCTACCAACTACATAGACCGCGCATTAAGTGTTGTGTTAAAGCAACACGATTCACAATAATGTACATAAACTCAGTCGTGAAATCTTATTCACACAGATCAGTGGTTCCCAACCGGGGTGCCGCGGAACCCTGGGGTGCCATTTACAGTGCCCAGGGGTCCTGCGGGCTAACACGTTTTTTTACCATATCATTAAAAATACATTTTCAAACTGTCATCAAACCTCAAAGCAAGTTGCTATGGGTTCGGCATTATGGGTGCCGTAAATTATTATTCTTTTCTGTAGGGTGCCGCAAGCCTAAAAAGGTTGGGAAACACTGACATAGATTCTATCCGCAGAGGGTGCGTAGTGCGTACATTTGCGTGAAATCGACTTCTGGTTATAAAACTTGCTGATTGATTTGTGCGCGTCACCTCTGCCGAGACTTATCACTTGAATATACAAAGTTGTGAAAGTGGAACCCAGTCGGCTGATTCCTGGAAAGCTTTCAGCAAACCTAGAGCTTTTAATTGTCGAATCACATGCTGACTTGCTTTAAAGAGTGCGCACTAGAGCCTGCATTCTTGAGGAAGTCATTTGGAATTCGGTCTTTGTCGGTAACAGGTTTCTGTTTTGCACGGAAGTTTTATAGTTATATCTAAGCCATCTGTGTCGAAATCAACAAAATGTTACCTGGATGAGACGATAATCAATGCAGCGTTTCTTTCCTAGGTTTACGGCGCTTAATTTTCGAATAATTTGGAAGATGTAGGATAGCAGCAGCAAAATGCAGATTTTTTGTGCACCGTGTTGCCCAGTTGATATCAGATAAGGCTGGAGGTACTGGACCAAGCCCGCAGCCAGGAGGGGACCACCGGTCAAAAAATATTTTGAAAGCGCCAGACTCTACTTGTTTGGCAAAATAACAAATTGCAATTATTTTATTCCCCCTGAAAATGTCAGCTTCACTGGCCAGTCAAGACATGAATACACGAGATTCTGTTGCGATTGAAGAAGGCTAAAAATAAACTCTCCCGCTTTCCAAACAACGGCGACCTCCAGCAGTCACGCATTCTCGTCACAATCAAACTCACACAAGTTTTGTATCAATTTGAGAGAAAACGTGGTTGCAAGTTCGTGTCTGGAATTGCATCGAAGTAAAAGCCTGCATGTTGCGTTGTTCTTGTTCGACTACACACTCCGTCAACTTTCAAATGTGCATACTATCGAGACAGCACCGTTTCGAGTTTCACCTGCGCTGTGGCCATCTTGTTCTATTCATCGCGCGTACCGTGATCGCTTTTTGATTACTAATTATAAAAATTTTCTTATCAGAAAAAAGTAATGTTTTTTAGAAAAATGTCAAAACGTTCTTCCTGGTGAAGCTTACTCTCACAAGCTGTTTTTTACTAGAATTTCTTTCTGTTCGATCTTACCACCTACAAGTTAGTAAAAGGCTTTAAGTTGACAATTTTTTCCAGTTTAGAAGTCCTTGTTATGTGAACTATTACTGCAACTAATGACCCAGAAAATAAATTCGAGTTAGCAGCAAGGCATAAATGTTGCTAGTAAACAAGAGCCTACGTGTTGTCATGCGAACGGCAAGTATTTTCAAACTTTAAAATGTATTTTAATGGATTTCACACACGGCACAAGCCGAACCGAAGTTGGTAATATACGAAGTCAACCACATGAGCATTCCAAGGAAGGGATCTCTCTTACTATGAAACTCTGTCGAACTGTTTTGATGTAAATGCGTTGCACTAAAATGTTTTCAACTTGCAGAATGTACGGTAGAGTTCGTGTGGGATCACAAGTTTCGTTTCCCTTATAAAACCATGCCTTTTGTGACATCATAGTACCGGAATCTCTTACGTATCGTAGTCTAGTGACTAGTAGTCGCTAGCAGTGTACCCTGTAGTGTAGTCTAGTGTAAGCTAAAAAGTATTAGATGCCTCCAAAGAAACAGCTACAAAGAAGCTTTTCTTAAGTTTGGTTTTACAAGTGTTAATGGTTAGGTTTGACCGCTTGATAGCAAAAACCAGTATCAGCTTTCCCATTCGTTATATTATAGACATTTGAGTGTAAATTACGACGTAATTTTTGTGTTGCTTTATTATTAATTAATTGCAAGCTGTTAAGTTGTTCTTTTCTGAAAAGGGGGGATTGAATTCCATCATGTTCTCAGAGGTAGCGATCAGGTACGCCGGAGCAGCGGTAGGGCAGGGGGGTACTGGAAGAGTTGTGGGCAGTGGAAACTAATAAAAAAACGTCACCAATTTCTCTTCAGTAACAATTTTGGCTTCAAAAATAATAACAGAAATTAATTATAGAAAACCATTCTGAATTTTCTGCGTGCGCGAATTTCCGCAATAAATTTGTTTCAAGTCGATGTTGATAAACCGTGAAATTAGCTATGATATTTTTATGACAAGGCAGATCCGCCCCCGTTTCAAAGGGCAAGGGGGCAGTGCCCCCGTCATAACCCCGCTCTCCGGCGTCCCTGGTAACGATATTGAAAAGGTCAAGAATCACTGGTGTAGCGTTTTCACCTGCATTGTATTTTTTCCCTACCATCCCCTTCGTTTTATTTTCTCCCTTGCCTTTTCGATATCATCCACTTTGAACCATTTCTCTACTCAGTTTATAACAATGTCATTACGTGAACCTTGTGATCTGTGAAGAACGCGTAGTGCCCGTACTGATCTTCGCGACCAGTGATAACAAAGTTTATCTGAATAAGTTGCTGTGTGCGAGTGATAAAAATCATGCTGGTAGAAAGCATATAGTGGTCGAAAGCGAATTGTCGGTTTTGTTGAACGATTGTGGTAGCAATTGTCTTGTCTTAAAACATGCCCGTAGCCGGGTTTTAAGGTTTGAGGGGGGAAATACATTTTTAGGGCGGCAAGATTTTTGTTTTTGTTATATGTTTAAAACAAATTTTTCTGGGCACAAAACAACTTGGGAGACACGAAAAATATTTGGGGGGGCACTGCCCCCGAATGCTTCCCCGTGGCCACCGGCCTGTCTTAAATGGTTTTCCTTTGTTGAACCTGCAGAATCTAAATGAGTCTTTGACAAACTGTTGGCGGTGGACTGCGAAAAGCTTTTATTACAAAGCAAGAAAACAAAACGGCTTGCGCACACCAAATAATTGCAAACAAAATATAAACTCGAGATCTGTATGGAAGTACAAGTTTACATGAACCAAATTGCTGTGTAGACTTTTAGCATTATTAGATATGACACGTGAAGATAAGCGCGCCACAGTAATGTTGCCTACAGCGGTGAATGGTTAATTTGCGTTCATACAATTTTTTACCCACCAAGTTTCAAGCTGATTAGCAAACAAAGGAGAAATAGATTTGTTCACGCCTGCCCATATGTCCTGCTGCCCCGCCCACCAAACTCGAACGCATGCTTATCCGCGTGGTAGAAAGTTCATGTAAAGTACACCATACCAACAGAACTGCGCGCCAGCGACAAATGTTTGGTTATATCCTTTGATATAATGCACAAGGTCATATGTACTCGGGAAGATGCTTTTGAGCGGAGGATTTGGACTGTGGTTTTTGCCTGTAATAATAATCATCTTGGGTGTCTTTTTGTTTGCAGCACGTGCAACACAGCATGACGCATCCGGAAATCAAAGCCAAACCCTGTCAAACATGCGTAAAACATACGTTAGGTTAATAATTTTTTATTAAACTCATGTTTCACGTTCCCATACCTAAATAAGCACTCATATGGAATGAAAATATTTTTTTCTTTTTTCGTCCTCTGCTTCTATAATTTTACAACAAAATATTACAGCAATAAAAACTGTAGAGTAATGACGTACAGTTTTGCGTCACTGCGTTTTCATCAATTATATTCAATAGTTTTTACAGCGTCGCATCTACAGTTGAGGAACGTCATAGTGGATACCCGCTGTAAAACATTTGTCGGTTACAGCATCCTTACATGAAATTTTGACATTTATAAATCGACCCTTCTCTCTGGAAAACCTGCATACGTGCACTTTTTTCTTCGATGATTTTTTGACATTTGCTGTGTTGTTTCTGTGGACTTTCGGAGTTTTTTTTGGTCTCGCGTCATTCGCCGATTGTTTGAGGTGCAGTGTCTGGTCAAATTCGTTTTAGTCAAAACATGATGGTTTTACTCTGGAAGACTGAGAAGTGACAACGCACAGGTTGTAGTTTGCCTTATGCAGCAAGTCGTCTGTAGTGCATTTTTATTATAATTTTACTGTTGCATGTTGCTGTAACAGCAATAGCATTTCCTCAATTTAATTGGATACTGTTTACTTGCTGAATTCCATTAATAAATCCACCTGTGCAAACCTATTCTCTATGAAGGGAAATCGCTGATCATGGTAGCACAACAACGTAAAAGATTGGCTGAAAAAACAAATATGCAAAGAATTACTTCGGCAAAAGATCGATTAGGGCAATCTTGTCAGCTAAAAGGTGTTTCTTCTTGCTTGAAAACTCGTGCCTCAGTCGTGGTATTGACAGGAAAGCTACAAACCCATTTTTTGGAGCAATATCACTCAGCCTTCACTGAACCCACGGTACGGAAAACAACTCTAATTTTTACATGGGTTACAACAGTGATCTAAAGAATGTTGTAATTCGCGATGAAAACTTTTGGTCATGGAAAGGAACGTTGAGTTTTGTATTAGTGCTTAAGTAGGCCGTTTAGATGCTTAAGAGCATCTAATGCTACTAGGTTTGCAGAAGCAATTGATTATTTCTATTTCTTCAGAAATGACGTAAGTTGCCAAGGGACAAAGGAATTGGGGAAACTTTATAGCAACGAGAAAGCATGATGGAAACAAATTTGTTTCATTTTTGTGATGGTAATGTACCTTGAAAAGGAGTTTAGGGTTTTGCATGCCTGCTATAATAGTTTATTTATGCAGAGATCACGAAAATTATTTTTGATGCAAGTTAAGTTCAACCTTTATATGCACAAAGCAAAATAAAGGCCATTTCTATGAATGAATAACAGAGCTGGAATTAACAGAGCTGGTCAATGTCATGCTAGGTTAAACTGCTAAATACAGGATCCCCATGGGATGGACTTGGAATTTGTCCCATGTACCACCGTCAGCAATTTTTCGTCATATAAAAGGAATTTTCTAAAGTTGTATAACATTATTGTGTGCTCACAACACAGTAAGCATTACACGTAGAGGTTCAGTGCCATTGTGTATGAGAGGCCCCCCAAAATAAAGTTATTGATCCCTTGTTTTGCGGTTATAGTGGACACATTAGTGCTTTAATGTTTTGTGCATTCTTACTGCATAATTCCCAGTAATATTCCATTGGTGATTCAACGTGATGTACTTGTTTGCGAACAGTCCGACCGTCGACATGTTAGCCTG
>Ga0210059_1008292_pt1 | contig 16435 bp, 11 predicted proteins | sample Ectturendosymbi2_FD_188042 | JGI IMG/M metagenome (GOLD analysis project Ga0210059, IMG submission 188042) | Ecteinascidia turbinata endosymbiont from Florida, USA - Sample 2 (SPAdes) (version 2) | ecosystem: Host-associated > Tunicates > Ascidians > Unclassified | place: Key West, Florida...
GTCGACACAACCTTCACCATGGAAACATCAATCTCATGTAATTTATGGGGCACCTGACTAGATAACCTCTGTGTTTTTCGGTGCCCCGGCGTTTCTTTTCTGTTTTAGCGAGTATATCTAGCGCAATTAATTCAGTACCGCCAAATACATCTATCTATCTAACAGGAATCGCGAAAAGCAGCACGCGCTGCATAGGTCGGAGGGGCTTAACGCTGAATTGCTGATCACGGAACTCACTTGAGAACGATTTGACTGCATTATATGCATTTGAGCCAGTGGTGTAGCCAGTCCAAAAATTTGGCGGGGGCCAAAATGCTTGATTTTAGGCGAATAACACTATTTTGTTTAGAAAAACGCCTCTTAAAGCACAAAATGACTATATTTTCTAAAAATTGGGGGGCCATAGCCCCTTTGCCCCCCCTGGCTACGCCTATGATTTGAGAAACGTGTTTATTGATCGGACATCTGTCAAAACAATTTTTCAGCTGCCGCATTTTTCAAACTTTAAATTTTGAAAACTGATCGACGGATTTTTTTTCTTTGACGCATCAGCAAATCATGAGATCAGAGCGTTAACGCCGGATGTCGTAAATACTGAAACCGTGAAGGTTTAAATGCAACTCGCTCCGCCTGGCCCTGAAAGCGTTCACGTTTTTCCAAACTATTGCTAGATTCGTTACATCAGATCAAACTTAACTGGGATCTACACCAACTTCACAAACAAGTAACTTACAAAATCTGCAACAGCAAACAAGTGACTCACTGTGGTAATAAGGAGGACGGAACGTGTGTTCCTGGACAGACCAGCGCGGAGGAAATACGACAAAATCAGCAACAGCCACCCCAGGGCGCGTAGACTGAGCAGTCAGAACAGTGAAGATAGATGGGTCCTTTAACGGAACGTATAACACGTAAGCGGTTTGAAAAGATGTTAAGGAGAAAAAGAGGTGATTACTTACTGCGTGATCGTACGAAACGGCGTTTATGACCATGAACTTGCCGAGGTCGTACTTGTAAGGCGCGTAATTCCCATGCCAGGCGACCACGTCAAACGGCGAATGATCTTGTTCGGCAACAAAGAGCTTACCCTTCAAGAAAATCGGGTTTTGTGAACAACAACCGTGGTGCGTTTTCGTACTAAAATGAAGTGTGCTCACTTGATACTTTGAAATGATTGTGTAGTCCGCTTTTACTTCTTCGTAATGTGCTACAGGAGTAAGAAAATCTCTGGGATTGGCCAGACCATTGGCGCCTATCGGTCCGAGGTCAGGAAGGGTGAAATGAACTCCGAAAACCTAAAATCAGCAGATCAGAATGCTTCGGAAATCTTGACACAAATGATGGAATAAAAATACAAGCGATTCTTTTGAAGCATGACAACTGGGAAACAGGTCAGGTGACGACGAATTACAAGCCAAAACACAAAATCACGCTCGAGTGAAAAGGCCGCTACCAACGTAAAATCATACAATTTTAAGAAAATTAGCTGTACAATTCGAATATAAGTTCGAGTTGTGGTTAACTTCACCAGAACCAAAGCGCATCACGGACTGCCGGCAACAAAACCTCAAACACAGATGTGGATAAACAGCAAAAAATCGCAGAGAGGTGAATAACCTGGCCACGGTGACGTTTCAGCATAGTCCATAAATGGTTTAAGCAGAAAAGACTAATACAGTAGTATAGAGTTTCTTCTATCCACCTTTTTTCAGGTCGTTCTTAGCCTAATTCAATTCTCTTTTCCCATCAGTGAAATTTTTAAACATTCATGCGACGGTGGTTTGTCACACTGGTGAGTTTAAAAACTTTTTAGGAATAAAAACATGTGACATTGTGGCCGGTGGGGTTTGAGGAAACGAGATCTCACGAAATGAGAAAGAGTTGGGCTTTACGGTTGGGATTGAATTCAAACAGAAGCGCAAATAATGCTTGAGAGAAACTGGATTTACTTAATAAAAAACAAAATTCCAAGTTTTGCAGCTCGTTTTGCGCAAACAAGTGAAATACGTACCCTGGTAGATAACTTATGCCTTGATTACTACGAATGCACTTGGACCAGACTAACGGCAGGTCGTGTTCAACGCAGTGTTTTGATTTTAACGCTTGTAGTTAGCACGTGAACATAATCAAAATAAAAGAGGTTAACGTTTTTCCGTTGAACATACTACGCGTAAAACAGCACTACTAAGGCGGTGGTTGGTCATCCTAGCAATGACAAGCGGAGTCCGCAAAGACGCACAAGTTTTGCAAAACGGCACGACCACCTCTAAAATGTATCCTCTGCTGGGTCCAGAAACATCCACGCTGAACCTCATTCCTTGTTGGATGACAACAATTTCATTTGGCTGGACGTTCAACAATCCAAATTCCGTTTTGACTTGCAGTTCTCCCTGTTGGGGGACTAGCAAAAGATACAAAAAAATACGATCGCAAACATTTTCGAATGTTACGGTCTACGACACGGCAATACAAAACATGTCAAAATTTTAAAAAGTGCAACACCTATGAGAAGATCTCCGTCGGAGTCGTAAAAAGCTTTGCGGGTCATGTTGGCGTTGCACGCATAAATATGCACCACGACGCCATTGCGCGACCGCGCGTCTCCGGCTCCGCACACCGTCGATAAACCCTGTGGATGCAAATGGAGTTTGATGTTGGACAAATACGTGACGAAACATGCTCAGCGGACTCAGTCGGGTTAAAAAAAGTTGGCCAGTGCTGCGTACTACTCTTTCGCTGTTCGGCGTTTGCTCCAAGGTATAGATCGGCGCGCACCCAGCCTACGCTATTTTTGCAGCAACTATGTGTGTCTCGCTTTTAGACAACGGCTTGCGTTATCGATACTGCCGAAGAAAAATTATGCGTTCTATTTCCACGAAAAGCAGCGTGCGTCTAAATTTAGGAAGATGAACACTACAAAATAACAATTCGTTAAGACAAACAGCCATGCAAAATTGCTCGCCACCTTTTCGATACATCAGCCTGCGTGCGCACAGGTCGCCAACATTTGGTGATACAGAAAAACCTTTCCACAATCACAAATGTCACTATAGCAGACTTAAGAGAAATTTGTGGCAACACTGCAAAACTCCATATTTACTACAGTACTTTTTCTTTACTTGTTGTGTGCCGATATTGTCCGTATTTTTATCTTACGAGACGTGAGGGTGAAGATTCCAGTACGCTGTACCCTATCATCATTTGATTTAGTCCGCAGTCGTTAATACAGGGTTCCTACGCAATTTTGAAAATAAATTTCCAGACTGGAACTTTTTTGAATGACATATCTAGGTCAAATCATCCACTATGATAGTTAACATGATGAAAGTAAAATTATCAATCTTGCATAAAATACTATGAAAATGCATGTCAAAAGATTAGGTCTGGAAAATTGTTTTCATTTTCCATACTAACAGACCAAAAAAATTTTTTTGCAGACTTTTCCAGGCAAGAAAATGCCAAAACTTGTTTCCATACTTTCCATGACTCCGTAGGAACCCTGTTAACAGTGTGCGAACACTGTCAGTTTTTTTTATTTTCTTTCTATCAAATCTATACTTAATGGCTCAACCTGAAGTCAGAAATACGCTCATTTACACGCTAACAGACTACTGTGATCGTCACTCGAAATAGTGTAGTCATTAAAGCTACCACCGTTTACAGCAAGCACATATCACCACATCGCCATGTTGAAATCGCCGCATTTCTGCGAATACACTTTAAAGCATTTTGTACAATGTTCAAATTGTTTTTGACGATGCGAGATGCAAAGATATTCGTGAGCTGTAAGGTTTATTGCGCGCAACCAGGCCTCGCAGCGGCAAAAATAGTGGGGACATACATCGACGAAATCAACTTCGATCTCGGGAAGCTTAAACGGAGTCCAACGCATTTGATTTGGATTCGGAGCTTCGTCATCCCACGAATGAGTAAGGCCGCCGATACTGTTTTTCTGCACGTAAGGTTTAAATGGCTTGTGTAACACTGATGGAAGAATTCTGTATAACCAGCTTCTTTTGTTTGTCGCACGCGGGCAGGTAAAGGCCGATCCTGAAACCAACAAAGAATCTGTAGTGACAGCTAAACTAGGAGAGGCCACCATCATAGATAGAGGAAAAAGTGGCCTAGGCCCTCCCACTTTTGGAAACTAAATATGTCAAAAAACACGTCTCAATTTTATTCTGATATAAGGTTTTTCGTTACCCAGAAAATCATGCTGTACATCATGAACAAAATGCTTTTTTACCATGCTAGTCTAGCCATGGATTTGGTTCAAACAGCCTATCAAAGGGTATTGTGTTAAGATGATGGGTTGAATCTTTGCAAGTGGTTAGAGACGAACACACCGCATCTATTTTGAAGAGATCCAACCCAGTTCGTTCAGTAGAGGTACGCGAAGATGTCCCGGTGTTATGAACTAAGACGGATCATAGCATCAGCGGCACATGCTGTTGCGGGAAATGACGATAATTCGCCTATGATAACTAAACGTTTGTTGTCTTTATTTTTTGCGCATTGAACAAAGTAATAATTCGGCCCACACTCGCCATTATTTCAGTTATCTGGCCCGGGGTAAAAAGTGTGATGACCCGTTGTGTAACCTAATGCTTATGCAGTGCAAAAGGAGTAGCACTCTTGTTATACAACAAACTGAAAGTTTATAAATATTTTGTCATGAGAGGGGTACAAGCAAAGTTTATCATATTACAAAAAATGCCAAAGAGTCTGCTAAAACCCAGTGTCTCCAAATAATTCAAGATTGCAATGTGAAATTGTTCACCCCTTGAAGTTAGTGTGTAACAACTAAAGTTCAATGCAGAAATGAAACAGTTTGGACATACACAAACAACCAACCAATGAAATGGATCTGCTGACAGATGTAATAACTAATGTCCATGACGATTGAGCTGGGCATTGAAATATAGCAAAAAGCACTGCTTTTGCATAGCAAACCTATTGACCACTTGCAGCAAGATGAATTGGCTGTTGGGTGTTTGTGTATGTCCAAACTGTTTCATTTCTTGACTCATAAACATGTAAAAAAAAAGAATGTGGAATCATATCTAAACAAAATCAAAACCATCAGCAACGAATAAGATGGTTTTTATGTGCTAAGACACATTTTTACAGGGTTCCTACACAATTTTCAATAGAAGTATCCAGACTTTTTCCAGGTTTTTTTTGGGACTTTTTCCAGATTTAATTTTTCCAAATGACATACCAGGTCGAATATAGGCACTGTAACAGTTAACATGATGGAAGTCAAATTACCAATCATGAAAAATATCAGAATTAAATCTTTTCAGAATGCATGTCAAAAGATCAATTCAGGTAAATTATTTCCTTTTTCCAAACTAACAGACCAAAACAAAACTTTTTTCCAGACTTTTCCAGGCTGGAAAATGGCCCAACTTTTTTTCATACTTTAAGACTCTGTAGGAACCTTGTTTTATAATACCATTTTTGAATGATATCGTTTAGCATTGACCAACATAAAGAATTATTGATGATCAGCAGTAATTGCTTGGGACGATATTTTGCAATTATCACAACTTCTTCATTACCAAAAAATTTAACTTTTACTTTTGCTTGATTAGTCTCTTCAAAAGTGCTGTTTTCTCATACATTACAGTTAAATAAATCAGTAACAGAGAATTTAACAAAATATCTGTACTTCTATGACACATGTCCACAGCATTCACAACACTACACTGCCATACTAACCAGATAACTGCTCAGCATAAAGACCATATGAGCATGTTTGTGGGTTGTTCTGAGCTTCTGGAAGAGCATCAGGGCACCTTGGATCACATGTTGCAAATTCGTTTCCAAACCCACTTTGATACTGTTACAGTTTCAAGAAAATACTACATGTAAAATTCTAAGTCACAACTTTTTGTTTACAGTATGAAAACACATTTAAAAAAAACTGATTTGGTGTTTAAGATTTACAACTCTAAAATAACTTCAATGTTAAGACTACATACTGCAATGAGAAATATTTGGTGATTCCTTGTTGAACAATACATATTATCATTTTAACAACAGCAAACAGGGAAATGGCAAATTGCAATGAAATGACTCCACAAGTTTAGTCACTTTCACATATCCATCAAAAATAGCAGATAGCACTAAATTGCATAGTTGGAAATGTAGCACATGATTAACACATTGAGAGCCGGCCTACGGTATATTCGTACTTGGATTTCGGCCTAAAAAACATCAGTTTTCGGTTGCCTTACCAATGCCCTAGCTCCTCCATCGATTGCGCTAGAGAGCTGTTCAAGAGCTCAAACGGATCGGCCAGTTTAGTAGAGCACTCGAAACAAAATTTCTTGGTTGGGAGGAGCGGATTTTTTGTGACTGACATCATAAGTGAAGTAGTTTTAGGGTCATTTTGGCTCATGTTACCTGGCCTAGGGCCCAATCACTAGACCAAAGTGTTTCGCTGAAGTTTTCATTGGAAACTAGGCTCGAGTCTGAGTCTTTTGAGCCTTTGATCAACTTTCTAGCGTTTCTGGTTCAAAACTTATGATTTAAAATAAACAATCTAATTAATTATCTAATTAGTCAAATATTTTTACTAACTTACGTCACAACTTTTGAACCCGAAACCCCAGCAGGTCATCCAAAGTCTCAGATTGTGGCCTAGTTTCCAGTAAAGCTTCAGCGAAATACTACCACATAACGGTTGGCACCCAGGGCCAGGCAAAGTGGGCCAAGGTGGCCAAAAAGTCCCCCCTTATGACGTCACTCACAAAAAAACCGTACCCCCAAGCAAAAAATTTTTTTGAGTGCAATCTACTAGACTGACCGATCCATTTGAGCCGCTGAACAGCTCTCTAGCGCAATGGGCGGAGGAGCTAGGGCGTTGGTAAGGCAACCGAAAACTGCTGTTTTTTTGCGAAAATTGCCGAAACCAGGCGGCTCTAAAAGTGTTAAGAACACTGCAGGAATGCCGCATATACAAATACACATGTCAATTTTAGAGATTGACCGATATGGCATTTTTGGGCTGATACCGATATATCGGCCATTCATGGACTGATTGCTGATACCGATAACCGATATTCCAAAATTTTAAAATCTTGTTTTCTGCTTCATTATCAAAAATGTTATGTATTTTATGTGTACCTTTTTTTCCAAAAACTTTGAAAATCAGGATTTATAAGCTAAAATTTTTCAAATTGCAGCAATTTCAATATTTTGCTATCATTTACAATTAATCTGATTAATGACGACACTTTTGTTTTGGCGGTGAGAGCCGACGCATGCTCCATGGTTCATTTTGTCTGCTTGTTTATGAAAATGCATCTGCTATTGTTACAGCAAGATAACTGTCTTAACATTGTTCATTGTGCTTTCTTGCACAAGCTATCTGCATGCATGAGGAATAGAACAGCATTTTGTCAACACCTACTGAAGCCCATAAAATAGGCTGTTTTGGCCGATACCAATATATCAGTAAAACCCAAATATAGGCCCAATGTATCAGCCATGCAGACACTGTATATCAGTCTAGCTCTAGTCATGTGGCCAACTAAACATGTTTTTAAAGCTCCCAAACTTTTTCAATACAATGGCACTGATACTGCCAAAACTTTAGAGGCACAGTCCACTGCTACATGCTAATCTGTATGTCTGCCTCATTACAACTTACCATGAAACAACATGTGACCATAAAATATTTGCAAGCTAGTTAAAACCTTAAACATCCCTTATGAGTTTCCAGTGGAGAGTTGATTGGAAATCCTTAAAAAATATGAAGACAACTGATACAATCTTAACTCCTTGGGAGTCGGCCTACGGTATATTCGTACTTGGATTTTGACCTAAAAAACAGCAGTTTTCGGTTGCCTTACCAACGCCCTAGCTCCTCCACCGATTGCGCTAGAGAGCTGTTCAAGAGCTCAAACGGATCGGCCAGTCTAGTAGATTGCACTCGAAAAAAAATTTTGGTTTGGGGGTGCGGATTTTTTGTGACTGACATCATAAGTGAAGTAGTTTTAGGGTCATTTTGGCTTATGTTACCTGGCCTAGAGCCCAACCGCTAGGCCAAAGTGTTTCGCTGAAGTTTTCATTGGAAACTAGGCTCGAGTCCGAGTCTTTGATCGACTTTCTAGCGTTTCTGGTTCAAAACTTATGATTTAAAATAAACAAATTAATTATCTAATCAGCTAATTAGTCAAATATTTTTACTAACTTACATCACAACTTTTGAACCCGAAACCCCAGCAGGTCATCCAAGTATCAAAAGACTCGGATTTTAGCCTAGCTTCCAGTAAAAACTTCAGTGAAATACTACCACATAACGGTTGGCACCCAGGGCCAGGCAAAGTGGCCAAAAAGTCCTCCACTTATGATGTCACTCACAAAAAAACCGCACCCCCCAAGCAAAAAATTTTTTTAGAGTGCCGTCTACTAGACTGGTTGATCCGTTTGAGCCACTGAACAGCTCTCTAGCGCAATGGGCAGAGGAGGTAGGGCGTTGGTAAGGCAACCGAAAACTGCTGTTTTTTTGCGAAAATGGCCGAAACCAGGCGGCTCTAAAAGTGTTAATTTGTCACATGCAATAACCCAGAAAAGTCAAGGATATAATTAGTGTCAGTTGCTTCACAAGAACACATTTGTTCTGTGGTATCAGGACCACTACCAGCTGGACAACTGCCAATTACCAACCACACAATTGCTTAACAGCCTCTGTGGAGTACAGTTGTAAATGTTTTTTCTAGTCTTTTAAGCAAATGCCTAGAAGCGCCAAATGCCATTACTTCCACCAGCTGAACAATAAATAATGCTGACAACTTTTGTTAACTACATCCATGATTTTATATATAAATATATGCTATCGTATTACATTCTTGCATTATGTTTTTTTTGTATTTTTCATAAGAACAATCCAATTTGCATGATTTTATAGGAGTGACCGGACCTTGAAAATTTTTGACTTTTGTAACTGGACCCTTTTTTAAAATAATTGAGTAGCCCTGAACTATATGATAGTCCTTTTGCAAGGCAAGGGCAATTGTCTGGTTGGTGGTTGTGTTAGTTGGAAGCTGTGCTAGTTGGCAATTGTGCAGTTGGTAATGGTCCAGTTGGCAGTTGTCCTAGAACCTTATCCTGTGTATATTTTATTGGCTTGAATCAATTTTTCCCATGTGGAAGTATTTGCACCATAGTGCAAATACTTCTACATGAGAAAAATTGATTCAAACTTAATCAACTTCAACAGTTTGTTATTCTGAAAGAAACAGAGTGACCAAGCTAAACTCTACCAACAATAAACTTTATCGAAATAATTTTATTTTCAACATTTCAAAACTTTTTCAGATATTTTGATTGTTTTTGGACAAAGCCATTCAGATTATAAAATAGTTTATGCAACACATGTGCAAACAGTTTGCCTTTTGTTAAAGTTTTTCCAAATGGTTTAAACCTGGCCATATGCACAATCTTTATTCGACTACATCACTACTTTGTACAGATTTCTTTGCAATGACCTACCAGCAGTAAAATGTAACATGCCAAAAAGATTTAAATAGTACTAAAACTGATAAACTTGATCATACCTGAAGACTGTCTGCCATGGAAGTCACTTCTGATTTCCAAGGGATGTACAATACAAATGTTCAGATGATGAACAAGTTCAATGTAACTCTAAACAAGCCATTAATAATGGTTAGAAAACATTAATAATGGTTAGAAAACAAGCTTATGTATGAAGTAAAATAGTGAGCTCCCTCTTAAAAGTGTACTTTACTAATGAAAAAAGAAACATATGGTATTGATGACAACATTGCAACACATTATGAACATATACACCAGGGGTGGCCAACACGTACGTTGACCGGTCGATCACTGAGTCTCAGTTTGTCGATCGCGCCTGATTTTGCATTGCATTGACAAGATACCTAAAAAGAACATTTTTCAATCAATATTTCAGAAAGTACATAAAATGAAAAACGTTGCCTTTCATGACACTTTGTAATTGTAACTTTATTACTGACTGGTCGATTGCAAAATATCATGAAATTCTCTTATTGATTCCAATCGAAGACAAGTTGGCCACTCTAGATATACACTAACAGATAGCAGCTTGAGATGAAGTATGCTATTCCAATGTTTTTTCTACCATATGGAGACTTAAAAATGACACAGCATGGAAATGTCAATTAATTTAATAATACTTGAAATTTGATTTTTTTTGTAATACATAATATTTTTCAATTTCTTAATTGTATAAACCTTGGAATTAACTGCCCTTCATGTCTGTTCCAGTTGCAACGCAGGGATAAAATCTTGATCCGTAGTTGGTTGTGATAATTCTGCTACTTCTATTATTGAGGTCAATGACCCAAAATTTCCACAAACTGTAATCAATGCATTTCTTCTGGCAGCTTAACTTGCCAGCATTGAGTTTTGCTTCCATAATCCTATGAATGCATTGTGCATATAAAACCTTATATTCAGAGGAACAGACTTTTGCTTATTTTTATCAACAAACTGCTCCCTTTACTCTGTCAGTAGCTTTGCCCTACAGCCCAAATGATCCCTAGTCCATTGCAGCTTCCCACTTAGGACACATGCTATGAACAGACATGGGGTAATCACAATTGTCAATTGTAATCAATTACACCTTTTTGAATAATCATAATTGATTAAACTGACCAAAAAATGACATGTTATTGATTGATTACATTACCAATTTAATTGTAATTGATGATTACTTTCGTGATTAAACTCAAAATTCTTCAGGACACGTCACTGCATGATGAACCGCAATTTAGAGGCTGGAGTTCCATCCTTATCATCAATTCTAATGGTTACACCTCAAAGTAGGTAATGTGCATGTGTGTGCTTGTTAAATCCAAATAGTCCAGCACCAAGCATAGTGTTTGTACTAAATTATCGCTTTGTTCCAGTTAGCCTTCCTTTAGCCATGTAGTGAGTCTTGTGACACATAGCAACAAAAAGAAGAGCTTTAGTTAAAAACAGGTAGACATTTTGGCAACAGAAGAGATAATGGCACATTCCAGGAGAGGTGTTGGTTTTATTTATATATATTCAGAGTGCACCTATAAGTATATGTGCTGCGTTAGGCTGTGTATATAATTAGTACAGTAGTTTTCATAAAGTAACTTTTTTCAGAGGAATAAATTAATTTCACTTTTGAATTGCCATAAACATGTTCTCTAGCATTAGTTCCATATATGCAATGGCAACAGAGTCAATTGTATATGGCCATTTGGATTCCATGGTTCCTATGCAATTTTCAATAAAAATTTCCATAATTTTTCCAGACTTATATAATCATTAATTAATATATGCTACATACAGTCAGAAAAAGCAAGCATCAGCTACAGCAAGAAACATATTAAAATAACTAGTTTGATTTCGATGCAGATCTTGCTATATTGAAACCTACACCCAGCCATTAAAATAGGAAGCTCTTATCCCCCCACAAAAATCCTGGCTACACCCTAGGCTTGTTTGAATTTCATAATGAACTTTATAATATAGTTTTAGCTCTTCAGGTTTTCTTTTAATTTCTTTGTCAAGATGAGGTATTTCAGCCTCCTTATCTTTGGTAGATTTTCCAAAAGCTTTTGAATTAGTAAGGAGCTCCATTTTGAGTTCTTTCATGACTTGCACATAGCTAAACTGTCAGCAGATTCATCTTCATCCTGTTTTATCTTCCTGCATTGCATAAAAATTGCAGACATTTTGTTAACTACTCCACACAGACACTGGAATCTTCATTTGCTTTGAGTGGATTTAAGCACTCAGCATTGCGCACCCCTTTGTAAATTAATGGAGACTTCTCTAGCAACTTTTTAACAACAGCAATTTCTTCTTCCGTTCTTCATTATTTGAGAGAGTTCTTGTAATCCCGGGGTAGGTGCTGAGCAGCCATTTGATTGACTCTTCATCCAGAACCGTCAGGCCAGACACTCCATAAGAGGTTGATGGATTGGATAGAGGACAACATGGTCAACAGTCTGTTCCTCTGCACCACACTCAAACTGCAGGACCATACTAACAGACCAAAATTTTTTTTTCCAGACCAAACTTTTTCCATACTTTTGCAGACTGTTTAGGAACCCTGGGATTCTGACACAAACCAGCTCATTTTAGCCAGTTTTGGTATGAAGTATGCAGTAATGAGTCACACCACATTCATAACCAGTGCTATACCTCTTTTGTGGCCAGTACACTCCAGTTTCATTGTTGTTGAGGAAACAGACTTTAGGGAAATGTAACATGCAGTTGATGCAAGGGTTATCCAAATCCATCTCAAGTCGAAAGCACATTTCCACAACACTTATGTAACTCGTGTGTCAACAGAGGTCCACCACATATTGGTAAAAATCTCAATGAAACCAGTGAGCTATTGTTGACCATTGTAATAGACAGATGCACAGCTGTATTGGCATCACTTTGACATTTGGTCTAATAGACAGACGCACATCTATATTGGCATCACTGTTCATTTCTTTTCAAATTGGACGCTAACACAATGCTATGCAGGCTTGCAGACAATTCAAAGGCCATCACACGTATACTTACATCAAACCATGCAAATGGGTTTACCTTTCTTTCTCATGGATGTTTCAAGACAAATGTAATTGTGATTGTAATCACGATTGCTTTCAATGTAATTGTAATCGAACGCATTATGATTTTGTTTATTCATAATCGTAATTGTGCATGTGCCAAGTAATCGCTACTTTCATTCATTCATTTTCATGTCTGCTTTTCCTCTACGGAAGGTTGCGGGGACAGCAACCACGAAAGGACTCGATATACCTCATTGTCAACAGCAATTTCAGGTAATTCTGCTGGCTCCACACAAAAACAGGACCAAGCAAGGTCAGAGATGTAGACACTCCACCTGGTCACTGAACAACTTCTGGGCTGCTTTCCCGTGGGTTTAGCTAGTAAAACCTTCGTCGCCAGTCTTTTCTGGGCCATTCTAGATACATGGCCAAACCAACGTAGTTAGGATCTATCGATTTGGAAAAGTGTTTCAACATTCAGGGCTCCACAAATTTCACAGCTGTACACTTTGTCACGAAGTGTCACAACATGGACTCTTCGCAAAAATCCCATTTCTGCCGCTTGCACTTGACAATATTTTTTCAATCATAAGCCAAGTTTCATGACCATGGGTATTTAAGGTTTGGAACAAAAGCCGATTTGAAAACAAAGCTTTGCGGTGTTTGAAAGCTTTTGTTTCATGACCACTGAGCAATAAAGCTCATGCAAAACAGTGTTATCTTTACAAATTTGTGTATCAATCTCTTCATTCCACCTTAATCGATCACTTTTGTGATATAATTACCTCATGTCTGGTTATGAATCTTGACATCTGTCTACTTGGAACTTATCACGGCACTGCGCCAAGTATATATCATAGTAACTATGTTGATGCTATCCATGTGTGTGCTGCTTGCTAGCGCTATATGCCTATGCTTATGTTCTTTCATCTATTTGTGTGCTCATTGTTAGTGCCATGTGTGTGTTTGCATTGTAGTGCAGTAGATGGGTGCAACAATCTCCTAAACATTACATTCAAGTAAGCAAATAACTATGGGATTTGATATTTTCAAATATGAAGAATATGACTACATTTACACACTGGCAATTTCTTAATAAGGATTACCTGTAAAGGCAGAGCTCCGTAAATAGCGGAGCTTGGTTGTAACCGGAGTGGAAAAAAGTTGACGTAACCGGAGTGGAAAAAATTTGCGTTGCAAAAGCAAAAAAAGTGAAGGATAAATGTTGTATCATTGCAACTTAATATGCGTTTCCGCCAAACATGGAATGCATGGCAGTTTGCGATGTTTAAAAATTTTATAAATTTACAACTGTTGAAACCTTTTTTGTTCCCGAACCGTTGTGAAACTCAGATAACCAAAAATCATCAAACTTCAAAATAGACTTTTTTTACCGTAGTGTAACATCACCTTTTTTAGTGCAATTATTTTTACTACTGTTTAGCTCTCATTGCTCAACGCAATATATTGGCTTTAACAACTCCAGTTACGTCATCAAACCTCCGCAACCAAGCTACGCTATTTACGGAGCTCTAACTTTTACAGGCAACCCTTTAAAGCAAAGTGAATACATCCAACATTTATGAAACAGACCCTGAATACATTACATAGCTTTCAACAAAATATCAAAACTAATATTTGACAAACACAAAAAGAAAAATTAATAAAATACAAAACAATTGTTTCATGTTGAACAGAGAGTTTAAGATCCTTATGACATCACAAGTTATCTTCAAATGTTTGAAAGAAGCAAACCACTGCAAACTATATAAATTCCTATTTTAGATGTAAAGTTTTTTTTTGAGGCCTCAAAAGTTTTAAGCAAAGTAAAACATATCAAAGGCTTTGGTTCCATCATAGGCCATGCAGTAGTCAAGATCAGTGCTTTTCAACCTTTTGAAATACCGTCCACACTCCTTTGTTCAACAAAAATTTAATTTGCACAACCAACTGGTGCTGCTGAAGAACAGCCGTATAACCGGATTAGACTCTTAAAAACGATGTAGATATTTTGAAATAACCAAAATAACAAATAACTACTGCAAAATAATAAGCACAAAAATGTGTGAAGAACATCATCATTTTTTTATTCAAAGTATGTAGGTCTAATTATACCAATGGCTTAGCTGTTGCTGAATATTTCTTGCAATTTTAGATCAGTTTGGTGCAACACCTTGCCCCAACGTTCCTCGCTTTAGGTCATCTAGTGTCCCACAAACAAAACAACTTCAATCAAGTTCCATTCCTCTCTTGGTATCAATCGATTACCAGAGCACTAAACCCTTTTTTTTCAGCCATGTAGTTGGTTGGATTTTGCACAAGAAGAACTTCGAGCGTTTGGATTTTGAGGTCTCAGTGAGAGCCATCAACTACAAGGGCTCATACCCAGAATTCTTGAATTCAGCATGTTTTCCACAGCTAACAAGTCAAAAGCTTGTTGGCATAGGTCGTTTTTTAGATTTGTGCCCTAAGCTAATGCCCCAGTGGATACTATTCACTGATACCTCACAAGTAGCCTAACAACATTATGAATGAAATATTATCTTTTCTAGAACTAAATAGGCTACTCCACTCATTAACTAAACTTACTTTTCATGTAATGATGTATCCAACACTTGTTGGATTAATCATTAATCCAATAGCCTATGTGTGCAGTTTACACTACGTAACATTAAATTAATGTTTGCTGCTAAGTGCTAAACGTTACGTAATGCAACTGCACACATAGGCTTAGCCTACACCCATGTTTCTTCAAGTTCAAGGCAGTGGCTATAGATCTGCCTTTGCTTTATTTTTTATCATGTTTCTTCAAGGCAGTGGCTATAGATCTGCCTTTATTTTTTATAAGTTATTCATCTGCTGCCTGTGAAATGACAGTAAAACACGACGAGTGTGCAGTAGACTCCAGCACACTTGTTAGAAATGTACTCAACCTTACCCCTAAACCAAAACCCTGAAGGTTAGGTATTCCCAAAACCTGAAAACCAGAGGTGGGATCGGATCCGGGATGCCGGATTCGACTCCGGCAGGATTCTGCGTTTTTTTTTCGGACCCAGGATTCTACGTTTTTCTTTTGGACCCTGAGTCAAAAATTTGTGAAAAACCACACACGGATCCGGAGTTACTTTTCAATTTCAGCAGTAGCAGGAGTCTGTACTGCACGGTCATTTCTTAGGTAAACACATGGGTAAATTACGATTGGATCGATGATTGTAGCCGGATTCTGAACAAGAGTCGGATTCTCAAGTTTGAAGAATAGCCGGGCCCGGAGCCGGACCCGGATTCAAAAATTTTGGAACAAGAGCGGAGTTGGAACAGTGTTGCCACTCTGTTATGAAGAAAAACCCCAGTATTTACCTTGAAAAATCCCCAGAAAATAATAAAAAACTCCAGACATGTAAATGTTCAAAAAAGTCAAAACCAAACTTGAAATGTATGCTAGCGGTACTAGCACATAAAAATTAAAAAGTCATATGCATTATTTGCATCAAACTTTTAACAAGTTCAAGTCTATTTTTAAACATACTGACAATATACAAGTAAGCTAGCAGCAGATCAAATGTATGAAGTAACATAAAAAGTTATTTAGATCTTTTCTAAAAAACGTTCAATCATGTTTTCTTTTACTTTCACTTAAATGCATGGTTTACAAGGGCAGATTACTAGTTAAAATGATCGCATAAGTTAGTATCTGTCAGCACGGTACTGCTACTCTGTTCCTACAAAAAACACAACCTAGAAAACACATCTACAAACAATGTGAAGATTTGAACAATTTTTTCTCAGAAGTTGGAAAATCCCTTTCTACAAAAATAAAACCATCCCCAACCACTTACAGACATTTTATTACACATATAAATCCAAAAAATTCATTATTT
>Ga0210059_1008293_pt1 | contig 16432 bp, 12 predicted proteins | sample Ectturendosymbi2_FD_188042 | JGI IMG/M metagenome (GOLD analysis project Ga0210059, IMG submission 188042) | Ecteinascidia turbinata endosymbiont from Florida, USA - Sample 2 (SPAdes) (version 2) | ecosystem: Host-associated > Tunicates > Ascidians > Unclassified | place: Key West, Florida...
AGGGTTTTACATCACGTGACAAGTACGATATGCTAATCCAAGTGTATTGTCCTTGTCACATGACCAATTGTGTTCAGCTAATGCCAAAATAGCTCCAGCAGTGCTATTACCACTGGCGGCAAAATAGGCACTGTCTTTATAAACTTACAAATAAAACTAAGTATTCAAAATGATACATCAAAACGATCAAAATAATGTCAAGAAAATCTTCATAGGTCATCCAGTCATACCTACACTATTACATTTTGTGATCTGTAATACATACATGCTTTGTGACATCTGCCACATCTTAAACTCCACAAAAAACAAAGTGTTTATAACAGTACGTGTGCTATAGTTCACACAAATTTGTAGAATTCACAAGTTCTTGTGTGTGGAAGGTATACGCTTACCATTAACAACCCCCAAATAGACCACATATATTACAGAAAATCGAATAGAACATAGGAAAATACAAAAAATGAGACAGATTACACAAAACATCAGATGCAAACAAAAAATTGGAAAAGCAAGCAGTGTACCCAAAGTCAAAAATAGCAAATGAAAGGAGACCATTGCAAATATGAACAAAATAATCCTGTTACATTTTAATTGCACAACATATACTGTATTACAAAAACATAAATGTTAAATCATGTACATAACAATCATTTACATAACACAGATGATGATGGGCAAGCAATGGGTGAAGAGTTGAGGCATGCACAGATGAGCAGGTGAACCATGCACATAGGTGAGAGAAGCAAATACACTAGGGTTATGAGGTGGAAAGCAACACAATAAACACAACATTAGCAGAACAACAGCAAGGGTAAAAACAGTGTTTATCCACAAGAATCATGAAGATGTAATACAATTATCCATGGACCATAATGGAGTACCACTGTTGCATGCATGTCCCACCATGCACATGCACATAGCACCACCAAATTAGATTAAATAGGCAGAGGTAGAGACAGATTATAAAAGGTAGCGGTTATGGATATGCCTCGCATGATGTGGTTCGAATAAAATGCTGAGTTTGTCACTCAAGCGACACCGACGTCGTAGCATAGTGGATACGTTTAAGGTATACTCAATACTGTGCCAAAGGTTTTCAGTTCAGCTCTCACCTTGGCGACTTTCATTTTGGTAGTAGTAGTTGCACGCTTCAATTCATGGGACCAGTTTTTCTTTACATTTTTCAAAACTTTCGGTTTAGGGGTAGCATTAGGGTTAGCGTTAAGGCTACGGTTAGGTTTTAGGTTTACTTTTGCCTAACTGCACTCTCCTCGTGTGTTACTGTCATGTTACAGGTGACATATAAGGTTTCAAATATCAAGATCCACAGGTGTACCTATAGCCACTGCCATTATAAAAATGTTTAGCAGTGAACAGTAATCCAGTATGTGTGGGGTACATGACAAACAAAATAAAGTTAGTTGAAGAGTGGAGTATTTAGTTCTAGAAAAGATATTATTTCATTCATACTGGAATGATTTATGATATATATAAGGAAAAAAAATGTTAGGTACCTGGTATGGACCTGTAGGGACCCGATTTATCTGATTCTAGGGACCAATGATGATTTTATCTGATTCTAGGGACCCGATCTTCAATTCTAGGGACCCAAATCGGGTTCCTAAAACACCTTAAAAAACCCTGTATATGTCCACCTATTGCACAACTAATATTGGCATCATGACATTGGCACTATAATTCAGCTTCAACGAATTGTGAGCCTACAAATTAAACTGAAGTTAATGTCTGTGAGATCCTGGAGCTTTGTTTGCCTCAAAAGCCTCATATTGCGAAAAGGATACTCCTCAGAGGTGCAAATCTAAGCTTTGTTCTAATGTAGGTTATGACAGATGCATGTGGCTTCCTGCATTTTTCAGCAAGTCTTTTGTCGACCTTGGTGCAATGCGGTGTCATCCCTCCACTTGTTATGAAGACAAAGGGATTGAATGAAGACTTCTCAGTCAATGTCAATCACTCTTTGGTTAAAATTACCTGTTTTTTCTTTTTCATGCTGTTGGTAGATCTGTGAAAAAGGGACTTATCAGAATAAGACTGTGAGGTAGGATGCGTGATCCTTACGTCGATTGTCGAAAAATGTTTCCCAACAGCTATTCCACAGTCCTCTCGTAAACATGTCCAACCTTGTATTGTCAGATGTATTGACTTTTCTTTTAAATTCATTTTCATTGATTGGCAAAAGTGTGAGAAAACATTTTTCATTTTTTACCTGAACATCTCTATGGACCTCTTTCACTATCTCTGTGCCTCAGAGTCTCTCACTGAGTTGTGCTTCATGGACGTGTAGCTGCCCAGTTTGCATATAAGGCTGTGATCCACAGAGTTTGTCTTTCCACATGCACAGTGAACTTGGATATACCCTTTACCTTCCATCCATACCTCATGCAGATGGCATCCATGAATTTTTGTTTGTTTAGTGCATATCTAATGGCTTTAATTAGCAAGGTTGATAGCCTGGAAGATGCCCTTTTTCCATGGCTCCTTTTATATGTTGTTGTGGCTCAAAGGAAAGTTCTTTAAATATTTTGTTTTAACAATTGTGGCATTTGGCTTCTTCTCGTCTTATTCTGTTGTACTTTGCTTTGTGTGGTTCTGGTATATTGCTGGTCTGAAGAGTGGCATCCGAGGTTGAGTTTTTGGTTATCATTTTATTTTTATTAGCATGCAATCAATTTTTCTTCACCGAATTAGGTGCTTTGTTTTTTGTTCTTTTCATTAGATTTCTGCTATTTTTGTGTTTTGAGTCACAAAAATGCAGGCTTAACATATCTTCGAAGAATCTTTAGCCTAAAGAAAATTTTGATCCATTTTCTGTAAAATGGTGACCGTTCAAAACAGATCTGTTCATAACAGACCACTCACATTTCAAAACAGACCTGTTCATAACACACCATATGTGCATGTTCACAACAGACCCACTATGATTACAGGACCATTTTGTGAACGTGGTCTATTAATTATGAACTGGTCTGTTATAATGTCTGTTATGAACACAACATCTGTTATGAAAGTGGTCTGTTAATATGAAGAACAGGTCTGTTTTACTTTTAGTTTTAGTGTTTTGAAAGGGAGCCCTGTGAAACGTATCATTTCTAAATAAACTTGTGCACATTGTCTACAACAGTGTGGAATATACAAAACATGAACTAAAAAATCAGAAACCAAAAAGATCAACACGTAATTTTTGTGGTTAAACGCTGCCACCTCCTCTGCTTTCACAACACATTGCACTGTGCAGTAGTTGTTGCGTGAACACTGCGCGTCTGTTTGCGTCCTGGAAACGTAATGTCATACTCACAGCTAGTCACGCTGAGAAAGAAACAAACCAATTCCACTTTTGGGGACTGTAGTATCTTTCTGCAGTTCTTTCAAGCATCGGCGATTATTGACACACAGTGGCGTAATTGGGGGGAGAAGGGGTGCAAACCGCTTCCCCTGACAAGCTAAAAGTAAAAACTGGAACCTTTAGGTTTTCATATTTTTAGATTGAATATTCTTTTTATATGTTTTAGGTTTCAGCTAATATTTTTTAGGTTTGAGCTTTATAGTTAGGCTTTAGTATTCTTTTGGTTTTCAATAGGTCGTCGCTTTTTTGTGTTTTTCTGAGTATTTTCCGGTTATTTACGGTTGTAGTATAGCCACCCACATCCCGATTCACTATCACTTTTCAGTTTTTTTTTCTGAGTGTCGGCTAGTAGACCCCTACAGTGGCCAGTGGACCCCCTTCAGCTAAATTTTCCCCCTGTATCAAACCCCTCGTTAGTCGTTACGCCACTGTTTGCACATGCGCTTTTTGCAGTAAAATGCGCATGTTCCATCATTTTACGGAAATTTTGTGGGAACAAAATTATAATTTGTAAATATGGCATTACATAACTGGAAAATAGATTTTCCATTATTATAGGCCTACAAGGCGGGAGACATCAACAGGGCTATTTACCGTATTTATTCGATTGTTAGCCGCCCTAATTGTAAGCCACCCTTGATTGTAAGCTGCACGAAAAGGTCGTTTGCTGGTCATGGGAATTTTTCTTGAAGTTAGTTATTTGCAGTGGTGACGTTAACTATTTTTAAGAACAGGTTCTCCACTCAGGACTCACTGACAACAGGTTCTCTCGTAAAACCACCATTTCGGATGTAGTGACTCGTGAGGTGTGGCTACAGAAAATAATAGCCACAGCCTCAAAAAATATAGTTAAAATCCTAACAGCTACAGCGGTGTCTGCATATACCGTATTTATTCGATTGTAAGCCGCGGCTTATAAAGTTTGATTTCATGCGGCTTATAATCAAGGGGGCTTACATTTTTTATTTCTATACCTTATCGAAAGGTATAGATGACGCTCAGCATTTTCTTGGCCAGATTTTGTCGACCAAACTCTCTTCTCGCATTCTAATCTCTGCATTATCACGTGCACATCCGTCATAGGAGGGATTTGATGAACAGAAAGCAGTTGTGGTAGTGTAAGCATCATTACCGGGGTTGCCAATTAAACGCGAAACGTGCTGGTAGGTAACCTATGTTCAAGTGCGGCTTATAATCAAGGGTGGCTTACATTAATTTCTTAACACCATTTCGTGCGGCTTACATTCAAGGACGGCTAACAATCGAGAAAATACGGTAGGGAAAAGTAAACAAAACCAGCAGCAGTTGCCGTCAGTGTAGCCTTTGGAACGGCGCTCTCGTTCGAACGACATTTTAGCCGAACCTGATTGTAGCCTTGTTTTTCTCTATTAAAATTTAGTAACAGCAGTGGCGGAACTGACGGGGGTCAAGAGGACGAGCTGCCCCCCCTGGCAAGCTAAATCTAAAAACCGGGCCCCCTCTAGTTGACATTTTGATAATTGGTATTCTTCAGGGTGTTGTTTTTTTGCGTTTTTGGGGGTGTTCTCGTTTTTTTTTTATCTCGTACAGATATTCACGACATCCGGAGATTCACTATCATTTCTTAACGTTTTTCTAAGTTTTGGAAAGTGGGCCCCCTACGGTGACCAGTGGGCCCCCTGCAGCTAAGCTTTACCCCCCATTACTCAAACCTCTAGTTACACCACAAACCTCAAGTTACGCCAGGCTCAAACCTCTAGTTACGCCACTGACTGGCTCAAACCTCAAGTTACGCCACTGGGCGAAGACCCCTACAAAGTTTTTCGCCCCCCTGGAAAAATGTGTTGATTGTAGGTCAAAACCATTGGACATAGTTCAAAAAACTGGGCCCCTCTCAGAAAACTCTTCGCCACCCCTGGTGTCCCAAGCTTGTTACGGGCCAACGAGAAGTTTGCCAAAAAAGTTATAACTGAAAGGTGTTTATGGGGAAAAATTGAGAACGCCCGACTTAAACCAAGCCAACAACCGGTTCTCGGGATTAAAGAAATTCCAAGAACAGGTTCTTGCGAACCGTTCGAATCCCATCACTGGTTATGTTGTCCTGTGCGCTGGTGTTTTTATACGTAGGCCTAATAATAGCCTTAGGCTGCAGTGATCTTTCTCTTTGACTGAACTTCACCAGCTGAGCAAAATCGGAGGCCCAGACCAATGACCGTGAAAGGGTATCAAAATCATTGCCTAAAACAGGAGTGGGGAATCTATTTACAATCGCGGGCCGCGTGAATGATATATTATCGCTAGTGAGCCGCAAAACCAAGTAATTTTACCCTTAAATTCTACCTTTGTGTAATTATAAGAGTGACTTCTCTTAACGTACTATCTAAGTACCTGCTTTTCATGGAGCTTCGTTTTCACGCGATGTTGTACTCTAATACGTGTAACGAAAATTCTGATACGGACCGAATCAAATGTTCACGTGGGCCGCAGGTTCCCCACCCCTGGCCTTGAACAACAATTCGCCTTTTTGTTTCCTTCCTTCTACACCTTGTCCTCCAGCACATGCCTTTGCTCTGCTAATCTTGTTTCAGTATCCTGCTGGGGAACAAAACTTACGCTGAAACCTGTTTGTCTTTCGTTTCTTCCCAAACGTATCGTCTCAGCAAGCACAATCAATTGAAAAGGTGAGGTTGGGATGTTTCATTCAAAAACACTTGTCAAGCGCAAGTGGTTTATGTGGTTTCTAGTGACAAACCCAAATATTGAAGAATTTGTATTTCATGGCAAAGGTCCAAAAATTCAGCTTTGCAAGTTAACTTGTTTGAAGTCAAGCACCAAACGAAAATCTTCAAACACTTTTGAAGGTGATATTTAATTAGCTGTAATTGCTATATTGCGAAAAAAACATGCAGATAATATCACCAACAATACTTTGAAAAGCTGCGCCATCGCAATATTGGATAGCGATACTGAGTGGTATCACCAGTCAAAAGAGTCCGAGTGTAACAACTCTGTCCATGTTGGCTGATGGCATTATTCAAATAGAAAAGAACAAGCTGAACAGCATGTCTTTTATGAGCGTGGATTAGCGACTGTCACCAGTGATCGATTAAGATTGTAGTATAGCCCTTTTGTATCTTGCTGCTTGTACGTGAAGCCATTAATGATTCCGCCAGTTTATTAATTTTGTAATGCACTAGTTACTATCTTTACAGAATTCGTCCAATTGGCAAAATCTGGCAGATATAGGCTAGATTGCAAGATGCTTTCAATCATAACTAAGTCACTTGCAAATTGTAATAATTTCACAGGAACATTGGTTGTGATGAGTTCTTCAGGTTTCATTTTCTGCTTTACGCACAGGCAGTTTCTTTACAGTTGAAGTATTTAGATTAACTCCAGATGTATGTTGAAAAATACCACTGCTTTCTTTCATGACAACGCTACGCAACAAGTTCGTCACTTACGGCTTCATGTCGATATAACTCTACCACGTAACCTACTTTTAACAAGAATATCGAATGCTGCCCAGATATCTATTGATTGTTTTTGAATTCAGACTTCATAGGTAGACTTTGAAACTGTAACAGTTATCTTGCGGCGGGTAAGCGAAAAAATAAGAAAGACTACCCTGCAGATAATAACAAAAATCACTACCCAGAAATAAGGCAAGATGAACAAAGTAGGATGTGGGATCTTTTGAATAGCATTGTTGATATAACTCGGTAATAGAGGCTTACCAGTTTTTAACCGGCTCGTAAATTGTACGGTTTCGAGGTGCAAAGCATTGAGCTCAGTCTCTGTTTCTATAAACACCAGAAAGGTGCGCATTTCGTTTGGTCCCTGGATTGCCACTGTTTAACCGCATCGTACGTGGCTCAATTGAAGGATGTCAACATAACAGATTTGACGATCACAATGCATTTGAATTTTGCGGCCCGGATTCATACAAGCAAACGAAGCGCGGCTAGTCATTTGAGTTTAACAGTTTCACAGATCGATGTGTTGTGGTGTTTGGTTCTACACATTTCACACGTTTCGACAAGCATCAATCAGTTAATGCGTTCAGTCTTATATTTCGTTGAGGCATGTAGTGGACATTATAGGCGGTCAGAGGTATTACAAGAAATACTTTTTCTGAAAATAACACATTCACTGCTTGTGTTAACCAAATTTCAGACAAGCATTCAGGCCACATCAAAATTTTTCTTGCACTTTATTTTCCTGGAACACGCAACGATTTTGAGAAGGCAATACTCTGCTTTTCGCTAACTACAAAATACATTGTTAAATTTAGGAGCACAAATGCTTTTCACTGGTAATTGTCTTGTGACTTGGAACGAAGGGCACGTTCATCGTAGCGCTGAACAGAAAGTCTTTATGTGTAATACTTGCAGCTGCGAAATGAATCGAATCACGAACACAGTATTGTTAAAATAAACCTCCCCTGCATGTGAAGGCTTACGGATTGGCATCAGATCAGCCGTGGCCACGTTTATAAAAAAGCAACGATGTACTTATGCATTCGGAGCAGCAGGGTTCATTTTATTGAAAATAACAAGCAGGGCTGTGGAGCCGGAGCTCAAATTTCGGACTCCGGCTCCAGGCATTTAAATTTTTTGGCTCCGTCTCCGGAACGATTTGGTCCAGTAAAAACTAAAAACCATTGTTTTATTTGTGCAACTCGCTTGCAACAATGTCTGCTGAACGGGAACCCAAATTTCAGGCTCCGGCTCCACAGCTCTGATAACAGGTACAAGTCAGCAGCAATCCATTCAAGACGTCACTACAGTATGCAAGCCGTCGTCAGTCACTGTATCCTGACGGTACAGAATACTTTTACAAGCACTGACATACGACAGTGGTCTACACATCGCCAGTGCGTGCAACACATCCGGGTCACTTTTATTAGTTTCGATTTTAAGTCGTATTCTGAGCAAAACCCCGTATTTTTGTACAGAGATCATGCCAGGCATCGAGCCCAGTAAACAAAAACCTATTTCCCTGCGCATTTCATGAACAACGAGCGCTTTGCTCGGAAGCAGAGCTTGTGTGACCGACATGTCGAGCAGTTTCATCCCAACACCATCAGCAGATCAAAACCAACGTTCGTAGCGTAAAAAAGACAAGGAAATACGCTGTTAATAGCATGGACCAGAAATATTTCAAAGCACCACAGCGTTTGGTGCACGTGTACACATGGACCTAAAAGTCAAGTGTGATTGTGCGGCTTCTTAATGCGAACAGAAGATTTAGCTTCTGTCAAAAATAAAAAAAAGAATGAAAACAATGTACCAAATGCAAAATTCCGTTTCAAGTCGACAAAAACAAATGGATGTAAGAAAAATGGTGATTCGAAGTGCTAGGCACAAACAAACAGTGCTCGATTAAACAGAATATTGGCAGTTTCCAGCACTCACCTGACATCGATAATTTCCAGGCTTCTAAAAAATAGATATTCTTGAAAAATTTCGGAAGTGTGACTGTTCCACAAATTTCACACAACCGCATGACTAACGATAAATGAATCAATGTAACACAAGTAATACCATAGACTTTCTGCACCGATTTAGCACTATTTAATGCAATTTAGAGGAAAAGTCGTGTTGCCTGGTACCTCACCTACACCCCTTTACCTGACATCTAGTACCACACATCAGTAAACCTTTAGGATTGAGGACGCGCTCTAAAATCAACGTTTCCCAGGGTGTTTAAATCTTCCCCTGCGCTAAATCAGTTTAATCACAAACTTACATTTTTAACGACTGAACATTAATCAAGAAAGCACACAGCGAACCTCAAATCGGTTTCGCGCCAGACCAGATTAGCTGATCATCCATTCGTGGGTTTGCGCGTTCACAGTCGAAAAGTCATGATGTTTACTGCTTGTTGACGAAAATAAAATTTCGGAAGTTGATTTGATGACCGGAAAGCAATAAGAAACAAGCCCCGCGTGATATGGAGCAGCAAAGCTTTTCAAAAAATACAGACAGACATCACAGGAACAAGTTAATGAAAACCATGTTTCTTGATGGAGATCAACTTTCTCGAAATTGAGGTGACAACAGTGGGCGGCAGGCCGAAGCCTGGATTATAGGATCGCTGACACTATCTGTAAACTGTTGTGCACTTTCGATCCAAGCTTGATAAGTTTCCGCGCGCACTTTTTCAAGCGTAACAAGTTTTTTGTTGAGTAACTTTCGTGGTCAGCATAATTCCAACACCACTGGACTGGAGAAACCAGCTCGAACTATGTTGGGACAGATGATCAAGTCATCAAAACACTGGACGTCCGGCAAGTGTTGGCACCATAGCCGAGGATGATACACTTCGCACCAGCACGAAGGAGCACATGTGGTGGAGCGCACGCGCGTAACCAACGACAGAGAGGGAAAAAAGGTCTACGCGTCAAAGCTTCGCTTGATCACGACATGCAGCAAGCTCATTGCAGCACGACTTCGAGAGTAGTCTTGTGTTATATGACGAGACAGAATCCGTCGTCTTTGTAGCTGTAGAGAACGATGAAAGGCACTCTGCAAAACAAGCCGACAAATCGTCGTCTAACAGCGTTGTTCAAAAACAAGCTTTGCACGGCTTTGCAGCGCTGCTGCATTCGAACGGCAGCTCGTTCGCTTTGCAATTAAACCGCGGTGATCGATCTTTGCTGTCGTGCAGTGAAGACATCGCTTTCTCGCGAACGTCAAAAGTTGATTACCTGTGAAAAAATGCGCCGCACGAACGCCGACATGCGCAGTCGTACGTTTCAACTGAACAACAGTGTTTTAACTTAGACTTACTGTTGCTGGAACACGGCGTCGGATATGCGCTCGCCCACGGCGAGCAAGTACTTCTTGTGACGTGGCACAGTGCGCGAGAACTCGGCGAGCGAAAAGTTGAACTCCTCCTCCGAGTTACGAACGTCGAGCGCAGCCGAGAGCGACTTCAACACGGCGGAAGGAAGATCCGACTGTGAACCGATAAGTTGAAATTAAAAAGTCTAATTACGAAAGCCCCGGTCCATCACACGACGACTCGACCATCACAATATCATCATCTGCAATATATCCCACAAGTTACAGACAGAACAACAGTAAAATTTTAGTTTTAAAAACGAATCAACGTCAATGTTTAAAGCAGACGAAAGAGGCAGCAGTACCGCTATTGCACAAATTCGAGCTTTGCTTGACACGTGAGCGAGAAAAGGGAGCGATGAGAGTTTTGTCCGAACTTCGTATTCGTAACGCTTCTTCGTGTTGAACGCGAGCTTCTCGGGCGCGACCAGTTCAACGTTCAACTGACGTGTACCGGCGTGCTGATGTGTGCTTTGGGACAGTGACGTTTCGGACACGGCCGGCGACACCGGTGTCGGTTTCCTGCGAGCAACGGTTTTAACAAATTGAAACGATGAAACGTGTTATTGAACCTGCGTTGAAACTGTTTCTTCGAAGTGATTTTGTGTTTCTGGAACACTTTATTACCATTACAGTAACAAAAAACCGCTTTGACATTACAACTCATTTCCAACAGTGGGCGCATCACAACACGAAAACCAGACCCGATAGAGAAAAATGGAGCGCATTTTTAAATTCAGCGACACAAAAGTCGGTAAAATCAGTTGATACCAGTGGGGCGGGAACGGCGTTCCCACACTTTTTTCATGTTTTTATTTTTAGTGTGATGAAAGCGAATATCTCATTAAATAGTGATGTAAAAATGAGTGTGAGGTCCTGTTGACAATAGCCAGTTTCAGGGTACGTTCCCACAATTCTTTTTTTAGCTCTACACCACTGGTAGAAACACCAGTAGCACCAAAACAACTTTTTTGTTAGCCAGCACGTCATTCTAAACCAGAAGCAACGTACATCGAGTTGAACAAAACACCGGACGAGGAGGTGTCTTCGATGCATTTCAACCTCTTGTTCACATAATCGAGCAGCAGGTGTGTCGGAACCTTCCTCTCGACTGCTTTCCCATTCGCTTCGACAGGGAACGACTTGACGGTTGCAATGCCGGTTTCTTTCTCATTGACGTAGACCAAATGGCTGACGCCCCGCTGGTGAGCGCGTTCCTGCATAAAAGTGCGACCAAGGACTACCTCAATGTTGCCGAATTACGAAATAAAATCAATGCGATCGTTGATCCAAGAATAAGCGCATTCCTTCCACGTAAGCGTCTTTGATTTAGCATCAAACTACCGCCATTTTACCACATCACATTTGTAAGAAGCGTCTCGGTTACGTTCCTACGCACGTGAGAACGGTCTTTTTGAGCAGAAACGTTTTTACGCGTTATTTCAAGGTTTTCCGCCGGCAGAATGCGTCGTGGAAAAACAGAAAACACACCAATAAAATTAATACAGATTCTGAGAACTGCCGAAAGCTTCGACGCAACTAATAGAAAGACTTGACAAATGCCAAAAACTTCACAACCTAACCTTTTGTTCAACCAATGAACTGATAGCGCTGTGCTGGAACACTGGTCGTCTATACCAGTGCTCTTCAACATGGGTTCCGCAAAGCATGTAGTGGGGTTCCGTGCGTTTTAATGGTTCCGTGAGGGTTCCTAGTTTTATAGGGGTAATTTTTTTTTGCTTCAGTATGTTGATGCGTCATTCTAAAAGTTTTTAGATCACCGTGCTGCATTCAGACTCCAAGTAGGCCAGTTAGTTATGCAGGAGGTTGAGTGCAGATAGCGGAACAAGAAATATTGAGAGTTGTTGCGTTCCTTTCGTCGTGCAATTAAGAATAACGTTATTGTTGCATCATAGTTATACGATGTTGAGTCACAGACTACAGCTGTTGTTCAACCTATGTGGGAATAAAGTAAAACAGTGCGAAACCCAACTTTTTACTATTTAGACAAGCCAGATGAAGCAAAATAGCACATTTTCCAATGTGAAGCAAAATAATAACATAGAAGGTGTGGACCGTAATGAGCAATGTAGTTCAAATGTAAAGAGGCACCTCATCCGAAGCGGACCAAATGTAATTCAATTGCCAAAGTTAGAAAATGGGACGGCAAATATTTGAGATACGGGTTCTTTTTGCCAAATTCTGAATGTAGCAAATACATTCCAGAAATGCAAGAATAACCGAGTTTGTAAATGTCTTGCTTTTAACTTCTGTAGTACTGTATATTTGTTGAAGTGTCTAATAACGAAATATTTAGTTTTCTTACATGTAATTCGTGTTTTTTTAATTTTTGTTAATGGGAGTTTCATGACAAACGTGAAAGTTTATCAGGGGTTCCACGATGACAAAAAGGTTGAAGAGCGCTGGTCTATTCCAGCTCTTCTCAACCTTCTTAACTTCGCTGCCCACTTTAGTCGAGAATTTATTTCAGGGTACATAATTAGATGCGGCGGCAAAAAACACATGCAACTTAACTTTTAATGCGAAACGCGAGCTTGCATATTAGATATGATTATATCAAGTCGAAACCTGATAGGAGACAAGCTCACACGCAAAGTAGCATTCAGAGTGCCAGTTTGAATACTGTTTCGTGCCTTCGATTTCGTTATAGTTACTATAGGCGGCCAGTGCTGCTCAAGCTCTTTAACCTTGCTGCCCACTCTTACCGAGAATGTACTTGAGGGCCTGCAATTGGATGTGGCGGCAAAAAAACAAACAATACACGCGGTTCTATTTCAATGCGAAATTTGAGCTTGCTTAATGGATATGATCAGATCAAGGTCATACTTTTGTCTTTCACAATCCATAACTTCTTACGAAAAAACAATTCCTATTTTCACCAGCAGCCAAAATATTTCAGCAATAGGTGTGCACGGCCCGCTTGTGACAGCTCCGCAGCCCGCTGGTTGAGAAGCGCTGGTCTGTACGGCGCATCATCAAGCTGCTGCTGACCTGTAGTTCTTGCACGGAAGTTTCCACGTTCCTGTCGTACGGGGTCTCCGCTGAAATCCCTGCGTCCCACAAGCTTTTGACGATTTTCATTCGTTCCTGAAGCAGCGACGACCTCCCGATGGCGCAGACCAGCACGTCGACCGGCGAGTGTCTCGTCGCGGCGCCGCCGGGGTTGGCGTCGAACGTCGTTGACGCCGAAGTCGCTTGAGAATCGGACAGAACCGACGCCACGACCTGCGTCGATTGCGAACACTGCCGCTTTTAACGTTTGACTAAGAATACTTTCACAATCACCGAAAGTAAATTCTACACATACAAACCCTTTGGAAATGAAATGAAAATAAGGATAGTATATGCTTTTCTAAACACAATACAGTGCATCCTCGATTTTCCGGCCCCCGATTAACTGGCCGGGTTCAACAGGGAGGTACATTCAATTATTTAGTCTAAAATCTACACGTTTTACAGTGGAAAAAAACTAGAAAGCCAACAAACAATGTAAATTCTTTTGTGGCTAAGCTTGTTCTCATACTAGTTTCGTTTTTTCTTTCTTTTTTCTTTAGGTTCTTTTAAGTGTGGTGTAGGTGGTGGACGGTGGGCACCCTACGATAGATACTTTTCTTATCCGGCCAAGATTTTGGAAAAAGCTTGCCCAACATGGCCGGATAATCGAGGATGCACTGTACTTGGAAATATGATCCCATCAAGAACAGCACCTTCTCTATCGCGATGCTGACACCAACAGCGCAGGTCTGGGATGATTTGGCCTCGATGTCTTTCGTTCCGACAACTTCGCCAGTTCCCATCTTCAAGTACGACACCGTTTCGAGCAGCTTATCGTAGCGACCACCTACCGCGATGGTGTCGATTGCGCTCCCTTTCTTCTTCTGGACTTCGGCGCACACCTGTCCGGTCCAAAGCATCCCCGTTTATTTTGCGCACGTGCAAAAACTCATTCGCGAAACCGCAACGCCGCAGAAACTGTTTTCCCGCGCACCTAACCGTCACGGTTCATTTTTTATGATGTCATATCCACCGTATGCGCTTTATCCTTTTGCCGTGGCGGAATGGTCGGCACAGAGATGTGTGAAAGCGGAAGTTGCAGTCAGGTTGGCTAAGCGTTTATGACTGGCTTAATAGCACGAAGGCAAGTCTACGTGTGAGTGGCTAGTTACATTTCTGCAAAAACTCCTGAGCAGCTGATGAACTGGTTTTGCAATTTGTCGTCAGTTTGGAAATTTTCCTGAAAACAAAATCTGTATCTGTTGACATAACTTTGGTTTAATGAAGCAATGAGAAGAGAAAGACATACACGGAAGGCAAAGCAATTTTTGAAGTCTGACGACACACGATGGGCACAACTCACTTCCCATTGTGAAAACGAGGCAGTAAACTCATTGGAATCCTCGCCAGACATCAATAAGCAACCTATGCCTTTGAGTATTGTTATACGCAAATCCACTCGCACTCCGATAAAAATGTAAAATTTTTACCTGAAACATAACTCCGCTGTAATGTTCGTGATATTTGTGAACCAAGCCAAGGTCGAAAACGACTGGGAGTGGCGTCTGGAGCACATCCAGGTGCTTCTTGATGGTCTCGAGGTCGTGCACGGCTTCGCGCGCGATCGCTGAGGCGGGAGCGTGCTTGTTCCTGGAGATGGTTCGCAGGACGCACTGGACTTTTGCGAAGGGTCCGTGAACTTGCGTGAAGCTGATCAGAGACGACAGCTGCTGATTTCCAATCGCCAGACCGCTCAGACAGGTCTCGACCTGCATGAAACTGGGCAGTTGCACGCCACTGAATGCGGTATAAATGTGGGTTGAAACCAGTCCCGTCGCGACGGGGGACCTTCGGTGGGCTTAGCCCCCCAAATTGATATATGAAACACTAATTCAGCGCAGTTGTTAAATTTCAGAATGTCAAGCCCCTCAGCACAAACGCAAAGCCCCCCTATTGAAGACTTTCTGGCGACGGTTCTGGTTGAAACACTGGTGCTAGCAATGTTGTCATTTCATGAGTGGTGCGCGAATGTCACGGCCCACTTTTCGCGTCTTGCTTTGGACGGCAGAGGACAAAGTGCCCTTTCCGAAAACTGCCGGTGAAACTGGTAATTGCAGACCCTACACCACCTCTTAAAATATGTTTTTGAGGGCCTTCTAAGCAGGGTTGCGGAATCGGAGCCGGAGTCATAAGGAGTCGGAGGTTTTTGGGTGGAGTCGGATTCCTAACAACACTGGGAGTCGGAGTGGTATTTTTTTGTCCGACTCCGGATGCCCAGTTGGATCATTTTTTACATCACACTCCTAATTTGGGAAATCCTGTTGAAATGGTACAATTTCTTTTGAAGCTTTTGTTGAATCAGAGATTTCTTGGTGTGTACCACGATTTCCATTGATTTTAACAGCCAAATTCCATTCCTTTGATGTTATGGAGTCGGAAATTTGGAAAGTCGGAGTCGGATATTTTACCTCCGACTCGGCAACCCTGCTTCTAAGTTGTGATCGACTTACGCAAACGACAACGGCTTTGCTTAAAGATTACACGACTCTGTGCCTGTGTAGAAAATCGATATGCTATTTGCGTGAAAAATCCCGCTACCCTTCAAACACAATTTGAAGAGTGCACGCCTTGAAAAACTAAGAACTTCCACTATTCTGTGGTGACCGCTTTACAACAGAAGACAAACACTAAATCCAGCAGGCCAACCTGAGAGCTGCTGCGACGACCACAGTTGGCAAGAGCGGTTAGCGCGTCAGAGTGATGCTGGTCTTCGATTCCGCAGTGAGTAAAGACGGCACGCAACGCTCGCGTGTGGTTGATTCGTATTTCGTACTTCTGCGAAGCGAGCATCGGGAAGCTGGCGATGATTTCAGCAACGCCGTAGACCACCTCGGCATCCGGCAACATGCTGCGTGATGCAGAGCAACTTACAGATATTAATGGTTGTGACAACCGCACCCGTCTTTAGTATACCTCTTTGCTCTAGCCATGGGCGGGCAAGGCTTCCCATGGATTTTGAAATTTTCCCATTAACTTTTTAGTAGGAAAATGTTTGTCTTTTAGTTTCGAGTTGGTAAAATGAATTTTCAACACGGTTGGCCCCCCCTTGGCAAATCCTCTATTTCCCCCCCTGAAAAAATCCTTTCGACGCCCATGTCTTTAACACGACATTTACACGCTAAACAATATAAAGTATTCCAAAAGCCTTGTTACCATAATGCGATCT
>Ga0210059_1008294_pt1 | contig 16429 bp, 14 predicted proteins | sample Ectturendosymbi2_FD_188042 | JGI IMG/M metagenome (GOLD analysis project Ga0210059, IMG submission 188042) | Ecteinascidia turbinata endosymbiont from Florida, USA - Sample 2 (SPAdes) (version 2) | ecosystem: Host-associated > Tunicates > Ascidians > Unclassified | place: Key West, Florida...
CGCCAGGGGCGGACCGCCCCCCGCCCCCCCTTAGCTACGCCACTGCCGTCTCTCAGTCACAATGCAGTCAAAATGTTATTGATATTTTCAAGAACTTACGCGAGAAAACTTACTCAGCATTAGCTCAAAACCACACGGAGAAATGGTTTGGATGCTAAAGCGGAACTTCATCTTTCCGAAACTTCATTGCGGCCATATTTAGCTCGCACACCATCAACGAAACAGCAGAACATTTACACTAAATTCGATAAACTACTTCGATTTTTGCATGTTTACAAAGTAATGCGCTGCGTTAAGCATACAACAGCTTTGTTTAACAAAATGATTGCGATGATCTGCTGCACTCATTGCGGTTGTATGCTACCGGTCCATAAAAAATTTCTGTGCTATTTACCGGTCCGCTGGTGTGAAAAGGTTGAGAACCACTGGTTTAGGACACATGCGCAGTTTTACTGATTGATGTGATACCAGGTGGGAAGGTTTAGAAACTTACCTTAAAGAAAAGTACAGGCACTGGCGCATGAAGTTGAGTACACACCAATTTTCTTGAAAATACTCTTTTAGAAAGCTTCTGTAACTATTTTTTTCATTATATCTAGATACAAATTTTGTATAGCCATTTTTAAAAATGTTTACAATTACTACGTTTACATGTCAAGCGACGGTCCGTAAAAACGAGACAGCCCGTTCTGATGTCATAGTACGGTTCGGTTTATATTGTCTGAAAGTCCTTCACAGGCTGGTGGACTAGGGGTTGCATGGAGTTGGAAAGCATGTATGCTGATGTAGAGATTTCACGAATTTGGCAATTGCTGTCCATTCCTCTCATGAACTTGGTGCTGTCAATTATGGATTATGCTGCACACTGTAAAATCCACCCATAGCAGACGTGCACTGACGTTTACAGCAAGAGTTGATGTCGCATACTGTGCAAAGTTACAGGCAGACAAATTTTAACACAGGTTTCATAAGCACAATGCTGAAAAACAGCTTGGAGATAACTGCTTTATTGCATGTGTCTGCAAATGCCTAGGTGGAACTTTTGGTGAAACATCAGTCAAAATATCTTTAATTTACACTGATACTCAAACATATAGCCTAATGTCACATGGTGAATACAAAACATTCAGTATTTGTTATATTGAATATATCCTATGACATTTTTTCAAGGCGCTAGTGAAATAAATATGTATCTTTTACTACTATCACCACTGATGCCAGAAAGTTGCCCTATTTTGCAAGCCTGATTTATGAAGATTAGTGCAACACACAAGGGTTCTTACTTTCAAAACAACTATTCCTAACACTGTCAAGCCGCTCCAGGCTGATCAGTAGCCTATGTAAAATATATATCTGTATTTAAACAGAGCCTTTTATCATATGTTATGCACAACTTTCAGCCTTTATTATGAATAAGCATCTTCTCAGTAATGTTTCATTTCTAGACGTTAAGGCAGTGTTTCCCAAACTGTGTGCCGCTGACGAGGCCGAAGTGTGCCGCGAAAGTTTTATGTTTTGACAAAACCTTCTGTATGTTGCATCACTTCCGTCAGAAAGTTTGTGAAGAGTAGGTTTTTATGAAGTAGGTGTGCCGCGGCCAAATCCAGTATTTATTATAGTGTGCCGTAACGAAATAAAGTTTGAAAAGCGCTGCGTTAAGGGATATCTAAACCTGGCAGATAGCATACATTTCAAAAAGTGTATTTTAGTTACTGTAGGCTAGTATCTGCTACTGTACTTCTATCACCACTGATGGCAGAGAATTATTGCACTCAGATTTCTTTAATGACATGTAAAATGCAGAAGCAAACAGTTTTTAGCAGGGGTGATTTCTGAACATTTGGTTAAGATTCTTGCTTTCAAAATAAGAAATCCTAACACTGATACCACCCAAAACCTAAACTGCTATCTATTGTAGAACTACCCACCCTCGCCGACGTGCCTTGTCGACTGCATGGTAATTATGTTGGCATTACACTTCTAAAACTGAACTCAACACACTAACAGTTAGAATAACGGTGCAGTCATATCTTATCTAGAGACAGGCACTGGATGCTAGCCGTGCTAGGTGCTAGCCTAGTACCGCGCGAACGAGACCACGTACACTTCATAGCGAGACGTCTTCCTGTCCAGGTGGCCAACGCATTGGCTCGTTCAAAACGCTGACTCAGCAAATCACGTTCAGGACCAGACCACTCGTTATCCATATATGGTAACGAGATAACGCAAAACTGACCATGTAAACGCAGTAAATGTACGTTGTCAAAATTCTGATTCAGTTGCATCTACATGCAATGTTAGAGAGTCTTTTTATGCTTGGCATGTCGATGCATCCACTTCTTCAAAGAAAAAATTTCTGTTGTCACGGGATAAAAACGTTATTTAAAACAATGTGTGCAATTAATGCGCAGCTGCTTATTTCATCTTCATATACGTTACTTATCCTAGTAGCACAAAACTGAACAATTGCAAGAAAACAAATTTTCCTGCAGGTGTTAGACAGAACTTGACAAGGATCCTGCTTTGAAGAGAAACTGGTGATAGGTGACTCTTTATATGTTACCAGCCACACTGTCTAATGCTCAGTTTTAGGCATGTTTCATTTCATTAAAAAATTCAAGTTGTGTATATAGGGCTATAGTTAAAATGCTTGTAGTTGCGGATTGAAATAAAAAATGGCAAAAAATGTACCGCATTTAAATGCTTATGGGGGCTACAAAATCTTCGTCCGAGAAACTGTGTTCTAGTCCAAAAAATAGCATTTTTGCACGGCAAAAAAACTAAGGTAACATGGGATGAAGCTGCAATTTCACTAAAATATCTTTCAATAATTATGTACTGTAGAAACGCATTTTCTATATGTTGATATTTTGTTTGCAAGAGTGGAATTGCAGTGCATATTTATTTGTAAACTTGTAGAAAGAAAACAATGTCAGTTAAATTTAAAAGTGTTTCATCTGCAAAAATTTCAAAACTTTACTTTGATTTTTGTAAAATCTAATTTTAGACGTAATGTGACCTTGGCGTACTTTTCAAAATCTGTACGTTGTTGATGAACTGCAATATTTATTGTTAATTTTTTTTGTTTGAATATCAGTATCTACTTATTTTATAAAAAATTTGTTTTTCGTTGAACTAAGTTATTGCTGATTGCAATCACCACAAAAACAATTCAAGTTTATATGAATTTTCAACATACACCAGAGGTATTTACACACTTTTTCGAGTCGAACAACGCAAAATTTGACAATAAAAATTATTTCACCGAATGACGTTCGTTTGCAGGTAACTATTACGCGTACATGGAAGCCGATGACTTCCGCCCAGGCGATTACGCAACACTCCATACCGACCAGGATTTGCGAGGATGTTTCTGCGTTCACTTGAAACATCACCATAACGTTAGAAACACCCAAAGCTATTTCGGTCCACACAGGCTGTCTATCCAATCGCATAGAAGGGTGCTCAGAACGATTTCCGCACCGAGCAACGTGTGGAGAGATGTGTGGGTTCAATTCGATACCCCTGAACTAACCATGGTACGTCTTGCTCAGTTTTATTCGTTTTATTGGCTGTAGAAAAAGTAAGGCAAGAAATAGGTTACATCTTCTGCACGGTGATGGGTTTGTCATCGGGGCTAGCTGCTAGTTCTCTCAGCGAGCTTCACGTGCATTGGTAACTTCTTTTCATGATGAAAGAACATTTCACTTTTCGCTAGGTAAAAAGCATAGCAACACAGTTTGTTTCACCACTTAGCAATTCTGTATCAATATTTTTTATTTTCAGGTTCATATACACGCCATCAGAGGGTGGAACAATCTTGGAGATATGGCTGTTGACGATGTATACATCACACCGGGAGAGTGTCGGCTTCAGTAATGCCAGCTACCAACACTGGCATTGCTTGCCGAATGCCAGCGAAAAGATGAAGAAGTGTGAATTTTCATGCTAATAACTTTCTGACTGCGCGAAAGAGCTGCTGTTGTAAATTTTAAATAAAACAAATATGCTTCAATAACGCGATATTGAGGAAACAGTGGTAACTGCTAATGTCAGTCACGTGTAAAAAGTGTTGAATATGCAAAGCGTGGCAAGTGTTTCCCTTACGCAAATAACATTCGCGTGGCCACACTTTTTCCTTTGCTTGCGCCATCTCAGGCTACGGTCTTTTACCCCTTGCTTGTGGTGCATTGCAAAGCTAACCAGATTTCAAACTCGTTGTGCACCATATGGTGCGTCCTTATTGAAACAAAAAATAATTCAGATTAGATTGCTTCAGCGCCTGTTGCACAGTTCCTCACTGCCCTCGATTGACTCTTTCGCTAAAGTGCGGCATGGTTCAAAACTTCCAACATGCACAGTATTGTTTTCAGTTTCTCTTACATCTTGTAATTAGTTAATTTTCAACGTAGAGTCTTCGTTCTTGTTTCCATGCTGAAAAATATGTGGTGTAAAATGTATGTGCTCAAAATGCAAATAAAATTTTCGAATTTCTGGCTGCCTGTCTTACGCTGCCTATTTAAAATTTTTCTGATGTTCAATATATCCTGTGACAATTTTATGATTAGATTTTCCAAATGAAAGGAGAAGCTACCTCTATCGAAGTTGCAGATAGCCTTTTCCGGAAATATTTGTTTATTTTTGATAAGCCGCGACACTTGATCCTGTGGAGAGTGGTGGGCCAACTTCTAATTGCTATCTGCAGAGTTTGTTTCATTTGAAGCGTATAGTTCTTCCAACATATACGTATTTACAGGAACAAAAAAGCGGAGGGAGTTATCAATTTTAATATCATGATATTTTATTTTTTATCCTTTTTCATTTAATCCTTCAAAAAGAAAAATTGCACGTTTTTTAAAGAAAATAATAGTTTATTTCAATCTAACCACCCAGAAATCTTTTCGCAGTCGTTTTACGGTTCTTCTTTTTGAGCCAGTTGTTGAAACCACTGCTTGGCCGCACTAAATCTCGGGGCAGGTGTTAAGCAGCCATTCGGTTATCACATCGTCCAGAACCGTCAGGCCGTGCAGTCCATGGGGAGGTCGATAGGTTGGATGTTGGAGGACAACATGGTCGACGGTTTGTTCTTCTGCACCACACTCACAGGGCGCAGAGGAGGCCATACCCCATTTGTGTAAGCAGGAGCGGAACCGTCCGACACGGACTAAGGCTCCGAACCAGTCTCTTCTTGGGAGGGTCATTCCACGTGTGTGGGTGCCGGTGTCGAGGATGAAAGTGCGGAGGCTTGTGGGATTGTCCGTCCACTCCGCATTCCATTGGTAATCCGCCCACTGTGCCGCACGTATATTCTTGTCAGATATACTGATAAGACGTTGTACGGCGGGTACAAGTGGGTGTCTCGATTTGAGGCGCCGTGCGTTTGCACTCGATAGACGGGTGAGCACTGAGTGGAGCAGATGTCCAGGCTCCATGGCACGGCGTGCAAGAGACAGTGTGGCTTTATTCCAACGAAGCTCAGCAGGTTGAATGTCTGCGAGGATTAGACGGTTGTCCGCTGGTGTAGGCGTAGTTGATGGCGGGGTCAATGAGGCAGGTATGAGCACTGCGGCACCAGAGAGGCGCGCAGTACTCTGCGGTTGAATGGACAATGGCTAGGGTGGTTGTTCGCAGAGTTGTTGCTGAAGCAGCCCAGCCAGGTCAGCAAGCCGCCTCAGGAGTGCGACACGTGATGTAAGCTTCATGCGAAGTGACCCAAAGTGTCGGCGATACGTGAGCGACCTGTCCAACGTTAGTCCGAGGTATTTGGGCTCGGAGCAGAAGGGCAGGTTTTCGTTGTTGTATTTGACTTAGAGCTCACGTTCAGCTTCCTTGTTGTGAAGAGGGAAAGCTGCCGACACCGTTTTTGTAGTGCTGAGCTTTAGCTTTCAAATCTGGAGGTATTCACCTACAGTTGTCATGTCCTTGGTCAGAACCCCTTCTACTGCCTGGCAGTCTCCATCAGCATGCATGATTGCTAGATCGTCAGCATATGCATACTTTCTGGAGATGGTGGCTGGCAGGTCAGAGATGTAGATGTTGAAGAGAAGAGGCGTCAGGACAGATCCTTGTGTGACGCCGTTCTTGAGGCGTCGTAACCTGGTTCTTTTGCCGTTTCCGGTGGTGAGGGTGAAGCTGTGATTGCCAAACATCTCCATGATCATGTCGACCATGTGTCTGTCAGGCAGCAATCGCAGCAGCTTGCAGGTGAGGCCGTGGTGCCATACGGTGTCGTAGGCTGCTGTGAGGTTTACACACACAGCTCCGGCCTTCTTTTCAGCGGAAAAGCTATCCTCGATGTCCTGCGTCAGCAGGGTGACTTGGTCTACGGTCGACCTCCCGTGTCGAAAGTCCGCCTGCTCCCTAGGGAGCAGTGGGTCGATGATTGGGTCGACACACGTGTAGATGAGTCTCTCGAGGATTTTAAAGGGGACACACAGCAGATATATGGGACGATAGCTCTTTGGGTCCCCCAATGGCTTTTCTGGCTTAGGGATCGCAACTATTAGTGCTCTTCTCCACTTGAGTTGGCGCATGCAGGAACTGAGGATGTCGCAAAACCAAGATTTGAGAGCCGACCCGGCGTGGACTATAAACTCTGGGAAGATGAAATCCAATCCTGGAGATTTTCCTGGCTTCAGGCGTCTGAGGGCAGCAGCAAGCTCCTACGGCCTAACAGCAGAGGTGGGCAACCGTTACTTTATAAATAGCGTTGCTACCTGTCTTTGTTAAATTTAATAGCGGCGCTACCGCAGCCGTTCCTGATCAAAAATAGTAGCGAACTATCGCTACCGCTATTCGCTACCGCTCCTTTTGATGCACTTAGAAAAAAAGTTTAGGTCTTGTTTTACACACGTCGGATCAATTTTGAAAAACCTAACCATGAAATGTATAGGAAAAATTATTTTACAGTACATGCACATACAAATGAAACACAGACTGCACAAACGCCCGTATAGAGTGCATTTAGCTTTGTGAGTCCATTGTTGTAGGCTAGCAATCGCCTTTATCAATGCAAGTTTCGTGCTGTGTGCAAAATACTCAAGAGAATGGTCAAGTAATAAAAGATCAAAACTGTTTGACACAGAGTTTAATGCGCGTGTAAATTGGATTAGGCCCGCAACCTGGGTGGGGGACAAACTGAGCAATCAAAGCCTCCTGGGCTTGTGAACGTTGTAAGCATTTAAAAAAATGCAAATGGTAATGAATGCAAAAACAGACAATACTATTATTGCGGTGGAGTAATTACAATGTCATTCACGGTTCTCAAAGACGATAGTTTGTCATGAGACTAAAGTCGTCAGATTAGAAAAAAGGGAATTATGTAGTTGTTGAGTTTAGTTATCACAATACGAGGCACGAAGCTCAAAGGGAAGACCCCTGCGACCACGCTTACAAAAATAGCGTTTCCCCAAATTAACTGCAAATGTGAAAGAAACGCTGTGACGCCTGCCAGAAAAAGAACGTGCGATGTAACAGAAAAGCGACATTTCATTATTAAGGTATGTTACAAGAAGTTTTTCTTGCTGGTTTGAACGAAACTAAATACGGCTACGTAGATTCCAAACAACATTTTTATCTACAGTATTATGTTGCAGCAACAGACGTGAAAGCACTTTGTAAAAAACAAACGACACTTCAAGCAGTGGCGTACCTCGGGTTTACCGCGCGTCGCGACAAACTCAGTTTAAGTGCTCCCCAGCCAGTTCGTGGCAGCATAAAATAAAAGAAACACTGCAATCTGATGCTTTACTTGCAATTATCTAATTCCAAGGACAAAGTTTTCTTGCTTTTGCTGCCGAAAAATTATCAATTGTTTTGTCAAAAAGCTGATATGATTTAAATGTGTCACATATTTTAACCTAGAAAATATCTAACGCCAGTGACTCTCTGTAAGAAGTTTTGCTATCAAATCTGTGATCTGAATTTCGATAATCACGTCTGTGGAGATAATCAGTTTACAGGCGAAATTACATAAAACACAGGTAGCAGCCGAAGCAGCGGTAGGGCAGGGATCAGTAAAAGTATTGAGGGAAATGCAAACTTACAAAAAACATAAAATTTTTCACCAATATGTTTGTTTCTGTTCAGTAACAATGTTGACCTCAAAAATAATAACAGAAGAGTGTTGAAAACCATTCTGAATGTTGTGGATGCGTGAATAGCTGCAATCAATTTGTTTCAACTAGATTTTGTTAATCATGAAATTCCCTACGATACTGTGATGAAAAGTTAGCTCCGCCCCCTTTGCCTCCCTTTTGAAAGAACAGGGGAAGCAATGCCCCCGCTCTCCGCACGTCCCTGAGAGTAACTGAAAAGTACATAATTATAACTAATACACTCAACGCTGTTGACCATTTGCAATTACAAGTTTCAGTTTGCAAAAGTAGTCAGGATTTATTTAAACATCCCACAAACAAAAATCATCATAATTACCTTCAGAACCACATCAAATCCATTTCAACATGAAGTTTGTGAAACCATCAAAGATCAAATAATTTCCTAAAACCAGATCTGTTGTCCTAACAACATACTATTAAGGTTTAACGCTGCTCTAAAAGCATGCACAGTTGCATGCACTGTGAATGCTGGATTCCCCTCCATTGTGACGCAACTATAGAATGAGAACGAAGTGAGAAAGTTCGCAACCCTGGCTATCTGAACGCATTGTGACGCAACCGTGAGTCAAACCACATGCCGGCGCTGGTTGGTGGAGACACAAGCGACGCCTTAAAACAGGGGTGTCAAACTTGTTTCAGTTCAGGGGCCAATTCAGGCATTTTTAATCTCAAGCGGGCCGGACCAATGTAATTACTGTATAACACCCTGGTTATAAGTATTCACAACTTCCAACTGTTTTCATAACTCTAATGCAAAAAGTTCAAGCTTATCTGAAAATGATTATTTGCACATAAACTTTTCAATTTCCTCACGCAAATAAAAAAACGCCTTGTTACTGAGAAGGCTGTCAAACTGACGGTGATGCTTCGAATGAAATCAACTGTCCGGACAACCACTTGCATGACGTGATCCAATTTTGAGGATTTGCAACACAATGCCTCCTGGTGTGAAATACAGTGAAATGTCCAAAACTCACGTCCTCCACATACAACCTGTACTTTTTATCTAACTTTTGTCGCAACACCTGCTTTTTTCGCGATCATTGATGGCGTGCTATCTGTAGCAACACCTACAGCACGGGACCAGTATATTCCCATCCTGTTCAGTACACCAACGAGAGAGTTGAAAATATCATTGCCTGTTGTGGTATCCATCATAGGAACCAATCCCAGGAACTCCTCAGTGACAGACAAAGTCTCATCAATGCCACGAATAAATATGGCTTGTTGTGCAATGTCCGAAATGTCCGTGCTTTCATCGAGCGCAACCGAAAATATAACAAACGACTTGAAGTTGACTTTTTTCTTCAGTTGGCTGTCTAAATTCGCAGAAATGTCCGAAACCCTCTCTGCCACAGTGTTTCTCGTCAGGCCAATATTAGCAAAAACTTCAGCTTCTCAGAATACACGATTTCTGCAGCCTTTAGGATGCAGGTCTTCATGATCTCACCCTCACAGTATGGCTTTGATGCTAACGCTATGTCACTACCAATAAGGTAGCTAGCCTTCACATCTGCTGCACTTATATCTGGTCTACTGGTAAAAACGGATTGCTGTTTTTTCAAGCCTGCCATCTATTCCTTCACCTTCTCTCTCCTCGGTTGCCCTTGCAAGCCACAGTATCTTTCGGCATGATGAGTCTCATAGTGGTGTCGAATGTTATATTTTTTCACCACTGAAACCTGCTGTGAACACACCAAACATACAGGTATCTCATTCACCTCCGTAAAAAAATAGGAAACGGACCAATTGTGTTGGAAAACTCTGCATTTTTTGTCAACTTTTCTCTTTCGATAAAGACAATTTGGGAAACGAGGCTACCACGGAATAGAGAATAAATGCCAAACTGAGCAATTTAGGGAAAAGCAAAAGATCAAGTCCGAGCAAGGAATTGCCGCAATACAATTTTCTTGTCTCATGTTTTCACGAAAAACTACAAAGATGTTCTCCCCGTTTTCACTCCAGGTTGACATATTTGAAAGAGGAAGTTGCTTGAGCCGGCGGTTTTTATTAACATTTCTGTGCATTTTTTGACACTAGAAATCCGGCGATGTCCATTTCAACAATTTTTATGATCCAATGCGCTATTTTCTGCAGTTACTGGTTTTTACCGATTCTCAAATTTGACCCTGTCGAACAGATTTCTGTGCAGTTTATTTTTCGGTCAATAATTGGAATAGAAGCTTCACTTAGCAAATTTTAGTGAAAGTTGTACCTAGAACTCCAAAGATTTCGAAATCGACATCGCTGGAGCTCAAGGTATGTTTTTTTCCGGAGTTCTAGTGTTAAACTTTATCAACAGTAGTTGCACTTTTGCATGTTCATACATACCTGTCTGAAAGTTGAAACCGGTGTGAACATGCAAAATGAAATATGCAGAAACCGGGAAAATTTCACGTGAGAAAACAGTGGAAACAATAAAATATAAGCAATTGCGTTAAGGTTTCAAGCAATTGAAATCTAGTCACCAGTTATCGAAGTATGACTGGATATACTTATCAAGCAAGTGAAGTTTTTACTTTAAGAAATCATCCCGCAGGCCGGATTCAACCTCGTAACGGGCCGGTTTTGGCCCGCGGGCCGTATGTTTTACACCCCTGCCTTAAAACGTCACTAAGGTTTGTAATTGCTCTCTTTGCGAACTTTGGTGATCTTGATGAGATTTTGCAACTGGGTGTCAGCGACTGGCATTCGACATTTTGTAAATCGTAATTACAACCATCCGCTGACATTTGACATTTCGTAATTGTTACGTGACATTCCAACCTCAATTTACGCCCTCAAAATCCTGCGCTCGGGGACAGATGTCTTCCCTTTCCCCCTGGCTACGCCACTGTCTTCAAGACAGAATCATAAGTTTGCTTCAAGTTATGTATACAGCCAAATCTCCTGAAGTCGAAGCAAGCTACAAAAACTGTCATACTGACATACACTTCAAAACAAAAATCGTAGTTGCACATGCAGCAAAATGTTAAACCCAGTGCCATATTTTTCCAAGCATTCAGTTCAGTCATACGCAGCTTCACCGGTAGCAGTAGCCAATTCTTCGAAGCCTCAACTGCTTTAAATTTGTCGCTGATGCTGAGTTTTTACCGAACTAACGTGGAACCTATCGACCAGGTCAAAAGCAACCTGAGTCAAACAATTCCTAATGCTGCTAGCTTACAGCAAACAAATCATCCAAAATCATCACAAAACATTGAGAAGAGTAGTTACTATCAACGTGTGCTGACGGAAGAGCTCTTGCGAACTTTTTCCTTTGGCGACCACTCACGCCAAAGTAGCAAACAGGGGTAGCGGTAAAATGGTGATAGCTCGCTACCGCATCCGTTATTTTTTTCAAAAAAGAGCGTCGCTCCCGCTATCGCTACTGGAAAATCAGCTCGCTACAGTAGCTCGCTATTTTAGTAGCTCGCTGCTGCCCAGCTCTGCCTAAAGAGTTCAGAGATACTGTGACCTTCATGTGTTGGAATCTTCCATAGGTCGGGCAGCTCCTTGTTGACCAGCCTGGTGGACTCTCGGTCCCCTGTCCTGTGTGGCTCGTTCCTCAAGAGTTGCGTGGCGATGGAATTTGCCGAGACGGGGCACTGGTGAAACGAGGGTTCAGACCTGCCAGAGTCAGTCCCCACCGGGGCTCGGGTAAAGGAACAGTATAGGGTCTCGCACTCTTTGTCCCAGCATAGCACATAGTTCATCCGACGGCCACGTGGGATAGGCCTGCATTGTTTGGCCGCAGATGGTAGGCTTTCGCAAAAATTCTGGTATGCCCCCTCAATGTTTGATGTGTCCGTAGTTGGCAATCTCTCAATGGATTCATCTGTGAGAAGGCACAAACGCTTCCAATCAGCCTTACGGAAATTTCAACGCTTAACCGGATCGCTGTGGGCAGGAACCTTGAGCTTCGGCGGCGTTATGAGGGAAAGCCGATGTTGTGACCTCGGGAACTTTCCTAGAATACGTCTGTCCGGCAGTCGGCTGTCCTGGCCGAAACTCGCGAAGGCCAGGTCTGAGTTGGTGACGACGTTCCATAGGTGAGAGAAGAAGCTGTCTGTTTCCTTTGAATCATAGCAATCCGAGGTTGTTTGATGTTGCCCAGGACTCCAGGCTCTTACCGTCAGGAGATGTTTTGTTGTAACCCCAGTTGACACGTTGGCAGTTGAAGTCACCAACGTACAGACTGGGGTAAGGGAACGTCAGGGTGGCCGTAGGTGTGAATCGCGAGCATGGAGGTTTGTAGACGTTAATGATCTTGTATCCTGCAACGTCTACGCACAACCACTCAGTATCTGATTGTTCTGGACACTCATCGACCAGTGACCATTCCAACCGCTCGTGGACAAACGTGGCAAGGCCGTGGTTCCTGCTCAGGACTGAGTCAGCTAGTGACAAGTTGGGAAACACTAACTTATCTGAAGTTGTGCAGTTTGTCTCCTGTAGGACGATGATGAAAGCCTTGTTCTTATAGGCTAGCTGCTCAATGACAGAGATCTTGTGTCTGCAGTAAGCCCTTCGGTGTTCAGCTGGAGCATGTTAGTCGTGGGTCTTCGGCAGCATTTCTGCTGCCGAGCCCTGAGAAGGGCGTCTTATGACCCATCCCATGCCGAACATATCCAGCCCGGTTAGCAGTGGTTGCTCTCGTATTAACAGATTTAGTTAACATTAGTAGCCAATGTCGTACAGAAGGGCCACGTGAAGGCATCTGTCATCCTTCCAACTTTTACGGTGATAACACAGCACAGTAAGTGAAGATTTTTTGTCAGTTGCACTTGGAGGTTTCTTTTAATTATGACTGTAAGGCGCTTGATACGGGCTTAGCGCCCTCAGCACCAAGTTCCGAAACTCCAGAATTTTGTCTTGAACTTGACAAAGTGTACTCCTACCAGAGCCAAGAGCAATGTAAAACTGCACTGGCATAAATCTTCAAATTCTTTTTCATAATAGTGTGTGTCCATTTATTGCGTTAATTTCCAGGTGTTTTACGTGTAACCCAAATTATGGAAAAAGCGTAAGTCATGATTCCATTGCTATGAAGGATTTTTCTGCTGCAACTTCAGTAATATTAAGATAATAAGAAGCTAATTTTAGAATTTCAGATGTCTATATATTAAGTCAAAACAAAACAATCCTTGAAACCGCTCGATTTGATTTGTTTTAGTGGTTGCATATTTTATCAAATTTATTTTCACCTAGGATTACATCTATTTTCTGGTTGCTTTACAGTTGCTGAAAGATATTTTGGAACGATGTTTTCAGGAACAGTTCAACGTATGTCAACGCTCTGAATGCACGTGTTTATGCTTGTTGATTATTTTAAGCAAGGAAAGCGCTCTGACAAATACGGAAAGAAGACGTTTTATATTAAACCTTTTGCCCGGAACTACAAGATATAAGGCGACGATTATTCCAATGCACTACTCTATTTTGACTCCAAAGCAGGTTTTGTACAGTACTTAGACAACAGCTTAAAACAAAAAGACAACTACTGAAATAATCAGTTGATCAGTTACCGATAAAATGGTGGTGTATGTTACATGGTAAGACATACATATCCTTTCAAAGAGTAAAACTGGTGACAAAGGATTGGTACAACAAAATTCATTGAGTTTCACAAAATCAGGCTCATTAATTGAAAGCCAACGCGCCTTGCTGAAATCGTAACGAATTTCGATTCCCAAACATCATGAGAAAGAGAGAAAAAGTGAACTCCTGCGTAAAAGTCTGCAACATTAAACTTGGAAATACCTCTGCAAACATCAATTATTTTCAGTATTCAAGCGATCCAGCAGTTAGGAGTAAAAAGCCTAAAAGAACTGTCAGAAAAAATTGACAGTGACCTGCAGTATTCTTTGCAAACACCAGCAAATAATTCATTTGCAAGCTTTGAGCTGCATTGCAGAAAAACTTTCATTTTTCACGAACTTCTCTGCAGAGGTTTCAAGTTGAAATAACAACATCAGGCTAGAATAAGACGACATTGCAATCTTTCCCTTTCTGTGTCAAGGGATCAAGTTGACGAAGCAGAACTTTTCAATATTTGTCAGAGTAATCTGTTCCGAACAGCATAAAGAGGTAGTTGTCACTTGCAAAAAACAAGGATTTTGAAACAAACTCCTAAACGTTTTCAAATGCACTGTGTGCTATGAGCGTCTGAAGAACTTCTTCCACCCGGGGAGCACTCAATTTTTTCCAAAATTTTTTCTAGAAGTGGGACAAAAGTGGTGAAATTTGTTTTTTCCCACTCGAAACTAAGAAAACAACCTTTTTGTCTGAAATTTTCAAGATAAAGAGGGGACAACGGACCCTGCCCCCTCCCTTCCGATGCCCATGCTCTGTATTGAAAACAACGAACTGTTTTCATTAGAATTTTTTATTTTCTGCTATTCATTGAAGGTATACATTTTAAGAAGAGTAAGTGGGTGACTTGCTACTATAAATCAAAGCTGCATATCTTATTTATTGTGATTTTTAGTTCAGTCACCTAAATCCAGTGGAGTTGAGCACAAATGGAGTTTGTTGATAGTTTTGACCAAAATAAAATTTAAATAGAATCTTGCTTTTTTCCCTTTTTTGCAATAAAACTCCTGAACATTTAGAAACACATGTTAATTTTTGTTTTTGAATGTAATTGATAAATTATTGTCACAATTTAGTAAAAGTAACAGCAAAAGCTTCCAAAATCCGACAAATATTTCACATAAAAAGGCTAAACTTAGACGAGGAAACAGAAAACGCTTCTGAACTCTGTACTTTACGTTCATCTGGCCCAACACTGGATGCAATAGACTAATCTAGATAAAATGAGTGAAAAAGACAATTTTTTTAAAGAAACTTGAACGGTAGATTAACCGGTAAATATGCTTCACATCACATAAAAGTTATCATAAACTCATTCAACACTTACTCGTAATCGCATGATTCAAACCTAACACGTTTCACATGAACCTTTATAACCATTTATTGATTAGACTGAGTCCATTTGGGATTTTAGGGGTACCTTAAGGTTTGGGAGGCACAATACATTTTAGGGATATAATATTACATGTTTTATTATACCGTATAAAACATTTTCTGGGCGCAACAAATTTTGGGGGGGCACAAACAAAATTGGAAATCATTGTCCCCGAATACCCCCAGTGGCCACGGACCTGCTACAAGCGAGTGCTTAGAGCATGATTATGCTTCTTATTCTAAGTTTCATGAGGTGGCGGTACCAAATGTGATCAAAAAACTTGGGCATTAACAGTATTATCAAATGCTTGTGCAGATACCCAACCAACGGATATCCAATCAATGGCTTGTGCAGATATCCAATCAAGTAACTCTGTTTTATTTTTTGTGTGTATTTACTTTTCCGTATTTTCTGTGTGCACATTCTATGCTTTTCGGCATGAAGTACACTTTTTGTTTTTTTTCTATTTTGCTTTGTTTTCTTTTGTACCTCATTAATAAGTTTTTGTAACTTTTTTACTTTTTATATTACTATTTTTTAATTTCTTTGTATTGCTAAAAATACTCTAACCGCACCAGTTTCCTTCACTTTAATTCGATCCACTCATCAATGTACATAGGCATGCGCTTTCACCTGCACATTTTCTTCACCATGTTCTGCGTTCATTCGTTTTCTGTTTTCTTTTCATTATGCGTATTTGATCTCCAACTGTTGTTTCTCAACACTTGTCAAAAAGTGATAAACGGGGTTGGTTGACCAGATGACCGCAACGGTCTTTCGCCAATCCTATATGACACAGCGCTCGTCTTTATTTACACCGATCAGCTATTGTGCCATTGTGCTTTCATTTGCTCTAATTTTCGCCAATGGTTGGTTTACTGCATGCGATGGCTTTTATGATGCTTCTGCTTATTGGCTGAGTCATATGAAACAATAAACCATTACCATTACCAATGTTCTACTTAAACTGTGTTAAAGAGAAGATTACGGCACATTGACGAAGGAAAATAGCGCCTTGCATAAAACTCGTATGTGTTTAGACGGTTAGGCCTACATTAATTACCGTGCACCGAATTAATGTTAATAAAAGGATCTAAGGTCAACTTTACCAACTATGATGTTGCTTTTAGAAAAACACTGTACGGATCGTTATTTACATGCAGTGGTGTGTTTAAGGGAAGGCGAGCGAGGCACTTGCCTTGGGCCCCCATGTTTTGGGCCCCCCCTTGAGGTTTTGCGCGCATAAATTTTCCTTACTTTTGGTGAAAAACTTATTATCCACTTATATAATGTGCTACAAAGCAGATCACAAGTAGGTATTTTAGTTTCAAAGGGCCCCACTACAGAAACTGTAATGTGCAGG
>Ga0210059_1008295_pt1 | contig 16429 bp, 13 predicted proteins | sample Ectturendosymbi2_FD_188042 | JGI IMG/M metagenome (GOLD analysis project Ga0210059, IMG submission 188042) | Ecteinascidia turbinata endosymbiont from Florida, USA - Sample 2 (SPAdes) (version 2) | ecosystem: Host-associated > Tunicates > Ascidians > Unclassified | place: Key West, Florida...
TGCGTTTGACGTGAATAAATTGACATGGAAAAAGGATTAATGTCGTGAAATATTTGTCTTCAAAGATAATTTTTGTGCATAATTTTACTTTGAAAATAACAAGCGCCCGTGCTTGAATAAGGGCCCGTTTGAATAAGGGCCCGGTAGTGAGTTTGGTTGAAAAAAATAAGGGCCCGGGCTACAAAACGAGTAAATACGGTAACTACTGTTTCAATGTGGTTTGAGCCAACACGATTTCGTAAAGTTGATGTCCTAGTCCTCCAAATCTGTCGTGCTTGATAACGTTCGTAAAAGCCTACGATGAAACTCTGCAGTAAGGCAGAAAATCTAGATGTCGCCTTAATGCGCACAATAAAATGGAAAGTGTGTCACTCTCAATCTGTAATGAAGACTGAACCATATGAAAACGATTTACTAACCAAAGAAAGAAGGTTCAAGCAGTTTATGCAGCAAGAAACCAACTAAGCAGATCTGAAATAGTAAATTTGCGTTGGTGAGAAATGGAATCTTGCATCATCGGTCGTTGGCATAAACAAATTAAAAGGTAAATCAATAATCTCATGAAATCTCTTCAATTGTGAGGACTTGTGAATCAAATGAACTGTCACACCTAGCCGAATTAACGGTGAGTAATATGGTGTACGATCCCTTAGGCAGTTTTAATTTCAAGTTACGCTTAGAGGAAGTCGACGAAGAGTCCCTTGCGGACCGTTAGAGCCACTGTATTCGCTTTGAGGCAATTTTGGTCAAAACGTGCCGAACGATCTCGCTAGAGAGTAAATGAAACCATCTGTTATTCTATTTGATTTTTCTAATACTCTAAATCTAGTTAGAACTGTTATTAGGAGCAGGCTATATCCGAACGTTTTTACAAACGACTCTTTTTTAACTGACTTTTTTGTGTAATGCATATACTTACCTGAAGAGGAACATACGATAAAAATGTGATGATTCCAATTATAGCCGACCAGCCCAAATATATACAACCAAATACTGCAGCGACAACAATGATGACAGGTGTTCCAATTACAATTCCGACATACAAAATCATTTCCGCCAGCCGCTGTCCATCGCTAGACAGAAGATTGACAAGCTGAAAAACAATAGCTCCAAAGATTTAAATTAAAACATGACCATTTTTGGTAGTGAAACCAAAGAGATTTACCGGACAACCTTATGGCCACATTATGCAAAACAGTTAACATCGTCATTCTGTTTCAGGTTTGCCTCAAATTCACGACGGAAGCGGAATCCGTTAGTGCTTGTAAACCGAACAACTGAACGAAGATTGCTTTGACTGCAAATAACGTATTGCACTTTCATGAGGAACACAAGCACTGATATCGTTCAAATCTAAACATAACACGAACAAATAAAACATAAAAGTAAACAAGATTTCACCTCTCCAACAGATTTGTCTTTCAGATTTCGAAGACGAGCAATTTTCCTGAAAACCATTGTCAACACAGCTCCGCGGGTTCGAATTGCGGTTCTGCAAACACAATGTTTGATTTGCCCAAACACGCACGTTCAGTAAGCAAATACTTTATTGCTTGCCTTCAGTAATTGCAGTTAAAATTTTCAAATTGTCGCACCGCAACGTAACAAAGATTTCCTCGAAATAGTTTAACTTTCTTCCTTGATTCTGCTCTACTATGCACATCACTATCTAGTATTTTGAAGAAACGTGTGCCACGTCACACTGGCCAAAATGTTATGAGTAAGTCAATAGGGCATTACTTTGCAGTAAGTCAGGCTGTGACTGAACAGAAACGCACCCCCATCTATTGCCAGTGTATCAATCAAGTACGCAAATGTTCACATCCGTTGTACAAAAACGTTTCTATTGAGGGCAACATTCCTCAAGGCAGTGGTTTACGGATATACTATACGTTCTGCACAATTTCAAAGTGAGGCAAAGTGGGGTAGAACGCTATGACGAAATAAGAAACCCACAGACGCTGCCAAGAAAGTGTGGGATGGTCATTTCCTTGAACAAATTGCTTGGCATCAAACTTTTAAACAACGTGAGTGTAAATTTGAGGGAATGTTATCGATTCAGACCAGTTCTACAGGCAATATATACATCTAAAAGTTTTTCCAACTTTATATGTTGTTGCATCAAAACTATAAAATATATTTTCGTTGTTTCCACTTTCTGCTGATCACTTTTCTGCTTTTCAGGAAAAATCTCAGCGGGTGATTATGGATGGCCAACATTGTTAGCGCATGAATTAAAGGGGACGACTTTTGTTGGTCTTTGGCAAAGAACGAAGGAACCACTTTTTGTGGTGTTTGTGACAGTTCTTTTCTACGTTTCGAAATCAATATGACGTGACGTTTTACAGTTTATCACGAAGAAAATGTATCTAAGCAAAGAACTTCTATTTGTTTAGGTCACCGATTACCAAACATTTTTGAGCGCGACTCAAGTCTGAGTCTGGTAAACAATGAACATCTCGCGACCCAAGCCTCAAGCAGCTTATGTTAACATGAAAAAATGATTGTATGGATTATTTTTGGGATTAAGTTGCTAAGTTCGTTATCAGTTTCGGAAATCTACTCTTTTCTCAGATACCTACGCTACTGACAAGAAGTGGTAACGTTGAAAATATACAACACAGGTTAGGATCTTCTCGGCCCTTGTTTGTGTCGCGACCCATATTTTGGGAACCACTGGTTTAGGTCTTCCATGTACTGAGTTGAATCCATCATAATTTTTAGAGACCTTTGAAATGGACCGCAAGTATGAGCGCTACTGATTTCATAACATCAAAATAAAGTTGGTTCTTCGCTTTGCTGCGTTTATACTGAACATTGAGTATACGATAACCACATATTAGCATCAGATAACTTTGAATAAGAGAGAATATAATACACATGTTGTTGGGGAAAAGTTTTTTTTAGATAGAGCTGTTTTCTTGGATGCAACATGCTTTGGTTTACTGAAATCTTGTAAATGCGGTGTTCTTTAAAAGTCAATATACGTTTCATTCTTCCGAAGGCAATTATCAATTAGAACCCCATGTATATAAACGGTGGTTGATTCAGGGGGTGATTGATGGTGTAAACTGCACCCCAAATATCCGTGGCGCCACCACACTGAATGGTGCTCCTTTGATATGTATGCGTATCTTGATGCTATAGACAGAGATTATAAGCCACTCTCTAAATAATGCTTTACACATTGTTGATGTCCAGAACTTAGGAACGTAGCAAACCCTCCCCTAAATTACAACAGATAAATAACAAATTTCTAAGACGTTCAAATGTGGTGTTTGGTAAATTTTGTCGAGGTGTTGGGTGAAAAAATGAGAAGATTGTTTGTAGACAGCTACACCACAAGCAATAAGGCTTGCAATATATATGTGATACAAATTATTAGACAATGGGTTGTCAGTGTTTTGCTTCTGTTGAACAGGGTCATAACCTTCTTTTCATAACCGGGGCTAGTGGGTGTGGTAGTTCAGGTTTTAATCGTAACAATTGGATTTTTCTGTTCATCCACTACCAACAGCTTCTTTGCAGGATTGCTGCCAGAGGTATTTCATTAAACCAGTTGGAATTTCCCAGGTTACATATTTGTTACTTTCTCGGCGGCGTTTCAATAAACTATTCAAGTAAGATTCAACGCAAGAAACACTATCAGTGCTGCTGCGTTGCTGTCAATGTGCAGCCCAATAAGAAACAGAAATTACTTGCAATGAACCTACAGTAGGTCATGATATACTCCCCTGAAGAGTAATGTCACCACTTCCTCTAGACATTGATGCACTACTTAAGATACGGCCGGATATGTCACATTTTGCAGGCCATCATTAACAGCCCGTTTTGGTTTGTTTCAAAATGCAGGTAAACTCGATCACATACATTTGTTTCATGACTGTAACAGTAGTTGTAGTGATACTAGTGGTAAACGCGATCACATACATTTGTTTCATGACTGTAACAGTAGTTGTAATGATACTAGCGGTTTATGGTGCTTTTTTAAGCTTTGCCATGCTTTTGTTTAATCATGCATAGTCTGAAAAATAATCTAAAGCTAGAATGTGTATGGGTTCTGGAAAATGTAAACCATGCTCTCTATACATATCTACTTACAGCATAACTTGCGAGCAATTTATATGTTAAATACAGACACTTTTCAAACAACCTTCAGCAAACAATACGCAACACACCTCTGTGGAATAGTGCAAACGTTTTGCTACCAGTGTGCCCGGATTTGCTTTAAATTATAGCAAAATGTCAATACAAATCATTTAGCTTCACAATATTTCAAACAGCTGATTGCAGTTTTGATAAAACTCCTTTGTTTTAGTTAGGCATACAATTCTTAATGAAAAAAATTTTCTCACATGCTGTAATATGTTAATTTTGCACATCTATCATGAAAAAAACATGATGAAAGATTGAAAGTGGGATATGGGACTAGGTATAACTGCAGAACTGAAGTAGCACATGCAAATGTTCATCGACTTTTATGGCTTTTTGCATTGATGAAAATCCTGTCTCCTCATTAAAAACAACATTGCAAATTATTATCCATGCACTTGTTTTCTTGCACACAAGCAACCAGATGGTGAGTTCAAAAAGCTCAAATCACGAAATGACTTGATTAAATCTCTAACTTCAAAACTTTCATTTTTATCAGTCTGATAAATTCTCTGCTAAGAGTATTTGTTGACAAGCTAGCAGTAGCCAATGCTGAAGGTTGTCTTGATGCTTTTTCTGTGTGTGTTGTTGAATTGGTTGCATTTCCTTTTTTATTTCAATTTTTACTATTTTTAATAAATTCATCCTATGTTTTATGCATACTATGGAATTTTTGATTGGCTTCCATTCAGATTGGTTGTCACACTTGATCCACTTTGTCAATAAATCAGGTTTGTTGAAAAGAAAATCCAAGCGCTTGTTGATGTTTCTTGTTATATCCAGAGTTGCAACCATAAACCAAAGACTTAACCATTTTATTATGTACAGCTGTCAAAGCATACAGTGTGTAGTACCAACTGTGACATATTAACAATTCACATTGCACTTCTTCTTTCATGATGTGCAAGCATGACAATTAATCCAGAAATGACATTGTAATAATTTTTACTGGTAGGTTATCATTGTAACATCGACACCATTTATTCATTAACAGGAAAACAGAGCTGTAGGCCATATAAAAATAATTCTCACAATATCTGAAGAGTCAGGACTGCTCTGTTACGATTATATCGAACTTGCAGCACTTTTTGTTTTCATTAAGAGCGCAAAACCAATCTTACATTACCCTACCTGCAAAACATATTTACTGCATCTACCATTTATTTTTCTATGGTGCTGTTTTGCCTGTGGGACTAACCAAGTCTATATGCTTATTCCTTAGCATTTCAAATATGCACTTACATTACACAAATTCTCATTCACTGTTGAATACTGTCAAACGGTGTTACTTGGGACAATTTTAAGTGTTTTTTATTTTTTCAAAGTACCATAGATTATTTTGAAACATTCTAACAATGAAATGACTTGTAAGCATATAAAGTTTCTAAAAACACGAAGTTTTTTCACATTTAAAAGTTAATAGACCCCTTTTTCAAAAAAATTGGTGGTATACCAAATTACCCTGGTCTCACAGGGTAACTTGAGATGCGAACTATTTTGCATGTTTTCTCCAAATATATATAATACCCATAATTGTGGCTCATGGGACATAACCATTGTTTAAAATCAAAATATTTGTGAGGTTTTGCATGAAAAAATATATTTAATCAGATGAAACATATCTTACGTTATCAGGGTAAACTGGAACACACACAAACAGGATTTTAATTTCAATAATGTACATTTACACTTTTCACCAAGCTCAAAGTTTGAAATCAAATACTAAATTATAGAAGAAAAATAAATCATATACAGAAAGAAAACCTGATACAGGTGCATCAAAGTAATAAATCATATACAGAAAGAAAACCTGATACAGGTACATCAAAGTCCTGTTTATGTCCCATGTTACCCTGGTAACCCACGATTGTTATCAAATCATTTTCACAAAACTTGTGAAAAGGATATTAGTCTTGTTTTCTAAAATATGTAAAGTTCAGGTAGGCATGCTGAAATTAAATCTAGCCAACTCAGAAAAGTCAATCAAACTGTGCTAAATAACTTTTTTTCTGAACATACTGCGCTAAATAACTTTTTTTTCATTTCTGCACTTCAGAAAATTAAATTTCTACATTCTTTAACTAAATAGTTGTAATATGTGTTTTGTGATTTAAAGTTTTGTTGTTTGCTGTATATGTATATTATTATTTAGTCATATTCCAAATCTACCAACCATATATCAATAGTCAGCAATCATTCATCATTGTGCTTATGAATATAGGCAAACCAGGTTGAAACCTATTTCGCTCAAGTAACCTGTCCTAATAAGTAACCCTGTTTAGTGGCTTGTACTTGTAGCCTGTTCATGCAGGCTACAATCCAGCAGTCTCATGCACTACATTTAAAAGTTGTTTTAATACCTATTCTAACCCCTACCCCAACACAGAATCTAACCTTTTGTTGTAGTATGAATAACTCTATCCTCATCTTAAGCTAACCCTGCAAACCCAAGCAAGTGTTGACTACACTGCACATAAATACAATAACTGCCAAATGTTTTCAACCACATCAAAAGACTAAAGCTAATCTGTAGCTGTCAGGAGAAACAAACTGGCAACATTAGCTTTTAAGTCTGCGCAAAACTTGATGCAAACTTGACTGGCAAAGCCGACATACATATCACTGACAACTAAAACTTCCAGACAGATATGGTCAAGCTGAAGCTTGGGTCTCCTGCAGTATAGCTTAGCAATAGCAGGCCTGCGGCTCTGGTGCTAAATAGCACATGCTTCGGTATGCACATGCCACAGTAAGATTGTTTTACAAATACAGTGGCTGAATGGACGAACTAACGCCAAGTTTTAAATATATAAATTCAAAACTCACGGAACTAACCACTTATAAAAACACCCCACACCCGCACTCCGTCAGACCCAGCAGGCTGACAATCGGCCTGTCAATAACAGGTGGGAAAATGTGACAAATCCGGTTGTATCGTAGGCCGTGGATGCCCCTTTAATGCTGAAATTCATAATTTTTTGATGAAATAGGCTGCTATGGTACACGTGGTTCAATAAGCACAATGCTTTTTCCAAGCATACCCAAACTATCTTCAACGCGTGAAAATACATTCAAATCAAAAGAACAAATTGCCTACTTTCACTTTTACATCATCACAACGATAAACATCGTGTTATTGCGCATTAGTCAATAGTAATTACTGCCCTTGTTCACGATAAAGAGATGAAGTCTTCTTTTCTAAGTGGGTCATTGAGCGGAGAGAAAAAACTCATGACAAAAACACATAGCGTTCAGTTTTCATTGTAACGAAGGCAATGAGGCATTAAACAGATATTTGGAAAACAAAATTGTTATGAAGAAGGTAAATATGTGTTTATCGATGATTTTGCTAATCGCAAGCAACTCACTCCCAAGCAAACGCGCAAACAAATATTTGTCTTTCATGAAAATGGCATGTTGAAGTTTGAAGCAACCAAACTGGGCAGTGAAATCGCCATCTGGCCACACTAATTTTGCGGCACGAAGAGTCCTGGTCTACGAGCCCTATAAAAATATGGTCAAGTGTGAAGTATTTTTACACATAGATTAATTAGTTGAACGCGTTCAGAGATGTGTCACAATTAGGCCCTTTGTTGTGTTTATTGTATAAGTTATAGTGTGGCTCTTTGCCGGTATGAATTGTTTCTTCAGCAAATATTTTAAATGATATTTTTCTGGCCGCAGTAGGAAATCTGACTAATACTATCAACAGCTCATAAATTACAAGCATTTGTTATGAACGTTTACGTGCTATTTTTCCACACTAACCAGAGACATCCAAACAGCTTCCGAATATATGATAAATATTCACATTGACCTGAGTACAAGCGTATGCACTGATGGATTTAAGGGGAGGCGAGCGAGGCAATCGCCTCGCCTTCCCCTATTAGGGGCACCCCCTCGAGCTGTTTCGCGCGTAAGTTTTCCTCATTTTTAGTGAAAAAACAATTATCCCCTCGTATAATATACCCCGAAGCAGATCATAATTGAGTACTCTCCTTTCAAAGAGTCCCCCAACAGCAACTGTATGTGTAAGTACTCTGATTTCAAAAGGGCCCCCGGTAGCAATTGTAATCTGTACGGATCCCACTTCCAAAGAGGCTCCTAACAGCAACTGTAATGTGTAAGTACTCTGTTTTCAAGAGGGCCCCCAACAGCCACTACAATGTGTGGACACTCTGCTTTCAAAGTGGCCCCCACCAGCATCTTCAATGTGTAAATAAGGAAAAGCTTGAAGCCAAGTACAATACCTTAAATTGTGGGTTAAAATTTGTTCCAAAAAGTTCGGAAAAGACCTTATCAAGTAAGAGTAAAAATTTATAACAAATTATAATTTTTTGCTATCAGGGAATGAAATGTCTCATAATATGCTGTGGACGGCTGTGAAAAATGGTCGCTGCTCTTAAGAACATATGTGGTGCATATGAAATCCCAAGGGTTTTGTTGTGTTCAAATGTAGACCGTTTTGTACTCCGTTAATCAAAATGAAACTCAATTTGTTTTTTTGATCGAGTCTATTGTAACTTGTAGTCTAATATTCCTTTTTAATACTGCATTTTTAGTCAACAAACAGTGGCAATTTTTTACAAACCACAGAGCTCGCCTGCAGTGAAATCTAATACTATATCTGACCACTATTCGAAACTTTAACACTAAAACTACCTTTACCCCATCCCCTAAACATAACCCCTAATGCGGCATAGAGAAGTGCAAAATGAACTGCAGCGTTTTTAACACTCAGTTTTAACAAATTCAGGAAAACCAAGCATTCTTTCATGTTGGAGGTCTGTCATAAACTTTCTAGTTAAATGACGTAGAAAATGGGGCGCAGAACTAGAGAAGTGGGTAGCCAATCGCTTGCTATCGCATAACCTTCTTGTGTTGCTAGTATTGTCTTGCCAACTGTCAATGTTTTTACAGTTGTGCATCATGAATACCCTTTTGCATTTTCTATTATGTCAGTCATGCCGTATTCTCAAGCAGACCCGTAGCCAGGTTTCAATATTTGTTGGGGCACAATACATTTTTGAGGGGGCAAGATTTTCGGTTTTACTATATGTTTAAAACAAATTTTTCTGGGCGCAACAAAATTTGGGGGGCACTGCCCCCGAATCCCCCCCGTGGCTACGGGCCTGTTCTCAAGTAGGCTACGTATCCTTTGGTATGCGCATATCCCCTTCCTAGGCTTGATCAAAGGGTCTTGTCATGGTTGGCGGAGTATGGTGACGTCATCGAGAGCCCCCCTTTTAGCTTTGCCACGGATTCTTCCACCCGTAAGTGCACCACTGAACGTATGATTCCGTAAATTACAACTCACCTGTAGTTGATTGCCCACATCAGGGCAAACATCAGCGATCTGCAAAACTCGGTGCACATCAATCCAAAACAAAGACCGATTCCATAGTATAGAGAAGGGGATGGAAGCGAAGCGAAGTTAACTAGCCTGTCGACTAGCAAGGCCTGATGAAATTATAAACTGTCTTTCAGACTTCGTGAAATTACAAACAACTAACTTATGAAAATTTGATATACAGCCCAGCGGACAATGAATACCACCAGTGTGGCATTGTGCAATCAAAAGAGTTGGAGGAGATTCTAACTGATCGGAAAGTTTGCCTACGTCGAAAGAAATAAAATTACATGCGTGTTCCCACAATCTCGAGCAACACATAAAGTGTTGCAAGTCCAAAATAAACGCGTGAGCTGTTGTATTGCGATTTCTTAAATAATCAAGCATTCAAACGTGGCAAACGATGAAGTAGGGAAAGCACATTCCATCACTTCGACAAACCCGAGTCTCTACAGCAATGGCGTATACACATACAGCACAAAAACAATTACCTTTTCCGGCACAACAACATTCTTTTGTAGTTCAAACGAAATAGGGTGTAAGACTATATTAAGAGATACTCACAGGACCGATTACTGCAGCTGACACCGAGAGCGATACTACCACCGTTGCAACTATCATTCGAGTCCGGATATAGCGGAATACGGCTCTCTGAATGGACGGAACTCCATTATGTGCTTTTCCATCTTCCTCGTATAGTCGGGTCAATCTGGAAGTGGTGGACTCAACGTAATGCACTAGCAACGGAGCTTCACATGACCCATATTTACTAAAGCCATAGTGTGGCATGTCTTCCAACGAACAGAGCTTAAATTATGCAGCTACGGCATTTTGTCATTCTTCCTGCCATCAAAATATCACTTTTCGCTGCTTGTGGGGGACATTGTCATCTGGCTGTCTATGTTCCAGGCAAATTGAATAACACCGACTGTTTGTCCATAAATTATATCTGCTGTTAATGAAAAACTCGCACTACTTTTCTTTCGACACATTTGCCAAATGTAATAACTTTTCACAGCTGGAAAAACAAAGTATGGTTGAGCAATTCGCGGCCGCATCTCTTGCACTGTCTGAGCGTAAATCTACCTGTATTGGGATGTCAGGACAAAACGCTTGGTGAGCTGTTTCTGATACAACCACATTGTAAGTTCATTGCCCAAGTGCACTCCTACTGACAAAGTTATTCGGATCATTCGGCAAATTGCAGTAAAATCCGTCATAATGTGCAATGTGTCTTTTTAGTGCCCCAAACCCCCGAAGTTGTGGCAAAACGATTACTTTTGCAGTAGTTTTTCAAGTAAGAATATTTGCAAACTTGAGCTACGCAAGTCTTATCAAAATGACGCATAGCAAACAAATTAAAGGAGAGGAAACTGCTGTAAAAGTCATATACAGGGTGGTCAAAACAGATGCATTTTGTTATGATAAAGCAGCATTTTCTATTGAAAGGAATACTTTGCAATTTTTTCATAGACTTGTCTTACAGACAAGCAAGGTTCGTGTGGTGTAACGCTGTTCCTCATACACCACCACTTTGCGAGCACAGCGCAATAGTTTATAATGTGCACGATCCAAGCTCCTTGGCGCCGAATCACTTTAGCTACTCGCATATTGAAGCTTGCAGTGGCCCTGTCCAACATCTCATGAGGAGTTCTCCTGATCTCAATTCGAATGTTATTCTTGAGCGCATCAAGAGTTTTCGAATTGTTAGCATAGACCAGGGGCGGGCCAACTTGTTCAATGGAAGACTCATTTGCAGAAAACCGCAAACACCAGAGAGCCGCAAAATGAGTTTGTAGTGTCAATACAAATACGGTAAAGCAGGGGTCTCAAACTCAAATTTCTTCGAGAGCCAAATGAGGACTAAAATGTAACCCGAGGGCCGCCATTATGACGCTGACGCAACCATAGCAGCACCTGAACTTTACTAGAAACAGCTTTTACATCTTGTTTCCTGACAAAGGTACCATGAGTTATAAGCAAGTCATTTCTAGCCGTCTCTAAGTTCGTTTAAAAGGAACCTTTTCACTCGCTAGCCGAGAACTTACAGCGGTGATAAACTAAATAACGCAAATGTTAATTACTTGAAAATTCTCAAAAAGCATCGCGGGCTGCGCAAAACGTCCTCGCGGGCAGCGTGTTTGAGACCCCTTCGATAAAGAATGCAAGTTTTATTAAAGAATGCAAGTTTTATATAAAATAAACTGAAGTAATTCAAGCACAACAAATGCATTATTTATCAATACTAAATGTTTTTGATTTGCTGGTCTCCAAAAATCTGGACAATACGTCGTTAAAGCTGTACGAATTCATTCTCCCAAATGCTGATTTGTTAGGGTTCAACGATGTTTTGCTCTTACGATGTTCATTACAGAGAAAAAAAATTATCAGCACAGTATGTCGTGCTTAATAGAAAAATGAGTCGTACACTGGTCTTCAGGTCTGGGTATTCACTTTCTGGAACCTGTCGCCAAAACGTAACTGTAGAGTGGCGATGATTGAAAATTTTTATGGCCAGATCTTTTTGCATTTCGGTCAGTTTCGTTTCTACTGCAGACAAGTTTGTGAAAAGCGGTTGGCGAACTGGACGGCCATCACCGACTACAGTAACGTTTAACTGAATACATAGCATCATTTTTAACTTCTGCATGTGATCCAATCTGGCTTGGAACTCCTCCAGTAGTCTTGCAATCTATTTTTGTATTCTTTCACATCGTGGTCTGCAATTTCCTCTTCGCGAAAGTATTCGTTTTCATTTCGACATTGGGAAAATGACAGAATGTTTATGCCAATACATATCCTTGAAAAATTTAATTTTGTTCTGGAAACTGATGTGGGTTCACTGTCTTTGTTATCAAATCGCGTAGACACCCTGGTACCTGACCTTACGAACTCGTGTGAACATATTGATAAATGCAACAAACGTTAAACACGACGCGACAACTCCCTATCAATTTGAGAGGTTGCTATTCAGCTAGATGAGCAACACTAAACAGGTCAGCAGGCCGCATTTACCTAGCGAGGCACCCTTTGTCCACCATTGGCATGCAATAGACCCTGTCTCTTAGTTATCTACACAGAAAATAATCCAAAAGGCATAGTTGTAGACCGGTTCTTATCAAGCCGAAATTGCTTACTGGGCCAAAAATTATGTCACTAGCTTAACCATGGCCGCACATTCAATGATATATTGAGGGCCGCACATTGAATGACTTACTTTGATCTCAGCAAACTAAATTTAGTTTAAGTTAATGTACTGAAAGCGTTTGAATCCTACCTGCAATGGTAACGACTGTTTACCACCTTTAAACACCCCTAAGTGTGATTTCATAGGAAAGTTTGGTGCCGATGGAACAAGGGTAATAATAAAAAAACTAGTTAGATGTTTTGCACCAAGGTGTCAGTGTACACGTGGAAAGCTTCCAGGACACAGTACAGACGTGATAAAGTGGCACTGAGGACTACCTGCATCAAAAACGTCAATTTTAAGAATATTAAAATAAGGACAAGTTGCTAGTATGTAGACGATTTACACAACAGTCCAGCGAAAACCTACTGTAAACTGGACCGCACAAATCCTTCGACTGCTGTGCCGCATACGGCCCGGGAGCCGCGGGTTGGACGTAGCTGGTTTAGACGCTAGAGCAGTGCTTTTCAACCTGGGGTCGCGAGTAGATATGTTATGTTCACAGCTGTATTACATCTGCTTTATTCGTGTTTTAGATAGTGTTTCCAACCCGGGTTTTCTCGAACCCGAAACCCGTTTTTTTGGCTATTTTCTGCTACCCGAAACCCGTTTTTTCTACAACTACCAAACCCGGGCATTTTCAAAAAACTGGAATTGATGTTGCATTCAGATATTAGTAATTCTGATAACAGTGAAGTTGCAGATTGGCGTGTGTAACGGGTAAATTAGCATGTTTGAACTTTCAACTATTATTATGAAGCACGAGGTGCGGGTTTTGCTCGGTGACCATCGTACGTTCGTTGTTGGTCCGTTGATATTTTCGTTCAGTTGACCTATTTAGACGGATCGTGACGTCATTTTGCACATAGTAAGTGTCTATGCGAACTGTATTCTTTTCCAGGCCCGTAACCAGCTTGGGACACTAGGGGGAGCAAGGAGTTTTCTGAGAAGGGCCCAATTTTTTAAACTATGTCAAATATGTCCAACACATTTTTCTAGGGGGGAAAAAATTTCTAGATGGGCTTTCCCCCCCTTCGCCCCCCTAGTTACGTGCTTGGTCTTTTCGCTAACCTAATTAAAGTCGCTTCAGAAAGCCAAATATTTTGTAGAAAGGTATTGCAAACTGAAAAGGAACGAATTGATTTTGCAAATAATCACAGCTGGTATACGAACTAACACATAACAGCTTATATATGAACTAACTAGTAACTACGAAACTACGGAATACCTTTGAAGAACTACCTCACGTGGAAGTTATTTAAGTAGATTTTAATCATACGCATTCAAGACGGGAGTAATCAAAGAAAATCAGAAGCTTGGAGCCATTTCTTATACAGCAACGCTCAACCAATACCAAAGTGCAATTTGTGCTTCAGTATGCAAAAGGAGGTGGTTCAAGCACCGAAAGTTTGATCAACCATTTGAAATCAAAGCACATAATCCATGAGAGTGAAGACCACAAAATTATTCCGGCACAGGAAGAGATCCGATCACAAATTGTGAAAAAGGAAATAAGTTTTTTAAGGCTACAGAGAAGAGGTCAAATAACCTTGAAAAACTGTTCCATGCCTTGACTACAATCAAGCCCAAATCAGTGGAACCAGAAAAGGCTCTTTCAGTCACGGGTCTACTTGTCACAAAACTCAGAAACAGACTGAATGATGAAAGTGTGCTTTGATTGTCATGAGTCAGTCTTATAAACATCATTGAAAAACTGTGCTTAACTTAATTAATAATTCACTAATGATTCGTGCAGGGAAAACAGTAGCAATTTCACAATGGTATTGAGTTTTTCTCGCTCAAAATCGCATTCATTTCAAACCCCGAAAAAAACGGGTTTCTTTCCTCAGCTACCCGAAATCCTGGTTTTAAAATTTTTCCCCGAATTGGAAACACTAGTTTTAGATGGGGGTCGTTGTGTTATACTGGGCTGCTATAATGGGCCGCAGGTCAAAAAAGGTTGAAAACCACTTATCTAGAGACTGTGCGGGCCAAGGGTGGTCTGTAGAAGGGAGATGAGTTAAGAGACATCCATCAGCATCCTCGAACCAGTATGGTCCGGTCATGCCATGAGACCTAACGCGCACCAAACCGTCACTTTCTCCATACTAAGTGGGCAATACTGATACCATGAAGCTGAGACTGAGCCTAAAACCGCATCTTTGTTCATGTGACCACTAAGGTGGAATAAGTTTGGACAACTGATTTCGTCGCGAAATAGGCCTCTGCAGTCTTGATCGTCTCTTCACGGAATACCTTGCTGCATGATTCATTGAAGCTTGGAAACAAACGTTTAGAACTCTAAGCTCTAACTGCCGTATTTATTCGATTGTTAGTCGCCCTTGATGGCAAATCGAACGAAATGGTGTTAAAATATTAGTGTAGGCCGCCCTTGATTGCAAGCTACACTCGAACATAGTTTACCTAAGCCCCTGAGATACTTTCGCGTACTAGCACGTTTCGCAGTTTTGTCAAACTTGATAATGATGTTTACACCACTACAACTGCCTTCCGTTCATCATAATCCCTCCTTTGATGGAGTGTGCACATGACGCAGAAGAGATGAGAATGCTAAAAGAGAGTTTGGTCGACAAAAAGTAGACAAGGAAAGGCTGAGTGTCATCTAGATATTTCGATAAGGTAAAGAAAAGAAATGCAAGCCGCCCTTGATTTTAAGCCGCACGAAATCATGAAAAAAATCTATGTAAGCCGCGACTTACAATCGAATAAATACGGTATCATTCACCTGGAAAAGAGAAGCTTGGGCTAATTTGGTAGGAAATGATAGCGACAATAAAGTGGATACGTCTTTTTGGACAACCCTGTAGTTCACCCAAGGGCGTACGCAAGGAGGGGGGTTGGGGTTAACCCCCCTTTGAGCTTGATATTAAAAAAAACTTTATTACCTTCGAAAGGAGATTAATTGTTTTCGCATAATTTTTGCTTGTTAATTTGTCGACTTAATGCAAATACCACGGAATAAATTTGCATGCAAATTTCAAGGAATATTGTAAATGGGCTAAAAAAGTAATAATTAGGTTTTGATGGGAATCTGGATTATCGTCTGAGTCCAGAAACCATCTCACCACATTTTGCAGACCTTTCGTCCACTACGCATGTTTAAGATCGTGTTCCGCGATAGTTCACTTTATCGAAACCATTGTCTTTATATTGTCTGCCAAGGGCGCATGCAAGGGGGGGTTGGGGTTAACCCCCCACTTTAGTTTGATATGTTACAAAAACTGTATTACCTGCGAAAAGGAGATTAATTGTTTCCGCATACTTTTTGCTTCTTAATTTGTCGACTTAATGCGAAAATTGTAGTTGCAAATGCTTTGACATGGTGATGAGTGTGTTTTACTCGCCTGTTTGAACGCTCAGCCTGATATTTTTGCAGTTATGAACTGCTGTGTCGTAGCGTTGAGTGTATTTTCCTCCGATATCCTAACTTGGAGCGCTGATATTTTAGTTTATATTCAGTGCCAAGGGCGTACGCAAGGATGGGGATTGGATTAAAACCCCCTTGAGCTTGATATTTTACAAAAACTTTATTACCTGCGCAAAGGTCATTAATTGTTTTCGCATACTTTTTGCATGTTAATTTGTCGACTTAATGCAAATAACAAAGTATGAATTTGCATGCAAATTTCAAGGAACATTGTAAATGGGCCAAAAAGTAATAATTAGGTTTCGGTAGGAATCTGGGTTATCGTCTGGGTACAAAAACCATCTCACCACTT
>Ga0210059_1008296_pt1 | contig 16427 bp, 8 predicted proteins | sample Ectturendosymbi2_FD_188042 | JGI IMG/M metagenome (GOLD analysis project Ga0210059, IMG submission 188042) | Ecteinascidia turbinata endosymbiont from Florida, USA - Sample 2 (SPAdes) (version 2) | ecosystem: Host-associated > Tunicates > Ascidians > Unclassified | place: Key West, Florida...
CGTGAATTTTGGACATTTCACTGTATTTCGCACCAGGAGGCATTGTGTTGCAAATCCTTAAAATTGGATCACGTCATGCAAGTGGTTGTCCGGACAGTTAATTTCATTCCAACCATCACCGTCAGTTTGACAGCTTTCTCAGTAACGAGGCGTTTTTTTTTTATTTGCGTGAGGAAATTGAAAAGCTTATGTGCAAATAATCATTTTCAGATAAGCTTGAACTTTTTGCATTAAAGTTATGAAAACAGTTGGAGGTTGTCAATACTTATAACCAGGGTGTTACCGTGATTACATTGGTCCGGCCCGCTTGAGATTAAATTTGCCTGAATTGGCCCCTGAACGGAAACGAGTTTGACACCCCTGGCATAGGCTAACGTTGTTGCAGTTCGCCAAGTGATGTAGAAAAACCTTGTTAGTCAAATGGCTGTTTTGAATCCACACAATGAGGTACATGAAAATCATCGATTTGGCAAAGACGAAGTAAAAAGTTTATGTAAGACCTTTAATCTCAATAACCAAGATATCCATCTTGGTTTTATTGAATACAAGGCAAATGTTGGAAAAGCATTTCTAATAAATTCAACAAGCTGCTTGTGGCAGTTAACAGTCGACACTCTATCACCAAGTAATGCCGAATGTGAGCGAGGGTTTAGCGCAATTAACAATATTACTGTACAAACGATAGAAGATTTCTGAAACTACAAGCAATGCCGCCAACTTGCTATTTATCAGCACTGAGGGATCTCCGAGCCATCCATACGTCAAAACATGGCTTGGAAAAGGAAGAGCTCACGGCTAGCCAAAAGCAAGCGGAAAGAGGATAATTACTATGAACCTTTGTGGAAAGCTTTCAAATAATTTTCTACATCTGTGCTGTTGTGATGTGGTATTTATCCTCTTAACGCGCGGAAAAACGGCGGAGGTGTTACATTTAGACCTCTAAAGTTGCATTGCCTGACCCACTTTCGAAGATAGTGCAAGTTGCGGTACGTAGCGTATAACGCTTTTTGGTTGATTTTTAAATGGTTGTTTTCAAAATGTACAGTAGATTTTTTATGGTTTTAAAATGTACAGTACAGGGTTGACCAAAAGTAGGCGTGCTCTTGATTGCTATTTTACAATTAGGCTATGGCTGAAATTTCGAGACGGTATATTGACAAATACTGGGTCGTTCCGGTAAGAAAATTATTCTACTTTCATCACTGGATGGGAGCGACTTGTACCAGCTGCAACAGAAAAAAGGAAATTTGTACGTGATATTTGCGGTGAATTCGCCGAAAATTTGTGCGGAGACTTTTTGCTTCTCACGTCTCTCGTTCCCAGACACGAAAAAAATCTGCGAAAGAGGGTGGCAAGAACAGCTCTTACTCAATAGGATGCACCAAAAGCGTGAAAGTGGCCTATAAAAGTAGTCTACCTGCCGGCCATATAAAGTGACCCGCAAATACATTGATGCTGCCCATCACTGCGCTACGCAAAAGCTACATATGTTTCTTTCAAAAAACTCTTCTTCGCTGCCCACTTTTTCAAAGGACAGGGAGGGAAACTCCCCACTCTCTGGCATCTGTTACAGTACTATCTAGAAATGCTGGCACTCGCCCCTGGAATGTGTTCATTGCATCACAACGGCATTGAAAATGATCAGACAATGTTTTTCCAACACGTCACAGCGGGAAATATGAAGTTTGTAGCTTGCAGCAAGTCCATGCCAACTTCTCCTGCTCATCCATTCAATTTTTAGTACGAAACGCGATTATATCGCGGTAACGTAATTTTAGAAAATGCTGTACAATAAGTTGATAAAATTTTATCATTAGAACTACTGCACGCAAGTTCAGCACGAACAGAACTAGCTGTCTTCACGTCACGACATACAGTGACATTTTCCGTGGAATCATCTCGAGATTTCTTAGAATAGAAGTCCAGCAAACTTTTAATTTTCCTTTTCCCCGGCTGAGACATAATTAAAAGCCTAAATGGTTCTGGGTTTTAACAATTGCTGACTTTGAGTTCGTTTAACTAATTCTACCATGCCGCAGTAATTGGTAGAAGTCAAGCCAGCACCGTCAGCGCACGCGCTGATCTGACAAAATAAAGACAATTGTTACGAATAAAGTGAACTATTACGTAACACAAGCATGAAAATACGTAGTCGACTGGAGGTTTGCAAAAAGTGGTGACATGGTTCTTGGATACAGGCGATAACCCAGATTCCCACCAAAATGTAATTATTTCTTTTTGGTCCATTTACAGTGTTCCTTGAAATTTTCATGAAAAATCATTCTATGGTTTTTGCGTTAAGTTGACATCAAACAAGCAAAAAATGTACGAAAACATACACAAACTCCTTTGCATAAGTAATGACGTTTTTGTAACATAGCAAATTCAAGGGGGGGGTTAACCCCAAAACCCCACCTTGCGTACGCCCTTGACTAACGAACATTTCATTTTCCGTAATGTTTGCGACGCATTGCACCTTTGGTCTTTGCAAGATGCTAACAGAGGTGCAAAGTATTGCCGCCGTCACGCGTCTTGCAGACTCACTACGACCTTTGAACCTCTGTCAGCATCCTGCAACGACTAAACTGTTGCCTCCGTCTCCGGGTGTTGCGCCTTCCAATGTGTAGAATAATTTCATCTTTATCTGCTTCCGCAGGTTTGTGACGCTGTTGATAACGATTGTTGTTTAACGATGCGCAAGTTTCATTAAATTGTTTCCCCAGCAAATGAGTTTGTTATCAGAAATATACCCAATAGTTCAGCAAATCTTTGGGAGCACCGTACTGCAACACAGTAAAAATGATGTTTTCAGTTCGTTTGACACATAACATAACGACTGCAATCACTTTTGCTAAAAGGGCTTTGCATAATGCTACTTGATGCACAAAAGAGTTGTGTGATGAAAAACCAATAGTCGCACTTCACCATCACTTTGTTTTCCTTAAAAAACTTGAAGATTTTAATTCCCGCAGATGGTGTATTTTTTCGTGTTTGGTATTTGCAAAATGTCATCTGCCTCTACTTGACAGCAAAATTTTAAATAATCGATGCCATGCTCTTTTGTTCGATCAGAAACAAAGCTGATCTTGTGTCTGCAGCAGTCGATTCATTCAACGTCTTTACTTTTGTGAGAATTGATGCCAGCTTCTCTCTCAGTCGACTATTTTCCTTGAGATTTTCATCTAATGCGACTAACAGAAGGAAATAGTTTTCTAACTTTTCGGTTGTGAGTCGAGAGAGCCCATTTTTGAAAATGGGCTGTTGAGTTTTGATTCCGGCTTGGCTGCGAACTGACGGAGCTGCTTGCGCGAGTACTTCGTCAATGTATACCAAAGGTACATCTGGTGTTTCGTCGCTCTGCCCGTCGTAAATTTTTTCATCTTCTTTAACGTTGCTGCGTATTGGTTGATTGATGACGTCACTAGGGAGACCAGACGGGACACGATTTTGCTCTTCCTGCGATAACAGACAGAAACAGAACGAAGTCATGTGACAAGTGCACGTGACCCCATGCAGTGTACTTCCGATCGTGTGCAGTAGCTGTGTCGTGGTCGTCGTATTTTTGTTACCAATCTTCTTTTGATGATAAGTTGTTCACATTTCGGTGAAAAAGTTGGGGCATTGCTTTAAATTCTCTGAGTGATTTGCCTTTAGCCTTCTTATACAAGATTCTTTCAGTATAGCGAGAACATTTATTATTAGTTAAGCCTGCTACCGCTTGCCATAAAGAAAAACTCAAGAAACTCACATCGTTGATGCATTGTTACAAATATTCCTTTATTGTGTGCATACCCATTGTAGTAATACTTCAAGGAAATTCGCATTTACAAAAAGTCATAAATAAGTTCGTAAAAAATTGCATAAAAAGACTACTGCAGTAACTTCCTACACAGCTTTTTTTCTAAATCATATTTTCATTTGCAAAATATGGACATAAACAACTTCAAAACAAGCCATCGACATGTAGTGCACGAGTAGTTTGGCCAAAAAACAATACCAGGTACTTGAACGCTCGGCGCTGTCTGCTTAGTTGCTTGAAATTTATTTTCCAGAATGAGATAAGGCTCATCTCCTTACGACCAAGATGGAAATGGAACATTTGTTGTATAAAATTTTTGATATGAAGCAGCGTGTAGACTGCAAACTATTTCTAGCAAAAAGAATTAATTGTTCGCTTTTGGCGTAATTCTGATCTGTCATGTGAAGCTCAAGCCAATAGGTTAGTTTCCTCAAAAAGAAGAAATGGGAATAAAATGAAACTAACACTGCAAATGTGTTACGTCCAGGCAGGCGCGTAGCCAGGGAGGGCAATAGGGGCAATGCCCCCCCCCCAATTCCGAAAGTTACACGACACCAACAATTTTCAGTTAATTAAGCTTTTCTTGTGTAATCTAAAGAAATATTTCACTGCAAATCAACGAAATTGCTTGAAGAACCTTATCCGACTTCAGCTTCTAGTCGAACCAGAGCAACGTGGTTTACCAATAATATTGTTCATAAATATTCAAACGTTGTGTGCAGTGTAAATGCTGAAGAAATCATGCCATGGCTGATTTTACCTGAGGTTTAAGCTCCGTGTGGAAATTCGTGATCATGAAATACAAACTTGTATCTAAGCGCTTGTAATCACTAACCGAAGGTAAAAACAAGGAGTAACGCTTTTCGCAGCTGTTTCTGATGCACCAGCTGCTTTATCCCACCTACTGGTGATCTAAACTTCATTTCAAGACCATCGTAAAAATTCCTCTGATAACTTTGGCGCACTACAAATAATGTATAACTTGCTCTTGTCAGCAGCATCAGCAGTCGCCTTAAATAAACATCATAGATTTTTCTTTTTGTACAATTTTAAAACTGAATGCATGAATATGGCGTGGTTGTATGTTTTGTATGTCTTGAAGATCAAACTCTGGCTAAAAAAAGACCTAGTTTCAAAACCTTTTTTGTTACGCAAATTGGCCACTATTTATAAACAATAGCATTCATTCTGGGTATGTATTTGTGATGATTGAACATGTATTGTGACGGTTCAATCACAATTATATGGAGCCTTCGTTTTCATTAATAATTGTACATTCGGCGAGTTAAAAAACAGTTTTTTCAAGAATTCAGAGTACATAGTCTGAAAGTGTTTCAACTTTCATCTGATGTTACTTGCCACCCTATTCTGCAGTAAATTTGAAATCATTCAGCTGCTACGGGAAAAGTCTATCGTAATTAGGAAACATGGGCGTCGGAAGGATTTTTACCAGGGAGGAGGCTATTAGCGGAGTTTTCCAGCAGTAGCACAAAAATCTTTCCAAGGGGGGCCTAAAAGCAGTGAATTTCATTTTTCCTTCTGAAAACAAATAAAACGACCTTTTTTTGCTGAAAATGTAATTGAAAAATATCAAATTTCAAAATCCAGGAAGGCAAGGTCCTCCTGTCCCATTTTCTGCGCCCACGAGTGGGAAGATGTTTTTCATTTTGTAAGTTCTGAGGCAATTCGCGCTGCCATTGCTTTCAGATAGCTTGCAATATGTTTTCTCGACAAAGGGAGGATTTGGTGGGCTAAGCCCACACAAACAATGTACCAAGCCCCCCAAATTGAAATTATAAACTATAAATTAATGGAGTTTTGTCAATTTGTACAATATCAAGGCATTAACAGGGAAACCAAAAACTCACTCTAACCATAACGTCGGGTGATTTTCACCTAGGGACCACGTGGCCACCACTCCTTTCTCGGTGGAAACCACCCGGGGTTAGAATTCCAGGGGTGTGAGAAATCTTTGCAGAAAACTTGAAAGTGATCAACGCAGACAAGTGCTACGCATCTTTGGCAGTTGGCACGTGAACCTCGTTTTGCTCTGTTTTGATGGTGGACATTTTCCACAGCGTTGTCTGGTCTCAAAGTTCATGTCCTCAATAAAATGCTTTGGCCTTTTACCGCAAGTGCACGCACAAGGAGCAAGCCTTTTTTAGCTAAGCCAGAGTTCTAGAAACTTCAGTTAGAAAAAGAGAAGCACAAGGTTCATCATATCCTCAATAAAATGCTTTGACCTTTCACCACAAGTGCACACGGTGCAAGCCCTTTCTGGCTTCAGTTTCTGTCCTCTGACGGAGAAGGCGTCATAAATTCTCCTGCCTGTTTCTCAATGAAAACCACGAGCTGGGCAGGAGCCACTCTCGCCAAATCGGTTTGTGCCGTCAGGGCTTGCACTCGTGTGATCTACTCCAGAGATGAGCGGACTGTCATATTTTGCGATCCAGATCCAATCCGGAATTTTGAAAACTCAGTCCAAGTCCAACCATAGTCCAAAACTTTCTTAAAAATTTAAAGTCCATGTCCAAATAAAGTCTAAAAAATTAACAAAATACAGCTTTCCAACAACAAAAATTACGTAATTCTTTTCCATTAACTCAGTCCAATTCCAGTCCTGATCCTAACTTTATGAAGCAATTAACAGTCCGGATCCAATCCAAATCCAACAAAATTCGTCATAGTCCGGATCCAGTCCAATCCAAGTCCAGTGCTCATCTCTGATCTACTCCCGTGCTGGCTTCGGTCAAAGGTTGCTGGTCCGGCTTGCAAGTGAACCTACATCAGTGTTGCCAGTTGGGCGGTTTTCCCGCACAATTGGGCTGGTTTTTACGTTCCGTTGCGGGATTTTTTTTGCTGTTGCGGGTTGCGGTTTTTTGGCCTGGTTTTATCAAAATGCTTGCGGTTTTTTGGGCTAGTTTTTCGAAAGATTTTTCTGTCAAAGAGTATAGTTTTTATCAATTCTGCTGAGATAGTGAGGTTTGTTTTTACTTGAAGTAATGTGATCGCTGGCTTTCTCGTTCGTTTCTGTTCTCTTGATGTAAGATCCAATATATCAAGCTTCGAGATCACGTGATCGTGTGTGTGATCGCATGGTCAGCAGTGTTGACTGTTAATCTCATCCAGACTTAAGTTTGTGGGCAAGGACATGGTGTTGCTGTGGTCACATCATGCAGTCCATTACTGTTGTTAGTAATCAATACTACGAGTAAAGCTTGTACGCATGCAAGACGTAGTCACAATAGGAAAAACACCCACAGCACAACTCGCTATGTTCGTTTGTGCGGAGTGTACGGTATGTATTGCTACAGTACAGCCCATACTTCTTCTGACGCTGCACTGTCGATTTAGTTAAACACTAAACAGCAGTGTACAAGTATCAGAGTTTCATGAAAGATTTGAAGGCTTTGATGTTAAGCTTTGAGTTTAATGAAGGATTTGATGTAAAGCTTTGAGTTGATGGGCCCAGTATGACAAGCGATACGCCGATTGAGAAAAGCCAGAAAAGGATCTCAAGTTGAAAGGCTGGATACAAAACACGTTCTAAGTTACGGATAAAAAAACTTATAATATAAATGCTGATTTGAAATAAAAGCACATTACAATGATTTAAATTTTAAAGGATCATTCTACAACTGCTGAGCACATTAAAAATTTGGCTCCATTTTCATCTATACGTAGTCTGTTTGATGCTGGCTATACCAGGCCAGGGTCGTAATACTAATAGCCTACATGATAGTGTTGCATCTGCAGATTTGAGATTAAGCCTGCAAATCTCTGCACATATTGCTTGCCATTCTGGAATAAATGATGTAAGCCTAAATTACCTTAAAGAATTACCAGGCAAAATACCATATCAAACGTGTTCTTTCTTAGTTTGAAGTTGCATTTCAAGTTGCAAAAGATAAAGAAAACAGGAAGCTTTTTCTGTTCTATTCCTTAAAGCACATGCTTAAAATAATAATATGCACCAGGATTTGCCGCTGTTAACATTTTATTTTGACTGCAATGTGTGGTATTATTAATGACAGTTTGATCGTTGTTGCGATGTTACTACCGTTGTTACTTTGTATGTTTGAGGTTGCTTTGTAAGAAAGTCGGTTGGGTGTTGCACACAGACTGCAACTGCAATAAGATAATGGTGGTTACTTTCACTGCAAAAACTGTTACTTTCATCGCATATTTTGGGCTGTAATTTGGGCCAGTTTGGAATTTTTGAGCTAGTTTGGGCTTGTTTTATGAGGACATCGGGCTGGTTTTTCAACCAGCATCTGGCAACACTGACCTACATGCACCAACTCCTTTTGCCCAAATTGGTCAAGGTTACCTTAGGAGGGATCTTTGTGAAGGAATTTTGTTACATCTCAGGTAACCATGGGTTAATTTGCGCAAATTTTTGTTCCTCATCGAAAACTAGAAAACTTGTGCATATTTCGATAGGACTGCCCGAAAGAGCGTTTAAAAATATGCAGCTCCTGAAAGAGCCAGCTTTCTACGTGAACGTTAACTAATTCTTAATTTAAGTAGAAGAAGCGTTTGACCAAATTGGGCAGAGTTTACCTGAGTAGGCATACCATACGTCCCGTTTTAGCCGGGACGGTCCCGGTTTTAAGGGCTTTGTCCCGGCGTCCCGGTCAGTCAACCAAAATGTCCCGGTTAGGCATTCAGTCAGCCAAGATAGTCCCACACAGTGGCGTAGCGAGGCTAAGTGCCGCCCGGGGCTGCCCAATAAACTGCCGCGCTTTCCACACCTCAAATTTGCTTGCAATAATTTAAAATGTATAAAGATCAACGTTAACTCTGTCAACACTTGCACGGGGCCCTCTTAATGTCCGGGAACCATTTAGATAAAATAGGTGAAATAGGCCTAAAACCGGTTCTTCTTGAGAAGCGCTGGCTTGCAACTTTCATCATGATCTGTAAACTTGGTCTAGTTCAGGGGCGTGCAGAGGTCTTGTAATGCCCGGGCCCCGGGGCAACTGCTTGATTGTATACCCCCTACCAAATTCTAATATTGAGGAATGTAAAAATACAAGCACAGCAAAACTACCTGCCCGAACCATTGCCACATGCAAAAGCATTACGCCACGAAAGTTTCACCTCATGTGAGAGTAAAGAAGCGAAAAATTTGTCCGAGTCTCGTACCACGTTACGCAACAATAGCAAGACACTTGAACGTTGTGAAAATAATTTTGTATGGCACTTTTGACGAAAAAAAAGTGAAATACGTTTCTGATCCTGGAGTTCTGCTTAAAAGAACATGGTACATTTTGAACGGTATCGCACTTCCTTGGCGCCGAAGTGTATGAACAGCTCCGAACGATTCTGACAAATGTTCTGTATTATTTCGATCTTTTTTACAACAATTGAAAGCGAAGAATCTATTTATGATTGCATTATTGCAAACTTTGCAATAGGCTTTTCTTGAATCAGCAGGACAGGCAGCAGTTAGCACCGAGCCAAATTCCCAATTCTGAATCTTGCAAGCATACATGTCGAAGCTTTTGACAATACGGTATTGCTTTGGCTTACCAAGGAGTTTTTTTACCAGACATTACTACTTACCGCCACCGGTGTAACTGAACCAGTTGGACATATCATATGTGTCGGGGGATAAAAACATATCCTACCAATGTGATCTTTTAACGTAACGCGCTCACTAAGCACGTGACAGAAACAAATCATTTAAAGCTTTACCAAGCCATCTAATTACTTATTATTACGACGTAATTATCTGCTTGAAGCAGCTTCGTTGCGCCGTAATAAAAATTCCAAATGATTGAAGGCAGCTGCTTGTGACTCGTCCTGGTTTTTCCCAATTTAAAGCGTTTAGAAATTATTTTATGATGAAGAAGATGTAAGGTTTTCATCTCCAAAAACTGTTGAAACATTTTTTCCAGGAATTTGTTACCAGCTAAACCTGCCAAACGTTTTTCAAAATTCTGCTATAAAATCAGCTCACTGCTAGATTGAAAATTTTACAGCTAACACTGAAAAAATACTTCTAGGTTTGACAGCAAATCAGCTAAAATGACAACTCGGCTATCTCGCTTCAAGAACGTCAGTTTCCGACACCGTTACATTATACAGAAAAGCAGCAGTTCTATTGAAACTGAGCAAAGTTAACTTTCCCGGGTTCTTCATTTCAACCGCCAAAATTTAACATTGATAAGCCCACCCATGGGCGCAATTAGGTGGGGGACATTGGGGGACGCGCCCCCCCACTTTTTCAGACAGTGGGGATATAATATGCCATGACCCTCACATTTTTCTCTTTAGGTTTTGTAATATATTGGTTACACACCAAGCTTTCCCCCTCACATTTTCCAACAAAATTGCGCTTATGAGCCCACCTAATGACCAGACTGCAGCTTGTGGTGATTATTGAAGATATCCCACTGAACATCAAAAAAATAGCATGACGCATGCCAGGAAATATCTGTTGCCAATGCCTAGTTTTCAGGTAACGTAATGATGTGCCGTTGGAGTATTGCTGAGGATCGAACGATAGGAGAAAAAAGATTAAGCTTGCTTTGACTATTCACCGTGATTTCATGCAGGGCCTTTTGTATTAAATTTTGAGTGGAGGGGCAATATAAACCTCGAACTACCGGATCAGTGACGTTTGCTAGTCTGCGATCGAATGTCATCTCTTTGTTTTGGTCAAAGGATTTTTGACTGGGGTGAGGGCAATGGCTTTGGATAGAGAGGAAAGTGGAGGGATTGGAGGAAAATTTCCCCCAAGTATGTTAAGAAAGCCCTGATTTCAAAACAAACATTGGGGCACAATAACAAATTGGATTTGACCGATACTTTTGAGTAAACATTCAATCAATTTGCTCACTCCACAGCCACATTTCCTATTTTTTAGGATTATCCTTCCAGTCTAGGGTTTCTGAAAACAAAACTGAAGAGTTAGAACTTTAAAAAATTTATTTACTGTAAAAATAATAAATAAGAATTGGAACTATCAAATAACTTTCAAAAATTAATTTTCAATCAACAAACTGCCTCTCCCCAGAAGGCTCCACCCTGGGCCCGAAGCCTCCAGGGTTCCTCCCTTACTACGCTACTGGTCCTACACTTGGTGCCTCAGCTGCCATTGAGAGAATTTGTTATATCTTGAATAACATGCGGTCTGATAGCAGAAGCAGAATGTGAAAGCCCTTATCACCAGTAAAATTAATACAGACTTTTCCTCGTGTGATTTTTACGAGAAAATAAAATCGAACAAAGGCTTCTTGAAGAAATTAATGTCTACCTCTACAGAAAAGTATGATTGGCCGAATATGTAAATTTTCAAATGCTTAAATATTGTTTTGTTTCTTAGTAAAATGCATTATTTTAGTTTTTCTTGGTGCCTCAACTACAGGAATCCAAAATGACTACATGCTCAGTAAGATATGAACCACATTTATCTGATAAGGCTCGTTCTTCTGAAGCGTCCCGGTTTTCAATCACAAAAATATGGTATGCCTATACCTGAGCAGGGTTAAATGTGCTTCGCCACGTATCTTTAACCATATTATATCATCTACGATAATGCTTGTGGACAGAGCCTGACACCAACAATCTTTGGCGTTTACCTTACAACAGAAGAAAGAAGCATATGTTTTTGAAATGTCAGCAATCCATACCCTTAGCTCTTTTGTGGCGCGGTCCAAATTTGTTGTCACAATAGCGACGATGAGGTTGCTAATAACGAAAGCGGCAGTAAGAATCGTCAGTACGAAGAACAGACATGCGCTGACATATGTGAATTTATCCTCCTCTGCGTAGCGATCAAACTTTCGAAAAATCTGCATCCAACCGTCCTGCAAACGTATTCAGACTTAAAAAAGATTAAAAAATTTAATTTTTATGTCTGAAAATATTGAAACATTGCCATTTCAACGCAGTGCTGATTAAAACTGCGAATTTAAGTATATTTTTCTATCTACTTTTTAAAAATCCTTTTGACCTCCGATAACTGGCTACAATTTTTCACATTTGACCAAAGTGTGACAAAAAATTGTAGGTTCTGGATACGAAAAATATGGAAATACATTTGTAAAAGATTGAGAATGCTAGTAGCTTCACCTAAATAACACCAAAATTTAAAATAATTTTAAACTGAGTGACGTTGTCACCTGTACTTAATGTTCCCGGTCCCAATTTGCGATTTATGCCCTCCTGCTGGGAATGATCGATAACCCTATTTGTTGATCTTCCCAATAGAGGCCCCGTCGTTTTTTCTGGTCGCCCATGGGCCGCAACCTGGCCAAGCGCCTGCTGAAACTGTTGGTGTAAAACGCGAAAGAGGGTTCGACTTAGCTGAAAACTTACATGACGTTTACGAACTCCGTTAACCTGATTCAGTTGTTTCCTAAGGTGCGAATAGGCATGTACGTATGAGATGCGAAGGCTATAATCGTACTTCAAATTTTTTGAAAACACAAGGTTTTCTTTGAGAAAACGTCGCACACTGGCTTTACGATCGTTTTTTTTCCACAGAGTGCGAGAGAAGCCAAGCGGATTAGAAGCAAAGTCGTTTTTGTTTTCACATTTTAACGAAACAAAATATTTTGAGTGGATACGAAAATGGAAGTTCCTCAACCTTGCTCAGATGTAAAGGTTAAAATTATTTTGATTGGTTGTGTCCTGGTTCCTAATAGGTGCTTCGCTGATGTGTCAAATAAATAACTGGTCCATGATGTTTCAACGGCAAATATTTGAATTGGGCAAAAAACTTCCAGTCAGAAATATTCACAGAAATTTATGCAAGTTTGGAGACAATAGGTGAACTGATTTGTTGCTGTGAAAAGCTCTACCTGCGCTTATCGCAAACCTTTGATTTCGATTGGAGTTGACACTGCTGGTGTGTGATCTCACCGCAGATTGGGTTACTGTCGCATGAGATTGGTTTGTTTTTGCAAAAATGGAGTGCAGTTCGATGTGACTTCACGGCAGCATGGCTCACTGAAAAGTGACAATGACACGCAGAGACAAGTGAAATCACTCTATTGTACAGCAAACAAGCTCAGAGACAGCTTTGCTCAGTGTTCTGCTGCAGATATAAACATCCTGTGTTCGTGCATGTTGCGTGCAAATGTACCCAGCCCGTAGCCATGGTGAGAGGGCGGACATTCGGGGCAATGCTCCCCAATTTTTGTGCCCAGAAATTTTTTTCTTATTTATTGTAGATATATATCTTTTTCCTCTAAAAGTGTATTTTTTCCCTGAATCTTTAAAACCTGACTACGGACCTGGGTGCAGGTGCACACATTAGACGTCTCCGTGTTGCTTACAAGAATGCCTATCGAATTATGCACTACATCCCCAGGAACGTAAAGGCCTATCTACACTGAGGACGTGCCAACAGTTGCCAAGTTCGTCGCGGCGGTATTTCCGTCCACACTGGCTTGGCGTGACCCGCAGGGATTTGCAACGCGTGTGACGTAATAGTTTACATATTCCGCTGCAGTTTTCATGGTGATGCCCGTATCCATCAAAGCAGTGTGGAAACGAATTGCTGATGACTTCGAATGCTGTTGACGATTTCCACACTGTGTCGGTGCAACAGACAGAAAACACGTTATTTTTCAAACACGGTGGATCTCTGCATTTCAATTACTTTGCATAAAATTCATAGGATTCTTTTGTTGGCAGCCGCTGATGCATAGAAAATATTTCTGTTGCGGACGTAGGCGTCTGAGGTAAGCAAAGCGACGGGAAGTCTTTGCACATTCTACTTTTGGTCGTTTGCTATGCCAAGAAGCGTTTACTTTGCCAGAAGAACCCATCACAGGAACAACAGGCCCATATCTTCTTCACGTGCATGTTGGTAAAAAGTCATTTCAGCATAGACAGAACATGTTACGTCGCTAGCCAGGAGGCGACCTCTCAATGAACAAAAACGATTAATTTATTCTAGGATCCGCCGAGTGGTTGAAAATGCGATAGACATTCTAGCTTCACGATTTCGCGTGTTTCACCGCCCGCTAATGGTCAGTCCACAAATTACGATTTCATTTTCAAAGCCGCGTTGGGGTTGTACAACTTGCTTAGAAATTTTGGGTCCAATAGGCCTACGTTGGAAGGCAAACCGCTGATTGCGAAGATACTAGCGGATAGTTGCATTTCAGATAAATTAACAAATGACAGTGAGAGAAATTGGTTACTTTCTATGCGCCGCTTAGGGATGCCTAAAACCAGGGCCGGTTTTAAGCTTATTTGACCGATTTCATCAAATTTGGGCTCCACGCCAGTAGCGACAGCGGTGCGGTTTGAAACCTTTCTGTATTCTAAGTATACCAGGCTTATACAACGTGAAACGTGCGTTGTTTTGTTTCTATCTCGGTGGAAGCTAGCTCAGTTAAGCACAAGGTGCACAGTACTACCAATAATATTGGTATAGTAGCAGGAAATGGCGTTCTCTGTCAACTGAATTTAATAAAGCTAACGAAGGTGCTAAAAGTGAGATGTTATGAGGTAGTTTAGCAGTCAATTTAAGGCACAGGGGAGATGTGGGACCAATGAGCCATTTTTTACGTTTCAGGTCATAAGTCGCAAAGTTTAGCTAGCAAATGTCCAAAATTTAGCGCGAATAATAATCATATCTCCCTCTGTAAACATACAAAAAATCAATAGGATTTAATTTGAAGAAGTGACTGAAAATTTGACGTGAAAAAAATTATTTTGGCTCATTGGTCCCACATGTGTGGTATCAATGAGCCACCGATGTGGGACCTTTGAGCCACCTCTAAGAATCATGTCATATTTAGGTGCAATACAGCGAATTCTTCCAAATGCAGAGTTTTCAACACACTGCAAGATTTCTCGTTGCAACACAATTTATACAATGCAACGATTTGCAACGAAAGCATGTAAGTAACGAAATGAAGCGGGCTACGATGTAACTACAGAGATATGAATTGGGCTGCCACTCTGGGTTGGTTGCCACAAGTTGCAACCGTTCCTCAGTCTTAAGCACCTTCAAATTCTATACTGAGAAAAATTGGCATCAAATCCAAAAACATCAGAAAGGCGCTTTGTGGGCTACAACAAACTTCAAAACACCATCATCATCAGTCCCCTTAGCACCCAGAGGCGTAACGAAGTTAGACGGTGCCCGCAGCAAGGAGCAAGTTTGGCGCCTCCATGTTCGAACCTGTGGTCTTTCGGAAGGAAATTTACTGTATTGAAGAAAGTACTTGTGACATTTTTGGGACTTTTCGGCGTGATTCGCCCCCCTAAATGATCCGGGGCCCGGCGAATTGTACCCCCCTTGCCCCCCTTGTTACGGCCCTGTTAGAACCAATTCTACAAGCAATTTGAAATTTCCATAATTGGAATAAACTTTTACAATGCAGTAACATCCCGCGTCAATAATTTGGTCCGAAGATCCGCTCAATACATCACTATTTTCCGGCTCGGAGTAACCATTTGCTGTGTCACTGTCTTAAAATGTACTGAGTTTTTAATGCCACTCGCATCGCTAGATACGGGTAGTTTACGCCTCACGATTTGATATGCATCTTTGGTTTGTCTTTAGCTTGCGCGAAACCTTGCGCTTAGATGCTTCGTATTACAGTGCTTAGATGAGTGCTTTGTATATATTTCCCTAAGATGCTTCGCATAGCTTGGAAAATGGATGACGAATATCAGCAAAAATCTATTTGTGTGTATAGCAACGCACGTGTCTACAGTAGCCATCGAATGTTTTCTCACAGAATCATGACCTTATTTTTTGGCTTTTTGGACCTATCGACGTAAGACATTTAGTCAATATTATTATCTTTGGAAGATTTTCGCAGACTAGTTTGATGTTCCATCACATCTCTCAACACCTTATTGAGCCCTTCTTGATGAAACAAATCCCTTTTTGCTTTCACTAATTTTGAAAATAGGTATGTTTAAGCTGGAAACATTGAACAATATGCTAAGGGACCTTTGAACCGTCGGGTCATTGGTCCCTTTCTCGCATGGTTCAAAGGTCCCTTCCGCAGCCATTTTTGCATTACGTGTCATAACTAAAAAGGGGAACAGTATCAATTCTCAACCTCTTGCGGTTTTAAAACTCTTTCCTTACGCATATCACATTTCCAAAAATCTTTCGAGAATAGCTGCCTGTCATTTGCAAAAACAAAAAAACGCATGCACCAAAATTTGACTTTCTTCCTTCATAATTAAAATTAGCCCACAAAAATTGATTTAACAGCTATAGCTCCTCTAAAACACGTACGGGCGATAAGAAAGCCATCTCAACTTCATTGCCAATACCACAAGAACACACGTTTACTAGGTGGTGAGAAATGGCCTATGGTCATTGAGCCCACCCTGGTCAAAGATCTGTTACGGTAAAAAATATCTTTTTATTTGGCTTGTGGGCCAAGATACCTTTTCCGCATTTAGCTACATCCGAAATACTTTCATGGGTTCGTCCATGGATGTAACAAGGACGGTGTTCACGAAAGCCATGTTCGCTTGACCCCCTTGAAGACTTCTAATCTTGTTTATTATTATCGAGGACTCAGTATTTTCAGTTTTGTATATTTTATTATAAAATAAAGACAATATATTCAATGGTACTCACCAAATGGATGAATCTCCACTCTTTACTCTCAGAATGGATTCGAATACAGCA
>Ga0210059_1008297_pt1 | contig 16427 bp, 9 predicted proteins | sample Ectturendosymbi2_FD_188042 | JGI IMG/M metagenome (GOLD analysis project Ga0210059, IMG submission 188042) | Ecteinascidia turbinata endosymbiont from Florida, USA - Sample 2 (SPAdes) (version 2) | ecosystem: Host-associated > Tunicates > Ascidians > Unclassified | place: Key West, Florida...
TTCCTGGCCATTGTGGTACGGCGTGCAGGGTAAGCTGGAGGTTAGCAGGAGGTTTGTAGAATGGTCGTGCCCGTCGATTTTGTGATGTCATTATCTGCTTTTGCCGTTATGCTATCGTCAAGAAAATTGGCGTGTTACGTCATCACCTACCCATGACATCACTTAGCCTATTTACGTGGCGCATTTCATTTCGACCGAATTGTGGCTCTTGGTCGGTTGTGGCTTTTATTTTCTGCGTCACGTTTAGGAGTGTGGCTTTCTAGCGTGGCTCTGCAAATAAAAAGCCACAATTAGGCCACAATGAAATGCGCCATGTAAACAGGCGAACTGTGACGTCAACAGTGATGTCACTTTCCGGATGTTTGGTAGGTGGTTTTCTTCACTAGGCCCCAGAAAAGTTTGATGCGCTTCTTAAACTTTGGAAAATTGAAGGAAACGTGGACATAAGAAATATGCTTTCCGACAGTACAAAAAAAATCATAGATCAAAACAAAACTCGGCTGAGACAAGCAATCGAGTTTGTCGAGTTTTGCAGTCGTCAACAAAGAATATCAAAGAAACAAGATGGCAGTTTATTTGAAAGGACCCCCAGTTTTCGTGGTGAGAAGAGGCAATTATTTATCCACAAATTACGTGCTTTCCTTGACTGTTCTAAACACAAGCAATTTTTCCTTTTTAAGGCTTTTGCTTCCATAACTTCAGCCTCCCCCCCCTTAGAAAAATCCTGGCTGAGCCCCTGGTCATCACACATCCGTAACGATATCCGCACTGGTGGACATCCATTTTGTACATTGTACCTATGCGATCGTTGATGAAAAGACGTAATGTAAAGTTATAGTAGAGATTATTTTTTTAAGATCCCCAAAAGAAGAAGCAACAGAACATTACTTGATGTGAAAAGTTTGCCTAGTTCCATTTGGCTTTATAGTGTAGGCTGGGTCTACTGCAGGGGTGACGAACCTATTTGCTATCGCGGGTCACTTTGTCATTTACCGCTGTGCTGAGGTAGCTGGTCGCACAACTTTTTAGTCATACTATGGAACCTGCTAAAAACGAAAAAATTGTTCATGTTTCGCGCGTTCATGTTTCGCGTGTGAAAAAATTGTTCATGTTTCAAATGCTTCGCGGGCCGCACGACATCCGTTTGAGGGCCACAGCATGTTCGTCACCGCTGGTCTACTAGTACTGGTAACTGGTAAGTATATGTACTGTAATCATTATTTATGCATGCAGGATATACTAATGTAATATAATGTCTGCTGCAAATTCGACACCAGCAGGAATAGGTGAACCTTTAGCATAAAAACAAACGATTTGAGCAAAAATTTTACAAGGAAGAATGGTTGCATCAGTAAAAATGTAAAAGCTGGTTGATTGGCCTTTCATCAAGCTTTAGTCATCCCAGATGTTACAGCAAAACTGTCCCTTGTGAAAGATCAGGCCTCATAAACATGGAAGCTGCCACTCACATGACTAGTTTAATGAGAATCCTTCAGAGAAAAGCTTCTTTGAACAGAGAAGACTACAGAACTGTGGTGAGTTAGCTAGTTTTATAGTAGACCTTGATGACCATAATCTGCCTTTCATTCTGGCTAAGTTTTTTTTTTTCTTTTTCAAAAAGGTTTAACAGTAAACAGCGACACAGTGGTGTTAGGTACATGAAAAATAAACAAAGTGAGGTTAGTCAGGATGGCTGAAGAGGGGAGCAAAACAATACTGCACAGGGGGTTTACAGAAATGAGAAAGCATAAAAAAACATACTGAAGACAATAAAGCTCAACAGAAAACACAGCCATTCGGAAGGCGATGGCTATTCATTGAAGAGAGGCAGGTGATGGGCAGGAACACTGGTTAATGCACTGAGGGTGGCTAAAATCAGATCAAACTTGCACACAGGCCAATATGCTAGCAATGTTCCCTCTGGCCATGGCCAGAGACAGGCGCTGGTGGAGCCGCTGTCCCTCCCTGGGGTCGCCTGAAATGTCAACAAGTTTCTTTGCGAGACAGCTCAAGAGAAGGGGGCAGTGGACTTGCCATACACACCAGTGGTTTCGATTGCAACTGGTTGAAAGTAATAATTGTCAAGAAGGTCATTGTTTGTATTTCCGGCATTTGTTGGTCTCAGCATCAGTTGCTACACTGCTTGGCATAGCGGCACTGACTATGTATGTGGTGACTTTCTGCAAAGGTGTCCACAACTGTCCCATACAAGGCTCCTATCTCTGTACCAGGGGTTCAGGGTCAAACCATCAGGCCTTCTATCTTTCGTCAGGCCAACGGGCTCAAGGACAGAAGGGAGACCAATGCAGGTCAATGATCGTTTGAGGATGGAGTTTATGGCTGAATGTCTGGGGAAGCGGCCCGCATTCTTAATCAATGCAGGAGAAGCCGTGAAGCCTTGGCCTGTCAACAAGCTTCCCACAGTGGCATTCCCTGCTTTCGAAAATATTGGCACCAGTTCGCAAGGCAATTGCAATTCGAAGCTCATCAGGGCTTAGAAGCGAAGGTTTCCGACGCTAGCAATTGGGAAGGCTTCTGACCAGGCAGCGGTGTGGCTTTTCTGTGCAGTGAGTAGCCGGCGGTGGTTCCAACGGCTTGGGGTGTCAAGCAGTGCTGCGAGTGCATCTTTGCAAGCAAGGTCATCCCAAGCCGATTGTGTTTCCTTTTGTCGTGGGGATGAATCATGAAGTGCGGACCAGGCGTCAGTTGCATTGATTATTTCACAATGAGGCAATGTGAGAGAGGGGTGGCTAAGCCAGTGTTTCCTGTGGGCCATAGTGCAGTTTTCATATAAGCCACAGAGTTATGACAAAAATGTGTTGGAATACAGTTACATCTAATCACTGCAGGTGCAGCATGCAAATGTACTGATTGCGTTCTGCAGCAAGATTCGTACTGAATTGAATACAGCAATAAATTTGCTACTTTAGAATGATGTGAATTCATTTGTGTGTATGAAAGCATATTCTATGCTAACAAGGTAGTGGTCCATGCATTTTTTACCAAAAAGCTGTCTGCTTAAGCACAACATTCTGAGTGACACTAACTAAGTGTAAATTTAATAAGGCAGGGACATGGTTAATATCCCAATGTGTTGAAAGTTAGATGAATGTAACATGCTGCTTTGTGCAAAATCTGGGGAATTTTTGTCAAATTTTAGAAATTTTAAGCTCAACATTAGGGATTTTCTGGTTTACCATTTGTGTGAACCCTGATTTTGTTGCTATCTTGCAGAGATGAGCATTGGACTGGACCTGGACTATTATAAAATTTTTTGATTTTCGATTGGATCCAGTTTGCAAAATGCTCCAAAAATTTAGGATCAGGACTAGATTTAAATTGAACTAATGGAAAAGAATTGCATAAGTTTTGTCACCAAAAGCTGTATTTTTTCAACTTCCTGGGCCTTATTTCAATATTTGGACCTGGAGTTTGAGTCTCAAACTTTTTGGACTATGGTTGGACCTGGACTGAGTTCCAAAAATTAAGGTCCAGATCTGGATTGCAAAACATGACAGTCCGCGCATCTCTGCTGTCTTGCTGAGTAGCCTCTTTGTAGGGACCGTGTTACACAACATTTTGATGGCATGTTGTACTGTAGGTATTTGTTTTATATATGTAAATGTAGCAAATCACAATCGCTTTATAAGTGAGGTTGAAGGTTTTACGTTAATAGTTTTAGGTTGATGGTTTTACGTTTATAGTTTTAGGTTCAGGGTTTTAGGTTTAGGGATTTAGGTTTAAAGTTTTAGGTTGAGAGTTTGTAGGTTGAGTGCAGAAACGTCACCAGAAAGTCCTCAACAAAGGGACTTTGTGTGGGGTCTTGACATTATCAATTTGCAAAATCTCCACTGAAGAGCAGTTGACAAACCTCCACTGACAGGCCTGAAAAATCTTGAACCGTGCCATCTCTAGTTGTAGGGACATTGTATTGTACAGTACCAGCTAGTACAGTATCACAAATCACATGTGGTAGACTGGTAGTGTCACTTTTTTATGTTTATTGCATAGTAACATACCAATTAGAGGATCTTTATAGAGTATCGGTTGCTATAGCATAACCACTAGGGCCAATTGATTTAAATCAAGCAATAAAAATCAAAAAATCATATGCAGTTTTAAAGCTTCATGTTATTTTCATGATGCAGATATTTAGCATTCTAATAGATTACGCTTATATTAGTATAGAAGCCAAAGAGCACACGTCAAAAGCAATTAAAGTTTTATCACAGCTTCTGTGAGTTCATGGATTCTGTGACAACTACGTAAACGCAAAATAACATGTGGACTGAAATCACTAACCCTTGCAGACTCAGAAGTCAGAACTGTTTGAAAGCCACAAGTTTAAATGTGTAGATTAACATAAAGCTAGTGTTTTTTCAGCCATAGACAGAATTTTTTTTTACATGACCAAAAGAAAATTGAAGTCATTTCAGTCACAATGTCTACAAATATAGATTAGTGAATACTGTTGTGTTGACTTCTTTACTACTGTGGGATAAATGACCGAAATGTCTCAGTGAAAAAAATAAGCATAAAGTAAAAGTTGCATCTAAACTCCATCCAACATGTAGGCTGTTGACTGTAGACATAGTGGTTTTAAAACATATTTTTTATTCATAAGAACAGACATATTATAGGTATTTACCATTTTATACAACGTAAGTCACACTTTTGCAGAGGCTGAACTAGTGACAACTGCATAACAGTAATAAATTTTATCAATCGACTTCGCACCAAAAAAGCTGGCAAGCTTGTGTTTATGCACAAGCTTCTTAACATGCCATTAAATGTCCATAGAATTGATAAACTGATGGCTTGAGTATTGTCATTTCGATGTAAATTTCATTTTGCATACTGGTACTAGTGTTATGTACTGATTTGCCTTGAGGGATATTGCATACAGTAAGTGCAAAAAAAGTTTTAATGAAAGTTCATCTGTTTTGTACACAGAGAAAAAAAGCACAAAAAAGTTATATTAAAACAAACTACTTGAAAATAAAAATTACAAGTGTTAGGTGGTAACCCCCTACACATTAAATCAAAAATATCATAACAATTAAAAAAATCTGATTCAAATAAAAAAATCCACAAATATCAAACAAGGCTGGATTTGCAAAAATATCATTTACCCAGAATGAAAATGTCTTTGAAAATGTAAGCTTTCTTTGAATTGTATTGGTCCCAAAGTTGGTCTGACATTCCTTAAAGTTTGAAATCTTTCTCGCTTTATTCATTTGGAAAACAAAATAAAAATGTCCTGCTATCTTGCCAAAATTCCTGTTGATTATAATTTCCTTTGCTTGTCACTTTTTTGTAATATTGTTTTGACGCCCCTCTTTTCCCTGTTATATCTTTCAAGACATTGACAGCCAGTGTACAAGTGTATTGTACTTTGAAATCACGCATTGATCTGCTAATTTCGCACCACTTTGCAACTCCATAACTTGCCAGTCGATTTTGCTAGAGAACTATCCAAACCTTCAAAAGACTAGACCAGTCTTCTAGTTTGCAATGAAAAACATTTTTTTGGATTTGGATTTTTGGCGGCGAAGTCATAAGTGGGGTAGGTTTTTGCCCATTTTGGGTCAGTTTACCTGGTGGCCCTGGGCCCAACTGCTAGATGGAAGTATTTCACTCAAGTTTTTATTGCAAACTAGGCTAAAATCCGAGTCTTGAGCCTTTGACTGGCTTTCTAGCGTTTCTGATTCAAGAGTTAGGGTGAAATTACCAATATTTGGTAAAATTACCAATTTTATATTTTTTGGCCATTACTTTTCAACCAGAAACTGTAGAAAACCAGTCAAAGGCTCATGGATTTTAGCCTAGTTTCCAATTAAATGTTGAACGAAATACTTTCATCTAGTGGTTGGGCCCATGGTCAAGTAACCTTAGCCAAAATGGCCAAAAACCTGTTCCACTCATGATGTCACTCTCAAAATCCATGAAACCCAAAGCCAAAAGATTTTTTCATTGCAGACTCAAAGCTTGCTGCATGTTTTGAGGGTTTGAACATATCTTTAGCACAATCGATGGAGGAGTTATGGAACTGCAAAGTGATAGCTTTTTAAGTGGCTCACGCAGGTCTTAAAGGTAAAACCAGCCCGGAACCAAAGGTGTCAACAACTGTACCTTGTATCTTTTACCCTTCTTTTCCTTATATCTTTTACGTTTTTTTATTTAAAAAAAAGCATGATTATTATCAACCATGAGCATAACTCTTGGCAATGTCAGTGTGTTTTTTATGGTATTGGTCAATGTGTGCAAGTGCATATGGTAATCACAGGGCATCTGTACCAAAACTATTTTTAAAGATGAGGTGAAGTTTAACTTCTTGTTGTTGGCTTAAGTGAATTGTTGTAGTTAGTGCTAAATGTTGACTGATTTACATGTTTACTCGTGTGTTGTTTCTTTCAGGTTTAAGCACATTATAAAGTTATGAGTTTAATAGTATTAAATAAATTTAATAGTACCGACTACTGCTGTTACTGGGTGACAAGGGAAGTGTAATGTTTCTACTTTGGTATTTGATAGAGTACTACTCATCCATGAGTATTCGCTGTTGGTTACTGCCTGGAACTCACTGGTTAAGTATACATTGTGATCACATTCATATAACCATACATCACTACTTCATTTTTTTAATATCCGCTTAAGATGGACACCACGAATTGTGCGAAGTTTATTTTTGAAGTAGATACCATGGTGCTCACATCCAAATATTGAATATTTGCATGGTGTTTTCTAAATATGTATATATGGATGTGGAATCAAAGTGGATTGCCTGTGGCAATTTAGTAGCAGAAACAGATTGGATGCAGATCAAAAATATGCCAAACAAGATTAAATGCAGAGTCAAAAAATCAAAAGCCCACATAGCTCTGCTGCGTATGCCTTGCGTTACAGCTCAACTTTTATTCAAGTTTTTCTGCAATGGTAGAGTTAAAAACATGCCAGTGGTGAGTCATTTGCACAGCCATCAATTTGTGCTTATGTTGTGCAGTTTGGTTGTTGTAAATGTAATGTAAGTTGGTAGAAACAAAGCCATCTATTAGTTTTTTTAACTGTTTTGAACTTTGATTTCGTTTATTGATTTATTTTGTACGAAACTATCCACTTAGTTTCTATCAGCAACAGAAAATATTTTTAATACAGTAAACGTTTTATTTTGTTACATATCTTTGTTGGAGATGAATACTTTATACTTGTATGTACATACAACTAACTTATCCTAATAGTGATGATTCAAGGATTTGCCATGCGGACCAACTTGACAAAAAGTTACGATAGATATAAAAAAATAATGAATACAATCAATTTTGTTTTGACTCACAAATGCTTCGAAATTAGTGATTCATATATTTTCTGGTATCAGATAGTACTAAATTCGAAATATTTAGCTTTATTATGCATTGACTTTGACTCAAAAGGGTTTGTGATTCAACTCCACACATGGTTCGCCAAATGTCACTCAACCAAATAGAGTCCTGCGTGGGGCTGGTTAACCCACATGTGTTGTGGGTACCCGCATTTGCGGGGCAAGTGCAGGAACCCACAGAGTTAGTGCATGCAGGGTGGGCACGGGTTGAATTTGGTGCGGGGCAGGCATGGGACAAGAAATTCTTTGTGAAGGTAACTGAATGTTGACTCAATACATGTGAAAGTGACATGAGCAAACAAATTAATGCTACAGAAAGTTTGTGGTACAAAGGTGTACACATTGCATGATTACTTTCATCTTAGCAAACCAAACGTTAGTTTGAAGCTACTGAGAGCATTTAAATACCAACTGCATTGGTAATGACTGTATGTTACTTTTAATCACTCCCAAACTGCTATGCCATAGGCAAATTTAGTACTGATGGAAGAACAAAGGTACTTGGAAATCAGTTTAGTGCAAAGAACACATGAGTAAAAATCGGGGAACTAGAAATCAGCTTTGCAAATCAGCGTTCATTGGACACGTGGAAGTCTGTCAGTAGTACATGCACATGTTAAACAAGCACGAAAGACCATTGCATCGAAAATGTCGATTTTGAGATAATGAAAATAAAGTCATGCTGTAGTATTGTACACAGACAATAATAAAAAGCTTACTGGGCTGCATGCGAGCCGTGGATTTGACATAGCTGGTGTAGAGAGGTTCTCCAGTGGTGGCGAGACCGCAGATGGGAGTTTCCAGGTCTCAGTCATCGTGAAGGAAATACGTTCTGCGAGATGGCAACCAGCGCTGCTGATGAACGAGTGTTTATTGTTGATGATCATGCCGTGAATAGCAGAAGAGCAAATTTTTAAAAGAGTTTCTTAGAGGACGAAGAACACTTTCAACAGTGCTCTGAGAAAGAAGCGCTGAAGTTTGACTAGATCTTTACATTTTTACCGTATAGTGTTTTTCCAGACCTTCCGCTGGCTAAAATGCCAAAATATATGGTTTTCTCTCACTTAAGATGATATGAAGTGATCCGACTTGAAATGCATGCTAGTAACCTGGGTTGAGGAGTCACATGGAGTTGGATTCGTAAGGACACTAGGAGTCGGGGTCGAATTTCTTATCCGACTTCAAGAATTTGTTTTTTATGTTCTGTTTCATGTTAAATTTTTTTAATGATCAAGTATGGCCGTTTTATAGCATGCAACTTGCTCTCGCTATAAACCACGTAAAAAGGTTTTCTGAATGTAGTTCGTGTGTTAATGTTGTTATTGTTAAATTGACGTTATAGTAGTTATAATAAACAGAATGAAATTTTATGATTGTTCAATATTCTGTAAACAAACAGATCAACTCAAGGGCTGAACTCATGACGTATCTGGTGACAATACCAAAGTGTAATATAGCTCGCTTCTTTGCCATTGTTGACAGCCAAACTTCGTTCACGTTATGTTAAGGATAAGGAAATCTTGGAAAGTTCGGAGTCGGACATGTTACCTCCGACTCCGCAACCCTGCTTGAAACGATTACGTAATTTGCAAAAACTCGGAATTCTATCAGAGTCGGCAAATTGCTTCCTTCATATAATTTATGTGTGCATAATATACAATAATTCTGTAATACGTCGTTCATGGGGATTTTAGGCAAAGGGTAACAACACATTTTAACATCGTGCTTGATGATTGTGTGAAAATTAATACAGACATTTGGCGAAAAACCTGCGTTTGATGAATTATGGACGAGATTTGGCTAATGCTAGCAGTTGTAATAACAGCCAACATCCAGAACAACTGAGAATTTGATTGTGAAACAAGTGTTATTCGTAAAAAAAATACAAAAAAAAACTTTTAAAGCTTAAACATTGGTAAAATCATTTGAGTTGATGATCAAACTGTAATTGCACGGTCAGTGCCATGTTTTGATACATACTTCATACCCGCAATCTGTTTTTTTCGCTGAGACATTTCGGTCATTTTTTTGCTGAGACATTGTGGTCACTGAGACATTTCGGTCATTTCTCTCACAGTTGTATTAAACCTCACCATAACAGTGTTCATAAGCCTGTATTTTCCGACATTCTGACCAAATTGACTTCAATTTTTTCGGTCATTTTGAAAACATGTCTGTCTGTGACCGAAAAAAATCCAGCCCCCAATATGCGCAAGTCTAACAATAGCGAAGAACATCATAAACCGAAAATTCCTGATATGATTTCAATGTTGAAAAAGCTATATGACTTCCGAATTTTCTGCGTTTGACAATTTTTTTCTGAGCTGCAAAAATAAATTGACCTGCCATCTTCTAAGTATTTTTTTTATAGCTAGCGAAAGACGTTGACTTTTTTACAAAGCTCGTTTGTAAGGCAAACAGTATTTTTCAAAATGGTTTCTATTGCCATATCCGTTTACGTTATATGCACATTGCATTAAAAAAGTTCGCATCCTCTGGACTCACTTATGCAAATCGTTTACGCAGAAGTAGATAATTTAGTTTAGCGTAACTCAGCAGTACATGGCGATAAAAACGTTTTGAAACAACTGTTTCACCTATAGTCAAATAATGTTACTTTAAAAACTGATCTGCTTTTCTTGTAGAGCACAACGTCTATTGCACATGCCGGTGCAGTTTGGCAAAAAACAAACGAAATTTTCAGCAACGAGAAGAAATTCGAGCACTAAGAAAAGGTCAAAAAATTTAAGTACAAATTTTTCTGGCTTGCTTAACAAGTCTACCTTTCCTTTCCTGAAAGCGAAGTTGATGGTACTGTGTTACAATGGGTTAATTTCTTTCTTCAACATTGGTGAAGGCAATCTGGTGTCAGACTGAAGCCTGAATTTGCTTTTTGGGGCGGTTGAGGTGAACGCTCTTGCCCAAGGAGCGCTGTGACGATTCAACCTTTCAATTGAGAGGCGGACACTCTACCACTGAACTATCGGGTTTAATTTTCGAGAGACAGTTTTGATCGAGGAGATAAAAATGTGCTATTGTGAAAACTGAGGTGGATGGAAATCTCCACATATTACTGTACTTCATTTCTAATGCATTTGCAAATAAAATTTCTTAAAACAAAAGCTTTCCGTAAACCATTTTCTATGTCTTAGAAATAAGTTCAGATTAAAGACAATTATGAATTTGATAAAGCAGATTGCATTAAAACTGATAACTCAAAACGGATCGGGGTGGCTGGAAGCAACAAAAAAACATGCATTACTACGTATCTTTGTTTTCAGGAACTGTTTTTTTGGCGTATTTTTGCCAAACATTTTTGCAATCACGAAAAAGTTTTCTTTCTGTTAAAAATTAAGTGTTCGTTTATTTGTTGAACATGGAGATAGATTTTCAAACACAATGTTTCAAAATGGACAGTTCCTTGGTCTGGAAATGTTTTGATGGATTTGAACGAACACTTTCTGGGCCTTATGACATATCAGAAGCTTTCAAGGTTGGAATAGATATGTTAGATTGTTTTATAGATTGTATCTTGATTATGTTATTACACCGCCAAACTTTTTCAATTGTTGATAGAATTAAGTTCCGGCTTCTCACTTGGCAACTTCGCAATTTGGGCCAAAGTCCCTGAAAATTGTGAACGAGTTAATGTTTAGCGAACATCGTAAAAAAGTTCTGTATATCTTGAATTTTTAAAGATTTGTTGTGCACTTTGAAAGTCACGCTTGTGCTAGGTTTCATCAAGAAAATACGTGTTTGTGGTGAAATTGTTGGAGAGCGGCTTCGTGTTTTCCGACATGTAAATTCAGTTTCATCCAAGTTTTTTCAAGCAAAGAGAACATGGGATGTTCACATATTATTAGCAGCATCGTATCTTTGAATTTTCACTTAAAATTGAGCAGTTACGTTTGAAAGGACTAAAAAAATTTGAAAAGATGGGTTGGTGTCACATTAATTCGATCATCATCGAAATATCATGTCGCAAAATTATATAAATGTGAATTTTTAGCTGCATTTCGCACAACACTTTATGTGAAGTTTCATGTCCTGTTCGCACCTTTTCACACCACAAAAATGTGCACCAGTATACAAAAGTAGAAAATGAAAAAGCTCTCAGAATATCCTATACTTCCTATATCTCTGTACGAACTTGAAAATCGTCGTGTTTTGAAACAGTTAACTCCTTGTTGCACTTCCCGCGGAAAATTGTCAATTTTGGAGTTTTTTCATGTAGCAATGGCAAATGATATTTTAAATTTTTCAGGAAATCCTTTCTGATGTGAATTCAAAAGCTAATTCCCAACACGGAAATAATCTGAAAAGCAACGAAACTTTGAAGTAAGCTTCGAGTCAATTAACCTCACTTTGTTTCGAGTCAATTAACCTCACTTTGTTTCGCGCAATTCTTGTCAGGTTCCCAAATACGACCATAGAGATGGCACGGTCCAAGATTTTTTGAGCCCAGACCGCCCATGGCGCGCAACATCCAGCCCATTAACCGCTCATGGACCGAGAAAATGTTCTTTTTCAATCCGTACCGCCCATAGCTCGCAAAACAGTTACACGGTTCACTTACCAAACAAAATCAATGTAACTTATAAAGCAATAGTGACTTGGCATATAAAAATACAATTATTTACCAGTAACACACCAGCTACGATCGATCACCAATTTTTTTGGGGGGGAGTTTAAGCGTTCAGCGCTGAGGGCGAGTTCTTCTTTGTTCAAAATCTTTTCCACTCAGTGAAAAACATGTTCCACTGGATGCACAAATGGCTGGAATACATAGAACACATTTAGCCAAGCGTGATAAATCAGCCAGGAAACTCATTTTTATTTTTATCCAAAACTTAACGCTTTTCATCCACTAATTGCTTTTTCCTCATCTTTTTCACATGTGCTGTTACAAAAAGTGGTCTGCAAGTATTTCTGTACCTCATGAAATTCTTGGTTATTTTCTTTTGTGTCTTAAAATCAGAAAAATTTGAAGCAAGCTTTCTCTTTGTGGTCAATTTTTTTTGAGTTGCTGTAACTGTGGACTCTATCAAATGAAAAACACGATGAACGTGAAGCAAAACTGCCATCACAATTTCGTTACCCAATCTACGATCCTTGGCTAAATTTTAAATCTCCTGTCTAGTTATATTCAAAGTTCAAAGACTTCAACTTTCGACACAAAATATGGCCAAATTGTGCACCTAGCTTATCAAATTTAGTAGTTTTTTCCATCAGAAAAAAACATAGCTACTCTCATGCAAGGAGTTGCTCATGCAAGAAGTCAGTATTATGTAACAGGAAAATAAAAAAGTACCTGTCAGTCGCGCATGACGGAGGTCATTATGGCTCGCATATGGGGAAGAACAAATTTGCCTGAAATAGCAGCAACGGTTATCCAATACCAGGTGGTTTCACTCACTTTTCACGTCACCGCGTGGTTCTCCTGACTCGAAAAACTAATTTTGAAAGTTTTTTGAGCATTAGTGGGCGGTAGCGGCCCGGTAAAATCTAACCACTAGTGGGCGGTAGCGGCCCGGTAAAATCTAACCACTAAAACTATTGTTAGCGGCTTGTTCGTTCAACCTAAAAGCAGCTCGCTCAAACACCAGGCCATTAGCGGCCCGTGCCAGGATCCTTTGGCAACCCTCTTTGGAGCTTAAAGTGTGAATTGGCATATAAAGAGGGGAAAAGCGTTGGCATATCGTACAGAATTGTCAAGCGTGATGTATGAGCAAATGTTTCTCTCTGGCAGATTGGTCTTGATTTAACAGTTGTACCTTTTAACAAGTGTATTTGCCAAGGCCTGGCTTAAGCCGGTTTGTGCAGGTTCACATGTAACGTTTTTCACCTTTTTTAACCTCCCCTCCATCTGTAAGTACAAAGCAATCCTCGCGGAATTACGAACGCATTTACCGACGCCCCTAAAGCAGCACACGTGGTTTCAGTGCATCATCGAGGTTTTATTTCAAGCAGCAGCGTGCATGCGACCTGTGTTACAAACCACTGTGCTGTGATGTTACTCGGTCACAGAAAAAAACAGCCCGGCCAAAGTATTCGAAAAAATTGATTATTTCAATCATCTCGGCTCCTCCTCCTCCATAAGCGACCGCAAGCGTTCGGAATTGCCCCGCACCCCTCCTGCGCTCACGTAACATGTGAACGGTCTTTTTGCTCCAGGCAGCTCTGACTTTTCAATTCTGTTCCTCTGGGCCAGGGGTGTCCGAACTACGGCGCGCGGGCCAAATCTGGCCCGCGAAGATCTTTTGTCAGCAATGAAAAAGTAATGTATTTACGAAAAATTCGCTTCAGTTGGTAGAATGTAACCTGTCTCGAATCAGTCACATCACGTAATATCTCCGGCTCTCGAACCGTTGCGAAACGGCTTCTGCGGCACGTTGGACAAAAACTTCGGAGACCCCTGCTCTGGGCAGCCTTGAATTAAGTTCGCAGTGCAGGTCATCACACTTACACTTCGACTGGATGAAACGTCTTTCAGTTGTGGTCGCGTTTCTGGAACAGCACTCTAGTTCAGCGATGGGGAGCCTAGGTACTATCACGGGCCGCATGAAATGCGGAGTATCGCTGGCGGGCCGCAAAAGTTAATTAATTTTATCTTAAAATTCTGCCTTTGCTTCCAAACAAAGGTCAGGAGAGAAAACTGTGGTAAGGAGTGAGAGAGAATTCTCTTGACTTATTGTCTGCTTGTCATGGAATTTCGTTTTGACGCGATGTTGTTTTCTAACTTGGGTAACGAAAATTCCGATGCGGGCTTAAGGGTTCCCAACCCCCTGCTCTGGTTAGAAGGGTTCCCAACCCCCTGCTCTGGTTAGACATGCGCGGTAAGAAAGGAGGTCAGACAAATAGGCAAAGAAGAATGGAAAAAATTAATGGACATCGTAAAGGGGTACAGGTATTATTTCACACGATAGAGGATCTTACTTTGAACACTAAATGATGCGTTTAGTTAAGCCTTTATCTTCAAAGTTATCCCGAAAGTCAAAACTGGGTTGTTCTGCAAACTCAGCAGTACGAATCATAAATAGGTGGTTTTAGTGAAAGACACCATGGAACACTGAATAGTGCCGCGATAAGGGCATTTGGTCATTGTCATCCCTCTTCTGGTATGTTCCAAAAACCTCGGTGCGATTACCACCTTGTGGAAAATTTGTTTATAGTTTGAGTGACATACTTTTGATGACATATCACACAAGTCGCTAAATAAATTAATGTTGCTTATTCACCTTACGTTGCTTTCAAACGTACAGACGTGCAATATACTTGAAGATGATTCCACTACTAGTGGAAGACGCGATACAGTCGTTTTGAAACAGCTTTGGTTTTGTTGCAGGTACGATAAACAACAACACAGTTGTTTGGATGAAAATGGCTCGACTGCGAAAGAGAAGAAAACCAAGAAAAAGTTTACGTTAGCCTCTGGACAGACCGTCAAGCCTCGCAGCCTAGATCTTAGTGCAAACGATGCGAAACCCAAGGCGCACAGTCAAGTTAAGTCTGGCCATAAAATGACCAAATCTGTACAAGGACATCAACAAACCTCTCAAAAAAATAGCTACTCAACTCACAACAGGGGTCAAACTGTGAAGTTTAAAAAAAATCGCTGCAACATATGCGGCAAACACTTTGCTCAAAAGGCCTACTTAAAGCAGCACAGTCGCGTTCACACAGGAGAAAAGCCTTACAAATGCACACTGTGCAGCACGTTTTTCACGTTCCAAAGCAATTATGCTACTCATTTGCGCAGAGCACACACTTGAAAATTGTCCAACTTGCCAAAGACTTTTAATTGTTTTGGTACTTCCGAAAATGTTGAAACAGGCGTGTTTTTATTTTCGATCAAAATTTTGTTTACCGTTTAGAACAACTTACAAAAATCTTGATTTTTCTGCGTAAAAAAAACCTGGACTGTAACTTGCTGCGTAAGTGCGAAACGAGTATTTCTTGTTCAAATTTCGATGGCAACTGGCATTTTCAGCTTGGTTTTGGGTGGGTCACCGCGAACTTGAAGTTGGTGCTTCCACATCAAAATAGTTAAAAACATTGGGGCATTCACGCCCGTTTCTGGCAATGTTCCAACAGGCAAATGCAAGAAGCATACATTGGATCGATCGTGAGTTTACACCAGGAGTGTTTTTATGAACAGTTTTGATGTTGTGAACGCACCGGCTCGTAAATTCATTGCTTGAGTTAATACAATGTATATATTTTCAAGGCGTGCCACTCGCTCTGACGGGTTTCAGGTCTGCGACAACAGGAATCGGTAATCTCACTCAACAGTGTTCGTCTTACCAGGGCCGTGTCAGTTAGATGGCGCCCGGGACAAGAAACAAGTTCGGCCCCATGTTCGAGCTTGAGGTCTTTCTGGAGCAAATGTAGTGTATTGAAAAAGTACATGCGGCAATGTGACTTTCTGGCCTCCGGGGTGTTGTGCCTCCTTTGCCCCGTTGGTACGCCCCTGCGTCTTGCTACTGTAAATGGACCAAAAGTCATCACTTCTGATTAATCTGAATTCTAGGCAGTGTTTTTCGCAAGCAGAGTTGATCAGATACCCGCGCTTGTGACTGATGACTGACAACTTTGCACGTTTCATCTTCATCGATGTTCGTGTATTTCCTCTGCAGGATCTAAAATAACTCAAACAGAAATGCATTTTCGCGCAATGTGTTCCTAAAGGTGAAAGGTTATCTCGCCGGGAACACGGCTTAATTTCCAGTGCACCCATGATCATAGCCCTTTAAATTTGGATAACGAGAAGGTTATAATATGAGACTTTCGTTTTGAGACAAAACTCAATCTGTATCTGAAGCAGGGTCGTCGCCAGCGGGGGGGCAGTGGTGCCCGGCCCCCCATTTGAAATCGGTGCCCCCCCATTTCACGTTCGGCCCACCGTTTGCTGCATAGATCCAATACTGTATTTTAAAAATGTGGCCCCCCTGCTGCAAAATCCTGGCGACGGGCGTGATCTGAAGACAATTAAGAACTGAGTTTTTCCGCAAGCCTTCGTGGAATCAGTCGACTAGCCTCCGTTTTGATG